>BNJV01001212.1_pt1 | contig 84063 bp, 110 predicted proteins | sample 8540591 | NCBI WGS metagenome assembly BNJV01 (sample SAMD00202457, study PRJDB9452) | human saliva metagenome | host: Homo sapiens
AAGATCAGTCCACACCTGCGACTTCCGCTTCGCACGTCGCCTGCGTGGACTGTCTGCTGTTGGATAACTTTTTAATTTCCTCCAAGAAATCATATCCTTTTGGTACAAGGGGAGTATAAAACTCTGATATGACACTTGTTCCTACATCAACATAGCCACGACCTTTGATTCGCTTTAAGAAGAAATCCTTTTTGTACGTCACTGCCAAACATCATGCCATAGCCCATTTCAGACATACGACCTAAAGCCACTCTGAAATTAAACTGATCACGGATTCCGTCGCCTAAATATTTTTGCGTCTGGACGTTGACAAGCCAGTATTAGAAAGAAGCCAGCTTGACGACCTAACATGACAATCTGTTTCAGCTTATTCATAACTGCGGTGTTTTCTTTTGTTCCCAGCATTTCCATGAAAGCGACGTATTCATCAAAGATTAAGAAGTGTGCCGGGAGACCTAAGTAAGCATAATTTTTGCCAGTCTTATAGTTCTTCATCTGCTTCATTTCCTCACTACGTTTCATCATTTCTTCATAGAATGTTTCAATGCAAGAAAGCAAGTCTTCTTTTTCTATAGTAGACATTTGCCATCACAGAACCCTAAGTCCGCAAGGTCAGCATTTTTTTCGGGTCAAGAATATACAGTTTTGAATCTGTATGAAGCAAGGCTTCAATCAGTGTCAGTATAAAGTAAGTTTTACCGCCACCTGTACCACCAGCAATCAACATATGAGGGAGCTTATCATATTCCCACCATACGTTTTTCATTAAGCGAAGTTTACCATCTTTAGCTTCTACTTCATCAATAGAAATACGACTGGCTATGGTGTCATAGAGCAAAAGTATATTCCACATAGGAATCCTTTAACTCTTTATCCGTCAGCTCACAGTACAAGCCACTCTCTAATTTCTTTTTCCAAGTGTAAGAGTTGGTCTTGATATTTTTCCCAGCGTGATTTCCACCCGTATCTGTATCAAGCCATTTTTTTAAGTCGATAATACATTTTTAGGGAAGTAGGTTATCTTTTTCCTTTGTACGACCAGCACTATCTTTAAAGAAACCCTCTGTTTTGACCTGTTCAGATTCATACCACTTGTTTTTCAAGTATCATCTTTGCCAGTTTTTTTGACGGTGGTAAAGTTGTTTAACCGTATCATAGCGAACCCGTTTGAATACAAACGCTACCAGCAAGCAGATAAGAATTGCGACACTGAAACTGATAATTAAATAGGGAATGTCAATCTTATCTGCTTGTGATAGGTTAAAATCCTGCCAGTTGATCTGCTGGATTGTCTTCACATGAAACAGTCCGACAACCAGCAGGAAAACAGGCAGGAGTGACGCTATCGTAAAATGAAAGACTAAATCTTTACCAGATGGGCGAATCCTTTTACCACGCTGTTTCATGCGAAAAAGTCTCCTTTCTACCTAGCGACTATTTGTCTTGTGTCGGTTCTTTCTTTGCTTGTGGTTGAGCTTTGAATGAACTAGAATCCTTTGTCAGCACAATATCGTCTGCCTTGATATACCAGTCAACATCTGCTCCTTGATAGGTGGCAGTAGCAACGGTGTCCGCAATGGGATTGATAAGTTCCACCCGTGCGTTATAATCAAACTCTTTCAAAGGCACGCTGGCAGGAATACTTACTTGAATCATGCGTCCTTGTCCTTTGGATTTTAAGTCATAGGTACGTTCCTTGATTTCATCTGAAACCGACCCGTCTTCATTTTGGATTCTCACTTCACGACGTAGAGCAGAGAATTTCAATTCTCCAAAAGTCGTGTCTTTATCTAATACAATGCCATTTGCTAATCTCATCATTTTTCCTCTCTTTCTTTATTCTTTTATCATGTCGTCAGCATGTAAAAGGTAATTTATAAAACCACGAGTGCCGATTTTGTAGCCCTCTGCGGTAATACGTGGATTGACTAACTTCACACGTTCCTCAAAGCCGAAATGTTTTTTTCGCCAGCTTCAGCAGGAAGCACCACCACAATATCATCTGCTCTTTGAACATCAGAATAGAGATTATAGCTTCTTGATAAGACAGTTAGCCGTCCGTTGATTCTTCGCTGAACGACTTTATCCTCGCCAGCAAATTCTAAATTGCCGAATGTTTTTTCCATGTTGGGAATCACAAATTTAAGTTCCATATTTTTACCTATCCTTTTCTTTTTTTATTGGCTGAATGAATGTTTGATGGTCTTAAAGAGTGGGGAACGACCTTTTGATTCTTGATTTTTTGTTTTCATAAGTTCACTTCCTTTCAAAATCGGGTAAAAAAATAGACACCTCATTTTTTGAAGTGTCTACCTATTAAATATTCAAATTTTATTGGAAGTATCTTTATATCTTCACTTTTCAAGGATAAATCGTCGTATCAAAGCTCATTCATAAGTAGTAAATTAGTAGTAAATTGAGTGGTTTTTGACCTTGATAAAGTGTGATAAGTCCAGTTTTTATGCGGATAACTAGATTTTTATGCTATTTTTTATGAAAAAATACTACAGTTTGTAGTGGGAGCATTATTTTTTTGAAAATTCTATACAAATAGTAAAAAAAACGGAGCTGTGAGGCTCCGTTTTTTAGTCGAATTCAAGTTGTTTTGGTTTTAGGATGGCGGCGGTGATAGTGAAGAGAAGTGCGCCTATGAAGGTTGGGACAATCCACTCTAGTCCGTAAGTGGCTAGTGGGAAGGTGCCAATCCAAGTGGCTGCGTCTTCGAGTAGGTTTCCACCGAGTAATTGTGATAGGGTGTTGATTCCTTGTAAGAGGCCGACGATTCCGGCTCCGATGACTGCTCCAAGATACGTCCAATCGTATGGGATGTATTGGTCGAAGGCAGAGAAGAGAATGAGTGCAATCATAATCGGGAAGATAAATGTCAACACTGGAACGGCTAAGTTGATGAGTGAATCCACCCCGACGAGTGAGATGATGAATTCCACTGCCACAGTGACAAGAATCGTTTTCTTGTAGGAGATTTTTCCTTTAGACACTTCTTCGAAATACTGACCGCAAGTGCTTGTCAGTCCAATCGCAGTTGTGAGGCAGGCGAAGCAGACAGCCAGTCCCATCGCGAGTTGTCCCCATGATCCGAGTAAGTTCTTCACGATGGTTGTCAGCATTGCGGCACGTTGCGCAGTTGAATCGATGAGAGTGCTCATGCTGGCTCCGCTGTATGCTAGTGTCGAGTACACTAATGCGAGTAAGATGAAGGCCACGATTCCAACTCCGAACATCATTCTGAATTGGTCTTTTTTGTTTAAATACCCACGGCGCGTAATATCTTTCATCACGACTCCGGCTAAGAGGGGCGCTCCAAGTACGTCCATGGTTTGATAGCCTTCTTTAAATCCTTGTGCGAAGAGTCCGGTTCTATCGGTTGCAGCAAAGCTTGCATTTGGTTGAAGAACAGCTCCGACAAAAATCAAGAAGAGGATGAGTAGGAGAATCGGTGTTAAGTATTTTCCGATAGCATCCATTACAGAGTTTTCCTTATATGTGATCCAAAGGACAATCCCGAAGAATACGAGGGAAGTGATCCATTGTGGTGCGCTTGGGAAATAGGATTGTACGAAAATTTCGTGCGTGGACGCTCCAGTACGTGGAACCGCGAAAATCGGTCCGATTAAAAGTACGCAGATTGCAGCAAGGGCGCTTGCAAAAAGTGGATGAACTCTACGTCCGACGTTCAGCGCGCTTCCGCCAAGAGCTGCGACGACCATTACGGCAATAATCGATAATAGTGGGTCGCTAATGAGGAAAGCAAGAGTCGCAATTCCCCAGTTTTCTCCAGCTGTTACGCCGAGGTAAGGTGGGAATATTAAGTTTCCGGCACCGAAGAAGATGGCGAACAGGGCAAATCCTATTATAATAATATCTAATAATTTCTTTTTCATTGAACCACAGCCTAACATTAAAAAATGATTAGAAACAGTGTACCATAAACTTCCATCGAATGCACTAAAAAAATAAAAACCAAACGTTATGTTAAATAGTTTCTTTATCGTTCGTTTTTAGGTATAATAAACAGTGCAAGAAAACCATTTTAAAGGAGAGTAACTCATAAATGCGTAAAGTTTATTTAAACCACGATGGTGGCGTAGATGATTTAGTATCATTATATTTACTATTAAAAATGGAAGACGTGGAATTAGTAGGGGTCGGCGTTATCGAAGCAGACTGCTATTTATTACCAGCGGTGGAAGCCAGCAAGAAGATTATTCATAAGTTCGGTTCTGAAAAGGACAAACAATTGAAAGTCGCTTCTTCAGACTCACGCCCTGTGAACCCATTCCCGAAAGAGTGGAGAATGCATGCCTTCACAGTGGACGCACTTCCAATCTTAAACGAACATAAACCAATTACGGTGCAAGACTCCCCATTAAAAGCGCACGAAGATTTAATCCGTGCCTTAAAAGAATCGGATGAGAAAGTGGACCTTGTTTTCGTAGGACCATTAACAGACTTAGCACGTGCGTTAGACCAAGACCCAACTATCGAAGAAAACATCGGTAAACTGTACTGGATGGGTGGAACTTTCCTTGATATGGGGAACGTGGAAGATCCTGAACACGACGGAACTGCAGAGTGGAACGTGTACTGGGATCCATTTGCGGCAAAACGCGTTTGGGAATCAGGCATCCAAATCGAACTTGTGGCGCTTGAAAGTACAAATATGGTGCCATTATCGCTGGATGTCCGCGACCGTTGGGCAAAAGAACGTGCTATCGAAGGCGTTGACTTCTTAGGTCAATGTTACGCCATCGTTCCGCCGCTCACTCACTACGTAACGAACTCTACTTATTTCCTATGGGACGTATTAACGACGGCATCATTTGGAAAAGAAGACCTTGTGAAACGTTCTGTGGTCAACAGTGACGTAATCGTGGCTGGTGCAAGCCGTGGCCGTACCGTCAAAGCCGAAAATGGCCGCCCAGTCGACCTTGTCTACCACGTCGACCGCGATGCCTTCTTCGACTACATCACAGATTTAGCGAAAAAATAATGACGACAGTGCAGGGAAATTTTCCTGCACTTTTTTGGATTTAACTATTGACAACTCATAGAAATGAGATTATAATTTAAACATAGATTAGAATTATTCTAAATAAGAAAGAGGTAATGAATATGTCAAAAGAACAAACAAAACAAGTATTAAATCAATTAGTGGCTGACTTAAGCCAACAATCAGTAATCGTGCACCAAGCTCACTGGTACATGCGTGGAGTTACTTTCATGACAATGCACCCATTAATGGATCAACACATGGAAATGTTAGACGCTCAATTAGATGAAGTTTCAGAACGTTTAATCACATTAGGTGGCGCTCCTTATTCAACATTACGTGAATTTGCTGACAACACTAAGATTGCAGATGCTCCTGGTAAATTCGGTGAAAGCATGGAAGACCGCATCCGTCATTTATTAGTAGGTTACCGTTACTTAATCGACCTTTATGGCAAAGGTATCGAAGTAGCTGGTGAAGAAGGCGATGATGTAACACAAGATATCTTCACAGGTGCAAAAGGTGCATTAGAAAAATTAGTTTGGATGCTAACAGCAACAATCAACGAAGCACCAGGATTATAATTCTAAAGACTCCACGGCTGGACAATCTGTCCGGCCTTTTTTTGTCCAAATTCTGAAAATTATCATATATGATAATTTGAAGTGCACCCCAAAAGTTAGACAGAAAATCTAACTTTTGGGGTGCTTTTTTATGAAATTAACTTATGAGGATAAAGTTCAAATTTATGAACTCAGAAAACAAGGAGTTAGCTACGCACGACTTGCAGATACGTTCGGTATAAATGCGAGAAATCTTGTCTATATGATTAAATTGATTGATCGTTATGGTTTAGAAATAGTAAAAAGAGGGAAGAAAAATTTATTATCCTCCAGAAATAAAAACAAGAAATGATTGATAAAGTCTTACATGAAGGTTTGAGTATAGAAAAAGTTTCTCTTGAATACGGTCTTCCAGGTCCTGCGATGCTTTATAACTGGCTCGCACAATACAAGAAAAAAATAAGTATACTATTGTTGAGAAAAACAAGAGGGAGACTACTTAAGATGGGACGTAAGCCAAAGAAAAAAACCAGAAGAGATGACAGAACTAGAACGCCTTCAGGCTGAAAATGAGTATTTAAGAGCGGAGAATGCTATTCTAAAAAAGTTGAGAGAACTCCGCTTGAAGGAGGAAAAAGAGAAAGAAGAAAGACACAGATTGTCAGAGAGTTAGTGCCAGAGTTTCCTTTAGATATTCTTCTAAAGATTATTAAACTTGCTCGTTCAACTTACTACTATCACTTAAAGCAGCTAAACCTAGAAGATAAGAATCAGGCCGTAAAAAAAACGAAATAGAAACTATTTATAACGAGCATAAAGGAAATTATGGCTATCGTCGTATTACTCTTGAACTTAGAAACCGTGGTTTCATCGTAAACCATAAAAAAAGGTACAACGCCTGATGAAAATGTTAGGTCTAAGGGCTCGTATTCGCAGAAAACGTAAGTACTCTTCTTATCATGGAACTGTTGGAAAGAGAGTTGGAAACATTATTCAACGCCAATTTGAAGCTTCAAAACCGATGGAAAAGTGCTATACAGACATTACGGAATTTTTCTATCCCAACAAGTAACCAAAAAAACTATATTTATCACCAATTTTAGATGGTTATAACAGCGAAATTATAGCTTATTCCCTTTCGTCTTCACCAAATTTAGACCAATTAAAAAGATATGTTAAAACAAGCTTTTTAGAGAAGAACAATACGAGAGTACTATTCTCCACAGTGATCAGGGATGGCAATATCAGCATGAGTTTTATCATAGTTTTTTAGAAGATAAGGGAATTAAGCCATCTATGTCCCGTAAGGGTAATAGTACTGACAATGGCATGATGGAATCGTTCTTTGGCATTCTTAAATCAGAGATGTTTTATGGCTATGAGCAGACATTTAAGTCTATAAAGGAACTTGAGGGAGCAATCGTCGACTATATTGATTATTACAACAACAAACGAATCAAAGTAAAATTAAAAGGACTTAGTCCTGTGCAATACAGAACTAAATCCTTTACTTAAATTAATTGTCTAACTTTTTGGGGTCAGTACAAATTACCATATATGATAATAGCGCCCACGTAATGTTCCGAAGTGTAAACCCGCCTAATCAATAGCGTTAGAAAGCACTCTTTCCCTTGGAATTCTTCCCGTCATAACGAAGCTTTTATAAGATTGGCTTAGCATACTTCGCAGCACTATTCTATTTTGTAGGTAAAATAGCAGATAAAAAGCCGGAGGAGATTGGAGTCTATAATGGCAGTAATAGCGAGTGTAATTAATGTGAATTACTGACTCTAAAAATTTATTTTGTAGAGTCAGTTTGAAGCTTAATAGGCAATGAGACTCTGGCTCATGCCGGTACAGCTATTACAGCCATTATGAAGAACTCCAATCAACCGAAGGCTTTTTATTTTATCTGCATTTTTACCAAAAATATCACAATAGTAGCTGATGGGTATGCTATAATAAAGCCAATCTTATGAAAGGTGGAAGGTTTATGGAACAAAAGAAATACAGCGGGAAAGAGTTCACGATGAACGTCCTTAACGCACTTGCATTAGGCGTTGTCGTTACACTTATCCCAGGAGCATTACTTGGTGAATTAGTGAAGGCATTATTACCAGTATTCCCACAAGGCCAATTGATCATCCAAGCAACACAAGTGGCTAATACATTAATGGGGGCAATTATCGGATTGATGGTCGGCCAATTCTTCAAATTTACTCCAATTCAAACAGGAGCACTTGCACTAGCAGTTTTATTTGCTGGCGGAGTAGCTACTTTCAATCCTGACGTGAAAGGAATCATCTTTAGCGGTACAGGGGACATCATTACGATGGGACTTACTGCAGCATTAGGAGCAGCTGTCATTTTATGGATTGGGAATAAAGCGAAAGCTTACTCTATTATCGTGATTCCAACAGTGTTATTAGTCGTTGTTGGTGGGGGGGACGTCTTGCGTTACCATACATCAAAACTTTAACAACGTTATTAGGGCAAGGAATCGGAACGCTATTATCATTACAACCAGTTATTATGTGTTTATTATTAGCTGTTATTTTCTGTATGTTAATCGTTTCTCCATTTACAACAGTAGGGATTGCCGTTGCGATTAGCCTTAGCGGTGTCGGTTCAGGGGCAGCAAACCTTGGAATCTGTGCGGCTGGGTTCGGTCTTGCGATTGCTGGATGGAAAGTGAATTCAAAAGGAACGGCCATTGCGCATTTCATCGGTTCTCCAAAAATGTCCATGGCAAATGTCTTAGCAAAACCAAATCTTATTGCCAATGATGTGTACCTCTGCAGTACTTGGCGTATTAGCAGCTTTATTGAACATCCAAGGAACTCCTCAAAGTGCAGGGTTCGGGTTCAGCGGATTAGTAGGACCAATCAATGCATTGAACTTAGCAGAGGGTGGCTGGAGTGCGATGAATATCATTATTGTGACGCTTATTTTCGTCGTTGCGCCAATCGCATTAAACATCGTATTCGTTCATTTATTCGAAAAAGTGTTAAAATGGATTCAACCAGAAGATTACAAATTAACCGTTTAATAGAAAAGGGGAGTTAAAATGAAAATCGCAATTGCGGGTGCAGGTGCAATGGGGTGCCGTTTCGGGTACATGTTAACAAAAACAGGGCAAGAGGTGACGCTGATCGACGAATGGCCAGCGCATATCGAAGCCATCCAAAAGAATGGATTGAAAGTCGTTGATGGAGACAATACGGATACCATCGACATCAAGATTATTCGTCCAGAAGAAGCAACTGAAGAAGTAGATGTGGTGATTGCATTTACAAAGTCTATGAAATTAGGCGAAATGCTTGAAAAGATTAAACCCATTATCCACGAAGATACGAAAGTACTTTGTCTTTTAAATGGTCTTGGACATGAAGATACAATGGCGAAATATGTTCCTCGTAAAAACATTATTATGGGGGTAACGATTTGGACTGCGGGTCTAATCGAACCAGGGGTAGCGCGTCTAGGCGGCACTGGTACGGTAGAAATGCAAGCGGCAGACCCAAGTGGTGTGGCGATTGCTAAAGAGTTAGTCGAAGTAATGGACAAAGCGGGCTTGAACGCAAGCTATAGCGAAGACGTTCATTTCTCAACATGGCGTAAGGCGTGCGTGAACGGTACGATGAACGCAACATGTGCAATTTTAGATGCAAACATCGGCGAAGTGTTCGATACATCAACGGCAGAAGCGATTATTACGCAAGTGATTAGTGAATTTGTAGCTATCGCGGAAAAAGAAGGCGTGCATCTCGATCCAGTGGGGATGAAAGAGTATGTATATAATGCTTCTAATAAAGTTCGCGGACACTATCCTTCAATGCACCAAGACTTAATTCAAAATCACCGCTTTACTGAAGTGGACTTCTTGAATGGATTTATTGCAAGAAAAGGGGAAGAGTACGGCATTCCAACTCCGTACTGTAAGTTGATTACAGAGCTTATCCACGCAAAAGAAGATATTTTGAAAGTTAAATAGTAGGGTAATAAAAAGAACAATTTAAAGAATCAGTTTGTTATTGAAAGATTAATAGTGGGGCACCGGCTCGAGCCTGTAGTCTCTCGCCTTCGGAGTCTCAAAGTAGAAGCAAAAACTTGCAGTTTTAGCTCCTACTAATTCGCATCCGATGCGATTCCCCACTATTCTTTCAATAAACTGATTCTTTTTCATTGTTCTTTTACGTAAATATCTCTTTTGCGTCAACAAACCGTAAGACAAAGAACACACAAAAAGGAGCGAGGCGAGTATAGCCTGCGCTCCTTTTTGCGTTTAGCGGTTGCGTAAATCTAGGAAGATTTATAGGAAATGTTCAACGATAATACGCACTGCTTCGAATGCGTTTTGAGATGCTTTTTCGAGTGTTTCCTCGAAAGTATCAGGGGCATCTCCACCTACATGGTCGCTCACGCCACGTACGTTTAGTACGGGAATGTCATAGAAGCTAGCCACTTGTGCAATGGGAGCAGCTTCCATATCGCTTGCGACGATGTCTGGTAATTTTTCGCGAATCGTAGTTACGGCGTCTACCGAACTCATAAATGAGTCACTTGTTGCGATAAAGCCAGTTTGGATGTTAAATCCACTTACTTTTTCGCGCAGAAGTTCGACAATTTTTCCGTGTAAATAAGCATCTACAGGGTAGTCGGCTGGCATCTGAGGCACTTGTCCCCAGGCGTAGTCGAAACCAGTCGCATCCACGTCGCTATAGGCGAATTTTGTAGAAACAATGACATCGGCCAAGTCAAACTCAGGATTAAAGCTTCCTGTTGTCCCGGTATTAATAATGATGTCAGGATGAATTTTGTCGCATAACCATGCTGCAGCGGCAGCGGCATTGGCTTTTCCGATACCTGACTGTACAAGATATAAATTCTCGTGTACTTCTAGGAGTCGGATAGGGCCTTTTTCAAAGACCACTTTTCCGGGTGCGAAATGCTCTTCGAACGGATGCAACTCTTCTTTCATCGCTGCAACGATAGCAATCTTCATGGATTATTTACCCCACACTTCAGAGATAGGTTTCTTCACTTCCACTTTTGTTCCTGCGAACTTGTCAGAAATGAATTTTTGGATTTCTGGGTCGTGATAGAGGTCCACTAATTTTTTGTATTCTTCTTTATCGGCATTTTCTGCTTTCACGGCAATCACGTTGATACTTGTGATCGTAGATTTGTCTGCTTTTTCATAGAAAAGAGAGTCTTTTAATACGTTTAAACCACCTTCAAGGGCGATTGTGTTTCCGATAGCGATTAAATCAGTGTCGTCTAACACACGTACGCTTGTAGTGTCATCGATCAGTAGGAATTCAAGGTTTTTCTTGTTTCTACGATGTCGCTAGGAGTGCCAGTGCCGTCTTTGAAGTCGCTTGGTAATTTGATTAAACCAGCGCTTTCTAATAAGCGTAGTGCACGAGTAGTGTTATATGGGTTATCTGGTAAAGCTACTTTCGCACCATTTGGTAGGTCTCCTAGTGATTTTACCTTTTTAGAGTAAAGCCCCATTGGTTCAATATACGTAGTACCAACTGGAACGAGTTTGTTTGCGTTGGCTTCGTTAAATCCTTTTAAGTAGCCGATTGATTGGAAGGCGTTAGCATCCACAGTTCCGTCTGCCACACTTTCGTTTAATGGCACACCGCCGTTAATTTCTTGTACTTCGATTTTTAGGCCTGCTTTTTTCGCTTGTTCAGACTCAGCAATGTGTCTCCAGATGTCTGCATCAGAGCCGACAGAAGCGATTTTGACTGTTTTAAGTTCTGAATTAGAACCTGCTTGAGAAGTTTGTGAGCTTTGTGAACTTGAAGCGTTGTTACCGCAAGCGCCCAAGACGAATGCAGCAGAAAGGGCGATTAGTGATTTAGCGATAGTTTTTAATTTCATATAGGGGGTTCCTCCAGTCTAGGTGTCTAATGTTTCTTACTGAATGACAATTGATTAAATGACTTTGCGAACGAATGGATCAATGCTGATGCCTTGTTCTAAGACTTGTTTGGCGTATTCTTTCGCGCCAAATAATGAATGGTCACGGTAGTTTCCGCATTGTACGGCAGAGACGCCTTGGATATCTTCGAATTGAATTTTATCGACGATTTCTTCTAACGTTGATTTTAATGCGCGTGCAATATCTTCAGGAGAACGTTCTTCCCAAAGGATTAAATGGAAACCAGTACGGCATCCAAATGGAGAGATATCGATGATTCCTTCCAAGCGGTCACGTAATAAGTCCGCTAATAGGTGCTCGAATGTATGAACGACACCTGTTGGCATTTCTTGTTTATTTGGTTGTAAGAAGCGGATGTCAAAGTTAGAGATAACGTCTCCTTTCTTACCGTGTTCGTTTGCGATTAAGCGAACGTAAGGTGCAATGACCTTATTGTGGTCTAGTGTAAAGCTTTCTACTTCAGCCATGTGATTACCTCCTAAGTTAGTTTTAATGAAACGAAAATAAAAAAGCCCGCACTTCTAGCACTTGCTAAAAGGACGAGTTGCAGTCGTGGTACCACCTTTGTTCGTCTTCAAGGGAAGACCTTCCCGTAGTAGTTACGGGTCAATGATAACGGGAGTACCCGGATTGTCTTAAGTGTTCGGACAATCTGCTCAAAGATCATGTTCAAAAATAACGACTTGCTTACTTGCACCGTCCGTAAGCTCTCTATAAAGGTTAATTTTTTACTCTTCTTTTCATTGCGTTTCAATATGTTATATAAATAGGATACTGGATAGTTTGTGAAAAGTCAATCTTAAAAACATACTTTTGGTTATAATTTTTTATTTATAGTTCGTTATTCATGAAATTCATAACCTAAAATAGATATAAAAACAGTACATTGTTCGGATTTTGCTTAAATCCACTTCGAAACAAACCGCTTGAACGTTTTTTTACTCAAAAAAGTCTCTAGATTGGAAAAATTATAGAATACAATGTAATTTTTTCTCATTTAAGGTATACTATGAGTAACTATTAACAAATGAAGGGTGACAACAATGACATTATTAGATGTACAACACGTACAAAAAGTTTATCAAACACGCTTTGGAGCCGCTGAAGTGACTGCGTTAAAAGATATTAACTTCTCAGTGGAAGAAGGCGAATACGTAGCAGTCATGGGGGAATCAGGTTCTGGTAAAACCACGCTATTAAATATTTTTAGCGACACTAGACCGTCCAACAGATGGAACCGTACTTCTAAACGGAGAAGACATTCAAAAGATTTCTGATAAAGTGTTAACGGAATTCCGTCGTGACCACTTAGGGTTCGTATTTCAAGACTTTAACTTATTAGAAACATTATCCGTGTATGACAATATGGTATTGCCACTTGTGTTAGCACGTCGTCCAATCGACGAAATGGAAAAAGAAAGTTCAACCAATCGCTGAAATGTTAGGCATTGAGGACTTGTTGAAGAAATATCCATATGAATTATCTGGAGGTCAACAACAACGTGTGGCAATCGGCCGTGCGATGATTACAGACCCAAGCTTACTTTTTTTAGCCGATGAACCAACAGGAGCGTTGGATTCAAAATCAGCAAGCAATACATTAGATTTATTCGATAAAATTAATCAAAATGGACAAACGATTTTAATGGTAACGCACAGTACAGTTGCCGCAAGTCGTGCCAAACGCGTTCTTTTCATTAAAGACGGTTTAATTTACAACCAATTGTACCGTGAAGGAAGAAGCGACCAACAAATGTTTGAATTGATTTCAGAAACATTAACTGCGATGGCAAACAGAGGTGAGGAACATGTTTAATCTACTGCGTTCCATGGCGATTACGAATTTACGTAAGAACCGTGCGCTCTATGGACCATTTGCACTCGCAACGATAATGGTGACAGTGGTTCTATATGTAACGAATGCACTTGCTGCAACGCCGGAGTTCGCTCATCTAGAGGGTGGGTCAGCAATGGCCAAAACACTTAGCTTCGGATTCGTGATCGTTCAAGTCGTTTCCCTCGTGGTCGTGCTTTACGCAAATGCTTTCGTGATGAAAAACCGTGCGAAAGAATTCGGTTTATACGGAATTCTCGGTCTTGACCGTAAGAATATTCAATTGCTCAGCTTTATTGAGTTAGTTATCTTTGCCGCTTTAAGCATTGGTGCAGGGTTAATCCTCGGTGTGATTTCCATGCCGCATCCTTTGCGATTCTATTGAAACTCATTCAATACGATGTCGGTATTCACTATTCATTCCAATTCGGAAGTATTATTGCGGTTCTGTTAACGATGGTTGCCATCTTTGTTCTTGTGTTCTTTATTAATGCAACGAAGATTTACATGAGCCGTCCGCTTGAATTATTAAAAGAGAAGAAAAAAGGGGAAAAGAAAGGCCGCGCTGTTACGGTTCGTGCCATCATCGGTCTAGGGATTCTTGGGAGTGCATACTATATGTCACAATCCATCGAGTCGCCTGTTAAAGCTCTCTTATACTTCTTCTTAGCAGTATTATTAGTAGTCATTGCGACTTACATTTTATTCGATGCTGGTTCGATTGCGCTTCTATCCATCTTACAAAAGAATAAGAAGTTGTTCTATCAACCAACAAACTTTATTTCGATTTCAAACTTACAATTCCGTATGCGTAAAAATGCTGCCGGACTTGCCAGTGTGTGTATCCTTTCTACAATGGTACTTGTCACAATGGCAACAACCGTAGCTCTACAACGAGGAACAACGGCAACGCTTGATCGGAATTACCCAACCGACTACTCTGCAGTAGCGTACTTTATAGTAGAAAATGAAATGAATCAATATCCTCCTATCGTACAAAAGATTAAGGAACAAACGAAAGGCCAAGTGAAAGATGAGAAGACATTCTTAAATGTGATTCGTTTCGGACAACGTACGGAGAATGGGTTTGACTTTGCGAATGTGAATGCAGGGGATAGTCCTGCAGCGATGTTCACCATTGTTTCTGTGGATCAATATAATCAAATGTTTGGAACGAACTACACGGTTGGCGATAAAGAAATGATTGTCGGCCATATTAAAGGTGACGTTAAAAATATTTCAGAAGTGAAGACGTATTCGGTTGTTTATAATGCAACGATTAAAGTCAAAGAAATGATTGATGCGACTCCATACGCGAAAGTGATGCCGCAATTACCATATGTGGCGGATAATCAGTACGTGGGGATTGTAAAAGACCCAATGCAATTTATGAATCCAGCAGCGGGTCAAGCCATGTATTACTTTTACTTGGAATACAACGACGCCGTTTGCATCACGGGATGCTGAATGGGCAGCGTATAAGAATGTATTGAGTCAATATAAGACAGAAAAGTTAGCATTGCATAGTAAGCACGAAGAGGCCAAAACGTTATATGCCTTTATGGGAAGCTTGCTCTTAGTAGGGGCACTACTTTCTATCGCATTCTTTATCGGTGCAGTACTTGTTATTTACTACAAACAAATTTCTGAAGGATACGAAGACCGTGACCGCTTTGTAATTTTACAAAAACTCGGTATCGATCAAAAGACGATCAAGAAATCGATCAACCGTCAAGTGTTGATTGTATTCTTCTTACCGCTTGTCACAGCGTTTATTCATACCGCGTTCGCCTTCAAGATGTATCGTAAGATTATCGAACTCTTCGGAGTTGATGGTAGCGTCACACTAAACGCAACACTCGTGATTGGAGCGATTTTCGTAGTCGTATATCTCATCGTGTACCAAATCACTTCACGTAGTTACTACAGAATTATTAAACGTTAATCAACTACAACTCCAAAAGAGGTTTCCGTGCGAAGCCTCTTTTTTTCGTGCTTTTTTCAAAGTGACAAAAATGTAAGAAACGGGGATAAAATGATAGGATAGTGTCATGATTTCCCTTTATTAGTGGACTATACTAAGGTCAACAAATGAAAGTAAAGGGTGAAAACAATGACATTATTAGATGTACAACATTTACAAAAGAAATATCAAACGCGCTTTGGAGCTGCTGAAGTGACGGCGCTCAAAGACATCAGCTTCTCGGTTGAAGAAGGCGAATACGTTGCCGTGATGGGGGAATCGGGTTCAGGAAAAACAACGCTTCTAAATATCTTAGCGACTCTCGACCGTCCAACTGCTGGGTCCGTCTTTTTAAACGGAGAAAATATTCAAAATATCTCCGCTAAAGTTCTGACAGAATTCCGCCGCGACCATTTAGGGTTCGTCTTCCAAGACTTCAACTTATTAGAAACACTATCGGTCTATGATAATATGGTGTTGCCTCTCGTACTCGCTCGTCGTCCGATTTCAGAAATGAAGCAAAAGGTTGAGCCGATTGCGCAAATGCTAGGGATTAAAGACTTACTGAAGAAATATCCTTATGAACTCTCAGGCGGGCAACAACAACGTGTGGCAATTGGCCGTGCGATGATCACAGACCCAAGCCTGCTGTTAGCCGATGAACCAACAGGAGCGCTTGACTCAAAATCAGCTAGCAATACTCTCGATTTATTTGATAAAATTAATCAAAACGGACAAACGATTTTAATGGTAACGCACAGCACGGTTGCTGCCAGTCGTGCCAAACGGGTTCTTTTCATTAAAGACGGCTTGATTTATAATCAATTGTACCGTGAAGGAAGAAGTGATCAACAAATGTTCGAGTTGATCTCAGAAACATTAACTGCGATGGCAAATAGAGGTGAAATCCATGTTTAAACTCATTTTTTCGATGGCGACGTCGAATCTAAAAAAGAATCATTCATTATATTTGCCGTATGCACTGACGACCATTATGGTGACGATGATTCTCTATATCACGCACGCCTTATCTGCGATGCCGGAGCTTTCCACTCTTCGTGGTGGGGGAGCCATTGCGCAAACATTGGGCTTTGGAGTCATCGTGGTTCAGCTCGTGGCACTCTTAACGATTCTTTACGCGAATGCCTTCGTGACGAAAAATCGATTAAAAGAATACGGTCTATATAGCATCCTTGGACTCGACCGAAAAAACATTCAATTGTTGAGTTTCATTGAATTGCTTCTATTCTCAGTGGTCAGCGTGGGGCTAGGGATTGTGCTTGGAATCGTGTTCCATCGCTTCTCGTTTGCCGTTTTATTAAAGCTCATTCGAATTCCAATCGGCATCGAGTATTCAATGCAACTCGGTAGCGTCGGTTTTGTACTGATTTCGATGGCGTTTATTTTCGGAGTTGTCTTCTTCTTGAATGCCACAAAGATGTACATGAGTCGTCCATTAGAAATGCTTTCTGAGAAGAAAAAAGGAGAAACGAAGGGGCGCTTTATCCTTCTTCGCGCACTCATTGGTGCAGGGCTTCTTGGGGGCGCGTATTATATGTCGCAAACGATTGAAGCACCTGTTGCAGCGCTATATTCCTTCTTCGTAGCGGTTCTGTTAGTTGTTTTAGCAACGTATATTTTATTCGACGCAGGTTCGATTGCGCTTCTTTCGCTTTTACAAAAGAACAAACGTCTCTTTTACCAACCAACGAATTTTATTTCGATTTCTAATTTAAAATTCCGTATGCGTAAAAATGCTGCGGGTCTTGCAAGTATTTGTATTTTATCAACGATGGTACTTGTCACATTAGCCACAACGGTCGCTTTGCAAACAGGGACAGCGGATTTATTGAAGAAAAGCTATCCAACAGATTATTCGGCAACGGCATTCGTCGAAGACACCTCTACGATTCCGCAACTTTCAGAACAAATCAGCAAGATTAAGGCGCAATCGAAAGGCACTGTAACCAATGAAATGAATTACCTCAGCGTGCTTCGTGCTGCAAAAAGTATGGAGGGCGGAGTGGACATCGAGGGGGTATATCCAGGAGATAGCCCAGCTGCGTTCATTACCTTCCTTTCTGCGGATGATTACAATCGTATTTTTGGGACGAATTTTCAGCTTGGTGACAACGAAGCCGTTCTAGGACTGGTTAAAGGAAACGACAAAAATGTTTCGGCTATCCGAGTGAACGGACAATTGACACTTCAAGTCAAAGAGATGATGAGTACTAGCGACTTTAAAGAAAAATTGCCACAATTGCCATATGTTGCAGATAACGTTTATGTAGCCGTTGTAAAGGATCCAACAAAGATGATTGACGGTAAACTTGGCCGTGGATTCTATTACGCATTGTGGAATACATCGACAGATACTTCGGAAAAAACAGAAGAGTTTGAGGGCTATGCTAACGTGCTTGAAGCAAGCAATGACGATTCCATCACGGTTGGAAGTAGAGAGGATGCGGCCAAAGACATCTACGGATTTATGGGAAGTTTACTCTTTGTAGGGGCACTTCTTTCAGTTGCGTTCTTCATCGGCGCAGTCCTTGTCATTTACTACAAACAAATTTCTGAAGGGTACGAAGACCGTGACCGTTTCGTAATCCTACAAAAACTCGGTATCGACCAAAAGACCATCAAGAAATCCATCAACCGTCAAGTGCTAATTGTCTTCTTCTTACCGCTTGTTACAGCGTTTATCCATACCGCATTTGCCTTCAAGATGTATCGTAAGATCATTCAGCTCTTTGGGGTTGACGGTAACGTAACACTGAACGCAACAATTGTAATTGGTGCTATCTTCGTTGTGGTATACCTCATCGTGTACCAAATCACGTCACGTAGTTACTATAAAATTATTAAACGTTAATAGATTTTGTTCACAAACCATGAAGTTTTTAGATACAAAACCGCACTCTAAAAGGGTTTGTGCACGTTATAAAAATCGTAAAAAGGGCGAGGTTTTCTCGTCCTTTTTTTGTGCTCAAAAACGGGATAACTGTCCACAATAAAAAGCTTTCATAAATTTTACTTTTTCAGTTTTCAGAAGATAAAAAACATGGTAGAATAGAATGTATTGAAGTAAAAGAAACTGGAGGATTCGTCATGATCGATGTTATTGACTTAAACAAAGTATTCGATAACGGCTTTGAAGCATTAAAGTCAGTAAATTTCTCAATTGAACAAGGGGACTTAGTATGTTTACTAGGACCTAGTGGTTGCGGGAAATCAACAATTTTAAACTTAATCGCGGGATTATTAACACCAACAGGAGGAGATATCCAATTTAAAGGACAATCAGTTGTTACAACTGAACCTAAAGACCGTAATATCGGATTCGTATTCCAAAACTATGCGTTATATCCACATATGACAGTGTTAGAGAACATCATGTTCCCACTAACAGTTGGTAAAAACAAAATTTCTAAAGAAGAAGCTCAAAAATTGCAGAAGAATATATGCAATTAACAAACATTGAAGAGCTAGCAGGTAAAAAACCTGGTACTTTATCAGGGGGGCAACAACAACGTGTGGCCATCACTCGTGCGCTTGTTCAAAAACCTGAAGTACTTCTACTTGATGAACCATTAAGTAACTTGGACGCTCGTTTACGTTTGAAAATCCGTGAAGAAATCCGTCGTCTTGTAAAAGAAGTAGGAATCACAACAATCTTCGTAACGCACGACCAAGAAGAAGCTTTATCAATCTCAGATAAAATCATTCTTTTAAACGAAGGGTACATTCAACAACATGATGACCCACAAAACTTATACCTAGAACCAAGTAACTTATTCGTTGCGAAGTTCATCGGTAACCCAATCATCAACATTACAGAAGTGGAAATTAAAGACGGCGTGATTACTCACCCATCATTCAACTTACCAACTTCTGAATTATCACAAGACCGCAAACGCCAAGAATTAGCAGATGGTCACTACTACTTAGGAATGCGTCCAGAAGACGTAGTTCCTTCTTCTGAAGGTGAACAAGGCCTATTCTCAACAACTATTAGCGGCGTAGAATTAATCGGACGTGAACGTATTCTTCACTTCCCATTAGGAGAACAATTCTTGAAATCAATTGTAAGTGTGGAACATAAGATTGAAGAAGGAGACACACTTTCATTCCAATTACTAAAACACAAAATCTTCTTATTCGATAAAGATGGAGCGCGTGTTTACTAATGAGAAAATATAACCCAGAGAACCAACCTAAAAGCTTGGTTATTCCTTCTCCCATCTTTAGGAGTGATTCTTCTCTTTAACATTTATCCATTACTTCGTTCGTTCTGGATGAGTTTCCAAAAAGGGTCACTATTAAAATTACAATACACTGGTTTAGACAACTACCAAAAAGTAATTGCGGACCCTGTATTCCATAAAGCGTTACTCAACACAGCACTGTATGCATTCGCAGTAGTGCCAGTAGCGTTATTAATCTCAGTCATCATTGCATGGATTATTTTCGAGAAGATTAAACGTAAAAGCTTCTTCGAAACAATCTTCTTCATGCCTTACGTTACAAGTACAATCGCTATCGGGATTGTGTTCCGTTACTTCTTTAATGGGGACTACGGAATTATCAACTTCTTCCTTGGCTTGATTGGTATTCCAGCCGTGAACTGGTTGGATAACGTAAACATGAGTATGCCAACACTGATTATCTTCGGGGTTTGGACAAGTTTAGCGTTCAATATCATTATCCTCTTAGCAGGATTACGTAATATTGATCCTGAGCACTTCAAGATTGCGAAAATGTTTGGTGCGACAGACCGTGAAATCTTCTGGCGTATTACATTCCCGCAATTAGTTCCAACAATTGCCTTCCTTTCAACGGTTAACTTAATCGGGGCATTCAAAGTGTATACACAAGTGTACGCATTATTTGGCGGAACTGCTGGTCCAGCAAACTCAGCAACAACAGCTGTGTACTATATTTACGACAAGTTCCATGTGGCAGGAAGACCAGGGGTTGCCATGGCAGCAACTGTAATCTTGTTTGCAATCATTCTTTTTGCAACATTCCTCCAAAACAAATTCTTGAGAAAGGCGGAGGGATAAGAAGATGAAAAAAGTATTTAACGGTTTTTCAATCGCGCTTTTAATTTTCTTAGCGTTGATTACAGTATTCCCATTTATTTACATGGTAATGACTGGGTTAATGACATACGCGGAAGCAACAAGCATTCCACCGTCATTCATCCCAAGCTCATTCAAATTTAGTAACTACTTAGAAGTATTTAGCCGTGCGCCATTCTTACGTTACTTCGGAAACACATTATTCGTGTCTCTATTTACAACAGTGGCAACAGTGATTACTTCATTACTAGCAGCCTTTGCCGTAACAAGTTTACAGTTCAAAGGGAAAAACATTGTCATGATGATTTTAGTTTCACTATTAATGGTTCCTTACGAATCAATCATCTTTACAAACTACCAAACAATCGCTCAATTAGGGTTATTAAACACTTATGTAGCGTTAATCATTCCGTTCTTAACAAGTATCTTCTATATTTACTACTTGAACGGATACTTAAAAGGAATCCCAAGTACATTCTACAAAGCCGCTAAAATTGATGGTGCGAGTGATTTAGAATACATCCGCCGTATTTTAGTGCCAATGTGTAAACCAGCATTGGTAACAGTAGGGATTTTAACATTCATCCAAAGCTGGAATTCATTCCTATGGCCATTATTGGTTACAAACACGAAAGAATTCCGTCTATTAAACAACGGACTTTCTGCCTTCACGACAGAATCCGGAAGTGATGTTCACTTACAAATGGCCGCAGCAACTCTAACGGTTATCCCAATTCTGTTAATTTACTTTGTATTCAGAAAAGAAATTATTAGAGGGGTTGCGAAGAATGGTATCAAAGGATAAAACATCGATTACCTTTCATAGCGGTATTTTAACGATTGGTGGAACGGTCATCGAAGTAGCCTATAAAGATAGTCATATCTTTTTCGACTTCGGGACTGAGTTTTTACCAGAATTAGAATTGCCCGATGAATCGGTGCAAACACTCACAGATCATAAAGTGATTCCACATTTAAAAAATATGTACGATGCACGTATCCCTTACAAATACGAAGGGGATGAAGATAAAGACTATGCCAATACGGCGGTCTTTATCTCACATGCGCATTTGGATCATACAAGAATGTTGAATTATTTAGACCCAAGTATTCCTTTATATACATTGAAGGAAACAAAAATGATTGTAAATTCGCTCAACCGCAATGGTGTATTCTTACTACCATCGCCGTTTGAAGACGATACATTTACAAGAGAGATGATTGGGTTAGATGCAGGCGATGTGATTAAAGTTGGAGAAATCGAAGTAGAAATCGTGCGTGTCGACCATGATGCGTATGGGGCTGCTGCTTTAATCATTAAAACACCTGGACATCATATTACGTATACAGGGGACTTACGACTTCACGGGCATAACGCTGAAGATACAATTGAGTTTTGTAAGAAGGCAAAACATACGGACATCTTAATGATGGAAGGTGTATCGATTAGCTTCGGGGACCGTAAAGAGGTTGAAGACGAAATTAAACCTGAAAACGAGGAAGATGTGATTCGTCATATCGCTCGCCTCGAACAAGAAAATCCAAATCGACAAATCACATTTAATGGCTATCCAGCGAATGTGCGTCGTTTTGAAAAAATCGTCGAAGGAACAAGCCGTACCGTTGTTCTTGAAGCAACGATGGCCGCACTTCTTAAAGAAGTATTCCAAAAGGATGCTCATTACTACTATAGAGACGGGGCTCCAAAACTCGACGAACTTGATCCTACTTTAGAAATTTCATATCAAACGTTGTTAGAGGATACTTCGAAGTACCTATGGCAAGCAGTCGACCATTTCGAACGTTTGCAAGAGGGAAGCTTATACATCCACAGCGATGCGCAGCCTTTGGGGGACTTTGATCCGAACTATCAACCGTTTCTAGATTTATTGGCGGAAAAATACATTGAGTTTGTACGCCTATCTTGCTCAGGTCACGCAAAACCGGACGACTTAGACCGCATTATTGCGATGATTGAGCCTAAATGTTTGGTTCCAATTCATACGTTAAAACCAGAACTTCTGGTGAATCCGTATGGTGACAGAATATTGCCGTACCGCGGCGAAAAAATTGTGTTGTAAAAACTATATAACAAAAGGAGAAGAAAAATGAAATTCAAATCTTTAGTAAAAGCGACACTAGCAACAGCATCAGTTGTGGCGTTAACAGCGTGTGGAGCTAACTCATCAAACAACGGCTCTTCACAACAAGCTGAAACTAAAAAAGACATCGTAACAGAGGTTAAATCAGAAACTACAATCACTTTCTGGCATGCTATGAACGGTCAGCAGGAAAAAGCTCTTCAAAAATTAACAGAAGACTTCATGAAAGCTAACCCAAATATCAAAGTAGAGTTACAAAACCAATCTCAATACAAAGATTTACAAGCAAAAATTAACGCAACTTTAACTTCACCAAAAGACTTACCAACAATCACTCAAGCATATCCAAACTGGTTATACAATGCTGCTGAGCAAGATGCATTGGTAGACTTCAAACCATATATTGAAAAACGAAACAATCGGATTCAAGAAAGGTGAAGAAATCCGTCCAGAATTAATGGAAGGTGCTAAAATCAAAGGAGTACAATACGGTATTCCATTCAACAAATCTACAGAAGTATTATTCTACAATGCAGATTTATTGAAACAATACGGTGTTAAAGTTCCAACTACTTTAGATGAATTAAAAGAAGCAGCTAAAACAATTTACGAAAAATCTAACCACGAAGTTGTTGGTGCTGGTTTCGACTCATTAAACAACTACTATGCAATTGGTATGAAGAACAAAAGGCATTGACTTCACTAAAGAATTAGACTTCGCAAGTGACGCTTCAAAAGAAGTTGTTAAATACTATGCAGACGGAATCCGTGATGGATACTTCCGTACTGCTGGTTCAGATAAATACTTATCAGCACCATTCCAAAACAAAAAAGTAGCTATGTATGTTGGTTCAACAGCTGGTGAATCATTCGTAGCTAAAGGTGCTAAAGAAGCTGGTTTCGAATACGGAGTAGCTGTTCGTCCTGAAAAATACGACCTACAACAAGGTACTGATATTTACATGTTCGAAGGTTCTACAACTGAAGAACAACGTACAGCAGCATTCTTATACTTGAAATTCTTATCTTCAGCTGAATCTCAATTATACTGGGCACAACAAACTGGTTACATGCCAACAATTGCTTCAGTGTTAGAACAAGATGCATACAAGAATTCAGGTTCTAAAGTTCCTAAAATCTTAGCAGATGCTACTAAGAATTTATTCTCAATTCCTGTAGTTGAAAACTCTGATCCTGCATACTCAGAAGTTCGTACGATTTTAGAAAAAATCTTCAAGACTGAAAATGGAAATGTAGATCAATTAGTTACAGATTCTAAAGCACAATTTGATGCTGCGTGGAATCAATAATCACATATAAGTTCATTCACAACACAATCACAACGAAAGCCTGGGGAATTTTCCTCAGGCTTTTTGTGTGGACATAATTAGTGCTGGGCGTGTATTGCCCCTTCGGGGGAGGCTTTTAGGGGTATTGGGTGTGGTGGTGGATTGCTTTAGAAACAAGCGGTTTTAATTGTTGAAAGAATATTAGTGAGCCACCGACTCGAGCCTAGGGTCTCTCGTCTTTGAAGCCTCAAAGAGACACTAACGAATGGATTCGTAAGTGTCTCTAATTCGCATTCAATGGATACTCTCACTAATCTTTCAACAAAACCGCTATTTCTGTCGCAATCAATGTTTTCGGTCTACCCCTAAAAGCCTCCTGAGGGGGATTCCACACAACAAAGCTGAGGAAAGTTGTGTGGCGTTCTTTAGATTGTGTTCCTCGTTCACGACGGACCGGTGCAAGGATGGAGTGTCTGCTTTTTAGGAGAGTGTGCTATAATGGGGCGACAAGAGAGGTGAGTCGGATGCGGTATGTGCTTTTATTAAGAGGCGTTAATGTTGGTGGTAAAAATAAAGTCATGATGAGCGAATTGAAGGAATTGCTGGGGCGTGAAGGATTCAGCGAAGTGGATTCGTACATTAATAGTGGGAACTTATTTTTTGCAAGCGATGAGAGTGTGGGAAAAATTGTTTTGAAAATTGAAAAGGTGTTAGAAGAGAATTATGAGTTTTCGATTCCTTTTGCGCTGCTTTCAAAAGAGGATTACTTAGAAGAAATGGCGGGACTTCCCGAATGGTGGAAGGATGAGTTTGCTAGAAAAGATATTTTGTTTTTCTCACGAGGAACAGATATAAGCGAGGTTCTCCGATTTGTAGAAGAGTCTGAGTTTTATAATGAAAAAGTTTATATCGGGAAATGTGCCGTCTTCTGGGCGAAAATCGATGAGGCAGAGTATCAAAAAACGACTTACCATAAGAAGATTTTGAAACAAGCTTTTTATAAGACGATTACGATTCGAAATGGAAAGACATTTGATAAAATCGCAGAAATACTGCAGACAGAGCTTCCTTTGTGATAGGGCTTTTTTATGGTACAATAGTGTGTGAATTTGTAGAGAGTGAGGCGCATTATGGAAATTAAAATTATTGAAACTAGTGATATGCATGGGTACGTGTTACCGACAAACTATACAGAAAGAAACATGGACTTAGGATTCAGTACGGCGAAGGCTGCGACTGTGATTCGTCGCTTAAAAGAAGAAGCGAACGGTCCTGTGATTCAAATCGAAAACGGGGACTTCATTCAAGGGTCACCATTAAGCTACTATGTTCGTAAACAAGATTCAAAAGTAGCATCTGATTTAACAAAAGTATTGAACTACTTAAACTATGACTTAGGAATTCTAGGAAACCATGAGTTTAACTATGGGTTAGACTACTTAAGAGAAGCGATTGCGTCTTACAACCACCCAATTCTTTGCTCAAACATTTTAACAAAAGATGGCAAGCCAGCGTTTGGCGAACCTTACAAAGTGTTCGAGAAAGACGGCGTGAAAATCGCAGTTTTAGGGATTACAACGCCTTATATTCCAAACTGGGAACAACCTGCAACGGTAAAAGATTTAGTATTCGTGAGCGCGTTGGAAACAGCGAAGAAATACGTTCCAGAAATGCGTAAAGTGGCGGATGTTGTCGTTGTAACGTACCACGGAGGATTCGAGTGCGACCTTTCATGTGGGGACCCAACAGAACTGTTAACAGGAGAAAACGAAGGGTATGCGATTGCGACGCAAGTAGAAGGAATCGATGCGTTAGTAACAGGACACCAACACCGTGTGATTGCACAAAAAGTGAATGGCGTGCCAGTGATTCAACCAGGATACCGCGGTGCATATGTAGGTGAAATTAGCTTAGAAGTGGAAAAAGTAGACGGGAAGTATACAGTCGTTTCAAGTGAAGCGAAACTTCACCCAACAGAAGACGTTCCAGCAGATCCAGCCGTATTAGAAATGTTTAGCGACTTACAAGCGGAAGTGGAAGATTGGTTAGATACTCCAGTTGGAAAAGTTGTTGGAGATATGACCATTAAAGATCCACATGCTGCACGTTTAAGCGAACATCCATATATTGAATTTATCAATAAGGTTCAAATGGAAGCCAGCGGTGCGGATATCTCAGGAACTGCGTTGTTTAACAATGACGGTCGTGGATTTAACTCAGAAATCCGTATGCGTGACGTGATTACGAACTACATTTATCCAAATACATTAGCCGTTCTAAAAGTGAGTGGGGAAGACTTAAGAAAAGCTCTTGAGCGTGTGGCGACTTATTTCATCGTCGAAAACGGACAAGCGGTCTTCAATCCTAAATATGTGGAACCAAAACCTCAATACTACAACTACGATATGTACGAAGGAATCGAATACACATTAGACTTCACTAGACCATTCGGCGACCGTGTAACTCGCTTAGAGTACCATGGCAAACCTGTTCAAGATACGGATGAATTAGAAGTAGTGACAAACCAATATCGTGCAGTTGGTGGCGGAAACTATAGTATGTTTAAGCCAGAGAAGATTGTGCGTGAGGTGCAGATCGACATGACGGAGCTCATTGCGGAATACTTGCGCAAACATCCAGTCATCGAAGCAACAGTCAACAACAACTTTAAGACTGTGGTGAAATAAAATAAAGACACTTCAAACTCCTCAGAGTTTGTTATAGAAAAGCATTATAGGATACCGGTTTGAGTCTAAGGTCTCAAACCTACCAAGCTTCAAACAGTCTCTACGAAATGAATTTCTAGAGACTGTAATTCACATTGGTTATCATCCCTTATAATGCTTTCTATAACCTCTGAGGAGTTTTCCGTTTTATCAGCGCTTAAGTTGTTGTGTTGCTTCGATGGAGTAAGTGCAAGTATTCCTTCATTCGAAATGAGAAGCGTTAGCCAATATAGCTGTATCGGATTGAGCCAAGGTCTCAATCCTATCGAGCCTCAAACGGATGGTAGGAAATGAATTTCCAACCATCCGTAATTCGCATCGATTATTGATCGCTATAATGGCTACTATGTTATCCGAAAACGCGTAGCTTTTTTTCTTTGCATCTTAACTTTGTTGTATTGCTTCGATGAAGTAAGTGCAAATATTCCTTCATTCGAAAGGGGAATGTGCTTAAAAGGGATTGGAGATTCTTAGTTTGAGTGATAAATAGTGTATTGAGTCCTGTTCAAAGTATGATATGATTAAAATAAAACGTCATGTAGAGAGGATCCGAGTATGAATGCGAAGAGGATATTTTATATTGCACTATTTTGTTTGTTTATCGCAATGCTGTCTCGCTGTGAAGTAAGAAACAGTAGAGGATATTTGGAAAAACGAATTGGGCCTAAAATCAGTCAAGTTTATCCAACGAAAAACATAGAAGACTTATTTGAGCAGTATCCGTATGGCTTACGATTAATCAATTTTATCGGTCAGGAGATAAGACCATTTTAATAATGTTAGATGGGGTTGCGAAGGGGAAACCTCTAGAAGGAGCGATAAAAGTTTTTAATAAAGATAGCTTAGATGCGGAAAAGGTAATCACGTTTACGTATTTTCAAGGTAAGTTTTCGTACGATAATGAAGAAGAGGCGAGAAGACTTTGGCCGCAGGAAAAGTTTTTATTCCAGGAAATGAAATTGAATAAAGAGATTCTTTCGGAATTTAAAATAAAGGATACTGACTACGACAGTCATAGTGGTGGTTTTGACTTAGAATATATCGTTACAAATGAACAAATAAACCAATTTCTTAAATTGGATAACCAGCAACAAGTCACATTGGGACTCCACGTTAACAATGTGAATAGACTTAATTACTACTGGATTTCAGTTGAGATAGGTAGTGATGAAATATTTTCAGAAAATATTTTACATTGATAATTTCAGTTAGTATTTTAACTTTGGAAATGTTTAGCAGTTAGAAAGGATTAGCTTATGAAAGGAAAGAAGCTGTTTTATATTGCGCTATTTTTTTCGTTAATCTTTTTGTTGTTTCGATGTGAATAGCGATTTTACATTTGCTGAACGAATTGAAGAGTAAGAAGGGAATTAAGCAACTTGCTTAATTCTTTTTTTGTTGTAAAGTTTAGGATTTTGTTAGGGAATGTTATGGTGGAGGCGGGATATGGTATGATGAAGGCACTGAATTGCAAAGTGAGGTTTTGTGTGTGAAGTTAAAGAAATGGTCGTGGATTGGGCTATTGATGTTATGCGTGACGCTATTAGTAGGTTGTGTGGATCACACGAGTCGTGGGTATCTTGAAGAGTTGGCTGGGAAAAAGTTGAGTAGGGTTTATTCAACAGAAAATATTGAAGATTTATTTGAGCAGTTTCCAAATGGATTTACCGTAAGTCAGATGCGTGTAGTCGGTGACTCGACGGTATTTGTTTATCTTGAGGCTAGGGAAAAAGGGAAGCCATTAGTTGGAACGATTAAGCAGCTCAATTCTAAAACAAAGAAAGAGGAAAAAAGTCAGACGATTCAATATGTGGATGGGAAGTTTGTTTTTGAAAATGAAGAAGAAGCGAAAAAACTCTGGCCACAAGGAAAGTTCTTATTCCAGGGATTGCAATTGAATAAAGATATTTTAGCAAAGGCAAAATTGCATTCGAAACAGTATACGAATAGAGAAGAAAGCCCTACAGGAGACAACTCGTTTTATCTAGAATATAGTATTCAGCTTCCGGTGGTTAATCGAATTTTGGGGATTGATGAATCGCAACCGATAGATTTCTCTATCTTTGGGCACGATGAGTCCAAAGGATTTGTATATGAAATTGGAGCACAGCAAGATAATATAACGACTTTATGGGAAATGATACGAGAAATTAGGAAATAGATGGTTTTCTGTAAATTGGAAAGATGTTACAATGAAAACGAGGTGAGTGTATGCAAACAATATTGATTGTCGAAGATGAAAAAGTCATTCGTGATGCAATTGTACAAGAATTGGAAAAATGGAATTATGAAGTGGTTGCGGTGGAAGACTTCTCGCAAGTATACACTCAATTTTTAGCAGTTAATCCGCAGTTGGTGATTATGGACATTACATTGCCGTTTTATAATGGCTATTATTGGTGCCAAGAGATTCGTAAGGTGTCTCAGGTTCCGATTATGTTCTTGTCGTCCAGGGATCAAGCGATGGATATTGTGATGTCGATCAATATGGGCGCAGATGATTATATGACAAAACCGTTTGAGCCGAGTGTATTGGTCGCAAAAATCCAAGGGATGATGCGTCGTAGTTATGAGTTCGTTCAGCAGAAAGACTGGCTGGAATATAAGGGGATTGCCTTGCAACTGGGAAGCGGAAAAGTTACGTATGAAGGTAATGTTATTGAGTTATCGAAGAATGAATTTATCATTTTACGTGTACTATTTGAAAAACAAGGCGATATTGCGCCAAGAGAAGATTTAATGAATGCATTGTGGAATAGCGATGTGTTTGTCGATGATAATACCTTGTCTGTGACGGTTGCTCGTTTGCGGAAGCGTCTTGGAGAAATCGGGTTAGAAAAATTAATCACGACGAAAAAAGGCGTCGGGTATGGATTGGCGGAAGTGATTGAATGAAGACAAAAGTGGAATTTAGTATGGCTTGGTTCAAATCGCATGCTTTCTTACTTGGAGCGCTGGCCTTCATCGAAGTGTTTTCGATTGGGTTCTTCTTCGTCTTTAATTGGCTAAATTCAGAAGTCGGCTATTATTTATTTTTACTAGCCTTTTTCCTTTTGGTAGTCGCGGGTGCACTTTTATGGCACGATTGGAGAAAGTATAAAGAAGTCGTTCGAAGTTTGCAGCAGGAAGTGACGACACTAGACGATGGGGTTTCGCCCGTTGTGAGTCATTTATATGAGGCTATCCAACAAGAAAAGTCGGATATGCGAGGGTTAAGTACAAAGATGAAGCAACTTCGCAAGGAAGATGTGGACTACTATACTTTATGGGCGCACCAAATTAAAACGAGTATTGCCGCGAGTCAATTGTTGATTCGTGAGTTGCCGCAAACGTCTGAGAAATCTTTATTGAGTCAAGAACTCGTTCGGATTACGACCTATACAGAACTAGCACTGCATTACGTTCGAATGGAAAGTTTCCATCAAGACTTATCGATTTCAACCATCTCTATCGATGAAGTGATTCGTCCGCTCTTGAAGAAATACGCAACCTTCTTTATTTCGAAGAAATTGCATTTGGACTATGTTCCTACTGAGAAAAAGGTGGTCACGGATTCTAAGTGGTTAGGCGTTATCGTCGAGCAAGTGTTATCGAATGCGGTGAAATATACACCTGAAGAGGGAACGATTCGCATTCTTTTTGAAGAAGATACGTTAACGATTGAAGATACAGGAATCGGGATTGCCCCTTACGATATTAAACGGATTTTTGAACGTGGATTTAGCGGTTATAACGGTCGTGTGAACCACCAATCGACAGGGCTAGGGCTCTACTTATCTTCAGAGATTGCCAAACGATTAGGCGTTACGCTTAGTGTAGACTCAACTATTGGAGAAGGGACGACGGTTCGTATTCAGATTCCGTCTGAAGTGATGCAAGTGAAAGATTAATGGAAAGCGAGGGGGAAACCTTCGCTTTTTTTGTGCGATAAAAGGGGTATTTTCGCTAAAAAGTTAACAATGACACGCCCGGATGTGTTATAATTGTAAAGATAACAATATCGTTTGAGATAGGAGAATGACAATGGCAGTAGATCAACTAGAATTAGTCGTCATTACAGGTATGAGTGGGGCAGGGAAAACTGTTGCAATGCAAAGTTTCGAAGACATGGGATATTTCTGTGTCGATAATATGCCACCAAGTCTTCTACCAAAATTTTGGGAATTAGTAAAAGAATCAGGAAAAATTACAAAAATTGCGCTCGTAATCGACTTACGTTCACGCGCATTCTTTGATGAAATCATGTCAGCCATTGCAGGCCTTGATAACACATCATTTATTACAACAAAAATTTTATTCTTAGAAGCGAGCGATGATGCGCTTGTTTCTCGTTACAAAGAAACAAGAAGAACGCACCCTCTTGCTAGTGATGGTCGTATTTACGATGGCATTATTGCGGAACGTCGTTTATTGCAAGATATTAAGACACGTGCGCAAAGTGATTGATACAACAAATCTTTCACCTCGTAAATTACGTGAAGAAATCATGCAAGCATTCTCTACAGGCAGCGAAGGAATTTTCACAATCCAAGTGATGTCATTTGGATTTAAATACGGACTTCCAATCGATGCGGATGTCGTGATGGATGTACGTTTCTTACCAAATCCACACTATATTGCAGAGTTACGTCCACTCACTGGGCTAGATGAACCTGTGTATGATTATGTCATGAGCCAACCAGAAGCGAAGACATTCTATCACAAATTGATGGACTTACTCGACTTCTCAATTCCAGGCTACAAAAAAGAAGGAAAATCGAGCGTGACGATTGCCATCGGATGTACTGGTGGGCAACACCGTTCTGTAGCTTTTGCGGAACGTATCGGACGCGAATTATTATCAGACTCTTATAACGTGAAAATCTCTCATCGTGACAAAGACCGTCGTAAAGAAGGGAATGGACGCTCATGATGTTCGAGGTAACACCGAACCCTCCGAGGAAGAAAGGCCCGAAAATCACCGTTATTGGTGGAGGGACAGGGCTTCCTGTTCTACTGAGAAACCTTCGTAAGAGAGATGCGGATGTGACTGCGATTGTAACGGTTGCCGATGATGGTGGAAGTTCAGGAATCATTCGAGACTATATGAACGTTGTGCCGCCAGGAGATATTCGTAACTGTATGATTGCTCTTTCTCCGATGAACGCTTTACAAAAAGAAATTTTCCAATATCGTTTCAATTCCGACGATCAATTCTTCGCCGGACATGCGATTGGGAACTTAATTATCGCGGCCTTAACAGAGATGCGTGGAAATATTTTCGATGCGATTCGTCTCCTAAGCCGTATGATGGCGGTGGAAGGACATGTGTATCCTGCCGCTGAAGAGCCATTATTACTCCGTGCTGAATTCCAAGATGGAACGATTGTGGACGGGGAAGCGGAACTTGTCAAATATCGCAAGAAGATTAAGCGAGTTTCCGTGCATTGTTACGATGAAAATCGTAAACCCGATGAAAGCCGAACTCCAATGGCGGCACGTGAAGTCATCAATGCGATTATGGAAGCCGATATGGTTGTACTAGGACCTGGTAGTCTTTATACTAGTATCTTGCCAAACTTAATGATTTGCGATATTGGTCAAGCCGTTTGTGAAACGAAAGCGGAAGTGGTGTACATCTGTAACATTATGACGCAACGTGGTGAAACGGAACACTTTACCGATGCAGATCATGTACGCGTGTTGCATGACCATTTAGGAACCAGGTTTATCGACACTGTTCTCGTGAATACAGAGGCAGTGCCAGAAGAGTACTTAAACCAACAAAGAACGAAGAGTATCTTTACCAAGTGAAGTACGACTTCCAAGGATTGCGCGACGAGGGATGCCGAGTAGTGTCGTCTGACTTTATTAAATTACGTGAAAAAGGCGTATACCATGATGGTGAAAAAGTTATCGACGAATTATTCCGTCTCTTACAAAGTGCACGAATTGAATAATAACGAATGAAATAGGAGCCAAGACTGCCTCTTGGCTCCTTCAACATGACTAGAAGAGAAAGGAGGAGGCCTGTGTCCTTACTATCATTTGCTGCAGAAACAAAACAAGAACTAACGCAACTAGAAGTGCAATATGACTATTCAAAATATGAACTTGCGGCGCTCATTCGAATGAATGGGGCGGTTGGGATTTTGAATCGTCAATTGATTTTAAATATCCAAACGGAAAACGCGACGATTGCCAGACGAATTTATGTGCTCTTGAAGAAGTATTATCAAGTGGAAAGTGAACTCTTAGTTCGCCGTAAGATGAAACTGAAGAAGAACAATGTGTATATCGTACGTTTAAAACACGGAACAGAAGAGATTCTGGAAGACTTGAATATCAAGTCGAGCGGCTTATTTAATATGCGCGTTCCAGAAAATGTTCGTGAAGACGAAGAGAAGATGCGTGCCTACCTTCGTGGGGCGTTTCTGGCGGGCGGTTCGATTAATGACCCGAAAACAAGCCGTTATCACTTAGAGATTTATTCGATTTACGAAGAGCATAACGACGATATTTGTCAGATGATGAATGCGTTTGGGTTGAATGCCAGAACGATTGAGCGTCGTAAGGGGTATATCACGTACTTGAAAGAAGCCGAGAAAATCGCAGACTTCCTTGCCGTGATTCATGCTTCCAAGGCGATGCTGCATTTTGAAGATATCCGAATTATTCGCGATATGCGAAATACAGCGAATCGTTTAGTGAACTGCGAGAATGCCAATATTAATAAAGTGGTGAATGCAGCCACTCGTCAAATCGAAGAGATTCAATATATCGAAGATACGGTAGGGCTGGATGCCTTGCCAGATAAATTATCGGATATTGCAAATCCGTTTAGATAATCCGGAAATTAGTTTGAAAGAGTTAGGCGAAATGTTACCTTCTGGACCTATCTCAAAATCAGGGGTAAACCACAGATTGCGTAAGATTTCGGAATTTTCTCAAAAATTAAGAGAAGAAGGAAAAGCCAATTAGAGGAAGTGTGGCGTAGCTAACTATAGAAAAAACTATAGGAGGTTCGTCTTATGAACTTAGTATCTTTAATTGGTCGTGTTGTCAAAGAGGTAGAGGTGCAACAGCTTCAACCTTCCGGAAAGAGTGTGTTTAATAATACCATCGCGGTGCAAAATGTGTACCGTAACAGCGATGATTCCTATCATTCACACTTTATCCAAGTGGTCGCCTGGGGCAAAATTGCGGAACGGATTGGTAAGTTTGTCAAAAAGGGAGACCGTATTGGCGTGGAAGGGCGACTCAATACCCGTCGCTACACTAACAAGAATCATCAAGAAGTGTATGTGACCGAAGTGGTGATTGAGGAAGTGTACTTCTTAGAGAGAAAACACGAGACTGAAGAGGACGGAGTTAGTCCTTTTGAAGATCCGCAAAGTTTGTTTGTGGAATAGTGTAAGGAGAGAAATTCCTTCACGTGACAGTTTAAATGAAGGAGTTTTTCAAGTGATTATATTAATAAATGGAACAGCAATTGTCATCGGAGCGCTTGCGGGTGTGTTTTTACGCCATATTATTTCAGAGCGCTTCGCACAACATATCATGCAAGGGTTAGCGCTTTGTGTATTTTTAGTCGGAATTAAAGGCGCAATTCAAATCCCAAATAGTTTGATTATGATTTTATCGCTTGTATGCGGTGGCGTTGTCGGAGAAGGTCTTCAAATGGAGGAGCGAGTACGTAAGTTTTCAGACTGGCTTCAGGAGAAGGCATCCAAAGACAAAGAAAATAATTTAAATATTGGAGAAGGGTTCGTTGCGGCAGTCATGATTTTCTGCGTGGGGGCACTTGCTACAATGGGGTCTATCCAGTTAGGAATTACTGGAGATCCAGCGTTGCTTCAAACGAAGTCGGTATTAGATGGAATTACTTCAATTTTCCTTGCGGCAACGGAAGGGATTGGAGTAGGGCTTTCTGCAGTGGCGGTCATTGCATATGAGTTAATTTTAGTGGGCTTGTCTCAACTAGTGGCTCCTCATTTGAATGATGTGGTAACCGTATCGATGTCAGCGGTTGGGTCGGTTCTTTTAGTTGGTTTAGCGATGAACTTACTAGGGATTACGAAGATTAAAATTTTTAAACTTCTTGCCAGCCATTTTTATGCCGATTCTACTTGTACCGCTATTTGCGTTATTTTAAGAACAAGAAAACACCGAATCAAGAATTTTCTTGGTCCGGTGTTTTTGTGATTTCATTAGTTGTTTTCTGCTTCTAATTTTTCGAAAGCATCGTGTAAGATAGATTTCAATGTTTTTGCAGATAAGTTCATTTTTTCTTGTTCAGAGTCTGCAAGAGGAATTTCGATGATTTGACGAATTCCTTCACGTCCAATAACGGCTGGAGCTCCGATATAAATATCGTTTTGTCCGTATTGACCTTCAAGGTATACCGATAATGGGAAGATGGCTTGTTCGTTATTTAAGATAGCTTTTGTAATACGTGCTAGAGTAGCGCCGATACCGTAGTAAGTCGCACCTTTTTTTTAGCGATAATTTCATAAGCCGCGTCACGTACTTGGAAGAATACTTCGACTAATTTTTCTTCATCTACATGTGGATTTTGACGAACCCATTCATAAATTTGTAAACCGCCGACGTTTGTATGTGACCAAACTGGGAATTCAGTATCCCCGTGTTCACCCATGATATATCCGTGAACGTTACGAGCGTCAACGCCGACTAATTCAGCGATTGTTTGACGGAAACGAGCACTATCTAAAGAAGTACCAGATCCGATAACGCGTTCTTTTTGGAAGTCCTGAGAATTTCCAAGTTGCGTAAGTTAAGATATCTACTGGGTTAGTCGCCATTAGGAAGATTCCGTTGAATCCGCTCGCCATAATAGAGTCTACGATGTTTTTTTCAAGATTTTTTTAAGTTTTTTTAGAAACTAAGTCCAAGCGAGTTTCGCCTGGTTTTTTTGAGGAGCACCTGCTGTGATACATACGATATCTGCGTCGTGGCAGTCTTCGTATTTCGCTGCATAAATCTTTTTAGGGGCATTGAAAGCTAAGGCATGTGATAAGTCTAACGCATCGCCTTCTGTTTTTCTCGAAATTGATGTCGATAATTCCCTAGTTCTTCTGCAATCCCTTGTAATACAAGTGCGTATGCATAACTAGAACCAACGGCACCGTCACCGACTAAAAATTACTTTATTACCATGTTTTTTTGAGATTTTTTTCCATATTCATACCTCCTAAAAAAATTAGTGATGGAATATCCATAAATAAGTATAGCACGATTTTTTTGAAAATTGATTTTTAAGAAGGCTCTTTTTATGACAAATAATACATAAAAAAAACACAATTTCGTGAAAAAAAGTGAATTAATAACGGGACGGTGTAGGGGTATGGTATAATAGCAAAATAGAAGAAAAAAGAATAGGTGAAAGTATGAAATTAGTCGTTGGTCTAGGGAATCCTGGAGCAAAGTATAAAGGGACAAGACATAATGTCGGGTTCATGACAATGGATGAAGTGGCCTATCAAGAGAAGTTTGATTTTGATAAGGCGCTCTTTGATGCAGTATTTGCGCAGGTGCAAATCGGTGGCGAGAAAGTCATCTTCATGAAGCCGTTGACGTTTATGAACTTATCGGGGGGAAGCGATTCGTCCGCTGATGAATTATTTTAAAATTGGAATTGAAGACTTGCTGGTTGTTTATGATGATATGGATCTGCCGGTTGGAAAGATTCGTCTTCGTCAAAAAGGCAGTGCCGGAGGACATAACGGAATCAAGAGTATTATTTCGTGCCTCGGTACGAGTGAGTTTAACCGTATTAAGGTTGGGGTTGGTCGTCCAAAAGATGGGCGTACGGTCGTAGGACACGTGCTCAATCGTTTTGAAAAAGAGGAAGAAGAGGACATTATTTTTGCAGTGCAAAAGAGTGTCGATGCGATTCGTTCGTGGATTGAAACGAGCGATTTCGTCAAAACTATGAATCAATTTAATTAACAAATAGAGGAAAAGAGATGCTGCAAATTTTTTTGCGGTCTCTTTTTGTCGTTGGAAAAAGGAGAACATTATGCAATTATTGCACCAAACCATTAGTAAACTGAAAGGATTTAAAGAGTGGTTCGATACTCTTAGTCTTCATGAGAGTCAACTCGTGCTAGGGCTTAGCGGGTCTGTGAAGCACTTGGCTGAGTCTTGCGCGTTTGAGAAATTGGACAAGCAATTAGTGATTGTGACGCCAACGCTCTTACAAGCAACGCAAACCTACGAAGAGTTATCAGAGTGGTATGACGATGAGGTTGTCCATCTCTTCCCGGTAGAAGAGTCACTTGCAGCGGATTTCTCAGTAGTGTCGCCAGATGTGGTGAGCCAACGCATTCGCACGCTCGATTTCTTAAGTCGTGGAGAAAAAGGGATTGTCATCGTGCCGCTCTCGGGGATTCAAAAGCTCTTAGTGCCAGCAGCGGTATGGAAGAAGAGTTCGATTGAACTCGCGATGGGGTCTGAAATCGAATCGATAGATGCCTTTGTAGAGCAGTTAGTGGAATTAGGATATCGCCGTGAAAATATGGTCGCGACTCCTGGTGAATTTGCCCTTCGTGGAAGTATCGTTGATATTTACCCATTAGACCAAGAGTATCCACTGCGTCTGGACTTCTTTGATACTGAAGTGGATTCGATTCGTACGTTTAATGCGGAAACACAACGTTCGATGGATGTGATTCAAGAAGTGCGAATTTTACCAGCAACAGACTTACCACTTCAAAAGGAAGCTGTCTGGAAGTCGCAAGCCAAAATTCATGCGCTTTATGAAAAGGACGTGAAGGTGGCTCAAAGTGAAGAACGAAAAGATCAAGTTAAAAATATTCAACAAGCTATCGATGCACAATTAGAAAATGGAGAAATTCCATCAAACTTAACGTACTTCTTGGAATGTATTTATCCTGAGAAGACTAGTTTATTAGATTATGTTTCTAAAGATGCGTACCTTATTATTGATGACTACGCTCGTTTTATCGAAAAAAGCAAAACCTTAGAAGAAGAGGCAGGCTATTGGAAGACGCACCATATCGAAACGGGTGCGATTGCTTCTGGATTGTCGCTTGTTCAAGATGGACGAAAAGTGTTAAAAGACAGTCCGCTCTCGAGAACGTATTTAGCCATTTTCCAAAAAGGGCTTGGAAGACTCGCGCTCGATGCGATTCATCCGATTACAACACGCACGATGACGCAGTTCTTCTCGCAAATGCCGATGGTGAAAGTCGAAGCAGACCGCTGGAAGAAACAAGGCGCAACGGTCATCGTCTTAGTCGATGATGCCAAACGCGCGCAAAAGGTCGAACAAACCTTTGCGGATTTTGAAATCAAGAGTGTGATTTCAAACGGGACAGTACTGGAAGGGCAACTTCAAATAATGGTCGGCAAGATGCATAATGGTTTTGAACTGCCAGAGGATAAATTCGCTCTCTTAACGGAACGCGAATTATTCAATAAACTCACGAAACGCTCACCGAGAAATCAAAAAATCTCGAACGCGGAACGATTGAAGAGCTATACCGAATTAGCTGTTGGAGACTATGTGGTTCACGTGAATCACGGGGTCGGTGTGTACCAAGGGATGGAGACGCTCGAAATCGGCGGTATCCACCAAGACTATATGTCGATTCACTATCAAGATGGCGGAAATCTATTCGTTCCGGTGACTCAAATTAAGCTCGTTCAAAAATATGTCTCGTCTGATGCGAAAGTTCCAAAACTCAATAAATTGGGCGGTACGGAATGGGCGAAGACGAAACGTAAAGTAACGGCCAAGATTGAAGATATCGCCGATGAATTGATTGAACTATACGCCAAACGTGATGCCGAAAAGGGATATGCGTTTAGCCGCGATACGGTGGAACAACAAGAATTCGAACAAGCCTTCCCATATACAGAAACGCAAGACCAATTGCGAAGTGTTGCGGAAATTAAGGAAGATATGCAAAAGGATAAACCGATGGACCGTCTGCTTGTCGGGGACGTTGGATACGGGAAGACGGAAGTAGCTATGCGTGCAGTCTTCAAGGCAGTCATGGATGGAAAACAAGCGGCCATTTTGGTGCCAACAACGATTCTTGCCGAGCAACATTACGAGAATTTCGTACAACGCTTTTCGGACTATCCATTTACCATCGGATTATTAAGTCGTTTCCGTAGTAAAAAAGAACAAGAGGAAACGATTGAAAAGCTTCGCAAGGGAGCGGTGGATATCGTCATTGGGACTCACCGTCTGCTTTCAAAAGACGTGCAGTTTCTAGATTTAGGACTTCTCATTGTCGACGAAGAACAACGCTTTGGAGTGAAGCATAAGGAACGTTTGAAACAATTGAAATCGCAAGTGGACGTATTAACGCTGACGGCAACGCCAATTCCAAGAACTCTGCATATGTCCATGCTTGGGGTGCGTGATTTATCCGTTATCGAGACACCACCAGCAACCGTTATCCGGTTCAAACCTTCGTGATGGAACAAAACCCGATGACGATTCGTGACGGAATCGAACGTGAAATGGCTCGTGGCGGACAAGTCTTCTATTTATATAATCGTGTCGAAACGATTGAGAAGAAGGCCGATGAACTCAGAGCTCTTGTCCCAGGATGTCGTGTGGGTGTGATTCACGGTCAAATGAGTGAGACGACGCTTGAAAATATTCTCTACCAATTTATTGAAGGGGAATACGATGTGTTAGTGACGACCACGATTATCGAAACCGGGGTGGATATTCCAAACGTTAATACCCTCTTTATTGAAAATGCCGATCATATGGGGCTTTCGCAGTTGTATCAATTGCGTGGACGTGTGGGACGTACAAACCGTATTGCCTATGCGTACCTCATGTATCAACCAGATAAAGTCTTAACCGAAGTCAGCGAGAAGCGTCTGCAAGCGATGCGCGACTTTACAGAACTCGGCTCTGGATTCAAGATTGCCATGCGCGACCTCTCGATTCGTGGGGCAGGGAATTTACTTGGAAAACAACAGCACGGATTTATCGATTCGGTCGGATTCGATTTATATTCTCAATTGTTAAGTGAAGCCGTGTTGAAGAAACAAGGTAAAGAAGTGAAGTCGGACGAAGAAACGGTTGAAATCGACTTACAAATTGATGCGTATATTCCTTCAAGCTATATTCAAGACGAACGTCAAAAAATCGAGATGTACAAACGCATTCGCTCGATTGATAGCGTGGAAGCTTATGAAGAATTGCTCGATGACTTTATCGACCGCTTCGGTGACTTCCCAGATGAAGTCAGCGCGTTAGCAGAAGTTGGGTTGATTAAGCATTACGCTAATGAAATTGATGTCGTATCGATTAAACGGAAAGATAATTCGGTGACGATTACGATTGCACCGCCAAGTGCGACTCGCCTGCAAGGAGTACCTGTTTTGAAGCGCTTGGTCCAGTGAAATTACCAGCGCAAGTGGCCAACAAGGGCGAAAGTCTTCAGATTTTATTAAATATCACGCAAAAGCCTGTTGACTTATGGCTCGAGCAAGTTAAACTGTTTGTAAAAACATGCGGGGAAATTTTAGCCCGCGATGAGGAAAAACATGAAGAAGATAAATAGTAAAGGGATGTTGCAAGGGGCGATTGCGCTCTCGATTGCCGCGTTTATCGCAAAGATTTTAAGCGCGGTGTACCGAGTTCCTTTCCAAAATATGGTGGGCAACACCGGGTTTTATGTATACCAACAGGTGTATCCTATCTATGGAATCGGCATGACCTTTGCATTGACGGGATTCCCGGTATTCGTCTCCAATGTAGTCGCGGAATACTTGGAGTCGACACATTTAAAGAAATTATTGAAGCAGCTATTCGTTATCGCAAGCCTCGTTGGAGTGGGTATTTTTGCCTTCCTCCATTTGGGAGCGGGAATGATTGCACACTGGATGGGTGACGTAGAGCTCTTTCCAGTCGTTCAAAGCGTATCGTGGATGTTTCTATTGATGCCGTTTCTGGTCATCACAAGGGGTTATTTCCAAGGAAGCTTCCGGATGATGCCGACTGCCATCTCGCAAGTGGTGGAGCAGGTCGTTCGTGTCGCGGTAATTCTCTTTGTGGCGAGTCTGTTTGGTAGCGCCATTTCAGACTACTACACGATGGGCACATGGGCGATGTCGAGTGCGACGATTGCGGCCGTGTTTGCGATTCTCGTGATGCTGTATTATGTAGTTAAAGAAACAAAAGATCCACTCGACGCCTTGACGATTACTCCAGTAGAAATGGAAGTGCCGACATTTGGACATCTCTTTAAACGCTTTGCCTTTGAAGGGGGAACTATTTGTCTCCTCAGTTCGATTTTAGTCTTATTCCAATTGGTGGATTCATTCTCTGTGTATAATGTATTAACAGACCAAGGAATGCTTCCGGAAGTCGCAAAAGATCTCAAGGGGATTTACGATAGAGGGCAGCCGCTTGTTCAATTAGGAATGGTCGTCGGAGTCGGATTTTCATCCAGCTATATGCCGATGTTGTCGCGTGCCTTTAAGAAAGGACATAACTTAGAATTTAAGAGACTATCTGCGTCGCTTCTTCGAATGACGATTACCTTCTCGGTAGTCGCGACGATGGGGATGATTGCGATTTTGCCATGGTTAAATACCGCCCTCTTTGGAGATGCACAAGGGCAGGCAGTGCTCCTTGTCTATGTCACAAGTATTTTCTTTGCATCTGTGATTATGTCGCTGCACGGTATTTTCCAGAGTCAACATCAATATCCAAAAACGCTACTAGCACTCACAGCAGGGCTTGTAGTGAAATCTGGTACGAACTACTTATTCGTAGCAATGTTTGGAACGCTTGGAGCTAGCCTTGCCACAGCGCTGGGTCTTTGCGTGATGATGGTTGTGATGATGGCTTTTGCAAAAGAGATTATGACCAGTGTCTTACGTGACGGAAATTTTATGCAGTTACTGGCAGGCATTGCACTTGGCATGACGGTCATTGTTTCGGTATTATCATACGGAGCATGGCATTTTGCAGGGCTGCAGGATTCCAGAACGATGGCCTTTGTCTTTTCAATCGTCTTTGCCGTTATAGGAGTGGTGATTTCCTGGCAGGAACGATGAAATGGAACTTATTTACGAAACGCGAATGGGTTTTAATTCCAAAAGGAAAGACTTTATTACGTAAATTTAGTAGAAAAGAGGAAAATGATGAGACTCGATAAATTTTTAAAAGTATCACGATTAATTAAACGCCGTACAGTTGCGAAAGAAGTAGCCGACAAGGGACGTGTGTTTATCAATGATAAAGTAGCGAAATCTTCAACAGACGTTAAAGTCGGAGATAAAATCGCAATTCAATTCGGGAACAAACATGTCTTAGTCCAAGTTGAAGCCTTGATGGACTCAACAAGAAAAGAAGACGCTAAGGAAATGTTTACGATTCTAGAAGAAAAACTCATTAAAGAAGAACCGCTAGAATTATAATGAAGGGGAGAATACGGCAGAGTTGTCGTATTCTTTTTTTATGTAGTCGTCTATTTGTTTTGAATGCGTTTTCTGTTGACAAAAAAATAAAAAAAGAGTAAGATAAATAGTGCTTTTTTAAAAGAAATAAGGAGGGAAAACCGTGGATTTAAATGCAATCAATATACTACAACCATTTAACGCAATGATAGAATTGCGTCATTTTTTGGCGATTTTAATTTCATGTGTTTGTGGACTTGCCATCGGTTACGAACGTACCTCCAGAAATAAACAAGCAGGGGTTAAGACTCACATGATCGTGGCACTCACTTCTTGCTTAATGATGATTATATCAAAGGAAGCCTTCTTGGATACACCGCATTACGATACAGCTCGTGTGGCTGCTCAAGTCGTCAGCGGTATCAGCTTTATCGGTGGGGGGGGATCATCTTCATGCGTGAAAAACGCGTGAGTGGTTTGACCACCGCTTCAGGAATTTGGGCCACAGCCGGAATTGGTCTTGCGATTGGTGGAGGGTTCTGGTTCTTCGGTTCCCTTTGCGCAGCGATTATTGTCATCGTCCAAAAGTTAGCGTATCAACCAATCTTGCAAGGGAAACAACGTCAAGTAAATATTTACTGTGAAATTCCAGACCCAACAATTGTGCAGTCGATTTATAATTACTGCCACTTCGAAGACTATCAATCGATTCAAGTCGAAGCGCGAGAACTCGATGGCGAAAAATATGAGCTCGTGATTCGTATTCATAATGATGAAGAAATCATTATTGAGAACTTGAAAAACTACATTCGCGAAACGGAAAATCAAGTGGTCATTAAACGCGTGAAACTCCGTACCGAAGATGTAAACTAAAAAATATAGAAACACTACAAATGATTCCGCAAAGACGAACGGATTCTATAATAACAATTCAGTTATTATAAAGACATCCGTTAGGAAAAGCGGAATCATTTTTTGATTTCAAAGGAAGTTTACAAAAATTTATAAAAAATCTTAGTGTAACCATGGACGATGAGCGTCATTCTTGTTATACTCAGTTTGTATAAGTAAAAAAGGAGACAATTAAGGTGACGCAAGAAACACAACAAAGAAATTCAAATGTAATTTCAATGAATAACAAGTTAAAACAGAAAAAACCTTCTACTCCCGTTTTCAAGAGTCACTCACTAATGACTAAATTGATTTTAGTCGGTGTGATTGCCATTTCGGGGTCAATGATTGTCGGGATTGGGAACCAATTTAGCCAAGCAAATCAATTAGATCAAAAAATTGAACAAGCGAAGGCTGAAAAAGAAGTTGCTGAAAAGCAAAAAGAATCGTTAACACAGCAAGTGGAACTTCTTCAAAGCGATGAATATATCGCGAAGTTAGCACGTAGTGAATATTATTTAAGCAAAACTGGAGAAATCATCTTCAGCACGCCAAATGACACTGCAGAGCATAAAGCACAACAAGCAAAAGAAGAAGTCGAACAAGGGGAAACTGTTGTTAAGGTGACGACTCAAAACCGTTAGGCAATGAATCTTTTTGATACGTCAAGCGTGTATCGAAAAGGGAATAATGAAGGAGGAACGCTTTTTATATGTCAATCGAAGTAGGAAACGTAATCCCTGGTAAAGTTACTGGAATTACAAATTTTTGGAGTTTTTTTGTGGATTTAGGAGATCGTAAGACAGGTCTTGTTCACATTAGCGAGGTGTCTGATTCATACATTCAAGATATCAAAGAAGTTTTTAAAAAGTTGGAGACGAGGTTAAAGTGAAAGTCATGACGATTGCGGATGATGGCAAAATTAGCCTTTCAATTCGTCGTGCCGTTGATAAACCAAAAAGAAGATTCAGCGGACAAACCACGTGCAAAGAAACCTTTTACACCACGTAATGATTCTCAAGACTTTAAGAAAAATCGCACTGCTAGCAGAACTTCAGCTCCATACGAAAAGAAATCTCCTTCGCAAGCAAAAGCAACAGATTTCGATTCTCTAATGAGTTCCTTCTTGAAAGACTCTGAAGATCGTTTAACTTCATTGAAACGTAACACTGAAGGGAAACGTGGGGGACGTGGCGGTCGCCGTTCATAATGAAACCATCAATCTCTTCTGGTGAAAACTGGAGGAGATTTTTTTGACAGAAGGAGAGGCCAATGCAACATCAACTAACAGCGTTTTTTAGAAGAAATGTAGAAAACTTTACTGAGAAAAAATATGTGCTTGCCGTATCCGGTGGCGTCGATTCGATGGTTCTTTTGAATGCAATGATCACTCTATTTGGAGACGATGCAAAAGATCGACTCGTAGTGGCCCATGTGAATTATGGACTGAGAGCGCAAGCCGTGGATGAGGAGCAACTCGTTCATCGTTTTTGCAAGCTGCATCAAATTCCAATCGAGACAAAGCATTGGCAAGAAGCAGAGGACGTAACAGCTTCTGAAAAATCCTTACGCGATTTTAGATATGATTTCTTCCGCGCAGTGACGAAAAAGCATGAGGCGGACTATTTAGTATTGGCCCATCACCAAGATGACCAATTGGAGACCGTTTTGATGAAATGGTCGCGTGGAAGTACGCTGGAAGGTCTTTCTGGAATGAAGGAAAAACGTTACGTAAAAGAGTTGAATATTTTACGCCCTTTCTTATCTTATGAGAAAAAAGAACTCTATCAAGAGGCTAAGAAATATGACGTTCCTTATTTAGAAGATGAATCGAATGAATCAGATGACTATACAAGAAATAGATATCGTCATCATGTGATTCCATTTTTAAAAGAGGAAAATCCAAATGCCGGAAGCCACTTCCAAAAGAGTGCGCAGATGATTGCGGATGCTGTGGCGTGCTTGATGCCGATATTAGAAGAAAAACAAGAACAGCTCTTCCAAAAAGGAAAGAAAAAAGTCACATTCCATCGCGAAGCTTTCCTAAAAGAACCAATCGAAATGCAACGGTTGCTCTTGCAACAAGTACTGATGCAAATGGACACAACGATTTCTGTGGTGCAGATGGAGCAAATCTTAGAAAAGGTTGATTCCGACAAGGCGCAACTTACACTGGACCTTTCAAATGGATGGAGGTTTAAGAAACGCTATGAAGAATGTTCATTTGAAAAGGGACGTCAAAAAGTCGTTCCAAATATCGAATATGTATTGGAAAAACCGGAAGATACCTTAATTCGTCCAAACGAAGATGAGCAAATCTTGCTCACTACAGGAAAGACGGCTTCCGAGTTTACTATTCCTGTCTATCCAAAGGACTTCCCACTCACGATTCGTCATGCAAAACCAGGAGACAAGATTGCACTAGATGCCAGTGAAACCAAACATCAAAAACTCTCAAGATGGTTTATCAATTCCAAGATTCCACTCGAAGAACGCAAGGAAATTTGGGTGTTGGAAGACGCCTCGAAAAAAATTCGCGCAATTTTGGGCTATCGCTATGCTCAACCGTTGTTCTTTGAAGAGGAAACTGGTAAAATGATTCTATCTTACGAAAACAAAACGAGGTGCACACATGTTAAAAAATGATATGTCAGAAATTTTAGTATCAGAAGAACAGTTACAAGAAACAATCAAGAAATTAGGTGCTACGTTAGCGGAAGATTACCGCGGTAAAGATCCGTTAGTCATTTGTATTCTTAAGGGTGCTATTTTCTTTATGGCAGATTTAGTCCGCGCAATGGACTGCAACTTAGAAATTGATTTCATGGATGTATCTAGTTATGGAAATGAATTCGAATCAAGCGGCGAAGTACGTATCTTAAAAGACTTAGGTCAAAGCGTTAAAGATCGTCACGTGATTATCGTTGAAGATATTATCGATACAGGCCGTACTTTAAAAACACGTGGTTGAATTATTAAAAACACCGCCAAGCAGCAAGTGTAAAAAGTGGTGACTTTATTAGATAAACCAGAACGTCGTGAAGAAGCCATCGAAGCGGATTATGTTGGTGTTCAAGTACCAAATAAATTCGTTGTAGGATACGGATTAGACTTCAAACAATTCTACCGTAACTTACCATGTATCGGTGTTTTAAAAACCTGAGTTCTATGAAGATTAAGAAAGAGTTAAAACTATTCGTCAATAAAAAGTCAAATATGTTATGATGGAACGGTAGTGAAAATACTATCGTTCTTCTTTTATAAGAAGATGGGGAGGTAAAATGAATAATAATAACAATCGATCAATATTCAGATCTAGCTTACTATATATCTTGATTTTCGGTGCTATTGTCATTTTCGTTGGAATGTTTAATGGGGATCAAAAAGGTTCTACAGCAGATATTTCATACACAGAATTTATGCAAAGTCTGAAAAGTGGCGAAATTAAAGATCTCAAGATGCAATATTCGAATTCTGTATATACTATTACTGGGGAATATACAAATCCGAAAGAGCAAACGACCCAAGAAGCTAAATCAAAATGGCTTATCTATTTTTGATAACCGTACAACAAAGAGTACAAACTTCAGAACAACAGTCTTACCAAACGACTCAACGATTAAAGAAATCAATGAAGCGGCTCAATCAAAAAATACAAAAGTTGAAACTTTACCAGAAAGTTCAACAGGCGTATGGATTTCCGTTTTATTACAAGTCGTTTTACCACTTGGGGTATTAGGGTTCTTACTTTATACAATGTTTATGAGCCAAGGTGGTCAAGGTGGACGTAACAATCCGATGAACTTCGGTAAGAGCCGTGCAACAAATCAGAAGAAACAAAACGTGAAAGTACGCTTCTCTGATGTAGCTGGTGCTGAAGAAGAAAAACAAGAGCTTGTGGAAGTAGTGGAATTCTTAAAAGATCCACGTAAATTTACAGCGCTTGGTGCTCGTATTCCTGCAGGGGTACTTCTTGAGGGCCCTCCAGGGACAGGTAAAACCCTTCTTGCCAAAGCCGTTGCCGGTGAAGCAAACGTACCATTCTTCTCGATTTCAGGTTCTGAATTCGTAGAAATGTTCGTAGGGGTTGGGGCAAGCCGTGTTCGTGACTTATTCGAAAACGCGAAGAAAAACGCTCCAGCAATTATCTTTATCGATGAAATCGATGCTGTTGGTCGTCAACGTGGTGCTGGAATGGGCGGCGGACACGACGAACGTGAACAAACATTAAACCAATTACTAGTTGAAATGGACGGGTTCGAAGGAACTGAGGGAATCATCGTGATTGCTGCAACAAACCGTTCAGACGTATTAGACCCAGCCTTACTTCGTCCAGGACGTTTTGACCGTCAAATCTTAGTAGGTCGTCCAGACGTGAAAGGCCGTGAAGCGATTCTGAAAGTACACGCTCGTAACAAGAAACTCGCAAAAGATGTGGACTTAAAAGTAATTGCGCAACAAACTCCAGGATTCTCTGGGGCTGAACTTGAAAACTTATTAAACGAAGCAGCTTTAGTAGCGGCTCGTCGTGATAAAAATGCTATCGACGCATTAGACGTGGATGAAGCACATGACCGTGTGATTGCTGGTCCGGCTAAGAGAGACCGTGCCATCAGCAAGAAAGAACGCGAAATGGTGGCTTACCACGAAGCGGGTCATACAATCGTTGGTATGGTCTTAAGCGATGCGCGTGTGGTTCATAAAGTAACGATTGTCCCTCGTGGACGCGCTGGCGGATATGCGATTATGCTTCCAAAAGAAGATCGTTTCTTAATGACAAAAGAAGAATTGTTCGAACAAGTAGTTGGACTTCTTGGTGGTCGTGCTGCTGAAGAATTTATCTTTGGCGTGAAGACTACAGGAGCATCTAACGACTTTGAACAAGCAACAGCTATCGTTCGTAGCATGATTACAGAGTACGGAATGGTGGACGAATTAGGAACTGTTCAATACGAAGGAAATCATCAAGTATTTATCGGACGTGACTATGGTCAAACAAAGGTTACTCAGATCAAGTGGCCTTTGAAATCGACAATGCAGTTCGTCGTATTATGAAAGAAGCGCATGAAAAAGCTCTTCAAATTCTTGAAGAACATAAAGACCAATTAGAATTAATTGCTCAAAAACTTCTAGAATTAGAAACATTAGATGAACGTACAATTAAATCACTTTTCGAAACAGGTGAAATGCCAGCTCCAATCGCGGAAGATGAATATCCAAGTGAAACAGAAGCGGCAAGTTTTGAAGAAACGAAAAAAGCCTTAGCAAAACGCGATGCGGAACAAGCTGAAGGCAAAGAGGTTCCAGAAGAGGACGAAGAAGTGGAAGTTGCAGATGTGACGGCTGCTCCAAATGACCTTGAAGGACCATCAGAAAACGAATAACACAAAGGGTAGGAGAGCTGAGGCTGTTGTCACAGCTCTTTTCCTTTAAAAAAGGAGAGAAAAATGGCAGATTCATTATTAAAAAGTATTGGCGTTCAATGATGAGGTCAAAGCTGTTGCTATGGTTGCTACAGACGCAATCGCAGAAGCGCAACGCAGACACGACACTTGGAGTTCTGCAACAGCAGCGATGGGGTCGTACGATCATCGGAACACAATTATTAGCAAGTAGCTTAAAAGGCGACGAACGCATTACGGTTCAAGTGAACGGGGATGGCCCTGGTGGAAAAAAATCATGGCCGATGCGAAATGGTCGAGGGAAATGCGTGGTTATATCACAAATCCTCATGTGAGCCTGGAGTTAAACGACAAAGGAAAATTAGATGTCCGTGGTGTCGTTGGGACAAACGGAACGATTACCGTCATCAAAGACTTAAATATGAGAGAACCATTCTCTGGTCAAGTGCCAATCGTGGACGGAGAACTCGGAATGGACTTTCACGTATTACTTAGCAGTCTCTGAACAAATCAATGGGAGCTGTTGGGGTATCGGTTCTTGTGAATCCAGATGAAACAGTTCGTGCAGCAGGCGGGTTTCATGATTCAATTATTACCAGGGTGCGAGCGAAGCGACGATTTCAGAAATCGAACGTCGTATTAGCGAGATTCCTATGGTTTCAAAACTAATTGACCAACAAGAACAACCGCGCGATATTTTAAATCGATTACTCGGCGAAGAAAAACATTCGTGAGTTAGAAGAAATGCCTGTGAAATTCCATTGTGGATGCACGCGTGAACGTTTCAGAGCAGGTTTGATGTCGATTGGGGTAGATGACTTACAACACTTGATTGACGAAGACCATGGCGCAGAAGTTGTGTGTCATTTCTGCGGTGAGAAATATCATTTCGATGAAGCAGAATTACAAGGCTTAATTGATGAAATTAAAGCCAAAACGCGAAGAGGCAGACGCTTAATCGTTAAGGTGTAAGAGAGTGAGAAGAGGTGATTCCATTTCTTCTCGCTCTTTTTTTCTATTTTTCAGCCGTTAAAGCTATACAAATAAAGAAAAAAACTTAGTATAATACATACATAATACAGATGGGGGTGTATAGATGGTTCAAACGAATTTTTTTGCTCGAATGAAAGGTTATTTTATTGTTATTTGCAGGGAGTATCGCTCTCTTAGCAATTACTCTAATGCTTGATTTTTAAAACATTTGAACAATTTAATTTTTTTACCGAGATGTCGATGTTTGGAGTCATCCAATCCTCTTATTGCAACTAACGATGGTCGCAATCGTTCTCCTGATGCTAGGGCAAGTCATCGGATTATCGGTGAAATATTATTTCGCATTTAAGAAATTAGATGCACTCTTCCCGAAATAACGAGTGGGAACGAAAAGACTTTAAGGAAAAAGCAGACTATGTCGATGAAAAATTCGAAGCGATGATCGTAAAAGAAGTGCTCATCTTTTACGGAAGTCATTTTACAGTGATTCCGCTAAAAGAATTAAAAGAAATTCATCTATACCGTACGAGTACAGGTCGCCGTGTGTATTATGGAATTAAGTTCATGTTTAAGAAAAAAAGACGTTCCTTTATTCCAAATACGTATGGAAAGACTCTAGAAGACGGATATCGTCTCGTTCGAAAGGTGAATTACTTCGTCCCAGTTAAAATTAAGGACGATTGGAAAAATGTCAATAGAAAGTAGGAAATAAAGGTGCATAAAGGGTATGTGCGAAGAACAATCTTTCTCTGGGGTTCCTCTCTCATTTGGGTTCTGTTAGGGATTTTCTTTTTTTCTGGAACCGTGAAAGGATACATAGGAGGAGAGTCGCTCTATAAGGCAGGAGATATTTATCATTTGAATGATGCGGGAACTTCCGTTGCGATTCGTGTGTTGGATATAGACTCAGAGGCCCTCACTTACGATGGAAAAGAATATTACTTAGTAAAGCATGAAAAAGGGGTTACGCCACTTCAAGCGCAAGCCAAAGACATTCAACAGTTGTTGGATTTGAAAAAAGCGAATCCAAATGACTGGGAGCCTTTAAAGCAAGAGAATATTTATTTAAATGTTCGAGTAACGCCAGCTGTAACAAAGGGGCGTAGAGGAAGTACGACCGTTCATATTCCAGCAGTATTGCAGGAAGCCTTTGCGTCCCAATATAGGAAGGGAACTCTCTTACCGACAGAAGACTCTATACCGCTGGACTTCCTTCATTATTTAACTTTGACATCATTTATAAATCGATTGTTGGAGACGGGGGTTACACTTTTTGTATTTCTATTAGCGTTAGTCTCCTTCTACAGTGCGTATAGACGAGTGCGTACATTGAAGGAAGAATACGAGGCATTTGATAAAGAGTTTCCACGATACACTCAAAATATGAAGGCTTTACTAATGGATGCGGATTTTAATGATCCTAAGCTAAAAGTTCTGGTGAAGGATCACAAGTTCGTTTGCTATAATAAGGATTTTAGAGTGATTAAGCTGCGGGAAGTACGAAATGTTGAAGTTCGTCGTCAAAAGGCAAAAAGCAGTGTCACCTATGCCATTGATTTTGCTTTTGGAGGGAATAAGAATGTAACCATTCAATTGAAGAATCGTCCAGAAAATGTTCGCCAATTGGTGAATTATTTGAATGAAAAAGAAGGAACCAAAATATCGCTGCCGTTTCAATGGTAATGGGTATGCGGTTTAATTGAGATGAGTCAAAAAATTCAATAGAAAGTAGGGTTCAAAATGCATAAAGGGTATGGAAGAAGAACAGGTCCGATATGGGTAGTAGTAGCGATAATGGCTGTAGTGATGGTGATCATTGCACGTGCGGGATTCAAATCATTCCAGAGCGCGGAAGACTTATACAAAGCCAATGAGGTTTACTATGTAAACGATAAAGGTTCATCAGTCGCCATTAAAGTAATGGATATCGACCCAGAACCGCTCGTGTTAAATGGGACACAACTATTATTTGGTGAAACATGAGCGAGGCGTTGCGGTTTTCGAGGCAAAATCAGATGAATTGAAAACTGTCTTAGAAGCAAAGAAAGCTGCCGGAAACGCAGAGAATGCACTCGAAGCGTCTAATCTTTATTTGAGTGTGCGTGTAACGCCAGAGCAAAGGAAAGGGAAAGGGTCAAACGTCAAGGTGAATGTGACGCCTGAGATGAAAGATGCCTTTTACCAAAAATACAAAGAGAGCCCGCTATATTCAGAAAATGCCAAGACGAAAATCGATGAATCAAGAATCTTGAAGTTAACTACTTCTGAAGCTCAATGGGGAGATTCGGCATTAACGTTTGTTATGCTTGCAATCGTTCTTGGACTTATTGGGTTCCAAATTTATCAAACGCGTCGCTTGAAGGCGCAGTATGCACGTTTTGATGCGTACTTCCCTGATTATGCGAACAATATGAAGCAGTTATTGGATGATGCGGAATATGTCGATCCGAAAACTCAAAAATCATTGTGATGGAAGGGATTCTTGTGAGCTACGACATTAACTTTACAGTCGTCGACTTATCAGAAGTCAGCAAGGCATATCTCGTGTTTGAGAACAGAAGAAAAGGCGGCATGAGGGTTCATTTACGTTTTGAATATGCAAATAAGAAATACGATTCGATTCTCTTTAGAAGACAATTATTACGTCTCAAAGATCTTGTGGAATATTTAAACGAAGAATACAATTTAGGATTGAAAGTAGATTTTTAGACTCCTAGGATAAGAAATAGAAATTTGAAGGTGGAATAGTTTTTGCATAAAGGGATTTTTTTAGAAGAACATGGGGGATATGGATTCTTACCGTCCTGTTAGGATTAACAGTGGTGGTGATAGGATTTTTTTAGCGTCGTATGGTTTTTATGAGCGGGCGTGAATTATACGAGCAGGGAGTCATTTATGAAAATGGAAACTGATGCATCGTCCACTTCGATTAAAGTATTAGATATTGACCCAAAGCCTCTTGAGATAGACGATGAAACATATTATTTAGTGAAACACAATCATGGAGTGTCGTTCTTAAGAACAGATGGTTCTGAAATTAAACAAATTCTAGAATTTAAAGAGGCGCTTTCTGAGAAAACGAACGCACTCGCCTCGTCAGACTTCTACTTGAATATACGTGTAGTTACTGAGAAGGAGAAAACAGGGAGATCCAGCGTTCAAAACGAAATATTACACCGGAAATGAAGGAAGCCTTTTGAACAGAAATTCAAACTTAGCCCACTTTCAGTGCAGGCGACTCTCGATAAATTGGACCCAAAACGCATTTATTTTAACCATTACGGATAGTGCGGCAAAGGTTTGTCGATATCGTGATGTTCACTCGTAGCCGATTGTGTTTTTTGTCATTGTATTCGCTGTGGCAAATCATTCGCGTTCGTCGCATCAAAACAACATTACGCTCGTTTTGATGAGCTTTTCCCTGACTACCAATACGATATGAAACGGTTTATTAGATGATGCGGAGTATTTGGATGAAAAACTTGGCGTACTTGTCAAAGACGGAATTTTAGTTTCTTATGGAACTGAGTTTCAGGGTAGTGGACTTAGAAGAAGCAGTCAGCGCGTCCGTTTTTCGTCAAAAATCAAAATGGGGTGGAAAGTTCAATTTTACATTCTTCTATGAAGGTCGTAAGAAACAAGAAGAAGTCCCTCTTGGTGATTTACAGGATAATGTCGTTGATCTAGTCCATTATTTGAGAGAAGTTTGCTCATATAATGTTTATATTCAATTTTAAAAAAATAAAAATTTTTTATGGTACACAAAACAGTCTACGATTTATTTGTAGGCTGTTTTTATTTGCAGAAACCTTTTGATACTGCGGTTTTTGGGAGTGTGGCGGAACATATAGTTTCATCATAAAATATGTTAAAAAGTTAACAAATGTTAACCACAAAAAGAGTCGAAACTTCATTGTTTAGTGATAGAATGAACATATCAAATCAAAGGACGTGATCTAATGGATTTCACAGGTAAAGTTGCCATTGTCACTGGTGGGGCAAATGGTATTGGTAAAGAAATCGTTCGCGGTATCGTTAACGGCGGCGGTTTTGTAGTCATCGCAGATATTAACGAGGCTGCAGCAAACAAAACAGTTGAAGAGTTCGGACCAGAACACACAAGCTTCAAATACATGGATTTAGGAAATCATGAATCTATCGTAAAAAGCATGAACGAAATTTTAGCAGAACGCAAAGTAGACATCTTAGTGAACTGCGCTGGGGTTATTAGTGCAAAACCTTTCGACCAATTAACATACGAAGAATGGGAAAGAACTATCCGTATCAATCTTTCAGGATGCTTCTCAACAATTAGCACAATTTTCCCACACTTTATCGAAAACAAAGGTGGACGTATCGTAAACGTATCTTCAGTTGCCGCAAAACTTGGTGGTGGACTTTTAGGTACTGCCGCTTATGCTTCTTCTAAAGCTGGTTTAAATGGTTTAACAAAAGCCGTTGCTAAAGAAGGCGGTAAAGTACAATATCGCATGTAACGCTGTATGTCCTTCATTCACTCGTACAGATATGACAACAGTATTATCAGAAGATAAAGAAAAGAGCCAAAAAGTTATCAGCATGATTCCTCTTGGACGTCGTGCAGAACCTACTGAAATCGCTCAAATGATTCTCTTCTTCGCAAGCGACCTTGCAAGCTTCGTTACAGGGGAAATCGGTGACTGCGATGGCGGTATCACATTAGATGGCTGATTTTAGCTAGAGTCTTATTCCAAATCAGAGAAGGATTGTGAACAGTATGAAAAAGATTAAAATTCCTGGGGATACAATCATTATTCCAATGTTTATTGGATGTGTGATTAATACATTTTTCCCTCAAATATTACAAATTGGTGGATTTACCACTCCAATCGTGAAAGGTGCTGGACCACTTGTTGGGGCATTCCTCTTCATTATCGGGGGTACCATTTCTCTTAAAAACACACCAAAAGCCGTTGGACGTGGGGCAGCGATTATTTTAGCGAAAAATTGCGGTATCTGTAGTCTTAGGGTTATTGGTTGCGAAAGTATTCAATGACAACTTCCTCGGACTTAGCGCCGTTGCCGTTATCGGTGCCATTTCAGTAGCCAACAACGCAATGTATGCGGGTATTGTAGATGTATACGGGGATGAAATCGATGCTGGTGCCGTTGGGATTACAACACTTAGCGTTGGACCAATGGTAACAATGGCCGTATTAAGTAGTGCAGGTCTTGCAAACATCTCGATTTGGAACTTAGTCGGAACTGTATTGCCACTAGTGTTTAGGGATTGCGTTAGGGAAATGCCTTCCCATACATGAAGAAAGTTCTTTCAAACGGGATTACAGCCATCATTATCGTCGTTGGTTTCTGTTTAGGGGCTAACATGAGCTTTGGCCAAATCCTTGAAGGTGGTCTACCTGGTATTTTACTAGGGGTGATTACTACATTTGTCGGTGGTATTGCATCTATCACCGCAGACCGCTTAACAGGTGGTAACGGGGTTGCCGGTGCTGCCATCTCAAGTACAGCAGCCAGCGCTATCGCTACACCAGCTGCACTTTCAGCAGTGGATGCTTCGTTCAAAGGAATCGAAGCAACAGCAACGACTCAAATTACAGCTTCAGTAATCGTAACAGCGATTTTAACTCCAATCTTAACAGCGTATATTGCTAAGAAATTCGGAAACAAAAAAGAAGCCAAAGCACAAGAAGCTTAATCGAATTTAAAAGTGAAACCACCTCGGAAAATCATTCCGAGGTGGTTTTTGTCTTACTTCGAGTGTAACAATTATGTTACGTAACAAAAATGTTACATCGAAAAGTTGAGTTGTATCAAAAATGATACGTATCAAAATTGATACAAAAAGAGTAGAGTGTATCATGCATGATACGTATCACGCATGATACATCTGGATTCTGAACGCCTTTCAACTGAAATTTTTTCGCACAAAAAAAGAACCTCAAATACTGAATTCAAAAGATTGCAATAAAGTATCTGAGACTCTTCTCTTATATTTTTTTATAATGAATTACGCTTCACCGAAAATGCCTGTTGAAAGGTAACGTTCTCCTGTATCAGGTAGTAGAACCACAACAGATTTGCCTTTTCCTAAGCGTTTTGCCACACGTAGAGCGGCAGTGACAGCAGCTCCAGAAGAAATACCAGCAAGGATACCTTCTTTAGCGGCTAAGTTTTTCGCTGTTTCGATGGCATCGTCACTTGAAACAAGTTCAAAGCCGTCGATAACTTCGCGGTCGATAATGCTTGGCTCAAAACCAGCAGAAATTCCTTGGATGCGGTGTTTTCCTTTTTGACCTTTAGAAATAAATGGTGCTTCTTCAGGTTCAACCCCGATGATTTCAACGTCTTTGTTCACTTCTTTTAACGCACGGCCAACACCTGTGATCGTACCACCAGTACCGATACCACTGATGTAAGCGTCTGGTGTTTTTCCGTCGAAGGCTTTAATGATTTCTTGCCCAGTTGTTTGATAGTGGATAGCTGGGTTTGCTTCGTTGTCGAATTGACGTGCCCAGAAGTAGCCAGGTTGTGCAGCGAGTTCTTCTGCTTTGGCAACGGCAGCGCCGAATCCATCCGCAGCAGGCGTTAATAAGACTTCTGTACCGTATGCTTTCATTAATTGACGGCGTTCGATAGACATTGATTCAGGCATGATAGTAATGACCTTATATCCTTTGGCAGCGCCGATTAATGAAAGTCCTACCCCTGTATTTCCACTTGTAGCTTCGATGATTGTGTCGCCAGGTTTTAGCGAGCCATCTTTCTCAGCTGTTTCGATGATGTTTAAAGCGATACGATCTTTGACAGATCCATCCGGCGTTAAACGACTCGACTTTTACATATACATCTGCAGAATCGTCTGAAACTAAACGACGTAGTTTCACAAGGGGAGTGTTCCCGATTAATTCTGTGATAGTTTCAACTGATTTGACCATAAATGATCCCTCCATAAAGTTAGACTGGGCAACTTTAAGGGTTGCTTGTTACCATTGTAACGGGGATTGATACTGGGTACAATACTTTTGTTTCAAAAAAACAGAAAAAAGCCTAGAAAAATCAAAACAGGTGTGATACACTATCTGCTAGCAAGGGCTTTTAAACTCATCCAGAGAGGTGAGAAAGGCTAAGATCAAGTTTATTAGACTAGCCCTACGCTTAATAACATAGGGCTTTTTGTGTGCACAAAAACGCCCGGAAAAGAGGGTAAAATGGAGTTACAAACTTCCAAAGTCGATCTGTTGTTGGATGTGGATCAAAAACCGGAACTCGTGCCTGGACTGTTTCTGAGTTTACAGCACGTGTTTGCGATGTTTGGTGCCACTGTTTTAGTGCCGTTAGTATTGGGGATGCCAGTATCGGTTGCTTTATTTGCGTCAGGATTAGGAACGCTAATCTATATGGTTGCGACGCAGTTTAAAGTGCCTGTGTACTTGGGATCCTCTTTTGCTTTTCTTACGGCCATGCAATTTGCGATGGCGCAAATGGACGGAAAACCAGACGCTGCGCAAACAGGGGTTGTGTTAGTCGGACTGCTGTATGTAGTTGTAGCTATTTTTGTTAAATTCTTAGGAACGAATTGGATTAACCGACTCTTGCCGCCTATCGTCATCGGACCAATGATTATCGTTATCGGTCTAGGGCTTGCCAATAGTGCGGTAACGAACGCCGGATTTGTGAAAGATGGAGACTGGAAAGCGATGGTTGTGGCCGTCGTAACATTCCTCATCACAGCATTTATTAATACTAAAGCAAAAGGCTTCTTGAAAATCATTCCATTCCTATTCGGGATTATCGGTGGATATATCGTAGCCATCTTCTTTGGTCTCGTGGATTTCACGAAAGTCATCGATGCACAATGGATTGCGTTGCCGGAATTATACTTACCATTCGATACGAACGGATTCTTCCATCAATATAACTTATACTTCGGACCTGAAACTTGGGCGATTCTACCAGTTGCGGTCGTAACGATTGCCGAACATATCGGGGACCACACTGTATTAAGTGAAATCTGCGGACGTCAATTCTTGAAAGACCCAGGCTTACACCGCACACTCATCGGGGATGGAGTTGCAACAGCCGTATCAGCCTTCCTTGGAGGACCTGCCAATACGACGTACGGTGAAAATACAGGGGTTGTAGGGTTAACACGTATCGCATCTGTATCGGTCATTCGTAACGCTGCGCTGATTGCGATTGGATTCAGCTTCTTTGGTAAATTCACAGCGCTCATCCGTACCATTCCAAATGCAGTACTTGGCGGAATGGCGATTCTCTTATACGGGGTTATTGCTTCAAACGGTTTGAAAGTATTAATCGAAAAACAAGTGGATTTCAGACAAGTACGCAACCTCATTATCGCAAGCTCGATGTTAGTACTTGGCCTTGGATCAGCAGTGCTTGAAGTGGGGCCTATCACTTTATCAGGGACAGCGCTTTGTGCGATTGCTGGAATCGTCTTAAACTTAATCTTGCCACACGAAAAAAACGGAAGAAAAAAATAAATAAAACGTTAGCGAACACTAAAGGGACGTCAGAGAAATCTCTGGCGTCTTTTTTATATGCATTAATAAAGAGGGTCGATAGTATAAAAAAAATCAGTATAGAAAAGAATATTACCTAAATTGTTCGGAAAATGTCTCAATACTGTAATTTCTGATTAGAATCAAAGCGCCCTAAATTACTTGCACCTAGGAGTATATAATTTTTATATTATATAAGGAATGTAATTATCTGTATAAATTATATTATATACATATGGAAGTTTTTTTGACCGTTTAAAGGCCGGATTTCCAACGAATATTTGTCGATTGTAGGAGGAGCTTTATGCTTACTGAAAAACGTAGAAGAATCATTTTGGACTTATTAGAAAAGGAAGATACAGTACACCTGAAAGACTTAATGGCAGCGCTGGGTGCTTCTGAATCGACAGTTCGTCGTGACCTTTCTTTATTAGAAGAGGAAGGAACGCTGATTCGTGTACACGGTGGAGCTAAACGCGTCTATTCAAAAGAGTATGAACCAACCACAAAAGAAAAGGAACGTTCAAACCGACGTGAGAAGGAATGCATCGGTCGCTATGCGGCATCTCTTGTGACAAAAGGCGAAACAATCTACATGGATGCGGGAACGACAACACTTCGCATGATTCCACATTTAGAAGGAAAAGACGTCACTGTCATTACAAACGGCGTGCAACAAGCACATCTTTTAGCAGATTACGGCATTAAAACAGTGCTTCTTGGCGGACAAGTTAAAACAGAAACGAGCGCGGTGGTGGGACCTCTTGCGCAAAACCAATTACGCGAGTATTTCTTCAAAAAAGCTTTCCTTGGAATGAACGGGGTCGATTTAAGCTATGGCTATACGACTCCAGACGAAGAGGAAGCAACGATTAAAAAAATTGCGATTAATAAGAGTAATCAAGCGTATGTTTTGGCCGATTCGAGCAAATTTGCTAAAGTAAGTCTCTGTAAGGTTGCGGATTTTCATCAAGTAACCATGGTCACAAACACTACGAAGGAGCAAGCTGACTTACGTTACCGTATGGCAGGAAGCATTCGTCTTGTTGAAATGGACGCATAATAAAGGAGAGATAGCATGATTTATACGATTACGTTTAATCCAGCGATTGACCTTGTTGTTAAAGTTCCAAACTGCGAACTTGGTAGATTAAACCGTTCTGTTGAAGAAAACTACGTGGCAGGTGGAAAGGGCATTAATATGTCTGTCATCTTGAAACGTTTAGGGTTCGATAATACAGCAACAGGTTTTCTAGCAGGTTTCTCAGGAAACTTCATTAAAGAAGCGTTGCAAGCGGAAGGAATTCATACGAACTTCATCGAAATCGATGGTGTTACACGTATTAATTTGAAACTAAAGAGTACCGAAGAGACAGAAATCAACGCGAATGGCCCAGTGGTGAAACCGAAGATTTTGCTCGTTTAGTGCAGTACTTCGAAGAAAACTTGCAAGACGGCGACGTAGTATTCTTAGCCGGAAATGCTGGTAACGGAATGGATCATTCTGCGTACACAACGATTGCGAAATTGTGCGACGATAAAGGCGTTAAATTAGTATTAGACACTACAAAAGATTTATTAACGAAATGTCTTCCATATCACCCATTCATTATCAAACCAAACCATCATGAGTTAGGCGAGATTTTTGGAGTGACAATCGAGACAGAAGAGCAGATTGTAGATTATGCGAAAAAACTCCAAGAAATGGGTGCACGAAATGTGTTGATTTCTCGTGGGGGAGATGGTGCGATGCTCATCACTGGAACTGGAGAAGTTTATACATCCAACGTTCCTAAAGGGACACTTGTGAACTCAGTTGGAGCTGGTGACTCAATGCTTTCAGGCTTTATGGCGAAATTTATCGAAACCAAAGATTACGCAGTAAGCTTGAAACAAGGTGCCGCTACAGGAAGCGCGACAGCCTTCTCTGTAGGAATTGCCGAAAAATCATTTATCGAAGAATTATTACCACAAGTAGTGGTTAAAAAACTGTAAGAGTGCACGAGGAGTAATTCCTTTTGTAGTCGCTCATCCGATAGTATTTACTGCGATTTGGATTTTCGGTGATGTTATCGGTGAGTTATGATTAAACGTGACACCTTTGAAAAAAGACAAAGCTAAATAAAAAGATTTGAATTTCGGCTTCTAGGGCATTCCTAGGAGCCTTTTTTGTAGAAATCCATTGCTTTTCGCGTTACAAATATTAACAAACGGTAACTTTTCCGAGAATTAAAATCAAAAAGTTGCACTTGATAGGAAACGAGTATATACTGAAAAAAGTGTTTTCAAAAAAATAGTGGAGGGAAAAACATGAAAAAGGTATTCTATTTATTTTTAGGAATCTTAACAGTATTCCTTATTTTGGGAGGTTTAAAGAGTCCGGCAGTATCGGCGAAAGAAGTGGCGCTTAATGTGACGAAACAAGTAGTGACACCAGCAAAATCGCCAGCAGACCAATATACAGATATTAGCGTGGAGATGAATTTTGGGGTTCCGTCAACAGCCGCTAAGGGTGATACGACGGAAATTAAGTTGCCAGACAACTTGAAATTTATTGAAAATCAAACATTTAAAATTACAAATGATGCAGGTGATGTGATTGCAGATGCGGTCATTAATCGTGATACAAAAACTATTACATTAACGTATACAGATTTCGTTGAAAAACGTTCAGACATTACAGGAAACTTGAAATTTGCAGTGCGTGTAGATATTACAGAACAACATGAAAACACAAAAATTCCAGTAAAATTAACAATCGACAAACAAACAAAAACAGTCGGTGAATTTAATTATGTATTTGTCCCAGGAGACTTAAATAAAGAGTTCGACAAAGTGAGCTGGGGAACAAAAAAAGCAGAAGACGGCAGCATTACTCGTACATATGAGTTACGTGTCAATGCGACAAAACAAGCATTTTCAGATGCTATCGTAACAGACCAATTGCAAACAGAAGGCATGGAATATATTCCCAACAAGTGTGAAAGTGTATAAAGGTGTCTGGGGCGAAGGTAAAGACGGAAAGCTCGCTTTGAAGAATAAACAACTCGTGACTGATAAAGAAGTGACTTTCGCAGCAGATAACAAGAGCTTTACAGTAAAATTAGGCGAAGTTGCTAAATCAGATGGTTACTTAATCGAATATCAAGTGCGTGTTCCTTATGCGCCAGCTTCAGGGGAAACATTCGTGAACTACGCAAGCTTAGATGCAAACAAAACACGTATCGATGCAAAAGAATCACCATATGTATACCAAACAGCAAGTGGTTCAGCAGATGGTTACACATTTGAAATTGTGATCGATAAAAAAGGGGACGATGGTTCAGCTTTAGCAAACGCTGAATTTGACGTTATCCGTAAAGTAACTGGTAAATCAGTTGGTAAATTAGTCACAGGAGCAGATGGGACTGCAAAAGTATCAAACTTATTACGTGACGAATACATTATTCGCGAAACAAAAGCTCCTTCAGGATTCCAATTGTTAGAAAGCGATGTAGTCGTAAATGCAGCAGATTTTGATGCAAGTAAAGTAGCTCGTAAGGAAATTGTCAATAAAGCAGAGACAACGACAACAACTACGACGACAACAACTACTACAACGACGACAGAAGCTCCAACGACTGTAACGACAACAACGGAAGCACCAACAACAGTCACAACAACAGAAGCTCCTACAACTGTTACGACAACAACGGAAGCACCAACAACTGTGACAACAACAACAGAAGCTCCTACAACTGTTACGACAACAACGGAAGCACCAACAACTGTGACAACAACAACAGAAGCTCCTACAACTGTTACGACAACAACGGAAGCTCCGACAACAGTAACAACGACAACAGAAGCACCAACAACAACTGCTGTTACAACAGTTGCTCCAACAACAGTAGAAACTACAACAGAAGCACCAGAACTTCCTAATACAGGTACAAAAACTGTAGGAGTTTGGGGAGCAGTAGTGGCACTTCTAGCAGGATCAATGTTAGTGATTATCAATAAGAAAAATTCACAAGCATAGTAAATAATGCTTGCTAAATATGCTCTACAGTAGTATATTAGAAACAGTTAAATATGTGAAAAGTACAAAGGGGTGCCATTTTGGCTGAGATGTTGTTACAAACCCTTGAACCTGTTACGTTAGTACGTGCGTAGGAATTGTATTTGATTTCGAAGTTTTTAGACGGAGTCTCTTTGTGTTTTTTTCAATAAACGAAGGAGGCTCTTTTTTTCATGAAGAGAAATGTTTTAGTATGGGTAGAAGCTGCAATTATTGCAGCGTTGTCAATGGCGTTGTCCTGGATTCCGGACTTTGCTGGGTGGTTTACACCGTCGTGGGGAGCAATTGTTCTTGTTATTTTTTCACTACGCCGCGGCTTGACACCAGGTTTAGCAGCAGGTTTGCTATGGGGATTACTCCACTTTGCAGTAGGTAAAGTGTCATTCTTGTCTGTTGAACAAGTACTCATCGAATATGTCATTGCATTTGCAGTGATGGGACTTGCAGGACTTCTATATGGTCCGTTCCAAAAAGCATTAAAAGCTGAAAAATATACAAGTGCGATTACGTTAGCTTGTACTGCAGCTTTTGTAGGAGTAGGCGTTCGCTACTTCTTCCACTATATTGCCGGGGTTATTTTCTGGGGTAAATATGCACCAGAAGGAATGAGCCCATGGTTATATTCTCTCACTGTTAACGGAACAGCGGCACTCGGAACTTTCATTGTGGTAGTGATTGCGTGTGTGGCGCTGATTCGTCAGAAAAAAATTTGGATAGCTCACTAGGGAAATTGTGCTTTCCCGAGTCCTGGTTTAACCTGAAACCAGGGCTCTTTTTTGTGCTCTGGAAAAAGAAAAAGAGTAAGACACTTCGTGTCTTCAAATAACTCTATAGTAGTCATTAGTGCTGTACCGACCTGAGCCTGGGTCTCGGGTCTATCGAGCTTCAAACTGACACTAGGAATGAATTCCAAGTGTCAGTAATTCACATCGATTACAACCGCTACAATGACTACTATAGAATTTGAAGCCACTCGTTTATCTTACTCTTTTGCAGTAAAAGGACCTGGTTTCGGTTAAACCTTTTAATATGATGATGGAGGAACAAGAGGTGTCTGCTTTTCACGGGGCTCTGGTGAAGGCACTCGTTTTTCTTACTCTTTTTCAGTAAAAGGACCTGGTTTTGGTTAAACCAATTTCTCTAGGAGCTAAGAGTGGAAAAAAGAGGGTGCGGGGACGGAGAGAGCGTTTGACAGGAGGTCATTTCAATAGTAAAGTAAACGGTGAAAGAGGTGTTTGTATGGTTACAGAATCTGAAAAAATGAATGTGTCTCATGAGATTTGGATGATGATTATGAAAATCTACAATGAGAACTTGAAAACTTTTTCGATGTCATTAAAAGAAGTGGGGTTGAATCCAACTCATTTTGAAGTGTTACATCTGATTTTCCGAAATCAAACGATGGATCAAAAGACGATTGCGCAAACGTTGAATTTGACGCAAGGAAATATTACGCATTGCATTCGTCATTTAGACAAGTTGGAATTAATTGCGATTGAAAAAGACTGGAAGACAAAACACATTTCATTAACAGAAAAAGGGAAGAAGTTGCTCGATGATTTAATTCCAGCGCAACATCAAATGATGGAACATACATTGCGTGGATTGGACTGCAACCAAAAGCAACAATTGCGTGAGCTGCTCGTCGCATTTGCAAACACATGTAAGAAGTCGGTTTAAGTAAATTTTAAGTACGAAACGTATACTGAAGAAAAAAGAAGAGGTAATACTATGAGAATTTTAGTAGCAGAAGATGAAATTGATTTAGCCGAAGCGCTGAAAATGATGCTAGAAATGCAAAAATATAGCGTGGAAGTTGTTCACGACGGGGCGGACGCGTTGTTTTATGCTGAATCAACACCATATGATTTAATTTTACTGGATGTCATGATGCCGAAGAAATCTGGAGTGGAAGTGGTGCGTGAATTACGTGCAGGAGGGAATACTACGCCTGTTTTAATGTTGACGGCAAAAAGCCAATTAGAAGATAAAGTAACAGGGCTAGAAGAAGGTGCGGACGATTATTTAACGAAACCGTTCGAAGCGCCTGAGTTGTTAGCGCGTGTGAAATCATTACTTCGCCGTCCAAATGTTTTCGTATCGTCAGTGATGACGGTTGGAAATATTGAATTAAATCGCGATAAGTTCACGATCCAATCCGCTAGCGGACAAGTGCTATTGAATAATAAAGAGTTTCAACTGATGGAGTACTTTATGATGAATAGCAATCAAGTCTTATCGACCGAGTTAATTATGGAAAAAGTATGGGGACTCGACTCAGATGCGGAAATCAATGTCGTATGGGTGAATATCTCATCTCTTCGTAAGAAATTAGCAAGTATTGAGGCAAACGTGATGATTAAATCTGCACGTGGTCTAGGCTATCAGTTGATGGTAGAAGCCTAATTACAGTTGAAAAATGAATGACAGTTAATAAAAGGGGAGTTTGCATGTTTAAACAACTTCAAAAAAGCTTTGTAAAAAGTGCCATGCTGTCGTTTACGGCAGTGCTACTGGTTGTGTTAGTGGCGGTAAACGTACTGAACTATCGGCAAACAGAAGCACAAGTGGATCGACTCTCGACAATGCTCATTGAAAATGACGGAGTTTTTCCTGAAGCTCCAGATGGTAGCGGACCAAAAGAACACCCGGAACATGGATTTCCAAAAGGTCAGGAGTTTCGTAAAGATGACCAATTATCCATCCGTTATGCAGTGGTGAAAATAGCGAATAATGCGATTAAATCTGTGGATAAAACACATCTAGTTTCTATTGATGAGGATACATTGTCTGACAAAGCGCTTCTAATTGCACAAGGAACAGCTACTAGTGGCTGGGAAGGCGATCTACGTTACCAAGTATCCAAGACAGACTCTGAAACGATGGTAGTGTTTATTGATGCGCATCGTGAAGTTCAGCAGAATTCAAGATTATTGATGGTCACGTTAACCGTATTTATTTTATGTATACTCGTTGTATATGTACTCGTTCGTCTTGCATCTAACCGTGCAATTCGTCCATTTGTGGAAAACGTAGAGCGTCAGCAACAATTTATCGCCAATGCCAGTCATGAGATTAAGACACCGTTAGCGGTCCTTTCAGCCAATACGGATTTACTCGCAATGATGGGTACAGAAGCTAAATTTGTCGATAGTAACAAACGCCAAATTAAGCGTCTGAACTCTCTTGTAGAGCAGATGTTAATTCTTTCAAGATACGACGAAGGAGAAGCGGCTGCGACAAAAGAAGAAGTCGATTTAGTAGCCGTTACGAAAGCAATCGTTGAAGAGATTTTACCAGTCTTAAACGAAAAAGAACTTCAGGTAGAATTTACTGGCGAGGCACAAACGATTATCACAACGAATAAGAGTGCGATGACGGAACTGATTCGAATCTTGCTCGATAACGCGATGAAGTATACGGTCGGAGAACCAGTGATTACCGTTGAGGCGAAACGAAATCAATTGGCCATTGGAAATGAAACAGAACCAATGACCAAAGAACAGGTCAGTCAGATTTTCGATCGTTTCTACCGCGTAGACAGTTCGAGAAATCGTACGACAGGTGGTAGCGGACTTGGGCTTTCTATCGCGCAGAAGATTGCCGAGACTAACGACGTGCAGTTAACGGCAGAACTCACGAGTGAAACACAAATTCGCTTTGTGATTGAGGGTGAGAAAAATGGATGATCGACTTATCTATGAAGTTTTAGAAGTGGTTGGTGAAATTCCAAGCGGAAAAGTTGCTACCTATGGACAGATTGCTAGTCTCATAGGTCGTCCGAAAAATGCAAGATTAGTTGGAAAGATTTTAAGTCAGGTAGAAATCTATGGCGACTACCCTTGCCACAGAGTCGTTAATGCAAGTGGAAGACTGGTACCAGGATGGTTTGAACAAAAAGAATTATTAGAAGCTGAAAGAATCATCCTTAAAAGCCCGACAAATGTATCACTCAAAAAATATCAATGGAATCCGGAAGAGGATTAGCCCAATCTACAATAAAGATTGGGCTTTTGTTTTAAAATAGAAAGAAAATCAAATACGTTGGAAAATAATTCCAGCGTCATTTTTTATGCGACATTATCATATATGGTAATTATCATATATGATAATTTTCAGTCTGAAAAAACTTTTTCGAAAAACCCTTTTTGTTTTAAGTTCATTTTAAGTAAGCTCGTTATGATAGAACCATCAACAAATAGTTGATAGGAAGCGAGGGGGACCAAAATGAAAAGAAACAGAATGATTGTTCTATTATCCACGATTACTATTGCAACGACTTTAGTTGCATGCCAAAACACACAAACACAAACACAAGCTGAGTCGACTTCTCAAGTCCAAGCTCAACAGAGTCCCCCAGCTAAACCTGGAGGAGAAGGGTTTGGTGGAAGCGACCAAGTGACACAAGGTGAGGTAGCAACAAATTTAACAACAGATGCAACAGTAACAGGAGAAACTTATGAATCTACCGGAGATGATGAAAATGCACTCCGTGTAACAGGAGCAACAGTCACATTAGACGGCGTAACGATTAACAAACAGCGGGAGCGACATCGAATACAGAAAATGGAGACTTCTACGGAATGAACGCAGGATTCTTAGCAACCGATGGAGCAACGGTAACAATCACAAACTCAACCGTCAATACAACTGCACAGAACGGGAACGGGGTGTTCAGTTACGGCTCAGGAACGACTGTCAATGTATCTGACACAACAATCACAACGACAAAAGATAACTCAGGTGGTATCCAAACGACAGGTGGCGCTGCGATGAACGCAACTAACTTGACGGTGAACACCGCAGGAAATTCATCAGCAGCGATTCGTACAGACCGTGGTGGTGGTACAGTAGTTGTAGATAAAGGAACGTACACTTCTACAGGATACAACTCACCAGCCGTTTACTCTACAGCGAATATCACTGTAAAAAATGCAACATTGAACGCTGAAAACTCAGAAGCACTTGTTATCGAGGGTCAAAACTCTATCACATTAGAAAATACCAATGTAACAGGGAATATGAGTTCGACAGAGGGTAGCTCTTCAGACAATAACGTGCACAACGTGATGATTTACCAATCAATGTCAGGAGATGCTGAGAGTGGAACCTCTACTTTCACAATGAAAGGTGGCACTTTAACAGGACGTAACGGAGACCAAATCTACGTAACAAACACACACAGTGTCATCACTTTAGAAGACGTAACAATCACAAATCAAGATTCATCTGGCAGATTATTAGCCATCTTAGGAAATGATGCAACACGTGGCTGGGGTACAGCCTTTGCCAATGGTGGTCAAGTTGATTTAACAACGACGAACCAAACATTAACTGGAGCGATTGAGGTGGATACCGTATCTACATTGAACTTTACAATGGGCAAAGGAACAAACTTTACAGGGACCATCAATATCGTAAAAAATGCCGAAGGAGGGACTGCCGTGGACAATAACGCAGTAATCACAGTAGAAGAGGGGGGCGACATGGACATTGACAGGGAATGTCACAATCACATCATTAGAAAACAAAGGGACAATCAACTTTAACGGATATACAATCACATTAGCGGATGGTACGGTCCTAAAATAAAACTTAACTTGATGGAGCTAGGCTACGGTCTAGCTCTTATTTTTATTTCCGTAAGGGAAGAGTTCATATGATTTTCTATTTTCAATTGTTGAAAACTAGAAGAAAACGCGTGATTGTGATAAACTGACTAAAGGAAATAAAATAAAAAATGAGGTGTCACGATGGATCAAAACGAAAACAAAAATCTTGAATCAGTTGCTGAAAAAGCTACAGAAGTAAAAGACGAAGTAGTTGAAGCAGCAAAAGAAACAGCTGAAGAAGTGAAAGAAGTAGCTGAAACAGTTGTTGAAGAAGCAAAAAGAAGCAAAAAGCTCCTGATGCAGACGGCGACTTTAAAGAAGTTGTTGAAGACGTTAAAGAAAAAGCAGAACAAGCTAAAGAAAAATTAGGTGAAGCTGCAAGCAAAGTATTCTCAGAAGAAAATAAAGCAAAATTGGACGACGCAGTTCAAAAAGTTGCAGGCTATAATAAAAATTCATTATTCGAAAAAATCTTCTTTGGAATTTCAATTTTAATTGCACTTTTCACAGCTTTAGTAACATTCAACGGCTTGAGCTTCTTATTCGGAAAGTCTAACATCACGCTTGCTGACTTAGTTGGGTATATGAACGCTACAGTGAACAAGATTAAAAACTTAAACCTATACTTTGGGTTAACTTTCTTCTTTACAATCGTAGCAACAGTATTTGTAGTATACTTCTTCTACGCAGCTAAAAAAGAAGGCAAGAACTTATGGACAAACGTAAACGTTGCTTCATTAGGAATGGTAGTATCTGTTTTCTGTGCACACATCTTTGGTTCAGGATTCATTAATGGTTTAGGTTTATTGACAGATGCTTTCAACGGTAAAGCAAACTCAACAATTTCACAAATCGTGAATGAAGCTTTATCAAACTCAACAGGAATTAGTAGATCAGCTCAAAACCTTGCAGATGGTTTACAAACAGGATCAAAAATTGCGATTCTATTCTATATCGTTGCTCTAGCATGCTCAGCAGCAACTGTGTACTTCTACTATCAAAAATTATTCCAAAAGAAAGCTCAATAAGCGAGGGGACCAATGAAAAAATTCTTTCAAATCATTTTAGGGATTAGCTTCCTATTTCTATTAGTAGGTTGTAGCTCACAAGAGACTGCGACTTTCACTCAAAAATCAGGTGATACGGACGTAACTTTAGTTTATACGTATGATAAAAAGACTGACACCGTGACAAAGATTAAGATCGAAACGAATGAACCTACTGAACACACTGAGGCTCGTAAGGATAACGAAAAACTCTTTGAATCGATGAAAGGGTTAAATGGGGTTGTGACTTCAATTACTGAAAAAGATGGCAAACTCATCTCATCGGTTGAAGTTGACTTAACGAAATATACGTTGTCAAAACTGAAAGAAAGTAACAATTTATTCTTTGCAGGCCTTCTTCAAAGTGGTTTCTTAACAGAAGACGGAGATCACGTATCATTCTCTAAGAGTAAAGAAGTTGCACTAAAACGCGGAATGACAGAACAAACGAAAAAATAAAATGAAAAGACTTGAACAGTGAGGCACTGACCCCCGTAAATGAGAATTAAATAAAAACACCTCCAAGTTGGATTTGGTACAATATTATCAAATACGCATGGAGGTGTCTTTTTATGGTTAAAAATCGTGTTGCTTATTCAGCCGATATTAAAAATAAAGCCGTAGAAATGAAATTACAGGGATATAGTACAAAACAAGTAATGCAGGAGTTAAACATTAAAAACAAAACGCAAGTAGAAACATGGTTTAGATGGTATAAAAATGGAGAAACACATCGTTTCCACCAACAGGTGGGTAAACAATATTCTTATGAAAAAGGAATGGCTAAACTTTCTGAAATCGATCAATTAAAATTAGAATTACGAAGAAAAAGAAGTTGAATTAGAAATATTAAAAAAATACAAGGAATTGGAAAGGAAGTGTCGCCTCAAGCAGTTGTAAAAATTAGTAGAAGAATTGAAAGGTAAATATACAGTTCATTTAATCTGTTTTTGCCTTAATGTACCCATATCTACTTACTACCGATGGAAAAAAAGAAAGACTTTTCTCCAACCGTTATCGAGGAAACTATTGGTAAAAATTTGTAAGAAAAAAACAAATTTATTTACGGGTACAGAAAGATTAAGCATTTGATTCAGAAGGAATTAAATCAGATTGTTAACCATAAGGTTGTGCGATGGATTATGCAGAAAAATGGTTGGAATTGTGCCGTGAAAAACGAAAAAAAGCTATCAAAAATAGGTAAACCTTTCTCAATTACTGGCAATACTCTGAATAGAGATTTTTCAGCGGATAAAACCTATGCAAAAAGTTGACTACTGATATCACATATTTACCTTTTCGGCCCTAAACGATTATATTTGTCGTCGATTATGGATTTATACAATGGAGAAATACTAGCTTATACAATTGGTTCTAAACAAGATACTAAGTTTGTATTGGATACTTTAAATCAAATTGACTTACCTAAGGGTGTTCTACTACATAGCGATCAAGGCAGCGTTTATACTTCCGCCGAATACTACAATTTATGTAAAGAAAAACATTATCCGCAGTATGTCCCGTAAGGGGACACCCGCAGATAATGCGCCCATCGAAAGCTTCCATTCTTCCCTAAAGTGCGAAGCTTTTTACATAAAAGATGAAGTAATAACTTCATCTTCTATTGTAATTCAAATTGTAGAAAATTACATCAAATATTATAATGAAAATAGAATCCAACAAAAATTGGACTACCTGTCTCCGGTTGAATACCGGAGACGGTAGCCCTAGGGTGTTTTTATTAAATTCTCACTTTTTGGGGTCAGTCCCGTGATTTGTTCAAGTCTTTTTTTGTGACTATGAAAATCAAGAAATATAAAAAGTAGACGAGAAGTTATTTTTTTAGTATACAATTCCTTCATAAAATATTCTCAATTAGTGGAGGACGTTATGAAAAAAGGGAAATTACTATCAACAATTGCGCTAGCAACGATGTTACTTGCTGCGTGCCAATCGCAACAAAAAACAGAAGAGACTACAACGGTAGAAGAAACAACAACGACAACAACTGTTTCGACTACAGAGGAGGTCAAGCCTGATTACACGATTTATGATGCTGTGATTCAAAAATATGCACAAGTGCAACCTGGAAATTCAAACGTTAGTGCAGACATCAACTCTATGGCAATTCTTGCAAGACCGGGTGGACCTTTTACAGGGATTGAATACGCACAGGTGGATTTAGATAAAAACGGAGTGGATGAATTGCTTGTTGCGTTCCGTACAAAAGACAATAAATGGAGCTTGCTTGATTTATATACACTTAATAAAGATCAATTAGTTAGAATGACGACGAAAGAAAATGGGTTAGATGCTATTGGAGAACGTACCTCTATTGTTCCTCTTAAAGATGGTACTTTTGCATATCATGCTTCAGGCGGAGCTCGTAACTATACATTAGGTCAGTTCCAAATTGATAAATCAGGAATCCGTTTAGAAAAGATTAAAAGTGATTTGTCAGCAGAAGAATTCCAAAAGTTAGGGGAAGCATTAGATTTATCTACTGTAGGATTTAAATCTGTAAAAGGAAACAATGCACCTGTAGCAGAAAAGAAAGGTATTGATCTTGAAGCTATTAAAAACGGAGATTATTCAAGTTTAGCCGGAACATGGAAAAATAATAAAGGCCAAACGTATACTTTTGATGCAAATGGTCTTGTAGGAGATTATGAAATTGTTGGCAATGCAAGAGAAGTAAATGGTTTTGTAATGGTTGGTGCTAAAGTAAAATCAGCGATGGCTGGTGGATTTAATATGATTTTTATTCAAGCTAACTCACCATTTATCTTTAACGGCATTCAAGATCCATCGGACTCTTCAAAAGACCGTATTATGGTAGGGCAGGCGTACCAAGGAGAGACAGATCGTTTCTTCTATAAAGTCAGTGAATAATTATGAGACGAAAAACAAGTTAATCTGAATAAAATATAAGCAGTAAAGCCTTTGAATAAACTCAAAGGCTTTTTTTATATTCTTTTGCCTCGAATATGAATAAAAAAATAAAAAAAATAACTTGTATGTTAGATTTAGGTGAATTCTTTGTTAAGAATGTGAATATTCTATTAGGAAGGTATGTGAAGTAATGAGTAATCGTGGGAAAAAACTAGCTTTCACAACGGCTACAATTGCTGCAATCGCAACAGTTGGCAGTAACGTGAATGCTGAAGAAGTTACAACACCTGTCGCGCCAAGCGAACCAGTTGCGGAGGCAACAACGGAAACGAAGACAACAACAGTTTCTGATGAACAAGTATTGGATGCGCAAGATAAAGTATCAGATGCAAAAGCTGATAAACAAGCTAAAGAAACAGTATTAACAGAAGCTGAAGCAAAACGCGATGCAAAAGCGGAAGAAAAAGCTGCAGCTCAAGCAGAAGAAAAAGCATTAACTGAAAAAGTTGAAGCAGCAAAAGAAGCCACACCTGAAAAAGTTGCTGATTTAGAAAGAACTGCAAATGAAAAAACAGCAGATAAAGAAGCAAAATCACAAGCTGTTAATAATGCAAAAAAACAGAGCAAACGGCTAAACAAACGGATGTTGATAATAAAACAAATGCTCTAGAAGCAGCCAAAGCAAACCAAACAGTTGCTGCAGATAAGGTGAAAGCAGCTGAAGATGCTCTAAGTGGTACAGCAGTGAAATCTGCACAAGACGCAAAAGAAGCGGCAGATAAAAAAGTAAATGACGCCACTGCTACTAAAGATGCAGCAGATAAAGAATTAGCTGATTCTAAAAAAGCTGATGCGGAACGTGATGCTAAGAAAGCTCAAATCACTTCAGAAATTCCAGCGAAAGAAACAACAGCTTCTAAAGCAACTGACGCAGTTAAAGCAGCTGAGAAAGCCTTAGACTCAATTCCTATGTTCACAAACATTGAAATTGACGCTGAATGGGCTAAAGTTGCAAAAGAGTATTTAGCGGAATTAGGTCGTAAATGGTATAAAGGATTAAGCTACGGGACTCCGGAGTATAAGGCTGCAGAAAAAGCTTATGACCAAAAACTAGATGAATTAGGCCATAGATTGGATGAAGTTGCTAAAGGTGCTGAAGAAAAAGCTAGAAAATCTGTAAAAGATTTCGTGACTAAATTGATTAATGGAGCTATAACTAATGTTACACCAGAACAATTCGTCGAACGTAACGAAGATGGTACAGAAAAAATATATGATATCAACAACTTGCCTGAAGATGTGCTTAACGAAGTAAACGATCAATTCATCACTACATTAAATGAAATCCGACGTGCACTGGGGTTGCCTGACGCTAGAATCAATGCAAAGAACGTTGAATTTGCTAAAGAAGTAGCCAAACGTTATGTTGCAAACAATATCACGTTCATCAACCACTCTGGTAAAAGTATTGCCGAGGCGGCTAAAGCGTTGGGATATAAATACGACAAAAACGCATTGACAACTGAAACACATAGTCAATGGTACGAAAACCTAACTACCTTCTGGTACTTTGACGGCATTGAGAAAGATGGTAGATTATATTTACCTAAGTTTGGCTTAAAACGGTATGCATCTGTCTCGGCCATTCTGTTTATGATGGAAGGTGCAGGAGGACACTTCAAAGCACTATCGCGTGATAGCATCCAAGGCGCTGCATATTCAACAGGGTCAGACGAACGCGGAAACACAATCTTACAATTACACGTGCTCAATGCAAACAGCTTCGCAAACGTTCCAGGATTTGCTCCTCAAATCAAAGACGAAGCTGCCACAAACCGTGCATTACCAGAAACTGACCGCACAACAGCTCAAGCGAAGTTAGACCAAGCTAAAGCTGATAAAGTGGCTGCTGATAAAGCTGTAGCAGATGCTAAAGCTGAATTAGCACGCATAAACGCAGAAGTTTCAACTACACCAGCAAAACAAGCAGAAGCTAATAAGGCAGCAAAAGCGTTAGAGGATGCGAAAGCTACTCAAGCAGCAGCAAACAAACGTCTTCAAGATGTTTCAGCTGATAATGCAACAAAACTAGCAGCGTTAAATCAAGCAAGAGCAGACAAAGCTACAGCAGATTCTAATGTAACAGCTAAAGAGCAAGACTTAGAAGCAGCTACAGCAGCGCTTGAAGCGGCTAAACAAACAACAGCAACTCGTGAGAAAGAATTAGAGAATGCTGTTCAAGCAGAAAAAGAAGCGAAAAAAGTAGTAGAAAATGCAAAAGAATTATTAGCGAATAAAACTAAATTAGAAGCAGATTTAGCAGCTAAGAAAGCTGAAGTCCAAAAACACTGTGACGACTTAAAAGCGTTAGAAAATGATGTGACTGCAAAAACAGCTGCAAAAACAGCAGCAGAAACAGCTTTAGCAGATGCTGAAAAAGAATATAATCGTTTATTAGCTATCTATACTGCTGAACGTATGGTAGAACCATTAATCCAAGATGAGTTGCCAGAATTTGTGGGTGGCGTTAATTATGGTGAGGACCTTGTGCTTGAACTTCCTGAATTAATGATTCCAGAAGAAACTCCTGTTGTTTCTAATTTAGCAGCAGCAGGGAATTCTAATGCAACGTTAGGACAGGCTGTTCATAATGAAGGTCGCGGAACAGTAGTGAATGAAGAACAATTACCAAATACTGGTACAGGTAGTGAGTTTGCTATCTTCAGTACAGCAGCATTAAGTATTTTAGCTTCATTAGGACTCGTAGCAACAAATCGTAAAAAAACACAAGAATAATTGGTATAGATGAACGTTCCAAATAATAAATTTTATTTGGAACGTTTTTCTTTTCGCGTTGACAATCATTTTTTTGCTACATATAATGAAATCAAAAAGCAGAGGAGATTCACGTGAAAAAATTACTTTCAATATTGATGGGGTTTGGTTTGATTCTTATTTTAGTAGGTTGTAGTTCACAAGAGACTGCGACTTTCACTCAAAAATTAAATCGCGCAGAATTTTTTGTGACGTATACGTATGATAAAAATAAAGATGCCGTGACAAAGATTAAGACAGAATTGAAACAGTCTACTGAATTCAATATAGCACGTAAGGAAAACGAAAAAAACTCTTTGAAGAGATTAAGGGGATTGATGGAGTTGTGACTTCCATTACAGAGAAAGATGGCAATGATATCTTTTCAATTGAAGTCGACTTAACGAAATATACGTTGGCAAAACTTAAAGAAAGCAATAGTTCATACTTTAAAGGTCTTCTTCAAAATGGTTTCTTAACAGAAGACGGAGATCACGCATCATTCTCTAAGAGTAAAGAAGTTATTCTACAACTAGGATTTACAGAACAAACGAAATAACAAAATGACTCATGGATAAAATTTTCCATGGGTTGTTTTTTGTTTTAAGTTCATTTTAAGTTCGCTACGTATACTAAAACCATCAAGAAAAAGAAACGAGGAAATCGAGATGGAAAATAAAAGACAATGGTTATTAACGACAACATTATTTATCTCTCTTGGGTTGGCAGCATGCGGATCGCAAAGCGTATTAAGCCAAGCCGATGCAAACACTCAAACAACAACGAAGACATCAACGAATTCAACAGCAGCAACAGGAACTTCCACTTATTTTGAAGTAAGCGACTTAACAGCGACTTACGACGAAAGTAAGGCTTCGAAGATTTCGCTGCAAGGAACGACGGCTACTGTTTCAGGGAATGGCGTAACGGTCAGCGGAAGTACAGTAGAAATTACAAAAGCTGGAACGTATATCGTCGAAGGAACGGCGACAAGCGTTCAATTGAAAGTTGCAGCAGGTAAGGAAGATGAAGTACAAATCGTCTTCAAAAATGTGACCTTGAAGAATACGGAAGCTCCGGTACTCGTCGACACGGCGAAAAAAATGATTTTAACAGTTGCCGATGGAACGAAAAATGAAGTAGCTGATGAATCAACATCAACGGTTAAAGGAGCGATATACTCAGATAGCGACTTGACGATTAACGGTAAAGGTTCATTAACCGTAACAGGCGCCGCAAGTAACGCGATTAAATCGAAAGATGGCATTCGTATTGTGGATGCAACAGTCACAACAACCGCGAAAAAACACGGGATTGCAGCCAATGACTTCGTGAATGTATCAGGGGCAACATTAAACTTAACTGTCGATGAAGATGGTATCCACTCAGATAACGACGATGATGTATTGTTAGGAAATATTTACTTGGTAAATACAACTATTACAGTGAATGCCGGGGACGATGGAATTAACTCTTCAAATACGATGCTCATCGACGAAGGTACAACCATCGACGTCCAAAAGAGTGAAGAGGGTCTTGAGGCTCGCTTGATTCATCAAGTCGGTGGAACAATTACCGTGAAATCTTCTGACGATGGATTGAATGCAAAAGACTGGACGTTAGAATCTTCTGATGAGCAAGGTCCAGGTCAACAAACGAAAAAAGTAAAATCTGAAGCCGCAAATGCGAAAAACTTAGATCAAGCAGGCGATGTAAAAATTGTTATCGACGGCGGAACATTAACCGTAGATGCTGAAGGAGATGGACTTGATGCCAATGGGTCAATTGAAATTAACGGAGGAACAGTCGTTGTCAATGGCCCAACAAGCGGAGCCAACGCAAGCTCTTGACTATGACGACAACGCAACACTAAACGGTGGTACTGTACTCTTTGTTGACAATGGACAAATGACAATGGGATTCGGAAGTGACTCTAGTCAAGCTTTCCTAATGGCAAGTGTTCAAGGAACGGCTGGCACAACCGTTGAAGTAGTCGACTCTTCTGGTAAAACAGTCGCAAGCCTAAAAGCTTCTAAGTCATTTTCAACGGTATTAATCAGTAGTCCAGAGATTAAAGACGGCGAAAAATATACAATTAAAGTCGGATCAAACTCAACAACAGCAACAGCATCTAAACAAGCTGCTAATATCGGTGGCGGACCTGGACAAGGTGGCCCTGGTGGCAGATAACACAGATCATAATTTTTAAGAACCGTGAAAGGGGTGAGTCCACCAAAATATGAAGACGAATGATGAAATTGAAATGAGCCCATTAATAAGTGAGGTGGAACACTATGGAATAAAGACGATTCAAGAGGTTAAAACTAATTTAGACGGAAAGGGGTGAGGTTACCATAATATAAAGTCGATGAGACCGTTCAAACAATAGACGACTAACAGAAGTCAGAACAGTAACAAAAGATCTCAAAAATAACAAATACTACAGCACACAAAACCATAAAATGGGGTATTATCTCAGCTACCGAAAGCTTAACTGGGACAATACCCCATTTTTCATGTTATATTATATGACATAAGAGGTAAGGGCAGTTTTGACAAAGGATTCAACCGTTATTTACAATAACCCTATAAAGGAGGAAGACAGATGGGTGAAAAGGAATTACGACGTTCACTAGCCGTCTTTCCAATCGGAACAGTGATGAAGCTGACCGATTTATCTGCACGACAAATTCGATATTATGAAGAACAGCGCTTGGTCATCCCGGAACGTTCTGAGACGAACCGCCGCATGTATTCCTTGAATGATGTCGATCGCTTATTGGAAATTAAAGATTACTTGGCCGATGGGTTAACCATTATGGCGATTCAGAAGATTTTCAATAAGAATACAAATTCCGTAACGAAGGAGAGCGTGAAAGAAGCGCTGACGGATGAGGATGTCCGACGAATCTTCTACGACGAGATTATGCATATTAGCCGCTACTCTGGCGGAGAAAAATGGAACTTATAGGAGGAAGCCAATGATTACACATGAAGAGATTAGAAGACAGGTAGAAGAGAAAGATGTTCGTTACTTACGATTAATCTTCACGGATATTCTAGGAACTATTAAAAACGTGGAAGTGCCAATTACACAATTAGATAAAGTGTTGGCCAACAAAATGATGTTTGACGGTTCTTCAATCGAAGGATTCGTTCGTATCGAAGAAAGTGATATGTACTTATATCCAGACCTTTCAACTTGGGTGGTATTCCCATGGAGCAGCAAACACGGGACCATCGCACGTTTAATCTGTGATGTTTACAAACCAGACGGAACTCCGTTTGCGGGAGACCCTCGTTCAAACTTAAAACGTGTGTTAAACGAAATGAAAGAATTAGGTTTCTCAAACTTCAACTTAGGGCCAGAGCCAGAGTTCTTCTTATTCAAAATGGATGAAAATGGCGAACCAACCCTTGAAGGAAACGACCAAGGAAGTTACTTCGACTTAGCGCCAATCGACCTTGGGGAAGAATGCCGTCGCGAAATCGTTCTTGAATTAGAGAAAATCGGTTTCGATATCGAAGCAAGTCACCACGAAGTAGCGCCAGGTCAACACGAAATCGACTGGAAATACTCAGATGCAGTAGCTGCCTGTGACAACATCCAAACTTTCAAACTTGTTGTAAAAACAATTGCGCGTAAACATGGATTACATGCGACATTTATGCCAAAACCAGTATTCGGAATTGCCGGTAGCGGAATGCACTTCAACTTATCATTATTTGATAAAGATGGAAACAATGCGTTCTATGATGAAAATGGCGAACAACGTCTAAGCGACACTTGCCGTCATTTTATCGCTGGGGTAATGAAACATGCCAAAGCTTTAACGGCCGTATGTAACCCAACCGTAAACTCATACAAACGTTTAGTTCCAGGGTACGAAGCGCCTGTATATATTGCATGGTCTGCACGTAACCGTTCACCGCTAATCCGTATTCCAGAATCTCGTGGCATTTCAACTCGTATCGAATTACGTAGTGTGGATCCATCTGCAAACCCATATTTAGCAATGGCTGCGATTTTAACAGCTGGTCTTGAAGGGGTTAAAGAAAAAATGGAAGTTCCTGAAGCTATCGACCGCAACATCTATGCGATGTCTGCTCGCGAACGTAAAGAAGCTGGAATCGATGATTTACCAGGAACATTAAACGAAGCGATTGAATACTTGAAACAAGACGAAACGGTTCAGTCAGCTTTAGGAAGTCATATCCTAGACAACTTCATCGAAGCAAAACGTTTCGAATGGGCTGCTTACCGTAGCCAAGTTTCACAATGGGAATTAGACCAATACTTGAAACTATTCTAAATGAAACGGAGAGTGCACTCACAAGGTGCGCTCTTTTTATGTGTAAAGAAGCGACTTTTATAAGAGCGTCTTCTACTGATACGCAAAGCTTTTTCTTTGTTAAAGTTTTGACATATTTTGCTGAAAATGTAATACTGGTAAGGAAACGTAAAAAGGAAAGAGAGTGCTCACATGTATATAAAAGAGATGTCGAATGCGTTAGAAGAGTATCATGCTTTTATGGAAACACAAGCCAACAGAACGGTTTTCCAAACGCCTGAATGGGGCGAAGTGAAAACAGATGGCTCATGGACAAGAGATGTACTTCTTGTCATGGCCGATAATCATGAACCTGTTGCGGCTGCGATGATTCTTTATCGTAAATTACCAGGTGTGAATAAATATTTAGCATATGCACCGCGCGGAATCGTAACCGACTATACAAACGCTGAACAATTAAAATCAGTTTTTGCGGCTTTAAAAGTGTATTTGAAAGCTAAAAATGCATTTGGTTTGAAAATTGACCCAGAATTACAATGGCGTGAATGGACAAACAAGTTCGAAATGGTTGAAGGTGGATTCAATAACGAAGAATACCGCAAAAACATTTTAGCGGCTGGATTTGTAGAACGTCCAATGGACTTAGGGTTCGATGGAATTCAACCACGTCTAACAATGATTTTACCGTTGAAAGACGAAGGAAAAGGCATCGTTGAAACGTTCAATAAGAAAGAACGTTATAAAGTGAATGTAGCGAAGAAACAAGGGGTTGTTTGCTACAAGGGAACGCTTGAAGATATGCCAATCTATGATGAGTTAAACAAGATTACGGCTGAACGTGACAAATATGTGGCGCGTAGCATCGAGTATTTAACAACAATGTACCAACACCTTCATCCTAAGGGCATGGTGGATTTATACTTTGCGAAAGTGGACTATAATGTGCAATTAGCATTTGCGACAAACCGCTTAGAAACAGCGCAAAAAGAATTCGATAAGTTAACAGGACAATTGGAAACGTTGAACAATCCTAAACGTATCGAAAACGTTCAAAAGCAAATTGAATCATTGAAAGTCAATATCGCTAAATACGAAAAAGAAATCGAACGCGTGAAAGGTGACTTAGAACAGTATCCAGAAGGGAAAGTTGTCAGCGGAGCGTTTGTTGTAACGTACTTAGATAAAGCGTACTACTTATATGGCGCGAACATCACTGACGATGGTGGATTGAATGCGAACAAGGCGCTTGTGTCTTGGATCATGCAAACTCTTTATGATGAAAAAGGCATTCGTTCGTTTGACTTCTTCGGAGTTTCTGAAGACCAAGAACATCACGGCGGGATTAACGGATTCAAGCAATCATTTGATCCTGAGTTAGTGGAATATATCGGTGAATTTGATATGCCGATTTCGAAGTTCTGGTTTGAAATGTTCCATACATGGGCACCAAAAGCCGTGAGCTTGAAAAATAAATTACTAGTAAGACGTAGAAAATAGAAAGAAGAGGCTGGACGAGTGATATGTACCCAGAATCCTGGACACATTTTTAAATTAAGCTGAACACATGGATGTTTCCCTGTATTGAACAGGGGGCATCCATTTTGTTTTTTCTTGAATTCTTTTGTTATTGTAATAATCTATATATTCTTCCACAGCTGTTTGAAATTCCTTAAAAGTAGAATATTCCTTTTCAAAACCGTAGAACATTTCGTTCTTCATTCTGGCGAAAAACGTTTCTATAATGCAATTATCATAACAATTTCCTTTTCGGGACATTGATTGAATAATCCCTCGTTCTTCTAATGACCTTTGATAAAATGCGTGTTGATATTGCCAACCTTGATCAGAATGAAGAATCAATCCATTAACATCAGGGAATTTTTTGAAAGCTATATTTAGCATCCTTTGAACCTGTTCTAAGTTGGGATTTAGAGAAAGATCATAGGAGATTATTTCATTAGTAGACATATCTAAAATTGGAGAAAAGAAACATTTTCCCCAAGGGAAAGTGAATTGAGATACATCTGTACTCCATTTTTGAAGTGGCCTATCGGCCGTAAAATCTCTGTTAATAATATTAGCAGCAACTTTCCCAACATTGCCTTGATAAGAATGGTATTTTTCTTTAGGGCGTTTTCCAAACAATCCATTTACATGCATAAGACGTTGAACTCTTTTATGATTAACAACGTAGCCTCTACGACAAAGTTCTTGATAAATTCTTCTAACGCCATATATACCTTTATTTTCATGAAAGATTTTTTGGATTTCTGATAATAAATCACTATTCTTCTCAGCTACAGCATCAACTCTATTCAATTCAAAATAGTAAGTAGATTTAGCCATTTTCATCGCTTTAAGAAGATGTTTTAGTTGGTATCCTACTTCTCGTAATTCCTTGATGATCGCTGCTTTCTCGCCTTGAGAAGCGCAGCTTCCTGTTCTTTTCTCAAGGCCCTCAGTTTTTTTATAACAGCAATTTCAGCTTCTAAATATGCATTGCGTTCACGTAATCGAACTAATTCTTCTCGTTCAGATTCTGAAAGGTTATCAGGCACAGCTTTTTTATTCATAATAGGCTCCTTAGATAATGGTCGTCCTCTTTTCTTATTCTCTAAACCATTATATCCATAAGTGAGATACTTGTGAACCCAACAACTTAATAATCCATCACTTATTCCCGCTGAAAAAGCAACCTCTGTTAGAGCTTTCCCATTTAAAATCTGTAAAACAAATGTCAATTTTTCTTCTACCGTCCAATTTCTTTGTTTTTTAACGCGCTCCAATCCTTTAGGGCCGTGAATTTTTTCAATTTTATCCCAATTCAGTATTTTTCTTCTAAAACTCTGTTGCTTAACTTTTTCAGGCGTTTCTACCCATATTCCTTGTCGATACAATTCAACACATTTCATTTTGAATTCAAATGAGTAACGCATAATAAATACCCCCTTTACTGGTTTGTCCAGTAAAGGGGGTACATATCACGAGTTTCCGGCCTTTTTGCTTGTCTAGACCTAGTGTGTACTTGACAAAGCAGGTTCATTTCCTTATGATGAAATAGATATGGATTTATAGAAAGTAGTGAAAAATATGGCTCAGAAAAAAGCGGCGTTAGCTTGTAGCGTATGTGGTTCAAGAAACTACACGATTACGCTTGGACAAAACCGACGAGTAGAACGTCTTGAAATCAAAAAATTCTGCAAGTATTGCAACAAACAAACACTACATCGCGAAACAAAATAAAAGGAAGAGGAGATTCGAAATGCGTTTTTTATCAAATGTGATTAAAGAGATGAAAAAAGTTACTTGGCCAACAGGTAAAGAAGTAAACAAATATACAATTACAGTAATTATGACAGTGCTTGCTGCATTATGCTTCTTTGCAGTAGTGGACTATGGAGTGCATCAACTCATTACATTCCTTTTAAAATAATAGTACTTTAAAGTGATTAGTGATATACTAAGAGCAGTTGAAAAAACCTTCGATTATGAAGGTTTTTTTGTATGGAAAAATGTTGTCAACACTCAAGGAGGAGTATCAATGGAAAAAGAATGGTATGTATTGCACACTTATTCAGGTTATGAGAATAAAGTAAAATCAAATCTATTATCACGTATCCAAAGCATGGGTATGGAAGAAAACATCTTCCGCGTGATTTCACCTGAAGAAGAGGAAGTAGAAGTAAAGACGGTAAAACAAAAACAACTGTTGAAAAAACTTTCCCTGGTTATGTATTAGTTGAAATGGTCATGTCAGACCAAGCATGGTATGTTGTTCGTAACACTCCAGGTGTAACTGGATTCGTTGGTTCACACGGTGCTGGTTCAAAACCATCTCCATTATTACCAGAAGAAGTAGAAGCCATCTTAGGACGTATCGGTGAAAAAGTTCATGCTCCAGTTGATTTACACGTATCTGTTGGAGACTACGTCATCATTACTGAAGGTGCCTTCAACGATATGAGCGGTAAAGTAGTAGAACTTGACCACGAAAAACAAAAAATTAAAGTAGCAATCGAAATGTTCGGTCGTGAAACAATTGCAGACTTAGAGTTCCACCAAGTGAAAGAAGATGACTCTTATTAACATGTATCCTACAATGTTAGAACGATTTATTCGATACGCGAAAATCAATACGCGTAGTGATTTGAAATCAACAACGATTCCTACGACAAAAAGTCAATGGGAATTTTTAGAAATGCTTCGTGACGAGTTAGTGGAATACGGCTTTCAAAAAGTAGAACTCGATCCAGAGGATAGCTACTTAGTGGCGCTCCTCCCAAGTAACTTGGAAGAAGGAAGTACAGCTCCTACGATTGGGTTTATCGCCCACGTCGATACCGCAGATTTCAATGCTGAAAATATCAATCCACAAATTCACGAGGATTATAACGGAGAAGATGTGGTGCTTAATGCCGAAAAGAATTTAGTAATGACGGTCAGCGAGTTTCCAAGTTTGAAAAACTACATTGGCGAAACGTTAATTACAACTGATGGAACGACATTACTAGGTGCCGATGATAAGGCGGGTCTTGTTTCGGTATTAGAAGCGTGCTTGTATTTAATGGCGCATCCAGAAATTTCGCATGGCGATATTTGGTTAGCGTTTGGTCCGGATGAAGAAATCGGGAAAGGCGCGCATCGTTTCAAAGCGGAGCGTATGCCTGCAAAATTTGCCTACACTTTAGATAGTGGAGTCGTAGGGAAGCTAGAATATGAAACGTTCAATGCGGCTCGAGCAGTGGTGACGATTCATGGGACAAGTGTTCACCCAGGGCAAGCTAAAGATGTGATGGTGAATGCTTTGGCGGAAGCAGCAAAACTATTTGCACGCATGCCAGAAGATGAAGTGCCTGAACGTACGAGTGGGTACGAAGGCTACTTCATGCTATCGAAACAATCAGGCGACATCGGTAAGGTTGAGTTGGAATATATTATTCGCGATCACTCAATGGAGAGATTCGAAGAGCGAAAAGCGCAGTTCCAACAAATCGTTGATGCGCAAAATGCAACATATGATGTACCTCGTATCGAATGCACGATTTACGATGAGTACTATAATATGTATGAAATCTTAAAAGACGATATGACTTCGGTTGAAGTAGCGATTGAGGCTTATAAAGAATGTGGGATCACGCCAGACATCCAACCATTCCGTGGAGGGACAGATGGATGTATTATTACTTATAAAGGAATTCCAACTCCAAACTTATTTACCGGAGCAGAAAAACCTTCATGGGCAATACGAATTCGTAACTCTCGAAAGCATGCAAAAAGCCAGCGACGTTGTATTGAAGATTATTGAATTAGTCCAAAGAAAAACGGTTGAGTAATACTCAACCGTTTTTCTACATAAATATAAGAAAGAAGAAAAGATTCTTAGTATGCCGAAAACAGGGGTCGAACCTGCGACCTACGCGTTACGAGTGCGTTGCTCTGCCAACTGAGCTATTTCGGCGTCTTACATCAATAATTATACGAGCGTTCCCTGAAATTGTAAAGATATCGAGATGAATTTATATAGAAGAAATCTGACTTGATTACGGTTTTTTAAGAAATTGAAAAAAAGTTTTTTTAAAAAAATCGAATCATATCGGTTGAAATTGATA
>BNJV01000062.1_pt1 | contig 84037 bp, 121 predicted proteins | sample 8540591 | NCBI WGS metagenome assembly BNJV01 (sample SAMD00202457, study PRJDB9452) | human saliva metagenome | host: Homo sapiens
TCAGTTACGTATTGTTTCAGGCCAGCCTGTCGATTGTATGGGCGCTCGTCATCGCCTGATGATTCTGGCCACCGCCGCGGCATCCGTCCGCTCTGTTTTGCGGCGCCGCCCTAATGGCGGCGGTGGCGGCTAAGCTGTTTTTGGTCGAATTGGGCAACAGCGGCGGCATCGCCCGCATCGCTCTTTACGCCGCCGCTTCGCCGTTGCTGGTAGGCTGGTTCGCACCGGTGCCGCCCAAAGATGCAGAAACCTGAACACGCACTAATTGCACTTTCAGGCTGCCTGATATTTTCAGGCAGCCTGAAAGCGTTTTGCCTCGCTTAAATCTTTCAGGCTGCCCCCGCTGGCAGCCCGAAAAAATGTGTAAGCACCGCCCTGCCGCTGCTTGTGGTACCGGGCGCAGGGCACAGGCGGTAAACAAAAATGCAAGGGTTTATCGCAGCGTGAAAAACTTGCCGGATTTAGAGTTTCATCATAATTTGCGCCTTTGATCGGCAAACGCCGGAAAACGTTTCAAACATCCGATAAAGATTAAGAAGAAAACTATGAAAAACCACTCTTTGCCGCCCTGATCGGCGCCACCGTCTCTTGGTACTTTCGCCTGTGGCGGCGGCGGTGGCAGCAGTTCCCAACACTTCGGCCATCACCGTGCCGAATAACAATAATAATGCAAACAACAACGCACCAACAACAATAACGGCGGCAACGCCAATATCGGCAAACACCGCCACCGATTTCAAATTCGTCCGCCAGTCAGCTGGATAAACCGACCGTTGGCGGCGTAACTATCAGCCTGACAGGCCCCCGCGCCGGAACCCGGTTCAATAATAACAACAGTAACGGTAATTATGCCGTCGGCGGCACCGTTAACATACAGCAGCGTACGTTTTGGTTTTGCTGAAAATCAAGTCAATAATCGGACACCTTGTCCACGGTGTCGAAAACCACCAATATGCCCACCAGCGGCCACTAAATACAGCGGCCGTATGAACCCGACGGCAAAGGTGCCGGCTTCCAAGGCGTGAAAAATTGGCTGAACTGATCGCCGATTTCGGTGCCCGCGCTGGACCGGCACACTGACCGGCGCAATAACGAAACCTTACCAACCGACCGCCGGAGAGTCAAAGGCAACCGCTTCAGCGGTACCTGCCGCCGATAAACCTACAGCGAAGGCGGTTTCACGGCAACAACGCTGCCGAAGTGGCCGGCTCCTATAAAAAAGGCGATATAACCGGTGTATTCGGCGCGCAAAAGGCCAAGCGCCCGTCTCTAGATTTTCAGGCTGCTCGTCTCTGTGTCAGGCGCAGCCTGAAATATTTTTGCGCTTGCGTTCGTTTTATACTTTTGGTTTTTCCGTTTTCATTGCGTCCGCACAGGCAAAAATCCTGCTTTTGTATCGAACAATAGCGCGCGCCCGTCCCAAACAACAGTAACTTTCAGGCTGCCCTTGTTTCCCAAAGGCAGCCTGAAACCATTCCAGGCTTACGCGCCGGCGTACAGCATCAGCAGCGTAACCAGATTGTTCGCCACATGCACTTCGCTATGTCGCGCAAATCGCGGCTGCAGCGGCATATCGCTGCCGAGCACCAGCCCCATGGCGAAATACGAACTCCATGTTCTTCACCGGCAGCGCATGCAGGCAGGCGAAGGCAAAGGCGGAAACTGGCAGCAGCGCCAGCCGCTTGGCGCGCGTTTGCGGGCTGCCGCTGTGGAAAACAGGCCGCGAACAGCAATTCCAGCAGCGGCCGCCAACACGATATAAACCGGCATCAGCAGCGGCAGCTGGGCGAGCAGCCGGCAAGCATCTGCTGGTTTTGCAGGCTGTCGGTGGTGGCCTGCTGCCCCAGCCAGCCGCCGAACACTTCGTAAAGCGGATTGACGCCAGCATCAGCACAGCCCTGCCGCCATGATGGCGGCTCTGAAAAGTTTGCGCTCACTCCGTGTTCGCTCTTCGGCAACACACCGTGCGCATCCAAAAGACGCCGGTAGCAGCGGCGGCAGAGAACGGTCAGCCAGACAACGGCGGCGAGAAACAGCAGCGTTTTCGCACCCTTCGAGCGTGTAGCGATGCAGCATCTGCCATTGTGCCACGCCCAGCGCCTGGTTGAAGCCGACAAACAGCCCGATCACAAACGCCAGGCCGATTAAAATAAGCTGCTGCCAGTAGCAGCAGCTCCATCAATACGGGTCTGAATTTATTCATGCGCGGCGCCTTTTTGGTCGCTGTCCAAGATATTGATTACCCGTTTTGCTTGCGGTTTGACCGCTCCGGCTTCATCGGCGGCACCGGGCTACCTAAACGAAGTCGGTAGGGTTTCGCTGTCAAAGGCCAGATCGCCGCCGTAAGCTCAAGTTTTGCCGCGCTGCAGCCCGACAAATCAAACAGTCTTCCGGTATCGGCCAGATGGAAGACCCACGTTTTGCAGCGCCGAAAACATAGACTCAATGCGGCCGGGAAACGCTTTGTCCTGAAGTCTTTGACATCTCGCCGATTACCTGGCGCTGCAGATTGGCTTGTTTACACAGATTGCACGGAATAATCGGAAACTGCTTGATTTCGGCGTAGCGGATCAGGTCTTTTTTCTTCACATACGCCAGCGGGCGGATAACGATATGCTCGCCGTTGTCGGAAACGAGTTTCGGCGGCATGGCTTTGAGTTTGCCGCCGTAAACATATTCAGGAAACATGGTGGCGATAATGTCGTCGCAGTGATGCCCCAGCGCGATCTTGCTGCAGCCGAGCTCTTTTGGCGGTGCGGTGAGAATACCGCGGCGCAGGCGGCTGCACAGCGCGCAGGTGGTTTTGCCTTCGTCGAGCGCACGCTTAACGGCAGGAATAAGCGTCTTCTCAACGATTTTATAAGGCATGCCGATGCTCTGGTGATAAGTCGGCAGCACTTCTCAAAACCCGGCTGTTTTTGGTCGGCATTAACCGCCACCAGCCTCGAAATCAATCGGCGCGACGCCCGCAGGTGGCGCAGGATGTCCAAGAGCGCGGCTGTCTTTGCCGCCGGAGAGGCAGACCATAATCTTGTCGCCCGGCCTGATCATATACGAAATCACATCGCATCGCTTCACCGCGTGGCGCAGGCGTTTGTGCAGTTTATTGTGTTCCAGTTCGGTTTTGCTTTTTGTTGACATGGTAGGTTCTTTTGCGCAAAAAGCCGAATTATATCGCGACGGCCGCCGCAAAACACAGCGCCATCGGCTACAATCCGCTCCTTTGCCGCTTTCAGGTTAGCCTAAACCGCGGCGCCACACCAAAAGCCCACTTATGAACTTCGCATCATTCCCGCACGCGGCGGCAGCAAACGCATCGCCCGCAAAACATCAAAGACTTCTGCGGCCGGCCGACGTGATCGCCCGCTCCATCGAAGCGGCGCAGCTTTCAGGCCGTTTTGCGCGCATTATCGTTTCCACCGACGACGCTGAATGCTGAAACCGCACGTTGCCGTGGCGCCGAAACGCCCTTGTGCGCCCCGCCGAACCTGGCCGACGATTTCGCCACTACCGGCGCAGTGATGCGCCACCGCCGTCGCCGCCTTACTGATGAAAGCAGCCTGAGTTTCAGACTGCCCTGAAAACGCACCGGTACCGGACGCCCTGGTCTGCTGCCTGTATGCCACTGCCCCTGCAAGTGCCGACGATCTGCGCCGCGGACTCGACATCCTGCACGAAAGCGGCGCGATTTCATGCCTTGCCGCCACCACCTACGCCTTTCCCCATCCAACGCGCCCTGCGCCGCGCCGCCGACGGTTCGGTATCGATACCAACCGGAAAACTTGCCGTGCGCTCGCAGGATTTGAAGAAGCTCAACACGCCGCCACCACCAACGCCGCCTGGCTGGCGAAAACCACATTCAACAGCCGCGCTTCACGCTGTCGGACTGCTCCCGCTACCGCGCGTGTGCAGGACATCGATAATTCCCCGGAAGACTGGCAGCGCTGAAATGTTGCAAATGCCTGCTGCGGCGGCAAAGCGGTGGCTAAAACGTGCATATGCGCGGCAGCCTGTTAAAGCTGCCTGAAACTGCGTAGGCTGTGATCGAATCCGACAAAACAGCCGGCTTAAAGGCGGCATTCGAGCAGAACGGAAAATGTCGATGGCTGCGCCCGACCTTTGTATCTCCCCACCAGGGTAACCTCTCGCGATTTACCCACCGGTATATAGCATATACATCCGCTCGACACCCGCATAAAACCGACAAAACCGACGCCTGCAAGGCTGGCCGATATGGGCATTGACCGTTACCAAAGGCAGTGCTGACAAAGCCTGTGGCAGCCCCCGCACCGCCCTAAGTCAACATCTAAAGCCCTGTCGTTCGATTAGACGCGCTCGAAGCGACGCAGCGCGAAGACAAGGCATGGAAAAGCTCAGCTGCATCACCGTCACGCCTGGGCAAAGAGCCGCTGGTTTCAGGGTGTGTTGGCAATTAACATTTTGACGGCTTTTTCGCCAGCAAGACCGCTTAAAATACTTCGCCTGCGGGCGGAACTGCCGAACTGGCGGGATGCAGGGGTGTTGTTTGAAGTCAAGTGTCAGGTGTTGATTTGGCATATTTATCCAGACAGTCGCCGCGCTGATGTTCCGACGGTGGCTTGCGGCTTGACAGCGGAGGCACAGCGTTTCTGGCGAAACGCCACTCTGTTCAGCTCTCGCTGCTGGGCGCAGGGAGGGAGTCTCGGCGTTTCAGGCCGCTTTTGAAGGATCTGCTGCGTGAAACGCAGTCTGAGCAAGCGGCGTAAGTTTCGGCAAGGCTGAAGCACATTAGCGGCAGCCCTGAAAGTCGTCGCGTTGAAACGGTTTTCAGAAGGCAGCCTGCGTCGCGCAGCAAAGTTGCGAAGCTAAAACGTGAGCTAGTTTCAGTAAAGTTGAAGTAAAAAGCAGCCTGAAAGCCGCGTTAAAACGCCCGGTTTTCAGGCTGCCTTTAGCTGGTTTGACGGGATTTATTCCGTCGTCGCGCCGCCGATGCGGCTGAGAAAGGGCGGGACTTCGCCGCGGGCTGGCAAACAGCTCTTTGCGTGCGCCCTGTCGATGATTACGCCTCGTCCATTACCACCACGGTATCGGCTGCGTCGAGGGCGAATTTGACTCGTGGGTTACCACGCACCATGGTGCAGCCTTCGGCGGCAGTTCTTTCATCGGTGGCGAGAATACCCCTGCACCAGCTCGATCGAGCGTGAGGTCGGCTCGTCAAACAGCATCAGCCGCGGCGGATGGCGAGTGCGCGGGCGATGCCGACGCGCTGCCGCTGGCCGCCGACACTTGCGCGGATACAGCGTTTCTTTGCCGGAAAGCCCGGACTTTTTCCAGCAGCAGCAGCGCCCGCTGATGGCTCGGTCGCATACGCCCCGCACCTGCACCGGCCCCTTCCATAACGCTTTTTCCAACGCGGTTTTGTGCGGAAACAGGTTGTATTGCTGGAACACCATGCTGGATTTGCGTGGCGCAGGGCGAGAATGTCTTTTTACCGGGCTGGCGCGAAGTCTATGCCGAGCGCTCGGGTTCGGAGAAGCGGATTTCGCCGGCTTCGGGCAGCTCGAGCGCCCAGGGCAGCGCAAAAAGGTGGTTTTGCCCGAGCCGGATGGGTGCCGGGAGAATGACCACACCTGCCCTTTTATCTATGCTCAGGTCGATGCCGCGCAGGATGTCGTTTTACCGAACGGACTGGTGATGTATTTTATCATTTACTGGGCCACAGCGGTTGTTGTAGCGCTCCATATGCGCCTGCATGACAAAAGCAGCACGGAAGCAGAAGCACCAGCAACTCAGCTCCGGCTTCCAGATACACCGGCAGAAAGTCGTAGGAGGAATTGGCGTATGCTCGGCAACGCGAACAGCTCGGTTACGGTTACCGTGGAGGCCAGCGAAGTGTCTTTAACCAGGCTGATAAAGCTGTTGCTCAGCGGCGGTACCGCCACGCGGAAGGCCTGCGGCGCGATGATGCGGCGGAAGGTTTGCAGATAGCCCATGCCGATGGAGGCGCCGGCTTTCCCACTGGCCTTTGGGCACCGGACAAAAATCGCTGCGCGCACAGTTTCCGAGCCGTAGGCGCCGACGTTCAGCGAAAAGCCGATGATGCCGGCCGGCAGCGGGTCGATAAAAATCCCCATTGCCGGCAAGCCGTCAAACACCACGCACAGCTGGATCAGGAGCGGCGTGCCGCGGATGGCGGAGATATAGACTTTCACAGCGCCAGCAGCAGGCGGTGAAAGATGCCGCCTGCGGGCATAATCCGTATCAGCGCCACCGCCACCGCAATCAGCATGCCGATGGAAAGACACCAGCGCCAGCGGCGACACCATCAGGCCGGCTTTCGACCATCGGCCAGAAAGCGTCCATCACCACGCGTGGCGCGGGTGCCGTTCATAAACGGCAGCGAAGTCGAAATCAGCACCATCGTTATTTTCCACGCTGACGTCTTCACCGAAAAACCTTCCGAGTTTCTTCAGCGTGCCGTCTTTGCTGCAGCTCTTCGATGGCGGCGTTGATTTCGCCAGCGCTTCGGTATTGCCCTTTGTTCAAAATCAGGCCGGAACCGAGTTTGTCGTCCGCGCCTGCTTTCCAAGCGGGTTTTCAGGCCGGAATCGATTTTTCTTCAGATAGTCCAACAGCGCCAGCGAATCGTTGAGCGTGAGATCGGCGCGGTTTTGGCCGCACCAGCGTCATGCCTGCGCCATGCCGTCCACCGGCACTCACTGGCCTTTGGCGGCCACCGCCATTTCGCCGTAGTTGCTGCTCAGAGTCTGCGCCGCTTTCAGGCCTTTTGGCAGTCGTCCAGCGACTTGATGGTTTTATTGTCTGCTGCGCATCAGCATCATCGGCCCGCTCCAGCTGTAGCCTGATTGTCGAAAGTGGCGCGGCGCTCGGGCGTGGTCAGGTCTACCTGGTTGGCCACCATAGGTCGAAGCGGGCCGGCTTTCAGGCCGGCGAGCACGGCGTCCCACTGCGTTTTTTAAATTCGATTTCCGCCGAGCTTTTACGACGGCGCGTGCCACTCAACGTCGTAGCGGTGAGTTTGCCGCTTTGGTCGTGGTGGTGAAGGGGCGGGCACTCGGTGCCGACCACAATCTTGCCTTTGTTGTTGATGCGCTCGATCAGGGCTGCCGGAAACTTTTGGTTTCAGGCTGCGCTTGGACGCGGCGGCACTGTCGGCGCACCGTCGCCGCAAGCGGCTAGCACCAGCGAGGGCAGACAGCGCAGGGCAAATTTTCTCAACATGGATAACGCCCGTATTCAATATGGCGCGAAAAGGCGATTGTACGAAAAGCCGCGCACAAAGCCTGTCGCTATCCAAGCCTTTATAAAAGCGGGCATAAGCGGCTTTTCGGGCCCTGCTTTGCTTTTCAGGCAGCTTTGTGCAGCAGCGCGGGCGCGTTTACTGCAGCAGCCCGATGCTTACCGCTATCACCAGCAGCACGATTGGCTGCCGATAAGCGTTTGCTTGCGCGTAGGCTTTGGGCGCAGTTTGTTTGATCCAGCCCAGCTTGCGCCCCAGCCAGAAAATCAGGCGCAAAGTCCATTCGACAATACAGGCGATGGTCAATCGCCAAGAGAAACAAACCGTCATGTCCCGCCATCCTTGTTGTCGTTTGAACCGGTGGCTGTTTATTGCAGGCTGCCTTCATCAGAAAAAGGCAGCCTGAAAAGCAAAACGGCGGCGGATTGAATTAGGCTGTTCGCCCAGGGCGTAGATGGCGTCGAGATGCGCCACATGCCGCGGGCGTCCGTGCTGTAGCCGAAAACGCGGGTCGGGCACGCTCAGGCCGGTGTAGTCGGCGCGATGGGTTTGCTTTTTGGTGATGGCTTTGTCGGCGAAACACGGCGCTGCGGCAGCTTTTGGCGCCTTTGGCCAGCAGTTTTTCGCGGATGGCGTGCATGGTGCTGGCCTTCGTCGAGTGATGTCGTCGAGCACCAGTATGTCGCGGCTGGCGACGTTTTCAGGCTGGTAGAGCCAGTGCAGGTCGCTGCCTGCAGCCGGTCGCCGTAGCGGCTGACGTGGATGTAGTCGAAATCGAGCGCGAAGCGCAGCAGCGGCAGCAGGCGGCCGGCAACACACGGTGCCGCCCATCACCGCCAGCACCAGCGGGTGGCTTTCGCTCAAATCGGCGGTGATGGCGCGCGCCATTTCTTCCAGCGCTTTTGGCAATCGGCGGGCGAGTGGATTTCTTCGGCGGATCGAGCATGGCCATCGCCCGCCAGTAGCGTTCTTTGTCGGCACTCATTGCGTTTCTCGTGGGATCTGGGAAACAGGCAGCCTGAAAAGCTTTTCAGGCTGCCTTTTGTGTGAATCTGCCCTTCTTCCAAACTCAGATAGCTGCTCTGTTTGAGCGTGTGGAAGAATTCGGCGGTGTAGATGCGCTGCTCGCTGCGTTCGGAGCTTGGCCCAGCGCAGTTTTTCTTCGAATTTGTTGATGACTCCTGCGGCTGGAGGTGGACGTAGCGCAGCATGTCTTCGATGGTGTCGTGCTCTTCCATGCCGGAGTATTCGACGCTGCCGTCGCCGCGCACATAGACGTATCACCGAATCGGTCGCCGAAACAGGCTGTGCATGTCGCTGAGAATTTCCTGATAGCGCCGACCATAAACACGCCGCCGATCAGATAGGGCTGGCCTTATTGGGGTGCAGCGGCATATTCGATCTGATGCTCGCTGATCGACGTAGCGGCTGAGTTTGCCGTCGAATCGCACGTCGATCCCGCAGGATGGCGCGGCGGTTGGGTTTTTCGCCCAGCCGGTGGATGGGCATAATCGGCAGCACTCGCCGATGGCCCAGTATCGGCAGGCTTTTGGAACACGCTGAAGTTGCAGACATTTGTCGGCGAGTTTGTCGATTAAGTCGTCGAACACCTGGCGCTGGGCGCGGTGGCTGGTCTGCAGGCCTTTTTCAGGCGGCGGCACAACACCGCGTACACCTGTTCGGCCAGCGCTTTTTCCGGCAGGCCGATTCTGCTCGTCGATGTAGTTTTCGGTTACTTCCGCCAGATAGTGGCCGATGCGGTAGTAGGTTTTCGGTAACCATCTCGCTGTCGATGCCTTTTTCCATCAGGTGGATCAGCTTTTGCGGCGAAGGAATAGGTTTTCGCGTCGTCTCGATACCGGCCACGCTTTCGGCAGGTTTCGACGTCGGTTACATTGGTAACCAGCACCGCGTGGTGGGCGGTGAGCGCGCGGCCGGATTCGCTGAAGACGTTGGGATGCGGATGCCGTCATCCGTCGCAGTACTCGCGCAGCATCGAGATAATGGTGTGGGAATATTCGCCGATGTCGTAATTGACCGAGCTGGCGTTGCGCGAGTGGGTGCCGTCGTCAATCGACGCCCAGCCCGCCGCCGACATCGACATAATCGATCGGCAGCCCCAAAGCCGCGCAGTTCGGCGAAAGCGTACGGCCTTTTTAAAGCCCGGGCGGTAGTCGGCGATATTGGAAATCTGCGAGCCCATGTGAAAGTGCATCAGGCGCACGCAATCGCCCAGTCCGGCGGCTTTCAGGCGCTCGGCGGCGGAAATAATCTGCGCGGCTGACAGGCCGAACTTGCCTTTTTCACCGCCGGTGTCCGCCCATTTGCTCGATGCGAGCGACGAGCAAGCGCACGCGGATGCCGAGATTAGTACATTGAGCTTGGCGGACTCTTCGATGACGATGTCCACTTCGCTCTCTTTTTCGATCACGATAAACACCCAGGCGAGCCGCGCCCCATCAGCGCCAGACGGATGAAATTGCGGTCTTTGTAGCCGTTGCAGACGATGGTGCCGCCTTTAGGGCAAAGGCCAGCACATCATCAGCTCGGGTTTTGAGCCGGCTTCCAAACCAATGGAAACTTCGTCGTTTTTCGGCACGATCAGGTTTTTGACCACGCCTCCTGCTGGTTGACTTAATCGGGTAGATGGCGGTGTAGCTGCCTGATAGTCGTTTTTGCGGATGAGGGTTGAAGGCGCGGCACAGGGCGCAGCGCGCGATCCTGCAGGATATCGGGAAAGCTGAACAGCATCGGCAGATCCTGCCGCGCTGCCGAGCTGGTGCACCAGATCGTACAGGCTGACGGTGGCGTCGCTGTCGGGATTGGGACGCACCATCACTTCGCCGTTGTCGGCGATGACAGCCGTCGCCCCAGTGTTTTGATGCCCGTAGGTGGATGCCGAAGCATCGATACTCCATGTCATGTGCGGATTCCTTGTGTCTGCGGAGAGTTTGCCGGCGCCCCTGCTGCCGGTGCGGCGGGACGCGGTTTGTTGTTGTCGGTAATGGCGCCCAGTTTTCAGGCTGCTTTCGGGGGTTTTCAGGCCGCTTTGGGTGCCGGTTTGATGCGCCTGCAGGCAGCTGAAAAATGTTTGCACCGCTTTCAGGCTGCCTGTTAATCGTGCAGACGGCGCAGGTATTCGACTTCTCGCGGCTGCCGAGCACCACACCGCCACGCGCTGGTGTAGCGCCTGCGGCCGGATGTCGAGCATGTCCTGCGGGCGCGTCAGCAGGCGGCCGCCGGCTTGCGCGCAGCACCAGCGCCAGCGGGTTGGCTCGCACATCAGCCGCAGCTTGCCGGGCTTGGCGGGGTCGCGATTGTCTTTCGATACAACACGCCGCCGCGCATCAGGATGCGGTGCACTGCGGCTCAACCGCGCGTTGGCCACCCAGCGCATATTGTAGCGCTTTTTGCCGCGCACGCCCTCGCCGCCGCGCGAGCACCCGTCGATATAGCGGCGCACCGGCGCTTCCCAGTGGCAAGGCGGTTGGACATACAGATGGCAAATTCGGCGGGGTTTCGTGGTGGCCGCTGCACCCGCGGGCTGGCGGGCGGTTTGGACGAACCTCGCCTTGCCATCGAGCGCAAACACCGCCACGCTTTGCCAAAGGTGAGCAGCTAGCGTAGGGTTTGCGTCGAAGCACATAGCCGGCGGCGAGCTGGCGGCCGCCCTCCTGCAGGAAACTTTGCGGTTTTCAGGCTGCCTTCGGTCGGCGGCACCGGCAACCGGTGCCGATGCGCACAGCGAAACAGTCACGTCAATGGCCCGACGAGCCGTCCAGCGCCTTATCGAACAGCACCAGATAGCGCGGCCGTCTCGTTGGCAGGCGGTCGAAACTGCCGTTCTTCCTCGCTGGCCAGCCCTCGCCACCGCCGGCTCGGCTTTCTTGAGCGCGGCCACCAGTAACATCGCTGGCGATCACATCGAGTTTGCTTCTGCGCGTTCGCCTCCGCACACTGCCGCGTTACCGGCCTCGCCCAGCACGCCGGCGAGCGCGCGCCCAGCCGCGACTTTGGCTTCTGGATCGCGCCGCAGGCGCGACCACGGCGGCAACGGCATCGACTGTCAGCGCGTGATCAGTGCCGTGCGCGGCGTGTTGTTGTTCGGAGAAAGCGGGCGAAAGTCGCGGCCATGGCAAAGTCCTTATGCGGTGGGGAAAAACAGGCGGATTGTAGGGGAAAGCGCCGCGCTTACCAATCGGCGGCGGGGCTTGCGGGAAAGAAGAGTTTTCAGGCCGCCTGAAAGCAGGCAGCCTGAAAAACACGAAAACATGAACGCATCCTAAAACCCCGTCGCGCCGCACCAGCACAAAGCTGGTTTTTGCTGCGCGGGCGCCGTCTGCCAAGGCATTTTCGGGCACGGCTGCGCTGCGCGGATCGGTTTCCAAAAGTTCGTAGCGGCAGTTGTCGCTTCGTCGCCGATTTTCAGGCTGCCGTACTGCTGCCAGGCCAGATAGCCGTCGCTGTTCCGGCGGCGGATCAGCAGGCAGGCGCCGGCGGCAAAATCGGCGCGCACGCCATCATCGAGCGACTGTTCCATCTGCAAGACCACCGGCCGATAGCTTTTGGCGGCATCGAGCCAGGCAGAAACAGGGTACAGCAGCGCCCACACCAGCGTGATGCCCGCCGCCCAGTTGCCGCCTGCCGGTTGCGGATCGGCGCCGGCGCACCGCCACCAGCCACATCAGACCCGAACAACAGGGCAAACAAAATCGGCAGCGGCCGAATATGCGGCGTGTAATACGGGCTGAAAATAGGCGGCACGGCGGCCAGCCGCGCCGGATAGCCGTAGTTCATCGCCAAAGCCCAGCCACAGAAACACCGCCGCCAGCCCGAAAAGTCATCATGCGCCGAACCAGCTGAAAACGCCGCCACCGCGCTTGAAGGAGACTATCCAGCTGCGCTGAAGCAGCCAGCGCCGGGCGGGCGGCAGCAGCAGCACCAGATAATCGCGGCTGCTGCGGCATCAGCGCCAGCAGCAGGCCGAACACCGCCAGCCAGCACAGCGCCGGCAGGAAACTCGCAGGCTGCGCGGCCGGCGTTTTCACCGCCGTCCAGCGCCAGCGGCCAGGCCGGCAGGGCAAACCAGGCCAGATGGCAGATAGTAAGGCAGGCTGAAAAGCAGCCTGAAAGCCGTCCAGCCCGCCAAACACGCCAAACAGCTGCCGACGCAGATAAATATCAAACGCCGCCGGATGGTTTTTGCCGCAGCAAAAATGGCTACCAACAGCGGCAGCACCACCGCCAGCGTACACAGCAGCTACTAGCAGATGGCGCCGCCGCCAGCCGGCAAACACATGGGGCAGCACCGCCAGCAGCGCGGCGGCGGCCGCACCGCCGCCGGCCTGAAACAGCAGCAGCAGCGCCAGCGCCGAGAGCACGCCGGAAAACACCACCTGCCGCCGCGCCGCCGCCATCCCCCACCAATACAGTCCGGCACCGGCAAACAGCACCGGCACCGGCCGAGAAAATGCCCGCCGCCGTCAGCCCGCCGAAGCAATCAGCACCACAGCATGCTGCGGGCGGCGTGGCAGTCGAGCATGCGGGCACAGCCATGCCAGCAGCCGGCCAGCCCCAGCGCGGGTAAACACCACGCTGGCAACGCGCGCCGCCGAATAGGGCATCGAGCGCCCACGGCGAGAGCAGGCGCACAAACAGCGCCGCCAGCTAGCCACTAAGGCGGCGGCAGCGTGGAAGCACTGGCCACCGAGCCGTGGCGCAGAAAATGCTCGACGGCGGCAAAAGTTTCCGCCCGTACGGCCGCCACAAATCATGGAAAACACGCCCGGCCACAGCCAGGCAAACACCAAAAGCAGCAGCATCCACGGATACTCGCGGCTGCCGGCGGGCGGCCGGATTCGGGCGGAGTGTAGGTCAGCATGGCGGATTTCCGTTGCAATGCCGGCGGCAGGGCGGGCTGGCGTTTGCGCTTTGGCAACCGCGTGTTCAGGCAGCCTGAAACGCGGCGCCCCGCACCCCGCCGGCGGCGGATAAACCAAAGGCGGCACGGATCTGCCGCCGCATCCCGTTGGGCAAAAGGCAGCCTGAAAACACAAAACCGGTTTGAGCTTTCGCAATCCCGCTGCGCTTTCAGGCAGCCTGAAAGTTTACGGCCGGCCCGTTTTCGGGCTGACGGTCAGGATTTCGTAGCCGGTATCTGCGTAACAGCACTTCGTGCTCCCACTCGCGCCGACAGGCTGCGGTCTTTCGGTAACCACCGTCCAGCCGTCGGCCAGGATTTTCAGGTGGCGCTGCCTCTGGTTGATCATCGGCTCGACGGTGAAAAATCATCCCCGGCTGCAATTTCAGGCCGCTGCCTTTGCGCGGCCGTAGTGCAGCACCTGCGGCTCTTCAGAAAGCCGCGGCCGATGCCGTGGCTGCAAAATTCCTGCACCACCGAATAGCCAGCGTTTTCGGCCACCTGCTGGCAGGCATGGCTGACGTCGCCCAGCGTGGCGCTGGGGCGCACCGCTTCGATGCCGGCCATCATCGCGGCGTGGGTGGTGTCGATCGGTGCGCTTGGCAACCGGGCTGATCTGGCCGACGGCATACATGCGACTGAATCGCCGTGAAAGCCGTCTTTTGATGGTTACGTCGATATTGATAATGTCGCCGTTTTTCAGCGGCTTTGTCGTCGGGAATGCCGTGGCAGATAACATGGTTCACCGAAGTGCGGCAGGATTTGGGAAAAGGGCGGTTGCCGTACGCAGCGGCGCGGGATAGCCGCCCGGCACATTGATGGTGGTAGTCGTGATCAGCTGGTTGATCTCGCTGGTGGTTACGCCGGGTTTGACGAAATCGCCGATATAGTCCAGCGCTTCGGCGGCCAGTCGGCCCAGCTCGCGCATTTTTCGATTTCGGCGGGGGTTTTGATAATCACGGGCATAAAAAGTCCTTCTGATGCGGGTGTTTTCGGCTCTCAGGCTGCCTGAAAGATGGAGATAAAGCAGCCCGAGGCCTTTTAGGGCGGCAGATTTGGATTTGCGCGGCAACGCCAGCATCAATAAAACCAATCGAAGCCAGCGAAACAACGGCGCATGATGATCGGAAAGACAAAATCATCGATACTGTATGCGGCATACGCAGGCAACTTCAACCGCCAGCGGGACGACCCCTGCACGGCACAGCTTGTCTTGCCGAAAACGCATCGACAGCGGCGGCTGGCGGAAAATCGTGATCAGGGCACACCGCACCAAAGCCCACACCGCCTGACTCTGCCACCTGACGACAAGTTGTTCTTAGCAGCCAGAGAAAAAGATTTACCAAAATTTCCGGCAACAGACCGAAAGAGACGATGCCCCAGAAAACAGCCAGCCGGTTTTCTTGCGATGATTCATACTTCTCCTCTGCTGTATTACTGCCCAGCCGCTCAGGGCAGCCTGAAAAACTATTTTTCACTTCGACAAACGGCAGGCCGCTTTGCGGGCGATGGCTCGCATAGGTCTGGCGCGGAAGCATCGCCGCTGGCGCCGATCAGGATGTCTTTCGCCGTTTGCCAGCAGCAGCCGGATCGGCGATTCGCCGCTAAATGCGAATGGCAGGCAGGGCATGGATTTGGCTGCGGGCGATGCGGTGCGCAGGCTGCCACGAGCAGCTTTTTCCACGCAAAGTCTTCCAGCAGCAGCATTTGCGTGCCTGCGGGATCGAAGCGCACGCGGCGGATGTAGCTGAAGCGAAAAAGGTATAGCCCGCCCAGGAAACGGTAAACGCGGTCAGCAGTCCCACTGGCGCACGTGCTTTTCCCAATTCAGCGACACTTCCCCTTGAAACCGCCTGCGCCCACAGCAACCATACTCCCGCCGTGCAGAACAGCACCAGCAGGTAAAACGCCATTTTGCTGCGGTGGAGCGAGCCGAAATCTATCATCTTGTTACGCTTGCGGAGCATGTGTGGGGATCTCTCGCCAAAAAACTTTCAGGCAGCCTGAATCGGTTTATGTCGCTGCCTCGATCCACCAGACCCCTGCGTCCTGCCGCGCGGGCAGCGGGTAGTCCTGCCGGCAGATGTCGGAAACTTCGCGGCCGAGGCGGCGGCTGCCCAGTTTGCAAGGCAGTTTCCAGTTCCGGCAGATTGGGCGGCGGGGGCGGCGATGCCGATGCTGCGCTCGGTCTGCCAAGTGTCGGCCTGCTCTACGCTTGGGGCGGCGTCCGTGTGTTCGTGCGGGATGCCAGCTGCGAACGCAGACAGATGTAGCGCAGGCTGTGCGTCCAGTCTTCGGCTCGTCCAGCCGTGCTGTTCCAGCAGTTCGGTGAGCGCGTGTGCGTCTGCGGCGGCGGGGCAGCGGACGAGCGCGTGTGGGTCGGGGTTTCAGACTGCCGCCAGCATTCAAAAGGCGCTGAATACGTGGACTTCGCCGCCTTGTCCGTCGTCTCGGTGCCGGTGGGTGCGCCGTCGTGCAGGGCGATGTCGCTGAACGCCAGCGCCGCTTTTCGGGCAGCGGCACGTTGATGATTTGGGCGCGGACGGGGTCGATGCGGCGGGCGTAGACGGTTTCGCCGCTTGCCCACGGGTTGAGCCGTATCACGGCAAAACCGAAATCGGCACGGATTTCGCCGCCGCCTTCGGAATGGGGATGCCGCAGGCCGCCCATATTTTGCGGGTGGTGTCCCAGTCGTGTAGGGCGGTGGCGGCGATGGCGGCGTTCCGCGCGCGCCTTCGGCAAAACCGTCGGCGCATTCGATGGCGCGCAGGTTGGCACGCAGGGCGGTCGGCCAGTCCATGCGGTTTTTGGCGGTCAAACCCTGCATGTAGTGGTAGTCGCTGTCGTCGGGAAAGCGTTTGACCAGCTCGGCGAAGTATGCGGCGGCTCTGCGCCAGTTCGCCGCTGTCGAAGGCGGCGTAGGCTTGTTTGTGCAGTTTTTGTGGCGGCGGAAGGTGAAGCATGATAGGTTGGTTTCCTGTTGGGATTCAGGCAGCCTGAAAGCCTGTTTGGCGTTTTCAGGCTGCCTTCGGCTTTAATCCCCCATCGCCGCCAATAATTCCGCCTGATGCTCGGCAATCAGCGCGGCGGTAATCTCTTCCATATCGCCGTCCATCACAAAATCGAGCCAGCAGGGGTGAGATTGATGCGGTGGTCGGTAACGCGGCCTTGCGGGTAGTTGTAGGTGCGGATGCGCTCGCTGCGGTCGCCGCTGCCGATAAGGGATTTGCGCTCGGCGGCTTCTTTGGCTTGCGCTTCGCGTTTTTGCGCGTCGTTGAGCCGCGCGGCCAAGACTTTCATCGCTTGGGCTTTGTTGGCGTGCTGGCTGCGGCTGTCTGCATTCCACCACCATGCCGGTGGGCAGGTGGGTGATGCGTACGGCGGAATCGGTTTTGTTGATGTGCTGGCCGCCCGCGCCCGATGCGCGGAAGGTGTCGATGCGCAAATCGGCGGGGTTGAGCTGGATTTCTTCCAACCCGTCCGCTTCGGGCATCACGGCGACGGTGCAGGCGGATGTGTGGATACGCCCTTGGCTTTCGGTCGCAGGCACGCGTTGCACGCAGGCCGCCGCTTTCAAATTTGAGTTTGCTGTATGCGCCAGCCCGATCAGCCGCACGATCACTTCTATAGCCGCCCAAAGTCGCTTTCGTTGGCGGAAACGATTTCCGGTCTGCCAGCGGTTGCGCTCGGCGTAGCGGCTGTACATACGCAGCAAATCGCCGCAAACAGCGCGGCTTCGCCGCCGCCGGTGCCGGCACGGATTTCGATGAGATGTTTTGTCGTCGTCGGCATCTTTGGGCAGCAACAGCTTTTGTAACCAAAAATCCAGCCGTTCAATGGCTTTCGGCAGCCTGAATTTCTTCGGCGGCAAAGTCTTTCACTCGTCGGACAGCATTTCTTGCGCGTCTGCCAAATCGCTTTTGCGCTTGGGTGTGGCGCGGTAGGTTTTCCACGATCGCGTAAGCTCGGCGTGCTCTTTGGTTGAGACGGCGGTAGTTGTCCGCATATCGGCGGCGGCTTTCGGGCGAGCTGAGCAGCGCGGTTACTTCTTCCAGGCGCTCGGACAGGGTTTGCAGTTTGCTTAAAACGGAAGGCTTCATAAGGATAAAACGCCTCAGGCAGTCTGAAAGGACTCACAAAAAGTGGGAAAGAAAAGGCGGCGATTATAAGCCAAAGCGTGGCTTTCAGGCTGCCTGCGCGCACGAGGGCGGGCAAAACGGGCAGCGATTCGCTATATAATGGCGGCGCTTTGAATTTTCCACGATGCCGCACCATGATTTATTTCCTGCTCTCCCCGCCAAAAACCTTAATGAAAAACCGCGATATTGCCCTTGATGCTACCGCCCAGCCGCCGCTGTTGGACCAGCGCGGCTGCTGATGGACGGATTGAAAAAACTCGCGCCGCAGAACTTGGCGGCGCTGATGAAGGTTTCCGACAAAATCGCCCTGCTCAATGCCGAGCGCAACGCCGCCTGGGCGCCGCCCTTTACCGCCGACAACGCCAAAGCGGCGCTGTACCTGTTTAACGGCGACGTTTACGAAGCATCGACGCTACCGCCGCAGCACCCCGCCGAAATCGCTATATCGAACAGCACGTGCGCCACTGCTCTCCGGCCTGTACGGCGTTGTGCGCCCGCTCGATCTGATCCAGCCCTACCGCCTGGAAATGGGCACGCCCTTTTGCCAACGCGCGCGGCGCCAACGCTTACCGCTTCTGGGGCACGCGCATTGCCGACTGGCTCAACGGCGACATGCAGACCGCCGGCGCCACCACGCTGGTCAATCTCGCGTCGCAAGAGTATTACAAAGCCGTTTCAGGCAGCCTGAAAGCCGAAATCATCACCCCCGTATTCAAAAGACTGGAAAAACGACGGCTACAAAAACCATCGGTTTCTACGCCAAACGCGCGCGGGCTGATGGTGCGCTAGCCGCCGAGCGCCAAATCCAAAACGCCGAAGAACTGAAAAACTTCGATTTGGAAGGCTATGCCTACAACGAAGCGGCCAGCAGCGCCGGCGAATGGGTCTTCCTGCGCCAAACGGCAGCCTGAAAACGGAAAAACACCATGCAACTGGCCAAATACCTGCAGGCACAGCGCTACGGTAGCCGCAAACAATGCCGCCATCTGGTGCAGGGATGAGCGGGTGGCGAGTCAACGGCGAAATCTGAGCGACCCGCCGCCGAAATCGACCCGCCGCCGTATCGCAGCTGGAAATCGACGGCGAAGCCCAGCTGCTGATCCCGCTGCCCCACTACTACATCGTGCTGCACAAACCCGCCGGCTACGAAACTCGTCACAAACCGCGCGACTGGCCGGAGCGTATTTTTCGCTGTTGCCCGACCGCATACGCGATGCCGAACCACAGGCGCTGGGGCGGCTCGATGCCGACACCACCGGCGTTTTGCTGATCAGCAACGACGGCGCCTTCAACCACCGCCTGACCTCGCCCGGCACCACGTCGCCAAGCGCTACCGCGCCACGCTCAGCATGCCGCCGATAACACCCTGTGCCGCCAGCTGCTATCCGGCGTGCTGCTGCATGACGACAACGAAACCGTTGCCGCCGATGCCGCCGAACCGGCCGACCCGCACACCCCTGCTGCTGACCATCAGCGCCGGCCGCTACCATCAGGTCAAACGCATGGTCGCCGCCGCGGCAACCGCGTCGAAAGCCTGCACCGCCTGCGCTTTGGCGCGTGGGACTGCGAAGACTCTGCGCCCGGCCACTGGCGTTTTGTTTTGCCTCGATTTTTCCCAGCTTTCAGGCTGCCTGAAACCCCGCAAAAACGTTTTTCAGGGCAGCCTGAAAACCGACCCGCTGCAGGCAGCCTGAAAAGCATCCGCCGGCCTTTTCAGGCTGCCCGCCCCGATCCGCCCTGATTGCGAGCCGCCGCGAGCGAAGCCCTGTTTGCCACCGACTGCCCCAGCTGCGGCGCCCCCGTCCGCAGCCACTCCGCCACCTCGGTTACCCTGGTCTGCGGCTACTGCCGCAGCCTGCTGGTGCGCCGCGACGACAGCCTGACCGACGCGGCCGCGATCTCGGCGCTGCTCGAAGACTTCAGCCCGCTGCAAATCGGCACCACCGGCATCTTCGCCACCCGCAGCTTCGCATCGCCGGCCGCCTGCAGGTGCGCCATGACGCCGGCATGTGGAACGAATAGTATCTGCTGTTTGACGACGGCGGCAGCGGCTGGCTTCTCCGAATCGGGCGACCTGTACTCGCTCACCCGCCCCGCCGACGCTCCCGCCGCCCCTGCCCGCTTTCGACGACATCCGCGCCGGCTTCAGCCTCCTGGACTACGGCGGCCGCCGCTTCACCGCTGCCGACGTGCGCGAAATCACCTTTCCGAAACCGCCGCCGAAGGCGAGCTGCCCTGAAGTGCCGGCACGCTTTGACAACCGCGCCGCCGACTGGCGCTGCGAAAAGCCTGTTTCTCACCGTCGATTACAGCGGCGGCAGGCAGCCTAAGCGCCGAAGTCTTTTTCGGCCGCATGGTAGGACTGGACGAATTGGCGCTGCAGCACACCCGCAGCAGCGACGCCATCCGCGCCGGCGCCGGCCGGCTCAAAGGCGAGCGCGCCGGCGAAAGCTGCCCCAACTGCGGCTCGCCGCTGGAGTGGCCGGCCGGCGTCAGCACCACCCCTGCTCTGCCCTTCCTGCGGCAGCGATTTGGACGTTTCCGCCGGCCGCGCCGAACTGATCGCCGCCAACGCCATGCGCCGCGCCCAAGAAGAGTCCTTCACCATCCCCTGGGCAGCGTCGGCCGCTTCCCAAAAACGGCCGCTACACCCTGATCGGCGTGGTGCGCTGGGAAGAAATCGACGCCCAAGCCGCCATCGAAACCCTTAACGGGCGCAAAGCGCGTGCCGTGCGCGAAGGCGGCTGGACGGAATACCTGCTCTACTCGCCGCAAAACGGCTTTTTACTGGCTGGTCGGAAGCCGAAGACGGCTGGAGCGTATCGCAAACCCTGCGCCAATGGCCGAAGCTGTCTGCCGACGGCCGCCGCGCAAAGGCCTGCAGCCGCTCTACGAATACGGCGGCCGCGTCGCCCACGCCGCCGGCGCCTTCTATTGGCACATCCGCAGCGGCGACACCAATCTCTACCGCGACTACCGCCAGGGCAACGGCGCAAACTCAGCGCCGAATTATCGTCCGGCGAGCTGGCCTGGAGCCGCAGCAGCCCCATCAGCCACCGGGAAGTCGCCGCCGCCTTCAACCTGATGCCGAGCGCTTTGCCGGCTCCGGCACCGGCTACGACGACAGCGAAACAAGCTTCTCCTACCGCATCAAATTCGATCGCCTTTCTGATTATCAACCTGCCCGCCTTTGCCAGCATGGACTGGCGACGCCTTTGACAACGTACTCGTCGTCAATCTGATCGTGTTCGCCTTTTTGCTGATCGGCCATCTCGGCAGCGACGACGATTAAGGCTTTCAGGCAGCCTGAAAAGCAAGCAGCCTGAAAGTGCGCCCCAACCGGATGACAACATTCGGTAAAAACCCGCCGCCCGCAGTAGCGGTAGGGTGCGCACCGCGCACCACCAGCGCGAGTCTGAAAACCCAAAGCAGCCTGAAACCCCCAAACACCATGACCCCGCACCAACTGCAAGACTTTCTCCACCGCCACATTCCCGCCTGCGCCGCGCTCGGCATCCGCGTCGTATCCTGCAGCAGCGGCCGCGTCGAACTGCTGCTGCCGCACGCGCCCAACCGCAACCCACAAAAACACCGTTTTCGGCGGCAGCACGCGCTGGGCGCCACCGTGTGCGGCTGGGCGCTGGTGCATCTGAACTGCCCGCAGGCCGGCGGCAGCGTCGTGATCAAAGCGGCGAAACCCGCTATCCCGCCCCCGCCCGCGGCGACCTGCTGCTCTGCGCCGACAGCCCCACAGAGGCGACTGGCAGCGCTGCCGCACCATGCTTGAGCAGCGGGGCAAAGGTAAAATTACGATCGAGCGGCGCGCCTATTCGCAAAACGTTCTCGCCGCCGAATTCAGCGGCCGCTATGTAGTGCTCGCCGCATAGCACCACCGCACCGCCAAACTTTCAGGCTGCCTTTTCCATACGGGAAAGGCAGCCTGGTTTGCAGGCATTGAAAGACAAAAGCTGCCCGAAATGCTTGCGGAAATGCCGTGCTTTCTTCTTCGATACTGTTTTACATCCTGCGCATCATCCACATAGTAGCGCCGCCGAGCAGGGTGGCCATCATGCCGGCGGGGACTTCGTAAGGAACATGATCTGCCTGCCCAGCCAGTCGGCAGCGGGCATGACGGCGGCGCCGATCAGGGCGGCCCGGAGACGAGTTGCCGTCCGGCGGAGCGGGCGCCGAGCATGGCGGCCAGGTGGGGCGAGCAGGCCGACGAAGCTGAGCGGGCCGATCAGCGCAGGGTGGCCAGCGCGGTGAGCACGGCGGAGAGCAGTACCAGCACCAGCCGCGCCAGGCGACGTGGACGCCGACGGAGGCGGCAACAAGCAGCATCGAGGCTGAGAGCAGGGCGAGCCAGCGCTGCAGCGGCAGCACGGCGGCCAGGAGCGCGAGGGCGGCGAGGCGACGGTGATGGCGGCAGCGGGGTGGCGTGGTAGGTGGAGCCGCTCATCCAAATCAGGAGCTGCTGCACGCGCGAAGTCGCCGCCTGCCGTCCAGATGCGGATGGCGGCATCGCTGAGGGCGGCCAGTGCCATGCCGGTGAGCAGGACTTTTTCGGGGGCGAGGCCGTTTTTGCGGTTGAACAGCAGCAAAAGGCCGAGTGGCGAGGGCGAGGCGAGCCCGGCGAGCCAGAACCAGAGGCTGCCGAGGTGATGCCGAACAGCATGACGGAGGCCATCGCGCCGAAGGCGGTGCCTGCGCTGACGCCTAGCAGTTCGGGGCCGGCCATGGGGTTTTGGTTACACGTTGCAGGATGACGCCGGTGATGGCGAGCATGGTGCCGGTGGCGGCGGCCAGCAGGATGCGCGGGTAGCGGAAGGCGAAGTAGGCGGGATCGACGGTAAGCCGCCAGCTTTCGTCATAGCGTCGGCCAAGAGGGAAGGCGAGGACGGCGGCGGTGATGGCGGGCAGCAGGCGCAGTACGGGCGAGGTCGAGGGAGGGCAGGGGGCGTCGGAGGCAGCCTGAAAGGCGGGGCGCGGCGGGGATTTCATCAGCAGCCACAGCAGCAGCGGCGCGCCGGCCAGTGCGCTGACCGCGCCGGCGGGCAGGTCGGTGCCGTGGTAGTGTTTGAGCAGCATCAGGCTGTTGTCGGTGAGCATCAAGCGACATCGCGCCGACGGCGAAGGGGCGGCCAGCCGTGCGGCGAGGTGCGCCACGCCGCTCTGGCGCACCAGTGTGCGGCGGCCAGTCCGACAAAGCCCATCATGCCGACGTAGCCGACCACGCTCGCGCTGAGGAAGGCGGCGGCCAGGAGTGCAATCAGGCGGATTTTTTTGACGGGAATGCCGAGCGACTGCGCCTGGGTGTCGCTCAAACCCATGATGGTGAGGGGTTTGATGAGGACGGCGCACACCAGCGCGAAGGCGACGGTGCGCCACAGCAGTTGCAGGCTGTCGTGCCAGCTATCCTGCACCAGCGAGCCGCTGCCCCACTGCATCACGCCGCGCGTTTCTTCGCTGAAAAACAGCATGATGATGCCGGTGAACGAGCCGAGGTAGAGGCTGACCACCAGTCCGGCCAACACGACGGTGAGCGGTTGCAGCTCGCGCCGCGCCGAGAGGCGAGCACGCCACCCAGCGCGGCGGCGGCACCGGCAAAGGCTGCGGCCGAGCCGCCGTAATCCAGAGCGCGGGGGCGGCCACGGTGGCGGCCACCAGCGCGCGTTTGCGCGCCGCTACTCACCGCCAGCGTGCTGTCGGAGGCCAGCAGGTTGCGCATCAGCTGCTGCATCAGCATGGTGGCCGCCGCCGTCGCGCCGCCGGCCAGCAGCGCCATCGCCATGCGCGGCAGGGGTGTTGTTCTGCACGGTAAGCGCGGCTATCGGCAGACGCTCAGGCGCGTCAAACAGGCGCGAAAGCGGCAGCGTCCATTCAGCCGGAACACCCACAGGGCGGTGAAGGCGCACAGCACGGCCAGCAGCAGGCACAAGCGGGTGGCAGGCAGCCTGAAAAACGGTTTACCGCGGAATTTCCCTTTGCGGTGGGCAGTTTTTCGCCCAGCTGATTGGCAAACTGCTGCATCGCGGGCGAGCCGCCGTAGCTCCACGAGGGGGCGAGAGATGCGGCGGTTGGCGGCGCGGGAAAACGGCAGCCGCCGCCGCAGCGTGCTGTTTTCCAGAATGCGGCGGGTGTTTTGCGGATGCGGCTTGACCACAATCAGCAGCGTGTCCGGCGGCAGTTTGGCCAAATCCGGCAGCGTGATGTTGGCAAAAGCCCCATTCGTTGCTCGCGCCCGTCCACGCGTTTTTCAGGCCGAGCTTGTCGAACACCGCCTGAAACAGCGAAGTTTTGCCGTAAATGCGCAGGTGGCGGCTGTCGGCAAACTGCACCACCGCCAGCGGACGGCTGCGGTAGGCCGCCAGCGCGGCGCGGTGTTTGGCAAACAGCTTTTCGGTGGCGGCCACCAGCTTTTCGGCGGCGGGCGCGTCGCCGATGATTTTGCCCAGCTTGCGCGTCGTTGCCACTGTGTGCGCGTAGTCTATGCCTTTGTCCGTGCCGAAGGCGACTTCGTACACCGGCGCGATTTTTCAAACTGCGGCTTGGCCGAGGCGTACCACGGCGACTGCACGATCGGGCGATCTGATAGAGCCGCTCAAATTGGGCTGGAGCGCAAACCCGCCTCCCTGCGTACTTTTGGGCAGCGGCGGGTGGTTTACAGGTGTCGTACACGCGGCGGTCAGCCACGCCGGCGGGCGGTGCCCCATTGCCGTGAGCGTTTCGGCCACCGTCCAGTCGGAAGTGGCTACGCGCGGCGGCGGCGGCGATACTGCAAAGGCAGAGCAAAGGCGGCAAGGCAGCCTGAAAAAGCGGAAAAAGCATGATGTAATCCTAAGGCAGGGCGATGGGACGGCCGTTTTCGGGATGGGGAGTCAATATTCATCGCCACGCCGTAAATATCCTGTAAAACTTCGGCGGTCATAATTTCAGCCGGCTTGCCGGTTTTCAGCAGCCGTCCGCCCTTGAGCGCCACCAGTTCGTCACAGTATTGGGCGGCAAGGTTGATGTCGTGGATGACGATAATCACGCCCAGACCGAGGGTTTGCGACAGGTTTTTCACCAGAGCCATCACTTCGATCTGGTGGGCGATGTCCACGCAGCCAGCGGCTCGTCCAGCAGCAGATAGCGGCTTTGCTGCGCCAGACACATGCAGCCAGATGCGCGAGCGTTCGCCGCCGGAAAGGGTATCGACGATTTGGCCGGTAAAGCGTTCGGTGTGGGTGGGACGAAAGGCTTCGGCCACGGCCTGGCGGTCTGCTTCGCTGCTGCGCCCCAGAAGGCCGCTCCATGCGCAGCGCCCCATCGCCACCAGCTCTTCGGCTTTGAGAGCGGTGGCAGCGGGCAAATACTGCGGCAGGTAGGCGGTCTGGCGGGCATAGCTGCGGGCGGGAGATCTGCAATGTCTCTGCTCGTCGAGCAGGATGCGTGACCGGAGACGGGGCGGTGCTGGCGGGTAAGCGGTTTGAGCAGGGTGGACTTGCCGGAGCCGTTGTGGACGATCAGTCCGTAGACTTTGTTGGTGTCAAAAAGAGACGGTAATGCCATGCAGCAGCGTGCGTTCGGGCACAGCGAAGGTGGCGTTTTCGATTTGGAACACGGGCGGGTCTTTCGCAACAGATGAAAAGCAGCCTGAAAAGCGGGTTTGGGGTTTTCAGGCTGCTGTGGCGGAAAAAGAAGCAGCCTGAAAACAAGATGCACGATTTTTCAGGCTGCCTGTCTGAATCAGACAAGAGCCGTCTGAAAACCCGGTTTTCAGACGGCCTGCGCTCTATTTTAGAAATCCACGCTGGCCGACAGGCTGAAGCTGCGCGGGGCACCGGCATTCGAGTAGCCGCTGCCGGGATAGCCGCCGACGGACGCCCAGTATTTTTGTTGGTTACATTGTCGAGACGGGCGCAGGTGGTTTCATGGCCGCCGGATTTGGGTACGGTAGCGTGCGCCGAGGTCAGCGTGCCCAACCTTTACCTTAAGGGTGTTGGCGGCATCGGCATAGGAAGAGCCGGTGATAGGTCATGCGGCCGTCAAAGGCCAGACCCTGCACCTGCGGCACTTCCCATTCCACGCCGATATTGGCCTGCGCTTTGGGCACGCCGATGGTGCGTTTGCCCTCGGTGGCCGCGTCACCGGTGGTTTTTTGCTTGGCGTCAAGGAAGGTTACGCCGCCCAAGACTTTCACGCCCTTGACCGCTTCGCCGCACACGCTGATTTCCGCACCGCGGTGGCGGTCTTTGCCGCTTGAAGTCAGCTCGGCCTGGCCGCCGGCTACGCGGTAGAGCGAGCGCGGTTTGGCGGTATCAAACAGGGCCAAGCCCGCACCAAAGCCGTCATGCTCGAATTTCACGCCGATTTCTTTTTGTTTGGAAACATAGGGCTTGAGCGATTCGTTGGCATTGCGCACGCTGTAAACCGTGCCGCCGACGGTAGCAGTGAGCATTGGCGGTGTCGCCTTTGGCGAGACTTTCCATATAGTTGCCGTACACCGATACGCTAGGCGTGATGCGGTACAGTACGCCGAGCAGGACTCGACCCGCGATTTTTGTATTCGGAAGTTTTCGCACCGGTGTTGTAGGCGAAGTCTTCGCTGCGTATCTGCTGCCAGCGGGCGCCGAGAGTAACCTGCAAGCGTTTGTCGAGCAGGCTCACGGTGTCGCCCAAAGCAAAGCTGGTGAGCTTCAGACGGCCGGTAACGGCGGGGCTGTCCCATATCGTTGCCGCGAGCAGGGTGCCAAATGCCGGTTTGCCGTAATAAGACGGGTGGTAAAGATTGGTGGCAAACTGGTTGCCCCAGTCCATGACGTAGGCGTTTTTGCGCGCGATGATTGGAGCGGTTGAGTACCGCTGTCCATTTCGTGCCCTACCGCTCGGTGGCAAATTTGCCGCGCAGGCCGACTTCGCTGGTGTCGATTTTGTCGCGGCGCTCGTTGTCAAAGCGGTAAATCGAGCCGTTGCCGTTATTACTGCTTACGGTAAGGTTGGCCAGCGAATTGCTCTCTTTGCTGCGGCGCAAACCGTAAGCGGCATAAGCGGTAAGGCTGTCATTAAAATCGTATTCGCCGCGCAAGGTACCAAACCAGTCGCGCTCGTTGAATAGCTCCACGGTTGAGCCCAGTTTGAGGAGGCTCTGGGGCAGAGGGCACTCGGTAAGGCCGGCCAGGGTAACGTTGGTGCGCGTGGCTTTGAGTTTATTGTCCTGCCAGCCCAGATCGGCCGACACGCGAGCTTGTTCACTACGCCAGTCGAAACCCGCGTTAATCAGGCTAAAGGCGGCTTTCATCATCAACCGCCGTTTTGCCGTTGTGGTGTGCGCCGCATTGATACGCACGCCGAATGCATCGTTTGCACCGAAACGGCGGGCAATGTCGGCCGACAGACCGCCCGCGCGCGCCTGCGCCGTAGTTGGCGGAAATACGCGTCAAGCCATCGTTGGGCGCGCGTTTGGGCAATACTGAAACCGTGCCGCCCGCATTGTTACCGCCCGGCGCCATGCCGTTGAGGAAGGCCGACGCGCCTTTTTGCACTTCCACGCGCTCAAACAGCTCGGTGGTGATGTACTGGCGCGGCAGGATGCCGTAGAGGCCGTTGTACATGGTGTCGTCGGATCTCGCTGGCGAAACCGCGTATGAAATAGGATTCCTGGAAATTGCCGAAACCGCGCGCGATGCGCACAGTGGGCCGTTTTGCAGCACGTCGCCCACGCTGCGGGCGTGTTTGTCCTGAATCAGTCGGTTGCGTAGGCGGTGTTGGAAAACGGCGATTCGAGGTTGCTTTTTGTTGCCGAGAATGCCGACGCGGCTGCCCCGCGCCACCTGCCCGCCGCGAAACGCGGGCACAAGGTCGCCTTTTGGACGCGTCCGCGCTGGCAGTTACCGTTACGGTTTGCACTCGCCGCTGTCTGCACTGTCTCGGTTTCTGGCGTATCGGCAAAAGCCGGCATGGCAGCCAGTAGCGACAGGCTGATGACGCTGAGTTTTGATGCGTGTTTGAACATACATTTTCCGAAGCTGGTTGTAAAAAGGCAGGCATTATAACGAAAATCTTTATTATCTTAAATTTTTTAAAAATTATTGTTTTTAGTTAACTAAACAACTGAAACCTACCGTATTTCACGGTTCAAACAAACCAAGCCCCACTCAAAAAGCAAACCGCACTACCCGATAACATTTCGGGCGGTGCGGTTTTTGTATTGCTGCCGGCAGCTTAAAACGACACCTGCGGCGCCTCGCGCCAAATCGGCAGCGTCCTCAAACTCCAGCGTCTGCACCGGGCGGCCGTGGCTGGTTTGGGCGGCGATCAGATTGTGCGGGAACATCTGGATCAGCGTGTTGTACTCCATCACCGCGTCGTTATACGCCTGCCGCGCGAAGGCGATGCGGTTTTCGGTGCTGGCGATTTCCTCGGCAAGCTGGCGCATATTGGCGGCAGCCTGAAGCTCGGGATACGCCTCCAGCTGCACCTGCACCGCGCGCAGCGCCTGCATCAGCAGGTTTTCCGCCTGCGCCAGCGCGGCGGTATTTTCGGCGTGGCCGCCGCCAACAGCGCCGCCGCCTGGTTGCGCGCCTCGCTTACCTGCGTAAAAGTGTCGTTCTCGTGCTTCAGATAGGCTTTTGGCGGTTTCGGCCAGATTCGAATCAAATCGTGGCGGCGCTTGAGCTGCACGCCGATTTGGGCAAAAGCATTCTGATAGCCGTTTCGCGCGCCGACCAAACGGTTGTAAATCAGCACTACCACCACAGCGGCGGCAATAATCAAGAGTAGAAGCAACCAAGCCACAATATTCTCCCAAGTGTTAGAATCGCGTCGTTTTGATGCGGGCAGACCCACATCCGCCCGCAGCAATCTCACATTATTCAGGGCAGCCTGAAAGCCTTAAACCGCCAAGATTATGAACATCCTCCAGCCGAAAACCTGTCCTTTGCCGTCGGCCATGTCGCCCTGCTCGACAAAGCCGCTTTCCAACTCGACGCCGGCGAGCGCGTCGGCCTGATCAGGCGCAACGGCGCGGGCAAGTCTTCGCTGTTGAAAATCCTCGCCGGCGTACAAAAAGGCCGACGACGGCCAGCTCGTTTTACAAAACGGCCTGAAAAACGGTGTATGTGCCGCAGAAAGTTTTTCGACCCGCAGGCCACGGTGTTTCGACGCCGTGTCCGAAGGGCTGGGCAGCTCTGCGCGACGCTGCTGCCGCTATCCGCCGTGCTGGACGAACTGGAAAAGCAGCCTGAAAACCCTGCGCTAACAGCAGAAACCAAGCGCCCTGCAAAACCAAATCGAAGCGCAAAACGGCTGGCAGTTCGAGCGCCGCCGTGCGCCAGACCATCGGCGAATTGGGGCTCGCCTGAAAACGAAACCATCGCCAACCTCTCCGGCGGCCAGAAAAAGCGCGTCGCGTTGGCCCCAAGCCTGGGTGGAAGCCCGACATTCTGCTTTTTGGACGAGCCGACCAGCCATCGATATCGACGCCATCATCTGGCTGGAAAACCTGCTGCGCGGCTTTTCAGGGCAGCCTGATTGTGATCACCCGACCGCCGTTTTTCTCGACAACATTGCCACCCGCATTGTCGAACTCGATCGCGGCATCCTGCGCTCCTACCCAGCTCGTTTGCGCGTTACAGCGAGAGCCGAAGAGCTGGCGGTGGAAGCCGAGCACAACCGCCTGTTCGACGAAATTCCACGCCCAGGAAGAAGCGTGGATACGCGAAAAGGCATCGAAGCGCGGCGCACGTGCGAAGGCCGCGTGCGCCGTTTGGAAAGAGCGCGCACCGCCACGCGCCGCGAGCGGCAGGGGCAGGTATCGTTCAAACTCGACGCCGGCGAAAGCGGCAAAATCATCGCCGAACTGGAACACGCCAGCTTCGACTACGGCGGCAAGCCCATCATGCGCTGACTTCTCCGCCGTGATTCAGCGCGGCGACAAAATCGGCCTGATCGGCTCTAACGGCATCAGCAAAACCACCTTTTTAAAAGCTGATTTTGGGCGAGCTTGGCCCACCTCAGGCAAAATCCGCCTCGGCAGCAGCGGAAACCGCCTATTTCGACCAGTTCCGCAGCGCGCTCAGCGAAAACGACACCGTGTTTTATACGCTCGGACAAGGCAGCGATTATGTGGAAATCGGCGGCAAAAACGGCATGTAATGGGCTATCTGGAAGACTTACTGTTCCACCCGCCCGCGCCCAGTCGCTCCGTGTCGTCGCTCTCCGGCGAGCGCAACCGTCTGCTGCTGGCCAAGCTGTTTACCCGCCCGGCCAATATTCTGGTGCTCGACGAGCCGACCAACGATTTGGACATCGACACCAAGAGCTGCTGGAAGAACTGCTGCGCGACTACGACGGCACCGTGTTTCTGGTGTCGCGACCGCACCTTTCTCGACAACGTCATGACCCAAAAGCATCGTGTTTGAAGGCGAGGCGGCCTGAAAGAATACGTCGGCGGCTATCGGGATTATCTCGATGCCAGCGCGGGAGCAGACTTTTCAGGCTGCCACGCAGAAATCCACCACCGAAGACGCACCCGCCAGTCCGCCAAAACGCAGCGAACCGCACCGTCAGACTCCTACTAAAGAACAACGCAACTCGACGCCTGCCCGACGAAATCGCCGCGCTGGAAACCGAGGCAAAACGGACTGGCCGCGCAACTGTCCGACCCCGAAGTCTTCCGCGACTACGAAAAAGCCGCCGCGTTGCAGCAGCGTTCAGGCGGTGGAAAACGAGCTGCTGGAAAAACTCGAACGCTGGGAAGCGCTCGAAGCCAAACAAAACAGGGCGAGGCTGAAACTTTTTATCCATCCCATCAAGGAAAAGCCATGTCCCCCGACACCGTTCGCCGAACTGCTCCGCGCCGTGCAATCCGGCGCCACCCACATCACATGGCAAAATCCCACCCTATTAGCGACAGCGAAACGCCGATGCGAAAAAGCGCAAAACGGTATTTGATGATTGCCTCTTGTTCTGTCTCTTGGTACCGATAATGACAAACTAGATGCTTATTTCGGTTATTTCCCTATATTCGAGCCCCAAAACCCACCCCAATTATTGGCGGGACCAGCTTTTCACGCTATTGTTGCTGGGGCCTATCGCCACTCCCCTTCTATTTCCTCACTGCCTGCAAACACGCGCGCAAAATGCCAAACACCCGCCACTGATCCTTCCCCGTCCGCTACACTCTGCAGACAGCATCGTTCCAATGCTGCCACGGGATATTTGCCGCGCTCAGGGACAACGTGCCGCTCAACTCGCAAAAATTCACCGCAACAGAATGGGCGGAAATTCTCCGCACCGCCGGCGCAGACGAAGCGCAGCCCAGCTCAAATCATTACCAAACTCTTAATTTGAACCCAAAAGCAGCCTGAAAACCGCCAAAGCGCTTTTCAGACTGCTTTTTGTTCAGAGCTGCCTAGGGTGTGTTGGCAATCAACATTTTGGCGGATTTTTCGCCAGAAAACGGCATCTGCCGCGTTAAAAATACTCGCCTATGGACGGCATAGGCTCGCATTTTGCCTTGCATCTGCCATTTTCTGAGGCAAAATCCACTGCAAAAAGTTAAATGCCAACACACCCTAGCCATACACCGAACGCAGAATCAGGCTGCTCATCCGGTACATACACCGCGATATCGAACCAGCCGACAAACCAGCCGAAGCGCGCCAGCAGCAAGCCGCGCGCCGGGATTTCGCGCAGCTGCCACGAGTGCAATGCCGCCAAACGCCGCCGCGCACACCCGCCCACGCCGATAAAGCAGACAAACGGCGGATAGATCCACGCCAAAACCGCTGCCGCCGCGCTGATAATTGCGGCATCGTTCCAATCTTGCCGGTTCATACACTCTCCTTTTTAAAGTTGTGCCGTACTTGCGCTGCCGATTTTAACCCAGCGCACACGCCTTTTAAATCGCCGCCGCAGCCGGCGCAGCGCTTTTCAGGCTGCCTTTTCCGGCAAACAGGCAGCCTGAAACCGTTTGCGCGCCCAATAAAAACGTAAACTGCCGCCACCGTTTAACGCTGCAAGGAGAAAGCGCAGGCACCCGCTTAAACAAGTACCGCCCTGCTGCTGGCCCGCCGCGCTGCTGTTTCAGGCTGCCTGCACTGCGAAACGCCGGAAGACGAAGCCAGAAAGGCCGCCGAGCGCGAGCAGAAAGCGGCGGCGCGATATTTCGTGGAAAGAACAAGTCAAACTGCAGGACGGCAGGGTGATTCTGATCCGACACACCGTACACGCGCGCTTTACCCGTGACGAGTTGAGTGATCGCGGCGGCTACGAAACCATCGGGCAGGATAGAAGTGGTGGATGCCGCCGGTTTGGACGTACCGCCCAAATGGTCGGACAAATGGAAGCCGATGATTCTCGATAAAGACCTGATGGAACGTGGTTTATGGTGGTAACTTTGTCGAAATGTTTTCCGGATTGGCAATCCACTTTTCCATACCGGAAATATCGCGTTGCAAACGGGCACAGGGAGCAGGTGCAGTATGCGCCAATAGAGACGAGTACATCGTCCCTGCTAACTGCCGAACAATTTGATTTAAGTTTGATCGGCAAGGATGCCAATATAAAATTGGCTGGTCAGATACACAGGAATGCCGGAAACACTTTATCTGCGCGATAAGCCGTTTCATCCCCCAAGAAGATGGAACACCTTCTGACTCAAGAAGAATTATGACAGGAATACCATCAGACCTGTACTTAAGCGCACCAATCGGCAGCAACACCACCGGCGGGATGCCCTACCCCAAAACCGATTTCCCGCCGGCATGTAACGGCTGCAAAACCTACTCCACCGCCTTTCAGGGCTGCCTGCCGACGCTTTGTGCGCAAACCGTCGGGCAGGCAGCCTGAGCAGCATGCAGCCGCCGGCGCGACAAGCCCCGTTTCGGCGCTACAATCGCCCCCTTTTTGCGGATACCGATTTCGTAGGAGCAGCAGATGACTGAGTTTGTTCTCGCCCGCAGCGTCGGGCAGCCTGAAAACGCGCTGAAAATCACCGGCAAGATGATCAACCGCCACGGCCTGATTGCCGGCGCCACCGGTACCGGCAAAACCGTTACCCTGCGGCGCATGGCCGAAATGTTCAGCGCCGCCGGCGTGCCCGTGTTTCTGGCCGACGTGAAAGGCGATTTGTCAGGGCATTTCCCGCGCCGGCGACGGCAGCGGCAAGGTCGGCGAGCGCATGGCGCAGTTTGGTTTTGGATGCGGACTATCTGGCCGGTTTTCCCGTGCGCTTTTGGGATGTTTACGGCGAAACCGGCATTCCGGTGCGCGTGAGCGTATCGCAGATGGGGCCGATGCTCTTGGCGCGGCTGATGAATCTGAACGACACCCAGGAAGGGCTGCTCAATATCGTTTTCAAAGTGGCCGACGACAAAGGCTGGCACCTGATCGATCTGAAAGACTTGCGCGGCATGCTGCAGTGTGTCGCAGCACGCCGCCGAATACCGCGAACGCTACGGCAATGTTTCCGCCGCCAGCGTCGGCGCCGTCCAGCGCCAACTGCTGCAGCTTGAGAGCGAAGGCGCCGAGCGCTTTTCGGCGAACCCGAACTCAATCATGGCCGACTGGCTGCAAACCGACGGCGGCCGCGGCGTGGTCCAATATTCTCAACGCCGAAAAACTGATCCGCTCGCCGCGCCTTTACAGCGCCTTTATGCTGTGGTTTCTGGCCGAACTCTTTGAAATGCTGCCTGAAAGCGGCGATCTGCCACTGCCCAAGCTGGTGCTGTTTTTCGACGAAGCGCATCTGATGTTCGACAACCCCGCCCCCGCGCTGATGCAGCAGATCGAGCAGGTGGTGCGCCTGATCCGCTCCAAAGGCGTGGGCGTGTATTTCGTCAGCCAAAAACCCGCTGGACATCCCCGACAGCGTGCTCGGCCAGCTCGGCAACCGCGTCCAGCACGCCCTGCGCGCCTTTTGACCCCGCGCGACCAGAAAGCCGTCAAGGCTGCCGCCGACACCTTCCGCAGCAACCCCAATCTCAAAGTGGCCGACGCCATCGGCGAGTGGGCATCGGCGAAGCGCTGGTGTCGCTGCTCGACGAAAAAGGCATGCCCGCACCGGTGGAACGCGCCTGGATACTGCCGCCGCAATCGCAGCTCGCCCCGCTCTCCGACACCGAGCGCAACGCCGCCTTCAAGCCGACATCTCTATCCGCACTACAAAGACGCGGTGGACAACTTCTCCGCCTACGAAGCCCTGCAGCAGTTTGAAGCCGAACAGGCACAGCAGGCCGCCGCCAGCCGAAGCCCAAGCCACGCAAAAAGCGCCGCCAAAGCCGAGGCAAAAAGCGAAGCCAGCTCCGGCGGCGGCATCGTCGGCGAGCTTTTCTCGGCGGACTCTTCGGCAGCCGCAAAAATCCAACCAGGGCATGGCTTACGACCTGGCCGATTCGGTAGGCGACCAAATCAACAAACAAATCACCCGCACCATCTCCCGCAGCGTGATGGGTGTGATTAAAACATGCCTCAAATAGGCAGCCTGAAAGCTCAAAGGCAGCCTGAAAGCCCGTAGGGTGCCGCACCGCGCATCCAAGCAGCCTGAAACCGCCATCCCACCGCACACTTGCTCCCTCCCTGCGCCCAAAGCGCGGGGAGGGTTGGGAGTGAGGTGTGGCAGCAGGTAACAACTGTATTTTTCACCCCGTCGGGCAAAAATACTAAAAACTCAAATCAAGCCGTTAGGATACCGTTTTCGGCAAAAATAATCACGCATCCGGGCATTCAATATCGTCAGCAGTTTGCGCATACATGCCGTAACGGCAACCTTATACAGCTTTACCCCTCTGGACAGCGAGGCGCTGATAGAAATCCCGAATAAGCGGTTCAAAACGTGTCGCCACCACGGTGGCCATATACAACGCCTTACGCACCTCAGACCTTCCGCCGAAGCAGCGGCTTTTTGAATTTGGTTTCCCGCTCTCCCTCGGGTGCGGGGCAATACCGACCAAACTCGCTATCCGTTTGTGGTTCCAGCCGTCCCAATTCGGGCAGCATCGCCATCAGCGTAGCCGTCGTTATCGAACCGATGCCTTTGATCTGCTCTGCCACTTGGGCTTTGCCGTCAAAATGCGTGTGGGTGTGGTCGTCGATTTGTTTGTCCAATTCGTCAATCAGCCGGTCAAAATGGGCAATCAGTTGTTTGACGCTTTCGACTTGCGTTTCGTGAACCTGATGCAGACGGTTTTTTCTCGGCCGTCCGCATATCCACCAGCTGGTTGCGGCGGTTAACCAATGCTTCAACACTTCTTCCGCTTCGGTGGGCGGCTGGTAGAGCATGGTTTGCCAACCTTCTTCTGTGCCGTCATCTGTGCGAAGAAGGCGAGCATTTTGGCATCTTTGGCATCGGTTTTGGTCAGCGACTGTGATTGGGCAAACTGATGCGTCTGACGAGGTTGGCGATAATCACGGCTATGCCTGCACGGTGGATGGCTTTGGCGGCGGGACTTCGAGACCGCCAGTGCTCCATGACGACGAGGGCGACGTTGTGTTTTTTAAGGTATTCGATAGTATGGGCGATACCTTTTCGGGTTGTTGGTTTCGGTTTTGGTTTTAGACAAAGACGAAACTGGAGATGACGAAGTTTCGTTTGGCGATGTCGATACCTGCGTAATTGTATTTGGGTACTCATCATAAACCTGCCTTTGCGATTCGGTTGTGTTGTCTGGCAACTGTCCGGTTGTGTCGATGGGTTGCCCGACCGCTCCCTGAGCTACGCAACGGTTGTTTGCCTCGGTTGGGTACGGGTGGCGGCCGGACGGTTTGTTGCTATGATACGGGTGTTTCGATATACAAGGTTGGGTTGTACCCACATCAGCAAAGGAATCTAAGCGCATTGCTGGGTCGCGACCCAAGCTACAACTGCTGCCGCAGCCGATCGGTAAAAATTTTCCGCAACGGCCACCGCCCCCACCCTGAGTCCTCCCCGCAAGCGCAAGCGGAAACGCGTCGGCTGGCAGGTTGCGGATAATCCGCCAAAAGGCAGCCTGAAAATCAGCGGCCTGTATTTTTCAGGCTGCTTTGGTTTTCGCCGCCCGCATCGTCCCCTATCCTTTTCAGGCTGCTTTCAGGCTGCCTTTTGCCCCCGTATTGCCACTATGTCCCCACACCGACACTTCCGCCACCGCCAAAAAGACCCGCTCGGATCGGGCTGGATTATTGTTGCCGCCGTCTGCTTCACCGTGATGGGCGTGCTGGTGAAAGCCGCCGGCCGCCGTTTTGCCATGCGAGCCATTACAGAGCTGGTGTTCTGGCGGGTGATGGTGGCGGTGCTGGTGCTCAGTTTTCAGGCTGCCCTGTTCAAACGCAGCCTGAAAACGCCGCACCGTCAAAGCGCATATCGGCCGCGGGCTGACCGGCACCGCCGGGCTGGTGCTGTTTTTCTACGGCATCACCCATCTGCCGCCAGCCACCGCGATTACCCTCAACTCACACCTCGGCGGTGTTTCTGGCGCTGCTGTCGGTGCTGGTGTATCGGGAACGGCCGCCGCTGCTGCTATGGCCTCGCTGCTGGCGGGCCTGGGCGGCATCGCGCTGATTCTGCGCCCGGCCTTTCACAGCGGCCAGGAATGGGCGGCGCTAGTGGGGCTGGGCAGCGGCTTTTGCGCCGGCGCCGCTCTATCTGCAGGTGCGCGGACTCTCGCGCATGGGCGAGCCGACCTGGCGGGTGGTGTGGTATTTCTCGCCGTCGCCGCCGTGGTGTCGGCGATACTCGCCAGCCGCGCCGGCTGGCACCGCCCGTCGCTCGAGAGCCTGCCTTATGTGGCGGGCATCGGCCTGAGCGCGATGTTTGCCCAACTGGCGCTCACCCGCGCCTACCAGGTCGGCCGCACCTTTACCGCTGCCGCCCTCTCCTACCTGACCGTGGTCTTCTCCGCCTCTACGGCGCCCTGTGGCTGGGCGAAGCGCTGGGCGGGCAGGAAGCCACCGGCATCGCAATAATCGTTGCCGCCGGCGTTGCCAGCAGCCTGAAAAAGTAAAAGGCGGAGTTTTTCAGGCAGCCTGAAAGCGCAAAAACGGCGGACTTCCTTTACGAAAGTCCGGCCGTTTGGCTGATGTAATCCGCTTTGCCCTTTATTTCACGCCTTTGTGCAGGGCAACGACGCCAGCGGTGAGGTTTTTGGTAATCGACGCGGGAAAAACCGGCATCGAGCATCATCTGCTTGAGCGTTTCCTGGTCGGGGGTGCATGCGGATGGATTCGGCCAGATACTGGTAGCTGTCGGCGTCTTTGGCGATCAGGCGCCCCATCAGCGGCAGCAGTTTGAAGGAGTAGAGATCGTAGGCCGGTTCGAGAGTTTTTGTTGACTTTGGAAAATTCCAGCACCAGCAGGGTGCCGCCGGGTTTGAGCACGCGGCGCATTTCCTGCAGGGCGATGTCTTTGTGCGTCATATTGCGCAGGCCGAAGGACACGGAAACCAGGTCGAAATAATCGTCGGGGAAAGGCAGTTTTTCCGCGTCGCACACCGCCACCGGCAGCACCAGGCCTTCGTTAAGCAGGCGGTCGCGGCCGACGCCGAGCATGGAGGAATTGATGTCGGTGAGCCAGACTTCGCCGTCGCGGCCGACTTTCTTCGCCCAGCCGCGCGACAAATCGCCGGTGCCGCCGGCAATATCCAGCACTTTGCCGCCGGCGGGCTACATAGGCGGTGTTGATGGTGAAGTGCTTCCACAGGCGGTGCAGGCCGCCGGACATTACGTCGTTCATCAAATCGTAGTTTTTGGCTACCGATGGAACACCTGCGCCACGCGGCCGGCTTTTTCGCTTTCGTTTACGGTTTGGTAGCCGAAGTGGGTTTTGTTTGTCGGAATCGCTCATAATCAGGGGCTTTCGTGGGTCGGATGGTTCGGAAAAAGGGGTTTCAGGCTGCCGGAAAACGGGTTTAGCGCCGTTTTTGTTTAAGAACAGCTCAAAGCCCATATACAGCAGCGGCAGCGACATAATGCCGATATACAGGCCGTTGGCCGAGAGCAGCTGCGGCGTCATCGCAATCACAAAGGCAAAACCGAACACCGCACCGCCCAGATGCGCGGCATGGCCGATATTGTCGTGCGGGCGCGGGTTGAGCATCATGTATACCGAATAGGCAAAGTAGCCGGTGGCAAACAGCCAGGCGGGGATGTCGATGGGGATAAACAAAAAACGGATCATCATTTCCGGCGCGATGGCAATCGAAGCGAACAAAATGCCCGACACCGCGCCGGACGCGCCGATGGCGGCGTAGGACGGCCGGTTGCGGTACAGCAGCAGGCTGAACAGGTTGCTGGCGAGCAGCGCGCCGAAATACAGCGCGAAAAACCATATCGGGCCGTATAAAACCAGAATAATCTCGTGGAAAAAATACAGCGTCAGCATATTAAAGAGCAGATGCGTCCAATCGGCGTGCAAAAAGCCCGAAGTAATCAGGCGCTCGTATTGTTTGGCACGCAAAATGGCGCCGACGTGAAACTGGTAACGCTGGAAAAACAGCCGGTTGGAAAAACCGACGGCGCTGATGCCGCAGGTGGCGAGTATCAGCAGGGTAAGGAACAGATCGCTGTTTTTGCATAGGATGGGGGAAAATGGGTTGCCGTAAAAAAACGGGTTAAACGGGCTTTCAGGCTGCCTGAATCCAAACAAAGGCAAAAGCGCCGCTCGGGCAGCCTGAAAGTGGGAATCGATGTAAAGCGCAACTCAATGGCCGCCGCAGCCGCCGCAGTTTTTGCCTTTTTCGCCGGCGTGGAATCCACATCGCGCGAAGCGCCGGCGGCATCCAGCCGCGCCAGATAGTCCCTGCCACATTGCTTCGCGGCCGCTGCCTGAGCTGGTAGAGATAGTCCCAATCGAAAAGGCCGCTGTCGTGGCCGTCGGAAAAACGGATTTTCAGCGCGTAATTGCCGGCGGGCGAAATGTCTTCGATCAAGACGCCGCGTTTGCCGGTTTGCAGTTTTTCCTGGCCGCGGCCGTGTCGCGCACTTCGGCGCTGGGGAATAAACGCGCAGAAATTCGGCGGGGAGCGTGTTCCAGCTCGCCGTAGCAGAGCGTGAGCGCGTCGCGCGCGCCGCTGATGCGGATTTCGGTGGAAGCTGCATGGCGTTTGCCTTGGGCGGAACAAAGAAAAGGCGCGATTATAGCTAATCGCCGCGCACGGGTTTGCGCGCCGACAAGGCGGGGGAAAAATAACGGGCAGCCTGAAAAACCAGACGTTTTTCAGGCTGCTTTGCCTTTCAGGCTGCCTGCGGACGGTGCCGCCTGCGGCAATCTTGGGCAAAAGGCAGCCTGAAAACGGTTTTTGCCGTTTGCCAAGCAGACGCCGGCCATCCCCTGGGCGGGAAAGTCCCGTTATAATCGCACCTTTTTCTATCAGTATAAACACACACCATGCACACTACCGCCGAAGAACCCGCCCCGGGCACGACGAAAGCGCCGCCGAAGCCGCGGTGCGCCGTTCGTGGGCGGGTGTGGCCGCGCTGGCCTGCGCCGCCTTTATTTTCAACACCACCGAGTTTATCCCGATTGCCATGCTCAGCGACATCGGCGCGTCTTTCGCGCTGCCGGCCACCCGCATCGGCGTGATGATGACGGTGTATGCGTGGATTGTGGCGCTCGCCTCGCTGCCGCTGATGTTGCTCACCCGCCGTTGGGAGCGGCGCGGTTTGTTGTTGTTTGTGTTTGCGCTGTTTGTGCTCGGCCATCTGGTGTCGGTGCTCGCGCCGCGCTTTGAAGTGCTGCTGGCTTCAAAGGGTGCTGGTGGCGCTGGCGCACGCGCTGTTTTGGTCGGTAACCGCCTCGCTGGCGGTGCGGATTGCGCCCAAAGGCCGCCAGCACAAGGCTTTGGGGCTGCTGGTGATGGGAACGACGCTGGCGATGGTGCTCGGCATTCCCGCTGGGCAAGCTGCTCGGCCAGAGCGCGGGCTGGCGCGTGAGTTTCGCCGCTATCGGCGCCGGCGCGCTGGCGGTGGGGCTGATACTGGCCAAACGCCCTGCCGCGCCTACCCAGCCGCAACAGCGGCTCGCTCGCCAGCCTGCCCTCGCTGCTGGCGCGGCCGGTGGTGCGGATGCTGTAGTCGCTGACCGCGCTGAGCGTCAGCGCCCATTTCACCGCCTACAGCTATATCGAACCCTTTGCCCCTGCAGCACGCGAAGCTGTCGCCTTCGCAGGGTAACGATATTACTCTTGGGCCACGGCGCCGCGCTTTATCGGCTCCCTATCTTTTCGGCCGCCTGTTTTGCCCGCCATGCCAAACTGCTGCTGGCCGGCAGCGCGCGGTGATGCTCTCGGCAATGCTCTGCTGCTGCCGCTGGCGGCATGCCGTGGGTGCTGTAGGCGCTGTGCCTGTATTGGGGCGTGGGGATTATCGTGCTGTCGCTGTCGATGCAGGCCAAAGTGCTGGAAGCGCGCCGGACGCTTCCCGATCTGGCGATGGCGCTGTTTTCCGGCCTGTACAATATCGGCATCGGCGCCGGCGCGCTGCTGGGCTGCTACGCCGCCGCGCACTTGGGCATCGCCAATATCGGCTTTGCCGGCGCCGCGCTGGCGCTGCCGGCGCTGCTGCTGATCCTGCTGCTGATCCGCCACCCCTGATTTTTCCCTGCGGCGAAAGCAGCCTGAAAGCCGTTTTCAGGCTGCCTGCCCCGTTTTTTCCGGAACCCGAACCATGATTACCGTGCTGCCGCAGAACCTGGCCTGCGAATACCGCAGTCCCTGCCTTCCGCAGTCCGCCGCCGTTGGCGCAGGCGGTGCGCGAATGCAGCGCCCAAGACATTTTTTTCAGGCTGCCTGCCAAAACCGCGCGCTACCCTGTGGCAGGGCGACCACCAATGCCAAGCAGGTTTTGGCGGCGCTGAAAAACGCCTGCGTAAGACGCCCAAGTCCGCCGCCACGCCCGCCGAAGCCTTTCACAAACACCGGCTGGCGCAGTCGCAGGCCGCCCGCGGCGCCGATGTGCTGCTGGTGCGGATCGACCCCGGTTTTGAATTGCGCCTGCCGCGCGCGCCCGATGTTGCCGCCGCGCTGGCCGCCGTTTACGGCGAAGCCAACCAAGCACCTTTCTGCTGCCCCTAAACCAGCTTCTAGGCTTTATCGGCGCCTGGCAATGGCAGCTAAACGGTGTCGATACCGGCGTGCTGGCAGAGCGCATCCACGTGCCCTATGGCGTGTTTTCGCCCCTGCGCGGCGAATATCTGCAGCTGATCGCCCAAGCGCCGCTGCCGGCAAACGCGCAAACGGCGTGGGACATCGGCACCGGCAGCGGCGTGCTGGCGCTGCTGCTGCACCAACGCGGCCTGCGCGACATCAGCGCCACCGACACCAACCCGCGCGCCATCGCCGCCGCCCGCGCCAATTTCGCCCGCGCCGGCGCCGATGCCGATATCCGCCTGCTGGAGCAAGACCTGTTTCCCGACGGCCGCGCCGACCTGATTGTCTGCAATCCGCCGTGGCTGCCCGCCAAGCCCACGTCCGAACTGGAAACCGCGCTTTACGACCCAGCCACGCCATGCTGCGCGCCCTGCTTGCCGGCGCCGAGAACGGCTCACGCCGCAGGGGCAGCTGTGGCTGGTGATGTCCGATTGACCGAACATCTCGGCCTGCGCGAACCGCAGGCGTAGCGCAATGGTTTCAGGCTGCCGGCCTGCGCTTGGCGAACCACCTGCAAAACCGCGCCGCAGCACCCGAAAGCCGCCGACGATACCGACCCGCTGGCCTTCGCCCGCCGCCGCGAGCGCACTTCGCTGTATATTCTCGAAGCGGAGAACGGCCATGCAGCCTGAAAAGCAAGACCGTCCGCGTAGGGTGCGCACCGCGCCAACCCCCGTTGCAGAAGATATGCGGTGCGCGATGCGCACCCTACAACAGCCTGAAACCAAAAGCAGCCTGAAAGCCACTGCGCTGGCGCAGTTACAATCATCTGCCTGCCGACGCGCCCTGCCCTAATGCCGCGGCATGGCAGCGTGCCGATTTCCTGTTAGGCGGCGCCAGCGAAGACGGCCGTTATCTTTACGACGCCCTCTGCCGTCCAGACGGCCGCCTGCTGCTGACCCTGATTGCTGTCGATCAGGAATGGGGCTTTATCGAATGCGAGCGGCGCTGGAGTTTGCCGACCCGCCGCCATGCTGGCGCAGGCCTGCTGCCTTTGAAGCCGCGCGCGCGGTGCTGGATACCCTGTCCGCCGAGAACGGCAGCCTGAAAACCCGATGTAATGCAGGGTGCGCACCGCGCACCAAGAATGTTTTATGCACCATCCGCATCCTGCGGCAACCTGAAACCGCAGGCAGCCTGAAACCCGATTGTTAGAACACCGACCGAAACCGCCGCTGAGCAAAAACCGCTTCTCGACAACCCGACCTCAAAAATTCCTGCCCAAAAACCCGCCGCCGGCAAGCCGCGCTGGCCGCCGCGCTGGCCGCCGCCCTGCTGCTGCCGTGGGCGTGTTCCGGCGGCAAAACCCCAAACCCGCCGGCGGCGGCCGCGTAGTGGTGCAGGAATTGCCGCTGCCGCCGCTGTCCGAACAAAGCCAGGGGCAGCAGCTACTGGCAGGACGAAGAAGTCCGCGCCGGCGACACGCTCGAGCTGATTCTGGCGCGGCTGGGCATCGAAGCGGGCAGCATCCGCGACCTGATGGCGCAAAGCCCGGTCGATCTCAAGTCGCCTGCGCTGCATTCGGGGCAGATTGTCAGCGTGCGCGCCGACGCCGAACAGCATGTAAACCGACGTCCAGTTTTTCAACGACGACGACAACGGCGAGCGCAATCTGGTGGCGCTGGAGCGGGTAAACGGCCGCTGGCAGCTACCACACCGCCGCCGCCGACACCGAAACCCTGCCCTCGCTGCGTTCGGCGGTTATCACCACCTCCGCCGCCGGCGCGCTGGCACGGGCGGGCGTGCCGGTGGAAGTGCGCATCTCGCTCAAAGAGTATTTTTCCGGCAAAGTCAATCTGGACGAACTCAAAGAAGGCGACAGCGTGCGTGCGCTGTATGAAAGCCTGTATTTCCGCGGCCAGGAAATCGCCACCGGCAACATTCTCGCCGCCGAAATCACCGCCGGCGACTAAACCACTACGGCTACTACTTCGAGCAGGGCGAAAGCCGCGAAGGCAGCCGCGAAGGCAACTCACTACGACGAAAAACGGCCAGCCGCTCAAAGAAGGCTTCGCCGGCCTGCCCATCGAGCACTACACCCGCATCTCCTCGCCTCACGGCATCCGCATCCACCCGTGCTGCACACCGTGCGCATGCACACCGGCATCGACTACGCCGCCCCCACCGGCACCCGCATTCTCGCCCCCAGCGACGGCGTGGTGAACTTCCGCGGCACCAAAGGCGGCTACGGCTACGCGGTAATGATCGACCACGGCAACGGCCTGGAAACGCTGTACGGCCACATGAGCGCGCCTTTGTCGAAGGCGTCAGTGTCGGCACCCATGTGCGCGCGGGGCAGGTAATCGGCCTGGTCGGCAGCACCGGCCGCTCCACCGGCCCGCACCCTGCACTATGAAGTGCGCATCAACGGCCAGCACGTCAACCCCGCCAGCGTCGCCCCTGCCGGTGCCCAAGCTCACGCCGGTCAATATCGGCAGCCTGCAGAACTACCGCGCCAAAATCGACACCCTGATGTCCGCCGTCCGCGGCCCTGCCCGGCATCGTGTCGCAAAGATCGACCCGCTTTTTCAGGCTGCCCTGCCGTATGGGCAGCCTGAAAACAAAAAGCAGCCTGAAAACCATCCCGCCGTATCTTTCAAACGAAAAGCCGCTTTTCAGGCTGCTTTCGCACGCTTTACTTTGATTCAGGCGCCGTAGGGTACGCAGGGGCGCACCTGCAACTGAAACCCCAAAGCAGCCTGAAACCCCACCGCCCAGCGCCACAGGGAGCCCGCTATGGACTTTTTCCGCCACCGCCGTCTCGCCCGCCGCCGCAGCGCTGTGGCTGGTGCTGCTGTATATTGCCGCGCTGCTTGCCACTTCCGCTTCCGGTGTCGCTGGTGCTGGGCACGCTGTTGGCGTGGGCTTACGGTTTTGCCGGCAGGCCCGGCCGCCGTTATCTGCCGTTCGCGCTCGGCACCCGCGGCGCTGGTGGTGTCGCTCAGCCTGCACCGCATCAAACGGCTGCGCCGCGGCGGCGGCGAAGTGGCAGCCGAACTCGGCGGCCGACGGCTGACGCGGCGCGAAGCCGACTTTCTCGAACGCCGCCTGCTTAATCTGTGCGGAAGAAACCGCCGCTGCGGCGATGCTGCCCGCCCTGCCGTTTATCTGATCGACGGCAATACCGCCATCAACGCCTTTGCCGCCGGCACCGAACGCGGCAATGCCGCCATCGGCGTAACCCGCGGCGCGCTCAAGCAGCTTACGCGCGACCAGATGCAGGCGCTGCTCGCCCACGAATTCAGCCACATCCGCCACGGCGACATGAGCCTGAACCAATATCTCAGCGGCTGGCTCTACGGCCTGCAGAGCATCGCCGGCAGCGGCCGCTACCTGCTGGAAGGGCAGGACGGCGATGCCGACTACCGCCGCAGCAAAAGACGTCGATAACCACCCTTTCGACGGCTTTCTCGAAATCGTGCTGCCGCTGCTGCCCCGACCAGCCTGATTGGCGCACTGCTGCTGGCACTCGGCGCGGTCGGCAGCCTGTGCGCCCGCTGGATACAGGCCGCCGTGCTGCGCCAGCACGAGTTTCTTGCCGACGCCGAAGCGGTGCGCCTGACCCGCCAGAAAGAGCCGATGCTCGAACTGCTGCGGCTGATCGGCAGCCAGAGCCTGCCGCACAAGGCGCCGCCGCACACCGATGCCTACGCCCATATGATGTTTCTGCCGCCCTGCACGATGGCGCAGGCAGCCCTGAGCGCGGCTGGCCGCCACCACCCGCCGCTGATAGAACGCATCCGCCGCATCGACCCCGCCTACGCCCGCAGCCTGCCCGACGACTGGCAGCAGCAGCACCGGGCCATGCCGGCGAGGCATTTTCTTTTGCCGACAGCCCGCCGCCCTTGCCCAACGCTATGCCGCCGAACGCGAAAACCGCGAGCAGGAATACCGCAGCCGCTACCACGCCATGCAGGCGCGCATCCGCCGCCACCGGCCGGACGCCGCCGCCGAAGCCGCGCTCACGCCGCTGTGGCAGAACGCCGCCGATGACAGAAGAATACGCATCCGCCGCGCTGCTGGCGCTGTTCGGCTGTTTCAGGCAGCCTGAAAACGGCGGCAACAGTGAAAAAAGCGCCATTGCCGCCAATGTGGCGCCTGCTGCCGGCGATGGCCACGCAATGCCCGCCGCCCGTGCCCGCCGTGTTGGAAACCCTGCTGCCGGCCTTTCTGATGCAGGAAGAAGCTCGCCCGCGACGCGGTGCTTGCCGCCTGCCGCGCCACCGTGGAAACCGCAGGCGAAAAAGCAGCCTGAAAACCTTTCGGCACCGGAAAATCGGCAAAATCCGCCGGCTGGGCAGCCTACAACTGACAGGAAGTTCCCGTGTGGCAAAAACGCTGCGCCCATCGCCCCGCGCCTGCTGCTGTGGAAACTGCTGGCCGCCTATCTCGCCCCGCGCCGAGTTTGGCCGCCGCAGCGAATACCAAGACACAGAGCTGCTGGCGCCGCAAACGCTTGATGATGCGGCGCTGGAAGCTACGCAGCCGCCGCCGCGCCGCTGAACGAGTCCGCCCGCAACAACCTGCTGCGCCCGCAGGCCGCCGCCCTGAGCACCAAAATCCCCTGCTGTGGCGCCTGCTGTGCGTGCGCCTGGACTGCGCCGCCTGGAACGTTGGCGGCAGCGCCTGATTCAGGCTGCCCGCCCGGGCGCGGCGGCAAATCGGTTAAAATGCGGCATGCAGGCAGCCTGAAAGCCTGCAGCCTGCCGGCAAACGGTTTTCGGCAGCCGTCCGCCGCAAAGTCCGATGCCGATATCAACGGGAGAGCATGATGGATAACGAAAAAAACACCCGCACCGGCAACGAGCGCGCCGCCGAAATCGAGCTGCTGCGCGAGCAGACCCGTCTGGTCGAAGCGCAAACCCAGTTGGAAAAAGTCCGCGCTGCCAGCCGCACCACCCTAATCGCCACCATCGGCGTGCTGCTGGCGATACTGTTCGGCCTGGGTTTTGTGCTGCTGATGGCGCGCGGCTGATTTTCCCACGGGAACTTCCTTCGGCCGCAGGCTGCCTGAATTCCAACCGAGAAAGAACCCAGATGAGCGACAAACAAAAGAAAACACCCTTCACCCTCTGGTACTGCCCGACGGCAGCTCGCCGCTTAAGCGCGGCCGCAGATGTTTTATCGAACAAACGACGGCACCCGCGCAGGCCAATCTCGACGATTTGGCGCGCGCAGAAGCGGTGCGCCGCGAAACCGACGAGTTTGATGAAAGAGCATCTGATCAATCGCTGCGCGGCAAAAATCGGCGGATTTTGACGCTTCGGCGGCTTTCAGGCTGCCTGAACGGCAAAAGCCAAGGCAGCCTGAAAACGCCTTTTAAAATGCCGTTTGAGCTCATTGAAACCCCGCCACGCTCGTTTTTCAGGCTGCCTGAATCTCGGATAAAACCATGAACACCACACTCAAAATCAGTTTTTGGCGCATCACATCCTATTATTTAATCCTTGTCTTGTTATCTGCTTGGATCGGTATCCCGGGCACCGTATGGCTTGTTACGGACAGTTGGTGGATGCTGCTCACCGCTGGGCTGGTCCGCGAGCTTCATCATCACAGTCTGAGTGCTTTTTATGGCTGCGCGGCGTGCTGACACCCGACTGGATAGAAATCGGCAAAGACGGCATCCGCTACCATACCCTGTTTTCTTGGCGCAAAACCTTTGTTGCCTGGCAGGATATCGACAATTTTTATGTCCGCACCGTTAGGGGCAAGGGTAGAACAGGCTATTTTTGTTTTACATTTTGAAGTAAGATCCCAAAACCGTCACCCAAATACTTTTGGCGACGGGAAAAGAAAATCGAAATCCCGCTGGCCGAGATGGTTCGCGGCGGAATGCGCGCCGTTATCCGCCTATTTGCGATCACCGCCCGCTGAAAAGACTAACCTTTCTGAGTGTCGCCATACGATTACCTTTAACGCAGCCGTTTCGAGGCTGCCTGTCTTTCACCCAATACCCACCCAAGGGCTTTTTATGAGCCAACAATACGTCTATTCCATGCTGCGCGTGAGCGAAATCGTGCCGCCGCAGAAAACCATCATCAAAGACATTTCCTCTCGTTTTCCCCGGCGCGAAAAATCGGTCTCTCTAGGGCTGAACGGCGCGGGCAAGTCCACCGTTTTGCGGATTATGGCGGGCGTAGACACCGAATTTGAAGGCGAAGCCGTGCCGATGGGCGGCATCAAAATCGGCTACCTGCCGCAAGACCCGAGCTTGATCCGAAAAACCGTGCGCGAAGAAGTGGAAAGCGGCTTGGGCGAAGTGGCCGCCGCGCAAAAACGCTAGAAGAAGTCATGCCGAATACGCCAACCCCGATGCCGACTTTTGACGCGCTGGCGGGAAGAGCAAGGCCGCTTGGAAGCAATTATCGCGGCAGGCTCATCCACCGGCGGCGGCGCGGAACACGAATTGGAAATCGCTGCCGACGCGCTGCGCCTGCCCGATTGGGACGCAAAATCGGCGTACTCGGGCGGTGAAAACGCCGCGTCGCCCTGTGCAAAACTCTTGCTTTCAAGCCCGATATGCTGCTGCTGGACGAGCCGACCAACCACTTGGACGCGGAATCCGTCGAATGGCTGGAACAATTTCTCGTGCGCTTCCCTGGTACAGTCGTTGCGGTAACGCACGACCGCTATTTCTGGATAACGCTGCCGAATGGATTTTGGAACTCGACCGCGGACACGGTATTCCGTGGAAAGGCAATTACTCGTCTTTGGCTGGAGCAGAAAGAAAAACGCTTGGAAAAACGAGGCCAAATCGAAGCCGCCCGCGTCAAAGCCATGAAGCAGGGGTGGAATGGGTACGCCAAAACGCCAAAGGCCGCCAAGCCAAATCCGAAAAGCCCGCCTGGCGCGTTTTGAAGAAATGTCCAACTACGAATACCAAAAACGCAACGAAACGACAGGAAATCTTCATCCCGTGGCCGAGCGTTTGGGTAATGAAGTGATTGAATTGTGAACGTTTCCAAATCGTTCGGCGATAAAGTGCTGATTGACGATTTGAGCTTCGTGCGTACCTGCGGGCGCGATTGTCGGCATCATCGGCCCTGAACGGCGCGGGTAAATCGACGCTGTTTAAAATGATTTCGGGCAAAGAGAGCAGCCTGATTCCGGCGAAGTGAAAATCGGGCAAACCGTGAAAATGAGCCTGATTGACCAAAGTCGCGAGAGGTTTGCAAAACGACAAAACCGTGTTCGACAACATTGCCGAAGGCCGCGACATTTTGCAGGTCGGACGAGTTTGAAATCCCCGCACGCCCAATATTTGGGACGCTTCAACTTCAAAGGCGGCGACCAAAGCAAAATCGCAGGGCAGCTTTCGGGCGGCGAGCGCGGGCGTTTGCATCTGGCAAAACTTTGTTGAGTGGCGGCAATGTGTTGCTGCTGGACGAACCGTCGAACGACCTCGACGTGGAAACCCTGCGCGCACTGGAAGACGCATTGTTGGAATTTGCCGGCAGCGTGATGGTGATTTCGCACGACCGCTGGTTCCTCGACCGCATCGCCACGCACATTCTGGCGTGCGAAGGCGATTCGAAATGGGTGTTCTTCGACGGCAACTATCAGGAATACGAAGCCGACAAGAAACGCGCCGTTTGGGCGAAGAGGGCGCGAAACCGAAACGTATCCCGCTACAAACCGGTAACGCGTTGATGATGTGAGGCAGCCTGAAAACCATTTCCCGTTTTTCAGGCTGCTTTGTCGTTGCCTCAGCTGTTTCACAAATACACAATCTCGCCGCTGCGCCCCCTGCTCACGGCTGGCCCAGTACACGAAATCGGGCATGATGTCGGCCATGTTTTTGCGCTCGCTGGCCGATTCGCCGGGGTGGGTTTTGATGCGCTGCGGCGAGTTGATGCTGCCGGGCACCAAGACGTTGGCGCGCAGATTGTCGAAGCGTTCCCATTCGTCGGCGGCGACGCGGCACAGGTAGTTGAGCGCGGCTTTCTGGAGCGCCGAAGCCGCCCCAGTAGGCCTGCGGGGTTTCGCCGTGGCTCGCCGACGAAAATCACCGAAGCGTCGGGCGATTCTTTGAGCATCGGCAGCATCGCGCGGGTGAGCGCCATCGGCGCGACGGTGTTGATGCGGTACTGATTCACCCATTCGGAAACGGTTTGAAATTCCAGGGGCGAGAGGGCATAGAAATAGCTGGCGCAGTGGACGATGCCGTCGAGCCGGCCGCCGGTGGCTTCGGCGACGGTGTGGGCCAGGCGCTCGTATTCGCTCTCTTCGGCTGCCATCAGATCAAAGCAGACGGCAAAAGGGCTCGCTCCGCCGGACTGGGCGATGCTGTCGTAAACCTTTTCTCTAGCTTTTTCTGGCTGCGCGCCATCAGAATCACGGTGGCGCCGGCAGCGGTATAGGCGGCGGCCACCTGTTCGCCCAAACCCTGCGAGGCGCCGGTAATCAGGATGGTTTTGTCTTGCAGTGCGGATTGGCTCATGGTTTTTCCTTTACTGGGAGACGGCAAAAGCGCAGATGCGCGGTTTTTCAGGCTGCCTGCCGCGCGGCTTGAACCGGCAGACGCAGGCGGCAGGAGCCAGATTGTAGCGTTTTTGCCGTGCTTTTTGGGGCGGCAGCCCCAAAAGCGCGCCAATATGGTTTTCAGGCTGCCTAATCCGTCTTTATCCGATGCCGCTTTTTTTGGCCGCGCTTTTGCCCTAGAATGCGCTTTTCCCGTGTTTTCAAGCAATCGAGCAAGCAAAGGAGCAGTTTATGGCCAGTATTTTCAGCAAAATCATTGCGGGCGAAATCGCGCGCTTGGTTTGGCGCGACAGCGAATGTGGCGTTTATGGACATTATGCCGGTATCCGAGGGGCATCTGCTGGTGGTGCCGCGGCAGGAAACCGACCGCTGGCACGATCTGCCGCCGGCCACCGCCGCGCATCTGTTTGCCGTGGCCCATACCATCGCCGCCGCGCTGGACGAAGTTTCCGAGCGCAGCCGTGTCGGCCTGATGATCGCCGGTTTCGACGTGCCGCACACCCACATCCATCTTTTCCCCGCCGACAGCATGGCGCAGTTCGACCCAAAACGCCGATAAAAACCCGCGCCCCGAAGATTTGGACGCTGCCGCCGAAAAATCCGCGCGCGCCCTGCGCGCCCGCGCTACGGCGAAAATGTGCCGGAGTGAACCGGAACCGGTCAGATTCATCCGCCAAAAGGCAGCCTGAGTCAGGCTGCCTTTTTGATGTTTGAGGCAAGAACCAAATGCTGCCGCAGCGCTTTATGACGGCGTTTACCGCCCAGCCAACAGCGCCTGCGCCGCTGCTTCGCCGCTTTGCACGGCGGCTTCGAGGGTGGCGGGTAGCGCGGGTGCAGCCAGTCGCCAGCGAGGGAAGATGCGCTGCGCGTTCAGGCTGCTTTGGTCGGGCGGCGCGCTGCCGATCCGGGCGGGCGGCGGTGGCGCGTTTTTTCGGTGATGGCGCGGGCGGCGACGGGGTGGGGGCGGCGGGACAAACGCGCAGCACGTCGGCATGCACCCGCGCGGCCCACTGGTCGGCCGACAAAGCGCCGTGCTGCTCGGACAGGCTGATCACGGCGGCGGTTTCAGGCCGCCCGTTGAGCCGGCTACGGTCGATCAGCCATTGGGCGGTGCCGCCGGCAAAGCCGGTCATGGCGGCGGGCAGCGGCAGCGCTTGCGGGTAGCGCAGGTAAACGGTGGTGATGGCGTGGTAGCGCGGAGCCGACAAGGCAGCCTGAAAAGCATCGGCGGCGCTTTCAGGCAGCAATGCGCCCAAATGGTAGAGGCGACGGCAGCGACGGCGGCATCGTAATCTTCTCCGTTGACGCGCACGCCGCCCGCTTCGCAGACGATGCGGCCGACGCGGCAGCAGGCGGTAGCGGCCGCCCTGCGCGCAGATGCGTTCGATCAGCGGCTCGAGCAAACAGGGCGCCCAAGTCGGTTTTGGGCAGATAGTAGTCGCTGTGCGCGGCGTCTGCCCATACGCCGTCGGCCAGCACGTTCGTCAAGGTTTTCAGGCTGCCTTCCGGCCAGCGGCGTGTTGAGCGCGCCCCATACCAAGGGCTGCCAGAACTGCTCGATCTGCGCCTGCGGCACGCGCCGCGCCGCCAGCCAGTCGGCAATGCTTTGAGTCGGGCGCGGTGCGGCGGGCGTGTTTTTGCAGTGCGTCCAGTTTGTTGAGCAGCGAGAGCCGCGCGGCAAACGGGGCGTTTTCGGCGCCGAGCAGGGCGCAGGCGAGATTGAGCGGCGCGGGCAGGCTTTTGGCGCGGATGCCGAGAAAGCGGCCGTGTTTGATGGAAAAGCGCAGGCCGTCGTGCAGATACCACTGCATCGGCAGGTGCAAAAAGCGTTGTCGCGGCGCACGCAGCCGATTCGAGCAGCCTGAAACACGCTGCGGTAGGCGCCGATTAACAGGTGCTGGCCGTTGTCGAGAAAGGAAAAACCGGCGTCGGCGGCGACTCGCGCGCGCGTCCGCCGGCTTCGCGGCCTGCTTCAAACAGGGTAACTTTCGGTATGCGGCGCCAGCGCGGCGGCGGCGGCGCAAAACCCGCCCAACCGGCACCGATTACCGCCACTTTTGCGCCGGCTGCTCACGGTTTGAACCCGAACAGCCAGTATTTCAGCGCCAGCCGCATTTTGCGCGGCTTGGGAATGCGGATTTTGTATTTTCAGCACGTTTTTCTACGCCGTCGCGGATGATTTCCTGCAGCAGGGCATAGTAGAGCCAGCCATCACCAGCCCGGCCTTCTGGCTGCGGGCATCTTCGGCGGGCAGCAGAGCCAGCGCGCTGCGGTACTGCTCTTGGGCGCGGGCAGCCTGAAAGCGCATCAGCTCGGCAAATTCGGGCGTGGCTTTGGCGTCGAAAAATATCGTTTTCGCCACCTTAAAGCGTTTCAAATCTTCCTGCGGCAGGTAGATGCGGCCGAGACAGGCGTCTTCGCCGACATCGCGGATGATATTGGTCAGCTGCAGCGCCAGCCCCATTTTGTCGGCGTATTGCAGGGTTTGCGGATTGCTAAAGCCCAAAATCCGCGCAATCAGGATGCCGACCACGCCGGCGACGCGGTAGCAGTAATACTGCAGATCGGCGAAGGTAGGATAGCGGTCGTGGTGCAGATCCATTTCCATGCCGTTGATGATTTCTTCCAATTCCTGCTGCGGCAGCGCGTAGCGGTCGACAATTTCCTGCAAGGCCTGATTGACCGGATGCTCGGGCGCTGAAGCAGCCTGAAAGGCTTTGGCCAGATCCTGCCGCCACCAGGCCAGCGTGGTGCGGGCGACGGCGGGGTCGGAGCAGTCGTCGGCCACGTCGTCCACTTCGCGGCAGAAGGCGTAGAGCACGGTCATGGCGTCGCGGCGCTCGGGGCTGAGAAAACGGAAGCCGTCGAGAAAGCTCGAGCCGCTGTTGCGGGCTTTTTCGCGGCAGTATTCGATGGGCTGCTGAGGCCGATCCGGTGGGAAAAACGGTAACAAACGCCCGCAAGCGCGACCTGCGGGCGGTAGGCGATCGAGTGGGCGGCGGCGACGGCGACGGAATCAGGAATCTTCGTCGCCGTAGTATTTGACGCCGATTTTGATCAGGGGCCGCCCCTGGCTGCGGCGGTGGGCGTTGGAATCGCGCAGCGAATAGGCGCAGCCGCAGTATTCCTGCTGGTGAAGTGTTCGCGCTTGCTGATTTCAATCACTGCGGGCGCTGCCGCCGCCTTTGCGCCAGTTGTGGTCCCAATAGACGATGCCGGGGTATTTGGCGGCGCGCGGATGCCGCAGTCGTTGATCTGGTTCATGTTTTTCCAGCGCGAGATGCCCAGCGAGGCTGGTAATCACCGGAAAAACCGTGTTCGTAGGCATACAGGGCGGTGCGCTCGAAACGCATGTCGAAACACATGGTGCAGCGGATGCCGCGCTCGGGTTCGTATTCCATGCCTTTGGCGCGCTCGAACCAGTTGTCCACGTCGTAATCGGCGTCGATAAAGGGCACGCCGTGTTTTTCGGCAAAGGCGATGTTTTCGTTTTTTGCGCAGCTCGTATTCTTTGAGCGGGTGGATGTTGGGATTGTAGAAATAAATGGTGTAGTCGATGCCGCTGGCGAGCATGGCTTCCATCACTTCGCCGCTGCACGGGCGCAGCACGAATGCAGCAGCACTTTTTGTGGCCGCCGGGCGGAACCAGCACGGGCGGTCAATCAGGGTAACTTCGGGTTTGTTCATAATCTGGATTTTTCAGGCTGCCTGAGCGGCGCTTTTAGTGGTGGCCGTGGGCTTCGCCGTCGAGAAAATACACGGTGCCGCAGTAGGGCACTCGATTTCGGAAAAAGATTTGATGGGCAGAAACACGCGCGGATGGCCCGTTCCATGCCTGCTCTTGCGGGCCGTTGCAGTGCAGCGGCAGATCGTGCAGGGTGATGACTACGGTTTCGGGCTGTTTGGCCATGGTCAGGTCCTGTTGTTTTATTGTTGTAAAGGGCGGCATTTTAACGCAGTTTGACGTTTTAATCAGCTATCGCCGGCCGGAATTTGACGAAAGCTTAACGCCGCTGCGATAATCGCGCCGTTTTTGCCGGCCGTCTTGATGACGGCTCGAATGTTTTTCAGGCGCCGCCTGCCGTGCGAGACCGCGCCGACCCGTTAGGAGGTGATGTTTCATCACAGGGCGGCGCACCCGCCCGCCGCAGCGCCCAAACACGGTGCCGAACCTTTTTTTCAGGCTGCCCGTCCCTTGCGGCAGCCGCAAACGAAACCAATTTATTTAGGAATTGATATGCCTACCATCCGCGTAAAAGAAAAACGAACCCTTTGAAGTTGCGATGCGCCGTTTCAAACGCGCCATCGAAAAACCGGCCTGCTCACCGAGCTGCGTGCCCGCGAAGCCTACGAGAAGCCGACTACCGAGCGCAAACGCAAAAAGCCGCTGCGGTAAAACGCCTGCAAAAACGCCTGCGCAGTCAGCAGCTGCCGCCGAAATACTATTGATTTCGGAGCAGTCCCGCCGATGCGGGGCGCGTGTTTGCCGCACCGCACAACCTTTTTCGGTTTGCGGTGCTTTTTGCTTTTTCAGGCTGCCGGCAGGTTTCGAGGCTGCCTGAAAAGCCACAGCAATCAGGAGTGAAACCATGAATCCCGAAAACCCGTCTGCAGGAAGACGCATGAAAACCGCGATGCGCGCCAAAGACCAAAGCCGCGCTCTCCACCATCCGCCTGGCCAACGCCGCCATCAAACAGTTTGAAGTCGATGAGCGCGCCGAAGCGGACGACGCCAAAATCATTGCCATCCTCAGCAAAATGATCAAACAGCGCAAAGACAGCGCCAAAATCTACAGCGACGCCGGCCGCAGCGATCTGGCCGACAAAGAAAACGCCGAAACCGCCATCCTGCAGCGCTATCTGCCGCAGATGCTCTCCGCCGAAGAAATCAAGCCGCCGTTGCCGCCGCCGTTGCCGGAACCGGCGCCGCCGGCAATACCGATATGGGCAAAAGTGATGGGACTGCTCAAAAGCCGGCTGGCCGGCAAGGCCGATATGGGCGAAGTGAACCGCGCGGTCAAAGCCGCGCTCAGCGCCTGATTCTCCCGCCGCCGTTTTCAGGCTGCCTTGCAGCTCAGGCAGCCTGAAAGCGGGTTTACGGGCTTCTGCGAAGCCAAAACCCTTATGCCGCCCCATCCGCCCGCCGCGGACGTTTCAAACACGGAAAAGCCATGTCCCGCATCGCCGCCCTACCCGACCATCTCGTCAACCAAATCGCCGCCGGCGAAGTGGTGGAGCGCCCCGCCAACGCGCTGAAGGAAATCATCGAAAACAGCTTGGACGCCGGCGCCGACGACATCCGCGTCGAGACTGGCCGGCGGCGGCATCAAACTGATCCGCGTGCAGGACAACGGCTCAGGCATCCACCCTGACGATCTGCCGCTGGCGCTCGCGCGCCACGCTACCAGCAAAAATCAGCAGCCTGAGCGATCTGGAACGGGTGGCCAGCATGGGCTTTCGCGGCGAAGGGCTGGCCAGCATCGCCTCGGTGTCGCGGCTGACGCTGACCAGCCGCCAGGCCGGCAGCAGCCATGCCAGCCAGATCCGCGCCGAAGACGGGCGTTTGAGTCCGGTGGTTTCTGCCGCCCATCCCGAAGGCAGCAGCGTCGAAGTGGCCGAGCTTTTTCAACACGCCGGCACGGCGCAAATTCCTCAAATCCGAAGCCACCGAGTATGCCCACTGCGCCACCATGTTCGACCGCTTGGCGCTGTCGCATCCGCAGGTGGCGTTTTCGCTGACGCACAACGGCAAAAACCGTCTGCCGCTATCCCGCCCAAAGCCTGGCGGAGCGCTGCGCGGCGGTGCTGGAGTGCGGACTTTCAGGCTGCCTCGCTGGCGGTGGACAGCGGCGCGGGCGAAATCCGCCTGCACGGCTTTATCGCCAAACCAACATTCTCCAAAGGCCGCAGCGACAAACAGTTTTGCTTCGTCAACCAGCGCTATGTGCGCGACAAAGTGATGCTGCACGCGGTCAAAGCAAGCTACCGCGACGTGCTGCATCACCAGCTCACTCCCGCTTTCGCACTGTTTCTCGAGACTGCCCGCCGAGCTGGTCGATGCCAACATCCATCCGGGCAAAACCGAAGTGCGTTTTCCGCAACAGCCAGGCGGTGCACCAGCTGGTGTTCCACACACTCGACAAAGCGCTCTCGCAAACCCGCGCCGACCAAACCGAAAGCGTGGGCAACGCCGGCGAAATCCTGCACAGCGTCCATGCCGCCGCCCAGGGCAGACAGACTGAAAGCAGGCAGCCTGAAAGCGCTGATGGCGACGACGCGGCTGCCGTTTTTCGGCACCACCCCGTCCATACCGCTACCGGCCGGCACCACCGGCGGATCAGGCTACGGCCGCAGCGCCCCGCGCCCTACTCCGCCGCCCGCGTGCGCCGCGCCAGGGCGCGCTGACGCTCAACGAAAGCCGCGCCGCGCTCGAAACCTACGCCCGCCTGTTATCAGGATGACGAACTCGACCGCGCCTTTCCCGAAACGCCGGCCGACAGGCAGCCTGAAAACACGGCGGACGACAATGCCGCCGCTGCGGATTACCCGCTTGGTTTTCGCCATCGCCCAGCTGCTCGACATCTACATTCTGGCGCAAGCGCAGGACAGCCTGCTGCTGATCGACATGCACGCCGCTGCCGAGCGCGTAAACTGAAAAATGAAAGCCCGCCGGCAGGCATCAGGCAACCTGAACAGCCAGCATCTGCTGATTCCAGTGAGCTTTGCCGCCGACCATCAGGAAATGGCGGCGCTGGCCGAGCACGGCGACACCCTGCGCGCCTTCGGTCTCGAACTTTCGGCCTTGGGTGAGCGCACCATCGCCGTGCGCGCCGTGCCTCAGATGCTGGCCAAAGCCGATGCCGAAGCGCTCGCGCGCAGCGTGTTGCGCGAAATGGCGCAGTTTGAATCAGCCGTCTGCTCAGAAGAATACGAAAACCGCCTGCTCTCCACCATGGCCTGCCACGGCTCGGTGCGCGCCGGCCGCCGCCTGACGCTGCCGGGAAATGAACGCGCTCTTGCGCGACATGGAAAAACACCCCGCGCAGCAACCAATGCAACCACGGCCGCCCGACCTGGGTCAAACTCACGCTTAAAGAACTGGACGCGCTGTTTCTGCGCGGGCGGTAGGCGGATCAGCCTTTCAGGCTGCCGCCCCAAACCAAAGGCAGCCTGAAAAACCGTTTTGGCGTTTTCAGGCTGCGCTGCCATTCAGGCCGCCGCCGCGCGGTTTTAGCGAAAGCACACCATGCACTACGACCACATCTCTTTTCCATATCGACGAAAACTACCCGCCCGAGCTGCCGCACGGACGCCCTGCACCATATGGCGCACTACTACGCCTGGGCGGTATCGCAAAACCTGCACAGCGCCGCCGCGGCCGCACTGCCCGGTTTTGCCGAACTGCAAGCAGCCAAAGATGCCGGCCGCACAATTTATCGAAACCCAGCTGGCGCAGGGTTGGACGACACCTGTTTCAACGACTTGGGCAAGCGTTTCACCGCCTTTACTACGCCGACGAAGACGAAGGCTACGGCCGCTTTATCGAAGACTATTTCGCCGCGCTCGGCGGAAAGCGAAGCGGACTTCTACCGCACCGAAGGCTCGCCGGCGGAAGCCGCCAAGCTGTTTCCGCACTTTCAGGCTGCTTTCGAGCGCTGGTACGGCAGCCTGAAAGACAAATAATCCGCCCTGCGGCAGCCTGGAAAAACCGCCGGCCGCAAGGGCAGGTAACCACTTTGGTTTTCCGTCCGCCAAACGGCTTGCGCGCTTTCAGGCTGCCTGAAAAACAGCCGGCGAAAAAGCAGCCTGAAACTTGGGCAAAGCCGGTAAACTGCACGAATCATACTTTCAGGCTGCTTTGCTGCCGGCTGCAACAAAACGCCGGCCGCCGATTGGTCGGCGCCGCGCTTTCCCGTACAATCCGCGCACCTTGCCGCCGCGCCCGACATGACGCGGCGGCTTACCATCGACTTTTGTTTCCGAGAAAGAGAACCACCGTGTCCCAAACTCCTGCTTCCGGCGAAAGCCGCAGCGTCCAGCGGCGTTTGAAAACCCGCCATCTGAGCATGATCGCCATCGGCGGCAGCATCGGCACCGGCCTGTTTATGGCCAGCGGCGGCGCGATTCACAGCGCCGGCCCGGGCGGTGCGCTTTGGCCTACGCCGCCATCGGCGTGATGGTGTATTTTCTGATGACTTCTTTGGGCGAAATGGCTACCTATCTGCCCACTTCGGCTCGTTTTGCCACTTATGCCGCGCGTTTTGTCGATCCTTCACTGGGTTTTCGCGCTGGGCTGGAATTACTGGTTCAACTGGGTGATTACCGTGGCGGCAGACATTTCCATCGCCGCGCTGGTGATTGCTTATTGGGAGCCGATGCGCTTTATGCCGCCGTGGGGCTGGAGTCTGCTGTTTTTCGGGCTGATTTTTGCTGTTAAACCTGCTGTCGGTGCGGGCGTTTGGCGAGTCGGAGTATTGGTTTGCGCTGATTAAGGTGGTTACCGTGGTGGTGTTTCTCGGCATCGGCACGCTGACCATTTTCGGTGATTTTGGGCGGCGAATACGTAGGCTGGCCAACTTTACCGTGGGCGATGCGCCCTTTCTCGGCCAGAGCTTTTCAGGCAGCTTTCTCACCGCGCTGGGGTGTTTCTGATTGCCGGTTTTTCCTTTCAGGGCACCGAGGCTGATCGGCGTTACCGCCGGCGAATCGGAAAAATCCCAAAGAGAGCATTCCCAAAGCGATCAAAACAGGTATTCTGGCGCATTCTGATTTTCTACATTCTGGCGATTTTGGTGAGTCGGCCTGCTGATTCCCTACACCAACCCGCCCTGCTTGGCGCGGAAAACGTGCGGGAAATCGCCGTCGCCGTTTACGCTGGTATTCGAGCGCGCCGGCCTGGCTTTTGCCGCCGCGATTATGAACGCCGTTATCCTCCACGTCCATCCTTTCGCGGCAGATTTCCGGCATGTACGCTCCACCCGCATGCTCTACGCCATGGGCAACGACGGCCTGGCCTGCCGCCTGTTCGGCCGCACCAACCGCGCCGGCGTGCCGGTGGCGGCGGTGCTGGCAACTGCGAGTGGCGCTGTCCGGTCTTTCTGATTGAAAGATCGTCAACGAGCGCCTACGAGATACATCGTCGCCGCCTCCGGCATGACCGGCTTTATCGCGCTGGCTGGGCATCGCCGCCAGCCACTACCGCTTCCGCCGCGCTATCTCGCCCAAGGCCGCCGCCCTGGACGATTTGGTTTACCGCGCCAAATGGTTCCCGCTCGGCCCCCTGCTGGCGCGCTGGCGCTGTGCGTGCTGAGTGATTATCGGCCAGGACGCAGCTGGTGCTCGAGGCGATTTCAACTGGCAACGCCTGCTGATTACCTATAGGTCTGCCGATTTTGCCGGCTTCTACGCTTTATCACAAGCTGCGCCACAAAAACGCACTGGTTCGCTCAAAGGGTGGTTGAGCCAGAATGTCGATTGATTAAACAACAGCAAAACAAAAGCGTGCCCGCTGCGGCACGCTACTGATGCTCAACGCCAAAAGCCGGCAGGGTTTTCCTGACAGAATATGAGTTGATGCGGTTTTTGTTAAAAGAAAACGCAAAAATCTTTCACTAAATAATGTGAATAATTATAATCCTATTATTTATACAAAGCACCGCCTTTCGCTGACGGCATCCGGTCAAACGGCAGATGCCCATTTCAGCCTTTCAGGCAGCCTGAAAACACAAACCGCAGCGATATTGTTTTGCAACGTTTCGCTACCGAGGAAAAACCCATGAAACCATAAGTAAGCCCCTGCATCTGGCTCAGATAATCGCCCTGCTGTTTGCCGCTCCCGCCGCCTTGCTGCCGCCGACGACACCGCGCTGCAGCAGGCCAAAGGGTGGAGACGGTCATCGTCAAAGGCGAGCGCAGCCGCAAGCCCGAGCGAGACGGTGATTACCGACAAAGACCGCAGCGCGCCGCCGCGCAGAATATCGACGACAGCGCCTCTACGAACCCGGCGTGGACGTGCGCTCCGACAATCTGCAGCACGGCCATTCGGGCTATATGATCCGCGGCATGGGCGGCAACCGCATCAGATGGATATCGACGGCATTCCGCTGCCCGATTCGCATGAAGACCTGACCGGCGGCCCCGGCGCCTCGCCCGAAAACCAGCGTTAACCGCGATACCGTCGAAACCGACACCCTCAAGCGCATCAGCATCAGCAAAAACGCCAATGCCGCCGAAAACGGCGCCGGCGCCCTAGGCGGCACCGTTGCCATCGCTTTACTAGCCCTCCGATTTTGTCAGCAGCGACAAACCGCTGTATCTGAGGGCTCAAATACGGCTACCGCAGCGCTACCGCAGCCACGGCATCACCGCCACCTGGCCCGGCAAGCACGATATTTTTCGCCGGCATGCTGATGCTGACCCGCCGCCGCCTGCACGAGCGAAAACTATGCCGAGAAAACGACGGCACCGGCGCCCGCCTGCAGTATCAACCAGCAAAAAGCCAGAATCTCAACGTGCTGGCCAAAGGCGAAATCGCCCACGGCGCCCACCGCGGCGAGCTGGCCTTCGAGCGGTTTCTGCGCGACACCCCACCGAGCGGCTGGAAAAACACAAGGCGGCCGCGGCAGTGCCAGCTGGCTGGTGCGGCCCGGTTTCCAACGGCGACGACAAATACAACCGCCGCCGCCTGAGCATCGGCTACCGCTACCAGCCTGAAAGCGGCTGGGTCGAAAAATCTCCGCCCAAGCCTACCGCCAGGCTTTTCGATGTTTACAACCTTACGCAAGACCATGTTTTCCGCCAGCCGCACCCCAGGGCGCGCCGCCCTATCTGGTGCAAAAGCAAAGACGAAGCGCCGCAAATTCGAGCAGCGCCACACCGGCGTCAGCGCCGACATCGCCATGCGCTTTCAAAACCGGCAGCCTGCGCACCGCCCGTCTTTCGGTGCCGAATACCGCCAGACCAAAAACCGGCCGCCTGATCCAGCAGGATGTTAGCGGCACCCAAAACCAACAGGGTGGAAAGACCGCAGCTTCCGCCGTCCGAGGCGCCGCGTGTTCGCCCTCTACGGCCAAAACAGAAACCGCTTTCAACGAGCACTTCAGCATCAACTTCGGCCTGCGTTACCACCGCGACCAAGTTCACCATCGACGACGCCTACCGCGCCCTACACCCGCAACCAGCCGCTGGCGCCGATTCCGTGTCCGCCCACGCCCTGCTGCCCTCGCTGGGCATGAAATAGCGGTTGCCCCAGCTACAGCTGGTTTGCCAACTACAGCTTCGGTTTCCGTTCGCCCGGCCCCGATCTGATTGCCGCCGCGCTGCAAAGCCCGTCAACCGCTACCGCGTGCGGCCGAACGCCGATCTGAAGCCGGAAAAATCGCGCAATTTGAAACCGGCTTAAGCTACAGCGGCGAGCGCCTGAACCTGCAGTACCACCGCTTTTTACAGCCCGCTAAGAGACTTTATCGGCTACTACACCGACAGCGACCCTGCCAGACTGCCGCCGAACTATCTGTTTGAAATCTACTACCGCAACATTGCCCGCGCCAAAACCTACGGTTTCGACATCTCTGCCGACTGGGCGTTAAGCCGCGGTTCAAACTCTCCGGCGGCCTGGCGTGGATGCGCGGCGTTAATGAAACCAGCGGTAAAGCCACTCTCCAACGCCCACCCGCTGCAGGGCTTTGTCGGCGTCGATTACCAGCGCGAAAGCTGGGATGTCGGCACCCGCCTGCGCTGGTCGGCGAAAAACCGCCCGCGTCGCCGACGAGCAGGACTTCAAAGCCCCGGCTGCGGCGTGTGGGACATCAGCGCCAATTACCGGCCGCATAAAAACGTCGAAATCAGCGCCAGCGTCTATAACGACTGCTCGACAAACGCCACTGGCGCTACGCCGATGTGGCGGGCGTGAAAAACCGGCACCATCGACCGCTACACCCAGCCCGGCCGCAACTAGCGCTCAGCCTGCATCTGAAGTTCTAAAGCCCAGGCGGCCTGAAAACGCCCAATCCGTTTTTCAGGCTGCCTATTAAACAAAGCAGCCTGAAAATCATCCTGCCGATCACCATGAAAGCCGTTTTTATTCCTCAGCGCCCTTACCCTCTCCGCCCCGCTGGCAGACCCGGCAGCGTGCGCGAGTTCCACCACACCGCCGCCGACGGCATCGAGCGCCCTATGTGGTCTATACGCCCAGCAGCGCCGACGGCGGCAAACGGCCCTGCTGGTCTTTCTGCACGGCGCCGTTGAAAGCCCCACCGTACGCGCCGACCCTGCCGCCGCTATGTGCGCCGCTCGAGTTTTTAAAGCTGGCCGAAGCCTGCGGCTGCTATGTGCTGTTTCCTTTCGGCCAGAAAGGCGCGACTGGTTTGATGATGTCGGCAGCGGCATGGTGCTGGCCGAAACCGAGCGCGTGCTGCGCGAGATTACCGATAGACGAAAAGCGCGTTTTTCTCAGCTGGCTTTTCCGACGGCGCATCCGGCACCTTTTATCTTGCCGCCACCGCCCCGAGCGCTTTTGCCGGCTTTATCGCGCTGAACGGCTCCGCTGCCGGTAGCCGCCCATTTGGGCGCGCTGCCGGTTTACCCACGCCAATTTCGCCGCACGGCCGCTGTATATCGTCAATGCCCGCAGCGACCCGCTGTATCCGGCCGCCGATATGCAGCCGGTGGCCGACTTTTCTGCGCCGGCACAAGATAAACCTGAGCTACGCACGCCCGACGGCGGCCACGATATGCGCCTCGATGCCGAACTGCCGGCGCTTGCCCGCTTTGTCGAGCGCACCGCCACCGCGCGCCGGCCGATGCGGATTGGGAAAGCGCCGACCCGCCGTTTTCGTCCGGCGGCGACTGGCTGCACATCACCCGCCTGGGCGGCTAGCGCAGCCCTGGCAGCAACAGCCGGACTTAAAACTGCGCCACCGCAAAGCCGTACTCGGCCTGCGTTTCGACACCGCTGAAGGCAGCCTGAGAAGTTGCCGAAGCCAGCGCGGCAACGGCAGCGCGCGCACGCGGCGTGCAGGCGGGCGATGTGGTGCTGGCGCTCGACGGCGCCGATATGAACGACCCACCCGCTTTTTCCTGCTGCGCCAAAGCGCGCCGGCGATCCCTTACCTGACCCCTGCGCCGCGGCGCGGCATCCTGCAGCTCTCCAGCCGCTTCAGCCGCCTTACGACTACCAGGTGTTCGCCAAACGGCCGCCGTCCGCCCGCGTGCGCGCTCCGTTTTTCAGGCTGCCACATCGCCGCCGAAACTTCCGCCGCTGCCGAAATCGCCGTCGATTTTGCCCGCCTGCCGCCGCACCGCTGCCGCCGCATCGAAAGTGGTGATTAAACGGCAAACGCCTGCCGCCAGTCGCGCCCCGAGGCCTGCAGCGTTTTGTCCTGGATAAAGCAGCCTGAAAGCTGTTTCCCCTTTCAGGCTGCCTTACGGCGGCACCACCCGATTCCTGCCCACGCGGGCGGCCTGAAAGCCGTTTTCCCCTTGCAGGCTGCGCTGAAACTACGCTACTGAAAGGATTTGGTATGAACCCGGCAAAACCCTGCTGGCCGCCCTGCTGCTGGCCGCCGTCCTGCCTGCCCAAGCGCGCGAGCGCATCGTCGCCCTGTCGCCCGACGTTGCCGACGTGCTGGTGGCGCTCAGCGCCACGGGACATTGTCGGCCGCGACCAGACCAGCACCAATCCGGCGCTAGAAAAACACCAAGAGCATCGGCATTTTCCGCCAGCTCTCGCCCGAGCCAGTGGTGGCGCTCAAACCCACCCTTGCCGTCGGCTCGTGGATGGTGCAGCCGCCTTCGAGTGTACCAGCGGCTCAATCAACTCGGCATCAAGGCGGTAAACGTGGCGCCGGACACCACATCGCCGCCTATCCGGCCAGCATCCGCAAAAATCGGCCAGCTGAGTCGGCAAAAGCAAAAAGCCGACGCCCCTGGCCGGCCGCTGCTGCAGGCGGGCGTCGGCCAGCAGCGGCCACCGGCAAACGCTATCTTCTGAGCTACGACGGCCGGCTGGTGGCAGGGTAAAAACACCGCTGCCGACGAGCTGATCCGCCGCGCCCGGCGCATCAACGCCGCCGCCAATATCGACGGCATCAAGCCGCTCAGCCGCGAAGGCTGGATGGCGGCAAAAGCCGATGTGATCATTATCGCCGAGCACAGCAAACACCTGATCGGCAGCGTCGAGCGGTTTTGCCGCCCGCCCCGAAATCGCCGCCAGCCGCGACGCAACATCCACCTGTGGCCGGCCAACGATATGTTCCGCTACGGGCTGGACACGCAGTGCTGCGCGCCACTGAACAAACTGGGCAAAATAGCTTTCAGGCTGCCTGAAAGGTTCAGGCAGCCTGAAAGCCGTGGGTGCACGCACCGCACCCGCAGCAGCCTGAAAGCATCGGCCAATGGGTGGCTCTGGTGGCTTGGGGCGCGACCCACCCCACATTTTGGGCAGATCGTTTTTCAGGCTGCCTGAAAGCATCAGGCAGCCTGAAGAAGCCGTAGGGTGCGCACCGCGCACCATGCGCTCAGGCAATCAGAAATATTGGGGTTCCATCCCAAACCACGCTGCGCTGCTGCACCGCTCAACGCAATCCCGATATGCCGGTAGAGATGGTCGCGGTAGTCGTTCAACAAATCTTTATCGGCGCAGTCGTCTAGCCCGCCGCCGGAAAGACGGCGCATGGCGGTGTTGGCGCGCATGAAGTCGTCTTGCGGGGCGATGCCTGCGGCTTCGAGAATCAGGCCGCCGAAAAAGGCGAGATCGAGGATTTCAGGCTGCTCTTGCGGCGCGTAATCCAAGCTGCTGCGGATGGCGGCAGGTGACGCGTAATCGAGGGTTGGCGAAACGGCCTTTTTGGGTGGGGTGGCGGTTTCAAAAGTTGGCCTGATGATCGCCAAAGTAGGCAAACACGAAATCGCGCCCGCGCGTGTTAACCGTAGATTGAGACTGCTCGGTGGCGTTGTTGAGCGCGGCGATGCGGCCCGGCGTAGTCGTTGAGGCAGGCGATGGATTTGTCAGGCGGGCCGTCTGCAGCCAATTCGTAATGATTGGGCGATATCGGCGCTGTGGGGGCGTGCTCTTTCATGGTCGCACTACACCAGCATCGGCTGGTGATGTTTTCAGCGCGGGATGGCGTTTTTCCAGAATCATTGCGCGTGTTGCAGCATTTCGTCACTGCCGATGTGCCACAGGTTTTTGCTCAAAGGCGCAGGGGTAGCCAAGCTCTTGCGGCTGGAGCATCAGGTCAAACCAGGAAATGGTCTCGACGGCCTTTTGGCGTTATAATTGCCTTTAGTAAAAGGGCAGAGAGGGCGACGCAGTAATAGCCTGCAGCTTTGAGGTTGCGGATCAGGCCGCTGGATGTGGGGCGCGACGGGTAAAAACGCCGCTGGCGAGTGCGCCGAAAATCGGTGGAGGGCAGGCCGGCAAGCAGGGCAAACTCGTTTTCCATGTGCCCACCGCCGAAAAGTGTGCACCTTGCACTTTGCGGCAAAGCAGGTATCGGCCTGCGGCGCAAACGCAGAGTAGCGTCAGCGGGTTTTCGCTGGAAATCAAACCGGTGCAGGTTAAGCGTGGTTCCTGCAAACAGTCACAATGTCGGGCTGCGTTTTCAGGCTGCTTTCCGGGTTGTTCAGGGCACGGCCTTTGCGTATCAAAAGCTGCTTGAAACGCGCGCCGTCGCCGTCAAACTCGAGCGTTTTTGAAAAACACGCCGCGACAGGGACATCAGCAGGTTGAGAGCACGTCGCGGCCGTCGTCGAGGCGGCGAATCGAGCCACCTGTACCGCGCGTTTGTCTTTGGTTGGCGCGCCATCAGCAGCAGGCTGGCAGCAGCGGCAGCGGCGGCAACCCGCGCCAAGGCCGTCTGAAACCGCCGCGCCCGACCAGCCCGAAAACCGCGGCCCAAATGCCAGGCAGCCCGACCGGCGACAATCGCGCGCCTGTGGTGCGCCAGCGTTTCCCAGTTGCGCCAGTCGAAAGCGAGAAAAAGGTCAAACCAGCGGCGGCTGGCTTGTAATAGTGGATTTTCAGGCGGTGAAACAGGACAAATCGACGACCGACAATACAGACGCAAAGTTCAAACCGCGCTGCCATTGGCGGGCGAGCAAAGCATCGTGCCGAAGAAAAGGACAAACTGGCAGGCGGCGAGCATCGCGTCCAGCGGTAATGAACTGGCGCCGAGTATCAACGCGGCGGAGGTAAAAGGGAGAGTAAAACGTAGTGCATAAAGGGCGGCTGCGGAAAAAGGGCGCCATTTACCGCCAAGCGCCGCCGCACGCTGCCAGCGGCGAAAAATCTGCCGCCCGATAGCCGCAGCGTCAGGCTGCCTGCCGCCCTACCCCGACCAATACCAACCCGACGGGCGGCCTGAAACGCGCAGCGGCATAAGGCCAGCCTGAAAGCGCTGAAACAGAGCAAGCATGAACCTTTATCCTTATTTTTCTTTCTGCTCTCTGCCTTTTGGTGTGGCTGTCGGCCGGCATCGGCTTTGGCGGCTGGCGGGCGCACACTGCACTGGAGCCGGTGATGCCGGAAATCCGCCTGCCGCAGGGTGGCGGCGGCGCTGCCAGTGGGCGCGGCGCTGTCGGCGGCGGGCGCGGGGCTGCAGGCGCTGTTTGAAAGAAAACCCGCTGGCCGACCCCGGCCTGATCAGCACTTCCGCCGTTGCAGCTTTGGGCGTGGTCGGTGTGCTGGCTCGGGCTGGACGGGCGTCAGCGATGCCGCTGGCGGCCTTTGCCAGTGCGCTGGCGGTGTGCCTGCTGATTTTGGCGGCGCACCGCTTTACCGGCGGCGGCATTTTCGGGCTGCTGATTCTCAGCTGATGTCAGCGCCTTTTTGCGGCGCCACCGTCAGCCTGATTTTGTTTTGCCGACACGGTCTACCTGCGCAGCGCCAGCGGTATCTGGCTAGCCCGGCAGCCCTGGCCCGAAGCGGGCTTTGTCGCCCGGCCGCTGTAGCGCCTGATGATGCCTGGCCAGGCTGGCGCTCTTTGCTCTCCTGCGGCCATGGGCTGGACTGCCTGATGCTCACGGCGAGGGCGCCGCCCACAGCTCAGGCATCGCCGTCAGCCCGGCTGCGGGTGCAGACCGCCGTCGCCGCCGGCGCTGCTGCACCGGCGCGGCGGTTTCGCTCTCCGGCATCATCGGCTATCTGGCATGATGGTGCCCAATATCTCTCTCCTTCGGCTGTCGGCGGCGTGCCAGCGGCGGCTGATTAATGCTCTCGCCTGGCTCGGCGGCGTGATGCCTGCTGGTGCTCGGCGGCGCGCGCCCATGGATCGCTCCGTCGATCTGCCGGTTTGGGCACCGGTGATCCGCGCTTTGCTACGGGCGGGCCGTTTTTCGTAGCTGTTTCTCCATTCCGGTTTCTCAGAGAGCGGGCTGAGCGTAGCACCGTCTGTATCCGCAAGCTCAGAAGTCGCGCCGCAGGGACGCTCTCATTTGCGCATATCGACGAGACTGGCCGCTGCGCGCGTGCACTGCGTGATCGGCTGACAGCGCCGGCAAATCCGCTGCTGCGCGCGCTGCTGGGACGCTTTAGCGCCAGCACGCGAAGCTGTTCAACGCCGCCGCGCGAGATCCGCGCCGGCAAAGAGAGTGGCGTGGGTGGCGCGAAACAGCCGCTTTCTGGCCTGCCGCTCCACCGTCGCTGCCGAATACGCCACGTATCAGCCGCATCGGCGGCGGCATTCCCGCCCGCCGCCGCCCGATCCACGGCCTGCTGGACAGCTAGCTTGCCGAGTTCGACCTGGCCGGGTTGGCCCAGCTGGCGAGCGCATCGACACTACTGTCCGGCGGCGAGCGGCGTGCGGCGCGCCAATATCGTCCGCGCCCTGATGCGGCGGGCGCCCGCCATCCTGCTCGACAGGCCGTGCCAACCATCTGGACATCCGCCGCACCGCACCGCTTAATGCGGTTTGTCCCGCCGCGCGAAAAGGCAGTTCAACGCCGTGATGGTGCTGCACGATCTCAACCTGGCCGCCGCCTATGCCGAACACGTATCGTGATGCAGAACGGCCGCATCGCCGCCAGAGGCAGCGTAAAGCGAAGTGAGCGCACGGCCCAGGCGCCTGAGCCGCCTACCGGTGGCGGTGTGCGAGCTGGGAAGCCGACGGCGAAATCTTCTTCACGCACGCGCAACGCCGCGCGCGGTGATTCGAGCGCCGCCACAGCGAAATGGCTCTGACAAAGCCCTGTTTTGCGGTTTTCAGGCTGCGCTTTACTGCTGCACCGTTACCGATTACCTGCCACGTCAGTTGGGCGGCACGCCGCTGGTCAAACCTACCCGACGGCGCGTCACCGTTTCCCAATCGCTTTCCGCTGCCTTGCAGAAAAAGCGGCCTGAAGCCTGGCTCAACTCAGGCTGCTTTGGGTCAGGCGGCCTGCGGGCGCCTGGCACGGTTTGAAGCCGAAACCCTAAGCGCAGCCGCTGCCGAGACTGAGGCGCGTCCACGGTGTCGCGCGCATCGATCGTACACGCAGCCAGGATCAGGGCGCCGCGCTCTACGGCAGCCAGCGCGGCGGCGACGCTGCCGGCGGCGCGCTCGGCGAGGCAGGTCGCGGCCGGTGATCTCGCCGATCGTCGCTTGCGCGACAGCCGGCCAGCGAGTATGGGCGCGGTTTCCCGCTGCAGGCGCGGCAGAGTCCGTGCAGCAGGGCGATGTATGTGTGCTCGAGGGTTTTGCCGGCCGAAACCCGGATCGAGCACTGATGCAATGCGCCGTCGATGCCCGCTTGGCGGCGAGGCGTCGCGCAGCCGCGCAGATGAGCGGCGACGGCGGTGCAGACGTCGCGGTACTGCGGGTTATCCTGCATATTTTCAGGCTGCGCTTTCATGTGCATCAGGCGTCGCCGGCGCGGTGCCGCAGCCTTGCAGTTCGAGCGCGCCTTCGTCTTCGCAGCGCCTGCACGTCGTTGATGATGTCCGCCCAGCCGCGCTCCAGCGGCTGCGGCGCATCGTGTGTAGCGCGGTGCGGCGGGTCGTCGAGACTGACAGAACGTTCCAGCGGCTGTTTCTTTCGAGCAGCGGGGCAACGCCGCTGCCAGTCTTCGTCGGCGGCCACCGGTGCGGCGGGTGGGGCGGGTGGACTCGCCCGCCGATGTATCCCGAGATGTCCCGGCGCCGTCGGCCAGCGTTTCAGCGCGTACTCGAGCGCGTTTTCAGGCTGCCCGAGATGGCGGCCGCCACGTCGGAGAAAGAGATCAGGGGTGAGGATTAACGGTGCGTCACGCGCAGGCAGGAGGTCGGTGATCTGAAAGCCGGGTGTGGTCAGCGGCAGCAGCGACAGGAAGACATGGCGAGACTCCAAAGGGAAAAAGGCGCCTAGAAAGCGGCAAAGGGCTCAGCGCGGCGGTTTTCAGCCTGCCTGTCTTCTCGGCAGCGCGAGCAGCAAAAGCGGCCCGCGAAAGGTTTTTCAGGCTGCCTGAAAACGTTAGTGCTCGGCGCTACGCGGCGCGAAAACCGCACGCAAATCGGGCACGCGGTGGCGGGCAAGATAAGTGCCAGCATCAGCAGGTTGCCCGGCGGCCACGATCAGATCTACAAAGCTCGGTGCTGTAGCCGCTAATCAGCAGCAAAACGGCGCTGAAAATGGCGGCCGCCACCGCCGACAACAGGCCGATTGTCGATATTGTTGGCGGCGATGGCGTGGGCGCGGAGGTCGTTGCTGCTGGCGGTTTGCAGCGGGTGTAAAGCGGCGCGGAAAAACGCGCGCCAGAAAAGCCCGATGCCCACCATCAGCGTCACCACCGCATAGGACGTGGCCGTGGGTGAGAGAGGCAAACAGGCTGAACTTTCGCCGCGGGTGCCGTTTAAGCCGTGGGTGATGTAGATCAGGCCACGCCGCCGCACTGCGTCAGCCCAGCGCGCCAAGTGCCACCATGCCCAGATACAGGCCGCCGCGGCTGGGTCTGGCGCACAGCACCGAGCCCAGGGCGATGCCGATGGAAAACAGGGTCAGCATCGATTAACGAACACGCACTGCCGCACGCCGAACGCGCACTGCACGAGGTCGGCGGCTGGGTATACGTGCCCGCGCCGACAAACCGACCAGGAAATGCCGGGAATGGCGGTGGCCAGCTCGTTTTGGGCGAAGTTTGGCGCAGCAGCGCTGGTGCCGCGCGACGTGTGAAATCAAGCCGCGTTTGCGGTTCGCTGGAGCGTAACACCGAGGGGCGCCGACAGGCTGCTCACGCCCAGCCGCCGCCAGCGGCACCACCATCAGAGTTCAGCACCGCCACGCGAAACTGCCGGCAGTCGCGAGCGCCGATAATCTAATGGCCGAAAAGAATCGCCAGAAAAGTGCGATTCGAGTCAGAGCGTTGCCCATCAAGCTCGTCTTTTTGCAGATCACTCCGGCGGGATGGCGTATTTTCACCGGCCCGAACAGCGTGGGTGGGTGCGCCCATCGAACAGAGCACAGCAGCAGCAGGGCGCCAGATTGATGTAAAAACCCGTGCGCCGCCAGCGGCGTGATGGCGATTTCCATCTGCTCACCGCCTGCGCCAGCCGCGCGCGCTGTGCTGAAGCGGCTGGAGAGCTGGCTCATGGAAAGAACGGAAAACAGAAAATAGGGCACGCTCTAAACAGCAGCGCCGCCGCGTTTCAAAAGCTGGCTTGCTTCGGCAGCCAGCCGCTTTTGCCAGCCGTGAAAGCTGATCAGCACAAAGAGCGTGGTTTTGACAGATTACGTCGTTGAGACTGCGCCCAAAAACTGGAGGTGGCAAACAAAGTGCAGAGCGGCGGCTTTGGCTTAAAAGCAAAGCTGGAATTCATGGTTGTGTGTCCTGGGAGGAGGAGGCTCGGATGCAGGCGGGGTTTCGGCGTGCCAGAAGAAGTGTCGTCGATCATCCGCCGTGATGCGGTGGGGCGGGAGCCTTCGATCGATCCGAGCTGCGCGTTTTGCCCACGACCACCAAAGAGCCGATTAAAAGGCCAGCCGGGATTGCACCGATGGGAATCAAGGATGTAGATGCTCCCATTTCAAGGCTTCCGGTCGAGATCCTGCAAGCGGGTAGCGCTGCCCGGCAGGGTGAGCGTTTCTTCAAAAATGCTGCCGAGTCAGGCGGCCGTCGCCGTCTCGTTCAGATTCACGCACTTTGCTGACATGCGCGCTAAAACAGCGCGTGCTGGTTCTGCGCCGGCTTCAGCAAAGCGGCAGGAATTCCTGCATCTTCGCGATCGGGAGGGCAAACTTGTGCCGTCGCTTTTCTCGTCTTCGCCGGCGTCCATAACTAAAGAAAGCCGGGATGTCTGCCCGTCGGCATCGGCAATGCTGAGAATAGTGCACCAGCAGGCGGCCTGAAAGGGCGGCGTGTATGTAAGCCGAACCGGTGCGAAAACAATGCGCCGCCGCGCTCGGCTGCCTTTATGCGATGCAAAGCGCCTGAAAGGCTCACGACCCGCGGCGAAACGGTTTGCACCCGTCCGCGGTTTGCACTCACTGAGCCTTAGCCGCCGCACACACCGCAACGCAGCCGCTTTCGGTGGTTCTTCTTCTTTAGATTGAGCTGTCGATTGCAGCGGCTCGTCTTTTCAGCTCGTCGGCTGTTTGCTATTCAGATCAGCTTTGATTTTGTCGTCTTGCTGGCTCGCATCGTCTTCCTTGCCTGTCAGATCGGGTTGCATGCGCTTTCGAGCGCGCGCGTGATGACGAAGCGCGCCGCCCTGAGGCTGAGGCTTTGCGGCAAATTGTGCCCAGGCCGGGTTTTTCAGGCTGCTTTCCGGACCGCCTGAAAAGCAGCCTGACGAGTACCACCACCCGCTTCGGCCCGCCGCTTCACGCGATGACGCCCGTGGGGCGGCGGAGCAGGAGACTTCCAGCTCTGACTGGCGTATCGGCGGTGTAAAACGATGTGGTAGCGGCCGTCGCCGCTGGACTTTTAATCGGCGCTTTCCAGTACCGCTCCGAGTGCAAAAGCGTTCAAACTCCGGCAGAAGCGGTTGCTCTGCGCCATCAGCACGGTGATAAAGTGGCAGGCGGGTTTTCGCGCAGGGTGAAGCCGCCACGATAACGCCGCGTCTGCACCGTGGCGCACCCTTTCGGCGCACGCCTGCACGGGCTGAGGTGCACCGCCGCGCCCAGCTGCTGCCAGCTGATGCGGCTGTTTCATGCGCAACTGGCAAGGATGGACTGGCTGATTTCCGTCGTCAAATTTTTCATTTTGCTGCTTTTGCCGTTTGAATGGCGCCGAGTGCTGGCTGTCGGCCGCCGCATCGCTTCAGAGCCTACGATGGCGCGCAAACAGATTGGCAGCGGAGGTCAAAATGAATGAAAAACGCGCTGTGTGTGTGATGCCGCAAAATCGATTATTTCACCCAGGCGGGGCGTAGCGCAGTTTCAGGCTGCGAGAACGGCGGCGCGGATTACGAGACTGCGTGCGCGCGGCGGGTGCGGCGGCAGGAGATTGGGTGAGTGGCGGCGGTGCGCCATGTAAAGCGCGGCGGATGCGGCGATGCTACGGCGGCAGGCGGTGCGGGCGCGCGTTTGTATCGAGTGCGCCGCTGCTGGCGGGAGCGTGCCACGAGTGGACAAAGCACGCCGCCGGTGCTTTTGGCAGACGGATTTGCGCGCAGGTGTTGGCGGCGGGCGTGTCGGACGTTTATCTGTGCGGGCATGATGACACCGACTGCATCACCCACACCGCGCTCTCGCGCCCGGCCGCGGCGGCCTGTGCGCGTGCGCATTATCGCCGACACGCCTGCACCGCGCCCGATGCGCGGATTCATGCCGCAGTGGCGGCGCGGGCTGTGTCGGCGCGTTTGGATGTATGAGTGTCGGCGGTGTTTCAGGCTGCTTTGGGGGTAAAAGGGATAAAAGGCGGCAGCCTGAAAAGGGTTTTTACCGTTTTCAGGCTGCCTTGAACCGCAGTGCGCAGCAAAGCTGCACGCCTATGCTATGCGGGCTGCAGCGCTTGCGTTTAGTGATTACTCATCGCTTTGCTGTTTCGCGCTCAAGCGTTTGTTGTGTTAGCATCAGACAGGCAGCGGTTTTGCTGCGCCGGTTAAAGCCGTTTGGCAGCAAAGGCTTTTTCGGCGATTTCTCACTTTGCCCGCACCGCAGCCGTCACCTTGTGGGTATCAACGCGCGAATACACGTTTTGCATGCCGGCGCTGCGATAGTGTTCGGCGGGTGTAATGAATGGCTGCCGCCTGGTTTTCCGTAAAACAATCAGCAGCTTGTGCTTCCGCATCAGTTTCAAGGGCCAGCCCCATGTAGTTATCGGTCAAAAATCGGTTAAATCGGCGTTGCGAGACCAGTTTGCCGTCGGCTGTTTGCACATAAATATCGTAGCTGGCTGGGCCGTATGGTCGCTTGATGCTGCCGCGCGGCACGGCAACATCGTCTTTGCCGTCAAAATTAAAATCGTCGATGAAGTGATCGATTGACCAACGCGGTGCGGCACCTGTGGGCTGGGCGCGGAAAGATTCCACACGTGGAAATCGGCGAGGCAGCGTAATGACTGTTTGCTTGCCTGGCGTCAGCCGCGCTTCGCCTTTGCCGCGCACTGCGCTTCGGCGCGTAGTCAGCGTTGATGCTGCCTGCCAGCCTGGGCAGATTGGTCATCGGAAAGGTTTCGGCGGCGTGGGCGGCGAGGCGCGGTGGTTAAAAGCGCGATGGTACGATGAGTTTGTTTTGCACGTCTTCTGCAGGGTTGTTTAAAAGGTTGGCGCGACAGCAAAACGCCTTTTCGAGGCGGCCTGGAGACGGCAAAATACGGAGGCAGTGGTGTCTGTCCTGTGAAGCTTGCACGACAAGCAACGATGTGGGTTGAGGTTGAGAGGCCCAAACGCAGGTTGAATAATCAGAGTGTTGGGTTTGCAACGCAAAGCTGCTCGCTAAGAAGGCGGCCTGTGAAGCGGGTGGTTGGCAGCCGCGCTGCCTTGTGTTGGGTAGCAACCAACCTTGTATCATCGAAACACCCGTATCCCATGGCAGCGACCGTCCGGCCCGCCACCCCGTACCCAGCCGAGGGCAGGCAACCGATTGCGTAGCTCAGGGAGCGGTCGGGCAACCCGATCGGCCACAACCGGACGGTTGCCAGACTAACACAACCGAGATGCAAAAGCGCAGGTTTATGATGAGTACCCAATACAATTTCGCAGGTATCGACATCGCCAAACGAAACTTCGTCATCTCCGTTTTCGTCTTTGTCTAAAACCAGACTGAAACCAACAACCGAAAGGTATCGCCCATGCTATCGAGTACCTTAAAAACACAAGGTCGCCCTCGTCGTCATGGAAAGCACCGGCGGTCCGAAGTCCCCGCCGCCAAAGCCATCCACCGTGCAGGCATTGCCGTGATTATCGCCAACCCGCGTCAGACGCATCAGTTTGCCCAATCGCAGTCGCTGACCAAAACCGATGCCAAAGATGCCCAAATGCTTGCCTTCTTCGCACAGATGATGACGCAGAAAGAAGGTTGGCAAACCATGCTCTACCAGCCGCCCACCGAAGCGGAAGAAGTGTTGGAAGCATTGGTTAACCGCCGCAACCAGCTGGTGGATATGCGGACAGCCGAGAAAAACCAGTCTGCATCAGGTTCACGAAACGCAAGTCGAAAGCGTCAAACAACTGATTGCCCGGTCTGACCGGCTGATTGACGAATTGGACAAACAACGATCGACGCCACCCACACGCATTTTGACGGCAAAGCCCAAGTAGCGGAGCAAATCAAAGGCATCGGTTCGATAACGACGGCTACGCTGATGGCGATGCTGCCCGAATTGGGACGGCTGTCGCACAAACGGATAGCGAGTTTGGTCGGTATTGCCCCGCACCCGAGGGAGGCGGAAACCAAATTCACAAAAGCCGCTGCTTCGGCGGAAGGTCTGAGGTGCGTAAGGCGCTGTATATGGCCACCGTGGTGGCGACACGTTGAACCGCTTATTCAGGATTTCTATCGAGCGCCTGCTGTCGAGGGTGTAAGCCGTATAAGGTTGCCGTTACGGCATGTATGCCGCAAACTGCTGACGATATTGAATGCCCGGATGCGTGATTATTTTGCCGAAAAGCAGTATCCTAACGGCGGTTGAGTTTTGGTATTTTACCGACGTGAAAATACAGTTGCTACGCTTGCTGGGCGAGCACCTGGGCTGGCAGGAAAGCGCCGGCATCGCCGTGATTGTCGCCGCCGGCATACTCAGCAGCCTGAAAAGCTAGAAATTAGCCGCATTTAAACAAACGTTGAGCAGCCTGAAACCCGTTTTTACCGTTTTGGCTCGCCAAAACCCGCTACCATTTTTCAGGTTGCCTTTCGTCCACGCAAAACAGCACACCTTGGGTGGTGAAGGCAAACACAATCCGCTCGGTGGCGATGTCGTCCAGCAGACTTTGTGCGATGGAGCGAATTTTGGCTTGCTTTTCGGGCGGCAGCGGCGCTGCGGTAGCCGTCAGCACCAGTCATACATTTCGCTCGTCAAATCAGCAAAAAGGAAAATGCTGCGCGTAATCCAGCAAGTATTCAAACGCCAAAGTATCGTCGGGCTGCGCTGCGAGCCCGCGCGCAGATATTGGCGCACTTCGCGTATATGGGCGCGCCGTCTGCAAAAGCGTTGGTGAGGCTTGGCTGTCGCGCTGCACATAATCGCCCATCAGTTTTTCAACTCGTGCAACGCCCATTTGTCGGCGAAATCCAGCGAAATCAAATCCAGATAGATATCATCGGGCAGCAGGGCTTCCAGCTCGGCATCGTGCGCGTAAATCCATTGCGCTAACTCGGCGGGCGGCACTTCGCCTGCAAACGCGCGCCAGAACATTTCGCGGGTGTCAGTCGGTAAAACAATCGGCATTGCTTACTCTCACCAGCTAAAAGGCGGCCTGAAAACGCCACTCCGCCAAAACTCCGCCACATCTTTCAGTTCCGTCAATCCGCCATAGAGACGGCGTCGCGCTGTTTTGCTTTTTGCCATCGGCGCGGCGAGCCACAGTTTCGCTTTCCGCCCGAGTCGGTGAAAACTGCAACTTATCACGCCGGCAACACGGGATGTCTGCAGAAAGTGATGTCAAGATGCCGCTTTGCAAAATGTGTGGGGTTAGGGCTGTGGATGTCGTAAAATGTATAAACAGTATCTGTATAATGCAAAACTTTCAAAGTTCAGCCAACTAACACAGATTGGATACAAAGGCGGCCCGCTCAATCCCTCCTTACCTGCTGTGCAGCACTACAATCCCAACGCGACAAGACTTTTGGCACGGCGCTGAGACGCCTGAGACCATTGCCTATCTACTGCAAAACCGAGCCGCTGTACAGAGAACAATACGTCAGGGTTTTAACCTACTGCCGCTGGGCGGAACGTTATCGGGACGAACTGAATCTGCCCGATAAAACCGATACCGGCATCGATTTGATTTGCCATCACGCACACGGGCGAATTTCATGCCGTGCGAGTGCGAGAATTTTTCGGCGGGACACGCACGTTCAAAGTCGGCATCATGACATCGATAGCTTCTTCACCGCTTCCGGGCATATGTTTCCAGCTACCGCCTGATTATCACCACCACCGACAAATGGTCAAAAAGCGCCGACAACGCCCTTGCGACCAACAGCCGCCTGTTGCAAAATCACGCTGCACGATTTGGAAAGCAGCCTGATTGACTGGACACGTTGACATTGAGGCCCCGATTGTCCTCAAAGCAAAATCCTACCATAGCACCAGCGGGAAGCCGCTGAAACGGGTGAGAAACGGCTGCCTCGAGGCGAAGAGCGCGCCAAACTGATTATGGCGTGCGGCACGGGCGAAAACTTTTACCTCGCTGCCGGATTGCTGCCAGAAGGATTTGGCGAGTGCAAAGGGCTGCGCGCGTGCTGTTTCTGTGCCCAGCCTTTTCCCTGTACGCGAAACGCTGCGCGAGATGGACGCAGGACAGCGAAATCCCGCTGGTCACTTCGCCGTCTGCTCCGACAGCGATGTCGGCACCAGGCACGGCCAGGCAGACGACGACCGCGTATTCGTCCCGCCCCAGCGGTTGCCGGTTTCCCGCCACCACCCACGCCAAAAGCGGCACTCGCCAACGCCGTTGCCGATGCACGAACGCCACAACGGCGGCGCGGCGACGACCGTTGTCTATTCCACCTACCATTCCGCTCGAGTGCGGATTCATCAGGGCGCAGGCACAATACGGACTGCCTGAGATTTGACCTGATTGTCTCTGCGGTGAAAGGCCCTACCGTACCACAGGCGCAACCTTTGACTGGCGGTGCAGATCCGCCTGTCCGCATCCACGAGCGCGGATTACATCAAAAGGCGCGAAACGGCTATACGCAGTAACCGCCACCCCGCGCATCTGCGGCGGCACCGCCAAACCGACCGAAAGGCGTGGTGCTGTATTCGATGGACGATGGAAAACCCATTCGGCAAAGCATTTCTACGTAGCAACCTCTCCCAAAGCCGTTTCAGGACTTCATTTGGTTGACTACAAAGTCATTTCGCTCCAGCCGTTGAAGAAGCCGCGCTCCAGCGCCGCATTTCAAAACCTGCTCGCAGCGGCAACAACGGGTGAAAGTGGACGATACCCGCCAAAATCGTCGGCCAGCTGAGAAGCCCTGTCCAAATACGGCTTAACGGGCGATGAGGCGCGTTAACACGAACCGCCGCGCCGCAGCATTCTATAAGTGATTGAAAAGAATACGAGCCAGGCACAAGAGTCAGTTCAAACCCAGTTGCCAGAAATGTTTGTAGTGGTGCGCAGTACCCAAAATGCCGAACGCCGCACTACTGGCGGAAAGCCCCGATTTATCACTACCGCCGTCGCTTGCCATGCGATGCGAAATGAACATGGACGCGGCATAGACGCAGGCGAAAAGAGAGCAAGCTACGGTAGCTCAAAGCACCAGGGAAGGGCTGCCTGAAACACCTGCCGCATCCTGTCAGCGTACGCTGCCTGCCTGTCAGAAGGCGTGGACCGTACCCGCGCTGGATGCCGTGTAACTCTCACCCGCGCAATTCGCAGGGTGGACGTGGTGCAGTCAGTCCGGCCGCGTGATGCCGCCGCGCCGAAACAGAAACAGGGTTATGTGGTTCTGCCCGTGGTGATTCCCGCCGGCGTAGGGCCCCGAAGACGCGCTGGATAAAAGCGAAACTACCGCGTGGTCTGCAGCGGGCGCTCAATGCTACGTGCGCGATGACCGCTTCGATGCCGCGGTTAACAAATTGGGTTCAACGGCAGAGCACGCAGAAAATGCGAGTTATCGCCATTATGACAAAGTTTCTCCCAAAATCAGGCGAAGCAGCTTAAAAAGACCAGACATTACGCGAAACCAAGGCTAGCTACGGCATGGGCAGCCCCACCACACCCGCGCCAGTACAGAAACCCTCCAAATTCGAAATCAACGGCGAAATCGAGACGCGCCCTCTGTGCAAAATCGTCAAAAATGCAGCAACCGCCACCATTGGGAAGACTGGGCGGGCGACATCGCCAAAATCGCCACGCCCGCCGACATTGGCAACCAATGCTATTCTAGAAAACCCTGCCAGCGGCGGCCGAACGCACCGCCTTCAGAAAGCCTTTGCCGCCGAACTGCGCGACACGACCTCAACAACGCCGTCAGCGACAGAGAAATTATCGAAATGCTGGCGCAGCGCGGTTACAAACCCGTGTTCGACGCACTGTTCTCCGATTACAGCTTCGCCGAACACAGCCTCGAAAACCGCGCCATGCAGAAAGTACTGGTTATTGCATGAAAAGCCTGCCTCACAAAAGAGCGCAATACCACCACCAGTCCTTCACGACTCAAATCCACCTGCGTACCAGCGGCATCAAAGAACCGCCGAAACCGACAAAAAAAGGTATCGTGGACTCTCGGCAATTCTTCCTGGCAATGCTTCCGCGTATGACGGAACGGTCAGCATCGTTTATGCGCCTGTCAGTCGTTGATTTCGTCATCAAAGCGTGGAGAGCGTTTTGCAGACGATGTTAAAGCGGCCTGCGAGACAAAGTGCACATCCTCGACCTTCACTGGCACAGGCACCTTGTCGCCGCCTGCTGCAAAGCGGCATCATCGCGCGACAGGCTGCTGAAATACAAAAGCGAAGTCACGCCGGCGGAAGTCGTCCTGCGCACCTGTACATCACCGCTAATAGCATCAGATCCGCCTACCATGCTGAGCCAGCATTGGCGTGATGGCACAGACGACGTCCCTACGTTCCCCTTTAAGAGGCATCTGCCTGTCGATAACTCAAATGCGGAAGGCGACATACTGGGGCGAAATGCTGTGGACAACAGCGCATCGCAAACCGTGAAGCCTTGGACATCCGTGTCATTATCAAGTCCGCCCCTATTCCTGGGGCAGGAATCCATAACCGATAATGCCAACGTAGATACTGCATCTGGACGCATCCATAGACCTACGCCGAACCTCCAATGCCACATTAAAAACGCACCATTGGCTTCATCCGCGCCATTCGATTTGGGCGAAAACCCGACCCGCATCGGGCGGCAGGGCGATATCGGCTTTGCGTAATAATGCAGGCTGGGTGAAGCCAATACCGCGAACTGGGTTGCGCAAATGTTTGGCGGAAAGAATTTTCAGCCTGGCATATATCTTTACACTGCGCGGCAACCCAGCGGCCATCAGGCAGACGCTCGCGTAAAGAAGGCGGCAGGGGTACCGGTTCAGGCAGCCACGCGCTCGGTGCCATCCTCCTTCCTCGTCAAAGGCGCAGTCCGAAAACGGGGACCGATTTACTTCCACGACATCGGAACTACCTGACCGCAGACAGAGCTGGAGAGCCATTGCCGAACTCAGCGGCATCAACAGCATTACCGAACGACAGGGGCTGGCGGGAAATCATCCCGACAGATTTAACGACTGGCTCCAGCCAGCGCGACCCAGATTTTGATAATTACATCAGTTTGGGGATAAGAGGATAAGGATGCGTTGGTGAAAAATTTGAAAACTAACAAACAGCGTTCAGGCGAATCATGATGCTTGGGTTTCAACTATTCAATAGCCGAATTGGAACGGAATATGAAAACACCATCAGCTTTTATAACCTTGAAGTTGATAAAGATCCAACACAATATCAAATCAAGAAAAGAATGTTAACCTAACTACGGGTCGTTGATACTAGTGGCCCACAAAATCAGATTTGGACCATAAATCTTCAAAACGATTTGAAAAGACAGCAAAAATCAGAATATAAAAAATGACTATGAATGCACTCTACAAATCCTTTTTACACAAAACAACATTTTATATTTCGATAAACAATGGATAGAGAACTCTTTGAATTCCGAAGATTTTTCCAAATTTTCAGGTCAACTAATCAAATCATTTCCGTAACGGACGGGAAGCTCGACCAAAGTTTCCGCCCTAATCAGCAGTGAAATTCCCGATTTGGGAGGCCAGATTTCAAAGGCAATCCCTTCCCCCTTGGACATGCCAGATTTTCAGACGGCATAGAAACAGCCGAACAAACGAACGAACGAACGAACGAACGAACGAACGAACGAACGAACGAACGAACGAACGAACAGACGAACAGACAGACGAACGAACAGAGAACGAACGAACGAACGAACGAACGAACGAACGAACAGCGAACGAACGAACGAACGAACGAACGAACATGCTGAACGAACGAACGAACGAACGAACGAACGAACAGACGAACAGACAGACAGACAGGGTGCACCGCGAAGTACCGTCAATGTCGCCATCTGCCTCACCACCGCAACCGGCGGCAAGGCTTCTCTGTGCTTTATCTTGACCAAATCTCCGATTTACACCCCTTATCAGCGACGCACGGTGTTTCCGATGTTCCTCTACGAGACGGGTAAGCAACATGACGGTTGTATTACAAGTTAGGCACGACCAAAGGCTTTTCCAATGCTGATGACCGTGCGATACCACACGGTTGCAGCTGCAGATGAACAGGCAGCTACTTGTGTTCCTCTACAGGGTGGAAGCGTAATGGAAAATCAAGACCTATTCGCCACTTTTAAAACGCCGTACGAAAGCAGCCTGCACCCACAGAAAAAACTCGTCCGCCACCATCGCCGCATCTGACGATGCGCTGGCATTCCGTGAGCCATTCCGCCGCTGATGCCGCCCGAATCGGCAAAGAGACATCTTCTAGCCCGCATCTGCGGCCTGCTGCACAGCGAAGAATACCGCGACTACATGTGCCGTTAACCTCAAACCGACAGCTGCCGCGCGCATCCCGCGCGCATGAAAACCTACGCCGATTTTGCCGCATTTCAAGCAAAAGGCGGGGCGCGATTTGAGCAGCACTGCACCTGAACTAGAAACCGTACCGATGTATCAGGGCGTAGGAAACTTTCAGGCAGTCTGAAGATTTTGAAACTTTTACCCTGGCAAAATCATCAGCAGCGCAGACGAGGAGCTTCCGTGTAGTCAAAATGAAATTTGCCAAAAAGACGATAAAACCAAAATCGTCTACAGCAGCAAAAGTACAACAGAGAACATCCCCAGAGCCCGCCTACGACTTCATCGTCAACGGCAAATCCGCGATTGAATGGGTAATGGAACAAATGAGTACCACCGACAATCCAGCATCACCAACGATGCAAACGATTACGCCGTCAAGGACCATGCTGGCTTGCGCTATCGCTGGAACTACTGTTGCGTGCGATTACCGTAGGCGACGCAGAAATCGTCCACCCAGCCTGCCAAAGCTGGATGTTATCAAGACCCGACAGCCGGATAACCCGGAAAAGCCGCCGAACCGTGATTCAGGCGGCACCTATTCAGGCTGCCTTTGATACCGTCCTGAAGGCAGCCCTGAAAACAGCAAAGGAGAACCGCTTGCCGACTGCTGTTGGCTTTCGGACAGCCTTCCCGCCCAATTCCTAACGCACCACGGCGGTTTTAATCACGCGCGTCCACATCTTCATTACCGCGCTCACCTGGTGTCCACCCCATGCGGTAGTCATTGCTCTGCATCCAGCAGAAATAATACTCGCAGGCTCGACGACCGTGCGTGTTTTGCGAAGGTGAGGCGATGAAGCGCGTCGCTGATGCGTCGATGGCGGTGATGCCGAGAGGCGACTTTCGCGGTCAGGCGCAGGCGGTGGCTGTCAGGAACTAACGCGTGGCGGGCTGCTCGGCCAGCCGAGATCTGTCCGCAATTCTTCGTGGATGCTGCTGTTGATTTGCTCCTTCGCGCTTTCCGCAGGTGGCAAGGCGTTTGTGCAAAAGCTACGCGCTGCTCTCGTGGATGTCGGGGCCGGTAAGCCTTTCGGGCAGGAGCGCCGCGGGCTGTGCAGCTTGAGTTTCGGTGTAGTTACGCCCAAGGGCGCGTCCAGATCAGGTTGGCGGCGGCGGCCTTTTGAGGTCAGCGCACGGCTTGTTTGAGCATTTTCAATTATGGGCGTAGAGCGAAGGACTCGATGCTTTCGCTGCGACTGCCCTTCGCCGAGGATTTCGCCCGCACGCCGCGGATTTCCAAAATCCTGCATTGCCAATGAAAACCTGCGCCAGTTCGTCTGCCGCCGCAATCGCGTCCAGGCGTTTTTCCGCGTCTTTGCTGATGTATTCGGGCGCGAGCAGGTAGGCGTAGTTTCGGTGGTTGCTACGCGACGCGCCCGCGCAGTTGGTGGAGGCTGGGCGATGCCGAGATTTGTCGGCGCGGTTGATGATGATGGTGCGGCGTTGGGGATGTCGATGCCGGTTTCGATGATGGTGGAGCAGAGTAAACGTTGAACCGCTGCTGCAAAAGTCGCGCATCACTTGTTCCAGCTCGCGCCTGTGCAGCTGCCCGTGTCCCACGCCGATGCGGGCTTCGGGCAATAGGGTTTTCCAGCTCGCTCACGCATACTTTCAATCGTATCTACTTCATTGTGCAGGAAAAATACTATCCCGTCGCGCTTTGAGTTCGCGCAACGGCTTGCGCGCACGCTGCCTTCGCTAAACGGTTTCGCAGACGTTTTGACGGCAAGGCGGCGGCTGGGGGCGGTGGTAATCAACGAGAAGTCGCGCAGACCTCGAGCGCTATGCTGAGGGTGCGCGGAATCGGCGTGGCGGTGAGCTGGGATGTCGACGTTGGCGCGCAGTTTCCAGCTGCTCTTTTGGCGCACGCCGAAGCGGTGTTCTTCGTCGATGATGACCAGCCAAGTTTTTAAACGCAATATGCGTCCTGCACCAGCTTCGTGCGCAATCACAATATCTACCGTGCCGTCTGCCATGCCTGCGAGCGCGGCGCGGGTTTCTTTGCTGCTGTTGAAGCGCGAAAGCTGGGCGACTTTGACGGGAAAATCGGCGAAACGGTCGGCGAAAATTTCTGCGCGTGCTGCTCCACCAGCAGCGTAGTCGGCGCGAGCATCGGCGACTTGTTTGCCGCCCATCACGGCAACAAATGCGGCGCGCAGGGCGACTTCGGTTTTGCCGAAACCCACGTCGCCGCACACCAGCCTGTCCATCGGGCGGGCTTGGGTTAAATCGGCAATCACGGCGGCGATGGCAGTGGCTTGGTCTTCGGTTTCTTCGTAGCCGAAGCCGTCGGCAAAGGCGCGGTAGCCGTCTTCGTCGAATTGGAATTTGTAGCCTTCCTGCGCGGCGCGGCGGGCGTAAAGGTTGAGTAATTCGGCGGCGGTGTCGCGGGCTTTTTCGGCGGCTTTGCGCTTGGCTTTGTTCCATGCCGCGCTGCCGAGTTTGTGCAACTGCACGTTTTCACGCGCCGCGCCTGAGTAGCGGCTGATTAAATGCAGTTGCGAAACAGGCACATTAAGCTGCGCTTCGCCTGCGTATTCCAGCAACATCATCTCCTGCGCTTCGCCGCCCAAGTCCATAGACACCAAGCCCATATAGCGGCCGATGCCGTGTTCTCGTGGACGACGGGGTCGCGCAGTGCTGATTTCGGCAAGGTCGCGGAGTCAAAACCGTCGGACACGGCGGCGTGTTTCTTGCGGCGCGTCTGCTGCGGCTTTTTGGCGACGTATTGGTAGAGGTCGGATTCGGTGATTAGGCGATTTTCAGGCTGCCTGAAACGGTCTGCCGCTGGGAATGTCGATTCAAGAGTCCGACCCTGCGCCGTTTTCAGGCTGCCTTTCAGACGGCGTTGTGGCTTTAGCTTCGCAGAAACTCGCGTTGCTTGTTTTCAGGCTGCTTTTGATGCCGTCTGAAACATCCGCAGATCGGATACCCGTATCCGACAAAACGTCTGCCGCTGTGGGAATGTCGGATTCAAAGAATCCGACCACGCCGTTTTCAGGCTGCCCCAGCCTAAACCCATAAGCCAGCGGCGTTACCGTAATACACAGCTTCGCCACTCTCCAAAAACGCCTGCCAGCCGTCCACGCTTTTCGGTTTCAAACCGTGCTGCGCGAAAAAGCCCAGCATCGTTTTCGCGCCTGCCCGCACTTTCGGCGGTAAGCAGAATCCGCCCGTCAAAGGCAGCCTGAAAATCCTGCAAGGCCTGCAAAGGCGGCTGCTCGGCTTGGCGGTTCACCGCCACATTTGGCAACGCAAACGCCGCGCCGCCCAGCGCTGGGCAGAATCTGCGGATAGGCTTCAGGCAGCCTGAAAACTGATCCGCCGCCAGATAGCAGATGCTGCGGCGGCAGCGGCGGATAGGTCTTCGTCGCCCTGCGCCATGAGAAAACGCGCGACTTCACTTCCGCCTCAAACCGCCGCGCCTCGGCGTGCACATCGCCCACGCACACCGCCAGCGCGTCGCGCCGCCGATAGTAGTCAAACAGCGTCGCGCAGCCCTCTTCAAAAAACAGCGGCAGATAATATTCCACCCCCGCGCCAAACCGCCCGCCGCTCACCGCCTTATACACCGCCGCATCGTTCGGATTGCGCGTTCACTCGCGGAAACGGCTGCGGAAGATTTTTCGCGCCGCGTCGTCGCGTGGGGGAACCGTGCGCCGGCAGCAGGCGGATTTTCCGACACGGGCGCGACGGTGCGCTGGCTGTCGGGGGTCAAACGTCTTGATGCTGTCAATCTCATCGTCAAACAAATCAATGCGATACGGCGTGTCGCTGCCCGTGGGGAACAACCCAATCCCCCGCGCGCGGGCAAACTCGCCGCCGCCACCACGTGGACACTCGCGCTGTAACCCGCTTCCACCCAGATTCTGCCGCAGCGCGGTGATGTCCAGCCGCTGCCCCTGTTTTCAGCCAAAACGTGCGCCCCAGCAGAAACGGCGCGGGCGTAAAGCCGCCGCATCGCTGTAGCCAGCAGCAATGCAATAACTTCC
>BNJV01003084.1_pt1 | contig 83967 bp, 94 predicted proteins | sample 8540591 | NCBI WGS metagenome assembly BNJV01 (sample SAMD00202457, study PRJDB9452) | human saliva metagenome | host: Homo sapiens
CACACCACATCGACGCGCAGTACGCCGTCCACCTGCCGCAGAGCATCGGCGATAAAGGACGGCTTGATGTTCTCGCGATTGTAGACCTCAAAGGTCAGGTAGATGCGCCGCTCGCCGCCCGTCTCTGTCTCCGCCTCGTCCTCGTCCGTCCTGACCTTCATCCCGCGTGAGCGCAGATGGAGATCCTCAATGCAGGCACTGACGCGCATGATCTGCCCGGGACGGTCAATCGTGTGGATGGAGAGGGAGAGCAGGCGTTCATGATCGACCCACGCATCGAGCCGTGAGAGATTCCCAAGGATGAGGAACACGATCGCCGTCGTCACGCTCGCGCCGAGGTAAAACCCCGCGCCGACCGCAAGACCGACCCCCGCGACCACCCAGAGCGTCGCCGCCGTCGTCAGTCCTGTGACCGTCAGCCCCTCCTTCATGATCGCGCCCGCACCGAGAAAGCCGATGCCTGAGACCACCTGCGCCGCGAGACGCGCGGGGTCGGCGTTCGTCTTCCCCTCCACATTGTCATAGAGCGCCTGCGACATAATCATGATGAGACATGAGCCGAGCGCCACGAGCATATTCGTCCGCAGCCCCGCCGACTTGTTCCGCATCTGCCGCTCATAGCCGATGATTCCGCCCATCACACACGAGAGCATGAGCCGCAGACATACCTCCCACTCCGCCATCAAATCTTCCTCCTAAAATAAACAGAATATATCGTATACAACTCATTCCTTAAGTTATCCCCAGCTGTGTAAAACTCTGTGGATAAAATTGTTCAAAAGCCCCAAACTGCCTTTATCCACACATCTTTACACAATGTGCATAATTTTTACGAACGATCCTCCGATTTCTGTGGATAACGTGGATAAATCAGTGGATAACCCCATATATGGGAGTTGATCGGCTGACATTTCCATATTTTGTAGCAGAATCGGGGCTACTTTTCCACAGGGACGCGTGGATATCCGGACTTCTCCTCCGCCGTCCAAGAGTGATAAGGGTGCACAATCAGTGACGAATTGTAGTAGCGTTTTTCCCCCGTCACCTCGCGATCCACCCATGCGGGCAGCGTGACCTCCGCCGTCTCCGACGGCAGCTCCACCTCGGCGACGACGAGACCATCGTTTGCCCCATGAAAGACATCGACCTCCCATCGGCGCCCTGCGGCATCCACGACATAGCGCGTCTTCACCACGAGCGGCGGATCGCAGAGCGCGAGCATCGCCCGCGCATCCGTCGGGGGGATCTCATACTCATACTCCGCGCGCACCATCCCGTGCGTCTCCCCCTTGACCGTCAGATAGCCGCGCCCGCCGGCGAGACGCACGCGCACCGTCCGCTGCGGATCACGCGAGAGATAGCCCTGCGCCATCTCCGTCCCCGCGCCCTGTGGGCAGAAATCCGCCCGCACCGTAAACTTGCGCTCGATCTCAACGCCCATATTTTCCCTCCTATACTATAGTAGGTTTTCTTTCATAAAATAATTTTCTCGGCACGAATCGGCATTTCATCCGACCATGGAGAAAGTAGTGCAGGCAGCGTATTTTTTGCGATTAAACCGAACGGAACAATGAATACAGCCCCATCCTGCCGCCTAGAGCCGGCAAAAACAGCAGATTTCCGCCATTTTCCAAGGAACAATCCCTTGCATATTCGCCGCGTTTGCTATATATTATGTGATACTGAGTAGATATGTACCATCCCTGTGATTTCTACAGTATAATCCACACGCACGCGAAGCGCAACCGCACAGCGCGGAATACACGCGCCCACCTGCGATGGGGGAGGAAAGGACAGATTCTGCATTGACGACACTACCACCGAAGAGACCAACGGCGAAAAAGAAACGATGGCCCTACATTGTGCTCGGCACGATCCTCATCTTCGTCCTTGCGGCGCTCGCGGGCGTCTTCTTTGCCCAGAGCAGCCTGCTCGACCGCAACAAGGAGACCCCGAAGGACGAGCTGCTCACCGCCAAGGACAAGGCAACCATCATGATCATGGGCGTCGATGAGCGCTCCGACGACGTCGGACGCAGCGACACCCTCATGGTCGCGACCATCGACCCGCAGAAAAACGAGGCCTCGCTCCTCTCCATTCCGCGTGACACGCGCGTCGCCATCCCGAAAAACGGCTACGACAAAATCAACGCGGCATACGCCTACGGCGGCGAAAAACTCACCCAGCGCACCGTCGAGGACTTCCTCGGCATCCGCATGGATCACTACGTCATCATCAACACCCACGCCTTCCAAAAGATCATCGACGCCATCGGCGGCATCGACATCGACGTCGAAAAGCGCATGTACTACGAGGATCCGTGGGACGACGACGGCGGCCTCGTCATCGACCTGCGCCCGGGACTCCAGCACATGGACGGCAAGACCGCCGTCACCTACGTCCGCTACCGCGACGAGGAGGGCGACATCGGCCGCGTCAAACGCCAGCAGAAATTCATGCGCGCGTGCGTTGACGCTGTAACCACCCCCGCCATCCTGCCGCGCCTGCCGGGCATCATCTCTAGCGTCATCGACAGCGTCAAGACCGACCTCAGCGTCCGCCAGATGCTTGAGTTCATCGGCACACTGAAACAGGCACAGGCAAAGGGACTGCGCACCGACATGGTGCCGGGACGCCCGCTCTACATCGAGGGCATCAGCTACTGGATCCCCGACATGGAACAGCTGCGCCGCAACATGGTCAACACCCTCGGCCTCAGCCTGAACGCGAACGAGCGCAGCCGCATGGAGCGCGCCATCCGCGACTATGAGAACTCCATCCCCGCCGGCGCCACCGAGGTACCCGAGGGCGACAACAGCATCGGCCGCCGCGTCAGCGGAGACGAGGCACTCGACACACGGAGCCGCAAACACTCCTCCTCCGACGACAGCAGCAAGACCGAGCGCAAATCCACCGACCAGAAGAGCAGCGACAAGAGCAGCAAAACGCAAAGCACCGACACATCCCCGCCGAAAAATCAGCCGACACCGACAGTGGAAGCGGGAGCAACAGCCGCCACGCGAGCACGCGTCAGAGCAGCAGTACCGACAGCGGCGGCGACACCGCAGCACCGCAGCGCAGCGGCGGCAGCCCCGGCAAGGAAAACTAAGGAATCGCTGCCTCGATCCAATCACAAGGCATAACGCCCTCTCGCCTCCCCTACGGGGAAGGGGAACCCTAGGGAATCACTGATAAATTCGGTACAACCATCTTGACGCATCTTTTTTGCCCGCACTTCGGCGGAAAATCCTCCACAGAGCACCACTCTGCGTCCGGTTTTCCACCTCGTTCGGACGAAAAAATCTACGCCAATCTGGCAGACCTCATTTTATCAGTGATTCCCTAGAAACGGCGGCAGAGGACATATAGAGGGGACATCCCTAAGGAAAGGAAAATGCACTATGGGAAGCAAATTTGATGCAGAATCACTCGACCTTCATAAGAGCCATCACGGCAAGCTCGGCGTCACGCCGACCGTCCCGCTGAAGACCCGCGACGACCTCAGCCGCGCCTACACGCCCGGCGTCGCCGCACCGTGCCTCGCGATCAAGGCAGATCCCGAAAAGATCTACGACTACACGAGCAAGGGCAACATGGTCGCCGTCGTCACGAACGGCACCGCCGTCCTCGGTCTCGGCAACATCGGCGCAGGCGCAGGCCTCCCCGTCATGGAGGGCAAGGCGATCCTCTTCAAGGGCTTTGCCGGTGTCGACTCCGTCCCCGTCTGCGTGAACAGCGAAAAAGTCGAGGACGTCGTCAAAGTCTGCCAGCTCATCGCCCCCACCTACGGCGGCATCAACCTTGAGGACATCAAGGCACCCCAGTGCTTTGACATCGAGAACGAGCTCAAAAAGACCCTCGACATCCCCGTTTCCATGATGACCAGCACGGCACAGCGATCGTCGTCGTCTCCGCCCTCCTCAACGCGTACAAGTACCTCGGGCGCGACCTCAAGGCAGCGAACATCGTCATCAACGGCGCAGGTGCGGCAGGACAGGCGATCGCGCGCCTCCTCTTTGCCTACGGCATCAAGACCGTCGTCCTCTGCGACACGACGGGCGCGATCTACGAGGGACGCGAAAAGAACATGAACCCGTACAAGGAGAGCATCGCCAAAGTCTCCAACCATCAGAAAGAGCAGGCACGCTCGCCGAGGTCATCAAGGGCAAGGACATCTTCATCGGCGTCTCCGCCCCCGGCAGCCTCACCCCCGAGATGATCAAGAGCATGAGCAAGGACCCCGTCGTCATGGCGATGGCGAACCCCGTCCCCGAGATCCTGCCCGACGAGGCAAAGGCGGCAGGCGCACGCATCGTCTGCACGGGACGCTCTGACTTCCCGAATCAGGTCAACAACCTCCTCGCCTTCCCGGGCATCTTCCGCGGTGCGCTGGACGTGCGTGCAAAGGAAATCAACGAGGAGATGAAAATCGCTGCCGCCGGCGCGATTGCCTCCCTCATCCACGAATCCGAGCTGAACGAGACCAACATCATCGCCAGCCCGCTCGACCCGCGCGTCGCACCGACCGTCGCCGCTGCTGTCGCTGAGGCAGCACTCAACACGGGCGTCGCACGCCGCACCGACATCACCCCGTCCGCCGTCGCCGCCCACACGCGTGAGCTGCTCGGACACGCCGTCGGCTGAGACGCATAGACAGGACTGACAGGACTGCTGCACGAAGACATAAAATCTGTGGCAAGCTATCACATGAACTTGGGATTGTGCCTGTACTGATGATAATACACAAAAGGGACTGCTATACGAAGCTGCAAATTTCGTATAGCAGTCCCTTATTTAGGAAACACTGATAAATTCAGCCCATCATCTTGGCACATCTTTTTCGCCCTGTCTGTGTCGACAAATCCTCCACATAGCCTCTGCTATGCGTCCGGTTTGTCTCCTTGACAGGACAAAAAAACTGCACCAATCCGACGGACTTCATTTTATCAGCGATTCCTTTATTTCTGATGTTCTCTCACGTACGCCTTTGCCGCCTTTAGCCGCACCTCAAAATACTCTGCCAGCCGCTCCTCTAGGAGCGCGACATCCCTCTCCCCCGATGCGTGCCCCGGGTTCTCGTAGAGCGTCCGCGCCCAGTCCTCTCCCGCCCGCAGATAGAACGTCATGATCGGCACCGCGCGCGCCTGCTCCTCCGTTCCCTCCGGCAAATAGTAGAATGTTATCCTGCGCCCATGTGCCTCCGTGAGGAGCGTATCGTCACCCTGTGGGCGATAGAGCGCGTGCAGTGCACGGCACAGATCGACGGCATCCGCTCCGCGTGCCTCATGAAGAAAGATAAAATCGCCCTGATCAAAAAGCGGCGCTCCCTCGTGCATCGCATGATTCTCGCGCAGCGCTGCCGCCTCCGCGGGGGACGCCGCCCTGAGAGGAACGTCAGCCGTGACAGCATTCACCGCGGGATAGAGATGGGCGAAATAGGCCTCTGCATACGCCGCAGCGGCATCCGTATCGCGGTAAAGGAAGGGATAGGGGAACTGTGCGCGCTGGATCTCCGCCACAGCAGTAAAGCGGATCCCATTCCCCGCATCATGGAGCACATAACGATTCCTCTGAAACGGCTTTTCCCGCAGCGTCTGTCCCCCCTCCGGCACGACCTGCGCCCCATAGGTATGAAATTTTCCATTCACCATCGCGGCGACCTCATCCGCCGTAGCGGGATCACTGTTTTCTGTGACGAAAAAATCACAGCCCGACAGCACGGAGCAGAACAGAGCGAGCACCGAAAGACAGAAACGCCGCTTCATATCACACCTCTCACGTAGTGCCCGCCGCGCGCACGAATTTCGCCCAGATCGCCCGATACGCGTCCTCCACATCATGCACATAGCCGGCGGCATCCGTCAGCGGTGCGTGCCGCAGCATCGTGCGCAGATTTCGTCGCAGCGCGCGCAGGGTCGCAGGATCGGAGGCAAGCCCCGCCGCGATCCGCACATAGTCCAGAGGCGTCTGCGCAACGAGCTCGGGGAGATGCGCATTCGTGAGGAGACTCACACCGAACCGTGCGCCGTGGCTCTCTCCTGCGAGCGTCACCACGGGTACACCCATCGAAAGCGCCTCACAGGTCGTAATCCCGCCCGTATAGGGGAACGGATCGAGCGCGACGTCCACATCCCCGTACTCCGCCAGATAGTCACGGCTGAATCCGCGCATCTCGACACGCGCGGCGGGAATCCCACAGCGCGCGAGACGCTCCGCGACCATCGCGCGCCCCTCCCCATAGTCAAAGATCTTGCTCTTGACGAGGAGACGCGCCCCCGGCACCGCATCCAGCACCTGCCGCCAGAGGCACAGCACCTCATCCGTCACCTTATTGAAATTATTGAATGAACCAAAAGTCACGTATCCCCTCTGCTCCATCGGCGGCGGCATGACAGGGGGCAGATCATCGGGCAGGGTATAGCAGAAATGACTGTGCGGCAGACGGATGATCTCCTCCGTCATCGCATCATCTCCCACCCCCGGCGGATCGACATACACATCCGAGAGCACATAGTCCACCGCAGACAGCCCCGTCGTATTAAAATAGCCGATCCCCGTCATCTGCACAGGTGCGGGACGGTGCGCGAGAACGGGCAGCGCATTCCCCTGCGTATGCCCCGCGAGATCGACGAGAACATCCACCTCATCATGGCGGATGAGCGCCGCCGTCTCCGCCGCAGAGCAGCCGCGGACATTATGCCACACATCCACCGCGGCGCGCATCTCCGCCGAGAGCGCATCCTCTGCGCAGCGCGCATAGCAATGGACGGCAAATTGCGTGCGGTCATACTGCGTGAGGAGCGGGCGCACGAGCCGTCCGACGGGATGCACACAGAGATCGGGCGAGATATAGCCGATGCGGATGCGCGCATGCCCACGCGTGGCGTCCGCCGTCCCCGCCTGCGGCAGGACATCGGCAAAGAGCGCATCGTAGCCGTACGCGAGCCCCGCATAGAGTGGGCGCAGATACGTCGGCAGATAGTTCACGGCAAAGAGCGCGTTGCTGTACTCCACCGCCCGCTGGGCACGCCCCGTCTCCAGCTGTGCGGACGCGAGAAACGCCGCGACAGCCTCCTGTGCCTCCCCTGCCTCCGTCAGCGCCGCGCCGAGGAGACTGTACGCACTTGCGAGAAACACCGCATCGTGCGCACGGCGTTCCTCCTCCTCTGCCATCCGCCGTTTCAGCATCTCAATCAGCGCGCGCAGATGCGCGATCTCCGTCGCGAGCTTCCCCTCCGCGCGGTCGATATAGACCTCCTGCCGCGCCGCGCCCGCATGCTCGGGACACACAGCGCGGATGCGTGCGACCTCCGCTCGCGCCGCCTCGTATGCCCCCGTCTGCGTCAGCGCAGCAGCGAGAATATAGCGCATCTCCACATCCTCGGGCAGAACTGTCAGCAGCTCCTGCGCGACCTCCGCCGCACGCGCATACTCCCGCTTCTCGTAGAGATCATTGGTGCGCAGGAGAATCTCCTGCCGCAGCGCCTGCACATCGTCCATACCATCCCGCCTTTCACAATATAACCTCTATTCGACGAGAGGAAGAAGAATCCCTTTTCTCCCCGCCCAGCAGAGAGCCCCTGCCTTTTGACAAAATATCGTGAGACAATGCTGTGCGCAGCCCCAAACATGGACTTTCCCCGCGAAAATGCTATAATCTTAGTATATTAGCAAAGGTTACGGATGAGAGAAGTATTGTGCTCCTAAGCAAACCTTAGTGAAGCAAGCGGAGCAAAGTGTGCGACCCGCCCCCGCATGATTTCTACCGTTCAAGCGAAGCGCGTTTAGGAATCATGCGGTATTTTGGCGGACAAGCACACGACCGCTTGCGCAACGAAGCGTTTGCGTGGAGCACATATTTCGTAAACACGTAACATTTGACCATAAACCGACCCGATGGAACGAACACAAAGAGGTGACATATTGGATCTGGACTTTGGACAGGGGCGCATCGTCCCCGTCAACCTCGAACACGAGATGAAAAACTCCTACATCGACTATGCGATGAGCGTCATCGTCGCGCGCGCCCTTCCTGACGTACGCGACGGCCTAAAGCCCGTGCACCGCCGCATCCTCTATGCGATGCAGGGCTCGGGCATGACCAGCAACAAGCCGTACAAAAAATCGGCGCGCATCGTCGGTGAAGTGCTCGGTAAATATCACCCGCACGGCGACAGCTCCGTCTACAACGCCATCGTCCGCATGGCGCAGGACTTCTCCATGCGCTACATGCTCGCGGACGGCCACGGCAACTTCGGCTCCGTCGACGGCGACTCCGCCGCCGCCATGCGCTACACCGAAGTGCGCATGTCAAAAATCGCCGAACTCATGCTGCGCGACATCGACAAGGAAACCGTCGACTTTACGGACAACTACGACGGCTCGGAGAAAGAACCGACCGTCCTCCCCGCGAAATTCCCGCAGCTCCTCGTCAACGGCACCGCGGGCATCGCCGTCGGCATGGCGACCAACATCCCGCCGCACAACATGGTCGAGGTCATCAACGGCACCCTCATGCTCATCGATAACCCCGACACCACCATCGACGAACTCATGGGCGTCATCAAGGGACCCGACTTCCCGACCGCGGGGCTCATCCTCGGCACCGAGGAAATCCGTAAGGCATACACCACCGGACGCGGCGTCATCAAATGCGCGCACGCGCCCACATCGAAACGATGAGCAATGGCAAACCGCGCATCATCGTCACCGAACTCCCGTATCAGGTCAACAAAGCGCGCCTCATCGAAAAAATCGCCGAACTCGTCCGCGACAAACAGATCGACGGCGTCACCGACCTGCGCGACGAATCCGACCGCAGCGGCATGCGCATCGTCATCGAACTGCGCCGTGACAGCGCGCCGAACGTCATCCTCAACCAGCTCTACAAACACACCCAGCTGCAGGACAGCTTCGGCGTCATCATGCTCGCGCTTGTCGACGGACAGCCCGTCATCATGAACCTCAAGCACGTCCTTTTGAGCACTACATCGACCATCAGGAAACCGTCATCACGCGGCGCACGCAGTACGAACTGGCGAAGGCAGAGGCACGCGCCCACATCCTCGAAGGACTCACCATCGCCCTCGACCACCTCGACGCCGTCATCACCACCATCCGCGAAAGCCGTACCGCAGACATCGCGCGCACGGCACTCATGGACGGCTTCAAACTCACCGAGAAACAGGCACAGGCCATCCTCGACCTCCGCCTCCAGCGCCTCACCGGCCTCGAGCGCGAGAAAATCGAAGAGGAGTACCAAGAGGTACTGAAACTGATCGAAGAACTCAAAGGCATCCTCGCCGACCGCACGAAAGTCCTCGCCATCATCAAAAACGAGCTCATCGAAGTGCGCGACAAATACGGCGACGAACGCCGCACGGAGATCACCTTCGACGCGAGCGAAATGGACGTCAAAGACCTCATCGCTGAGGAAGACGTCGTCGTCACCCTCACCCTGAACAACTACATCAAGCGCATCCCGCTCGACACCTACCGCCGACAGCGGCGCGGCGGCGTCGGCGTGCGCGGCATGGGGACCAAGGAAACCGACATCGTCAGCGACCTCCTCATCACCACCACGCACCACGACATCCTCTTCTTTACGAACCGCGGACGCGCCTTCGTCCTGAAATCCTACGAAATCCCCGAGAGCGGACGGCAGGCAAAGGGCACGGCCATCGTCAACCTCCTCGCCGTCGAAAACGACGAGCGCATCACCGCCGTTATCCAGGTCAAGGAATTCCGCGCCGACCGCTACCTCTTCCTCGGCACCAAGCACGGCGTCGTCAAGAAAACACCGCTCTCCGAGTTCGGCAACATTCGCAAGAACGGCCTGCGGGCAGTCAACCTCGACGAGGACGACGAGCTCATCGGCGTCAAATTCACCGACGGAGAGAACCGCATCATGCTCGGCACGCGCGGCGGCAAGGCGATCACCTTCCCCGAGGACGGCGTACGCTCCATGGGACGCGTCGCGCGCGGCGTGCGCGGCATCACCCTCGCCGACGGCGACGAAGTCGTCGCGATGGACGTCCTCAAGAACGACTCCGAGGTACTCACCGTCACCGAGGGCGGCTACGGCAAGCGCACCACCGCCTCCGAATACCGCACACAGACACGCGGCGGCAAGGGACTCATCAACATGAAGGTCACCGAAAAACCGGTCCCGTCGTCGGCATCCGCGTCGTCCGTGAGAATCAGGAACTCATGCTCATTACCACCGAGGGAATCGTCATCCGCACCAGCGTTGACGAGATCTCCCTCATCAGCCGCAACACCCAGGGCGTCAAACTCATGACCATCGCCGAAAGCGACCGCGTCGCCTCCATGGCAACCATGAACCGCATCGTCGACAGCGCAGGTGAGTGAGCGAAAATCATGCAGATCACATCGTCGTGTAGGGAATCACGGAGAAAGGAGTTGATTTCATGTCCGTTGCCATCCATCTCAAAACGCACGAAGCAAAACTCTTTAAAAACACGCTGCACGTCGCGGCATGACACTCTCCGACTTTGCTGCGGCATCGATGCGCGAGCGCATAGAAGATGAACTCGATCGTCAGGCCTATGAGGAAGCCATGGCGGACTTCCGTGCAAACCCCGTCACCTATACACTGGAAGACGTCGAAAAAGAATTAGGCCTTTCATGAGCTATCACGTTGTTTTCAGTGCACAGGCAAAAAAATCCATAAAAAAACTTGATCGCCATGTTTATACGACGATCATCGCTTGGATTCGCAAAAACCTCGAAGGATGCAGCAATCCACGGATTCATGGAAAACCACTGACTGCCAATCGAAGCGGACAGTGGCGTTACCGTGTGAACGACTACCGCATTATTGCTGATATTCAAGACGATAAGGTCATCATCCTTGTCCTTGCCGTTGCACATCGTCGTGAAGTCTACGATTAAAAAGCACTCCGTTTCTCACCGCGAGAAACGGAGTGCTTTTTCATTCAAACAAATACATGACAATGATCACCGATATGTCTCTAAATACTCCTCCCAAACCTCTGCCGGCACGAGCCGACCGCCCGTCGCCCATGCGATCTGTGTCGCATGGCGGAGGCGTTCCTCCGTCAGACCATGCGCTGCGCAGTAGTCATGTGCCGCAGGGCAGCGCAGGAGTCCGATGGGACCCGCGAACGCCGCACAGCTCGACGGCTCGATGCGGATCCCCTCACTCGCATCGAGATCACGCAGATAGTCGTAGAGATGCGCCTCAGAGACCGTAAACACCCCTGCCATGTGATTCGTCATCATGCGCGTCACGAGACTCGACGGACTCGCACAGGCAAGCCCGTCCGCATCCGTCCTTCCCGCCAGACCGATATCATGCACATTGGCACGCTCAAATCGCTGCGTCGCGACCCCGAGGAGAACCGAGGGACACTGCGCCGGCTCCACGAAAAAACAGTGCACATCATCATGGTAGAGCCGCCGCAGCCCATAGGACACCCCGCCCGGAGCACCGCCGACCCCGGCGGGAATATAGACGATCAGCGGATGCTCGCGGTCCACCGTGATCTCCTGCGCCCTCAGCTGCGCCGCGAGACGCCCAGCGGCGACAGCATAGCCGAGGAACAGATCAACGGACTTCTCATCATCGACAAAGTGACTCATGGGATCCGCATCCGAGGCACGTCGCCCCTCCGCCACCGCACGCGAGTAGTCATCCGCATACTCGATCACCTCCACGCCATGCACGCGCAGGAGATCCTTCTTCCACTGCTTCGCGTCGGCCGACATGTGGACACGCACATGAAACCCAATCGCTGCACTCATAATGCCGATGGACATACCGAGATTGCCCGTCGAGCCGACCTGCACCGTATAGCGCGCAAAGAAATCCCGCAGATCGGCAATCTTTGCATAGTCATCATCCCATGTCAGGAGACCCGCATCCATCGCCAGCCCTTCTGCATGCTTCAGCACCTCATAGATCCCGCCGCGCGCCTTCACCGAGCCCGCAATCGCGAGATGACTGTCCATCTTCAGCAGGAGACGCCCCAGAATCTCTGCTCCGTATGCGTCAGAAAGCCGCGCCTGCATCGCAGGAATTGCGCGCAGCGGCGACTCGATGAGACCATCCGTCTCCGCCGTCTCCGGAAAAGCGCGGCGGATAAAAGGAGCAAAGCGACGGAGGCGTGCCGCCGCATCCGCAATATCCTCATCCGAAACGACCAGCTGCGACAATCCATCCACCACATCAAAGGGCAAGAGACGCGGATTGATCCACACCGTCTCCTCGGCCGCACGAACAGCGGCAGGAACAACATCGCCTGCGATAAAGCATCTGTACTCATATCATTCTCCTATAATCAATGGAATTCATATCTTATGGTGATTATATCATGGACGGATGGTTGCGAAAACCTCAATGACGTTTTATCTGTAATTACCTAGGCGAATACAAGAATTTATGTTATGATGAGAATGAAAGCTGCACTGCTGAGTTGGGAGGACAGAAAATGAGGCTGAGTTTACTGGATTTTATCTTCAAAAAAAGAAAAATACTCATCGATAACAATATCCCAATCCTAACCGCCGGAGAAAAAACGTATATTGTCGATGCAGACGCCGAAATAGGAGGTCCGGCCTGTCACATTCTCATGGGACGATACTCTTCTCTTGCCCATTGCCTCATCTTCGGGATTGCTGCCAATCACAACTACCACTGTGCAACAACCTATCCACGGCACAAGCTCTTGAACCCAGATGCCGGTGTAGAAGCAGACGGGCTGGCAAACCCACATTCTGATCCAATCAATTATCATCAGGTCGTTATCGGCAGCGATGTATGGACCGGCTGCAATGCCATGATCCTCGGCGGTGTCCACATTGGCAATGGGGCCATCATCGGTGCGAGCTCTGTCGTGGCCAAGGACGTCCCCCCGTACGCCATCGTCGTCGGCAATCCGGCACGCATCGTCAAGTATCGATTTGACGCGGAGACCGTCGCCGCACTGCAGCGCATCAAGTGGTGGAACTGGCCCGAAGAGCAAATCGTGGAGGCCGCCCCCCTTCTCTACGGCGATATACAGCAATTCATTGCCGCATTCGATCTGCCTCATCCGGCAGAGGGTCCGGATGAAATCATGGAGACCATCAACGATCTGCGTAAAAAGAACTATCACATCTCCTACTTCATCCCGGACTTTGAAATCGAACCGAGTACAGCCGCATGGCCGCGCGTCGTTTATACCTTTCTGAATACCTACCATGCAGAGGATCGGGCCGCACTCATCATGGCGATCCCGCCACACGATCAATGCGGGGATTGCCTAAATATCATCCTGAATGCCATCGCCGAGCGCGGCGAACGGGCACCGCTCATTCTAACGCACGAGAGGGACGGCGACCTCCCCTTCTCCATCCCGGCCCTCCGCGCATCCAGCGACTACATCACAACGCGTGAGCATATCTCCTCCCTCGCCGTGGACTATGCCTCTGACGCCAATGTACGGATCCGTTACGGCCTCGATCAGGGTACGCTCCTCTTCCCGTCTCTTTCATGACTTAAAGGAAGCACTGATAAATTCGGTACAACCATCTTGACGCATCTTTTTTGCCCCCACTTCGGCGGAAAATCCTCCACAGAGCACCACTCTGCGTCCGGTTTTCCACCTCGTTCGGACGAAAAAATCTACACCAATCTGGCAGACCTCATTTTATCAGTGATTCCTTAAACGGGCTGCTGCACAAGATCAAATTTAGTGCAGCAGCCCATTATTATTACTCTATTACGCTAAGAGAGACATGCGCACCTTAAAAATCCCCTTTTTCAGCGGCGCAGGGCGATCTACCATGACACCGCTGCGGTGCACGTCCGAGGGCAGGCAGACGAGGAAGTCACCGGGGTGCATGACTACACTTGCATCTACCTCACCCGCTGCGGGAATAAAATCACGCGCAGAGTCATAGTCTCCCATCTCCATGCGCTCGATGGCACTGACATCAATACGCTCCGTCCCCGCAGCGAGGACATGGACATCGGCATAAATGCGATGCGCCTCCCATATCTTCTCCGCGCGCGTTCCTGTCGTGTAGTGAGCGATATTGACGTAGAGATCATCGCCCTCGATCTCCTGCCGCCCCTCCGGGAGCACCCCGAGATCATGCGTCCGCGCATAGTCGAGCACGCGCTGCAGCATAGGCGGAAGGAGTGTGCAGGCCTTTTCATCATGGATATTTCCGTAAATCATGGCATCCTCCTTGTATATTTCAGCTTTATTTTTTATTATTTATCTTAATTTATTGTATATTATTTGATATTATTTGTATTATTGTATTTGCACGCGCCGACTGCCGTCCGCTGACGTCCTAAACTGTGCCGGGTTCAGTCCCTGCAGGAGGTCAATGACCTTCTCGCTCTCCGCATCGAGCCGCGCAATCTCCGTGCGGTAGTCCACGATCTCCGCGATCACCCCGCGGAGCATCTGCGTCCCCTCCTCCTCCTGTTTCTGATACTCCTCCGTAATGCGCGCATGGATGCTGTCCATGCGTTTCTTCGCCTTGATATACGCGTTAAAGATCACCGCGCCGGCGGCGATGCCGAGCGCCGTCCAGTATACCTCCCCACCGTAGAGACCGAGCATCACGGGAAGGAGCCATATCCATCGGAAGAGCTTTTCCTGTGAGGACAGCTCATAGGGACGCATGCGGATCATGCGCTGAACGTCGTTCCATGTGACAAATAATCGCAACAGTTTTTCCTCATTGGAGCCGTCTTCCGTCTCGTTATCGAACGAAAGAATTCTAAATTTGATGGTCTGTGGGATGGCGGCGCGGTTCTCCGCGACAATATCGCGAAAGGCGGAAAGAATCGCATCACGCCCAAGGGCAAGTGCCATTTTCTGCAGCGCGGGGCTCGCCTGCATCTCCTGCGGGTGCATTGCCGCATCCGACAGGAGCTGCATGAAGTCGCGCCGCTCGTCGAATGCCTTCACCTTCTCCGCCAAAATCTTGCGGGCACGATCCTCTCTGCCGCCCTCATGGATGACCAGCTTCTCAAAGGATCGACTCCATGTGCAGCGGCTTTTCCGCCGCATCGAAATCGGCGACCAGACGCTCCAGGATGCTGTCCAGCTGCTGTTTCAGCGTGCGGGGCGGCACCGTCTGCGTGACGATCTGCTGAAAATGTGTGCTGAGTTTCTCATAGAGACGCGCACACGAGAGCGTATGCTCCAGCATCTCCGACACCGATCTGTCGGTGTGCACCCTCAGATAGGGAAAACTGCCCTCTGCGGGCGGAGCGGGGCACATCGCTTTCATCGCCTCATAGCAGCGTTTTTCCTGTGCAGCGGCAAAGCTATATACCCGGCTGAACCGATCGATCCAGCCGTCGATCCTATGGCGGATGAGCCCGTCCGCATCGCGGCCGAAGATGCCTGACACGTAGGCATCAATGACGATGGCTGCCTTGCGGTCGAGCGCCCCACCATCCAGTCCGGCAAAGTAATGCTGCAGCCAGTGCAGGCTCGCCTCTTTCCGTCCGAAACGGCGGCAGACGAGTGCAAAAAAAAGAGCGACGTTCTTTCATCATCGCGGTGCAGTGCCTCCGCACATGCGCGGTTTGCGACCTCCTCCTCGTCGCTGATCCACGCCGCGAGCGCAACGAGGGCGGGTGCCAGCCAGTAGCCGGGCGCACGGAGCGTGAGCTCCTCTGCCGCCGCACGCAGCGTGTCCTGCCGCACGACCGCGAGATCATTCGCCTCCAGAATGCCGCGCGCCATGCGGCGGATCTCCGCATAGTGACCGAATCGGTGCTCGATCTCCTGCCGCAGCTTCACCAGACGGATCTCTGCGAGCTGGATGCGGTTCGTCCGCTCCTGCTTTGCCGCATAGGCATGAAAATCCTGCGTCAGAGACGTCACGTCCTCACGCAGATCATCGACACTACGCCCGACGGCATGGATCTCCGCATGTGCTGCACCGACAAAATCGCCGAGCGCATCCAGACGATCCTCCAGATACGATAGATCCGGCTCGATGTAAATGGTATCGCTCATCCTCTATCTCCATATTTTGCGTTATTATTTATAATTTATTATTATTGTTTTTATGAACGTAGTGATACAGAAAATAGTATAGCATAGGCACACGCATGGGACAAGAAAATCGATCGGATGCAAAAACTAAGGAATCGCTATCCGCAGCGCATGCCGCGCGGGGACGATGAGCACGCAGTCCGCCGCACGGAGCATAGAGGGCAATACGCGCATCAGAGGCGACGGATGGGAGCGTCATGACATCCACCACAGCATCAAAGCCCGCGAGATCCCCCTTCGTCAGATCTAGGGAAGCACTGATAAATTCGGTACAACCATCTTGACGCATCTTTTTTGCCCGCACTTCGGCGGAAAATCCTCCACAGAGCACCACTCTGCGTCCGGTTTTCCACCTCGTTCGGACGAAAAAATCTACGCCAATCTGGCAGACCTCATTTTATCAGTGATTCCCTAGAATGTCCTTCTGCACAAAATGCTTCGCCGCACTCTGATTCTCATGACGTGCAAATGCCGTAACCTCATGTCCGCGTGCCACAAGCTCCTCAATAATCGCACGGCTCGCCTTTCCATTGGATGCCACAACTGCAATTTTCATCATAAATTCCTCCATTTGATTTTTATTTTGTAATTTCATTTATTACACTAGTACTATAATACAGATAAAATAGAATTCCAATAGGTACAATATATTTTTACCGACCTCTCTGCATCGACGCAAAAACGTCATTGAAAAAGAACGAAGCGTGTGCTATCATAAGATAAGAAGAGAAGGAAATGGAAAGTGCTCCGGCACGGGCGCAAAGCCGCATTCCGCCGTTTCGTCTTTCCAAAACGGTGCAGCCCGCACCGCACAAGGGACAGCGCCGATGGCTCCCCCACTTTTCGGGGCAGAGTTCATCCGCAGACGCAAAAACGGCGCAAAAAAGCGCGTCTTTCCAAAATGCCTTCTCAGCCCGCGCGGGACAAGGGCTGCGGGACACAGTGTCTCGACACACACAATGCTGCGTGCGGCATTGAAACAAACATTTCGCGGCGCCGTCGATATCGATCTTGACCGTCTCGACACACACAATGCTGCGTGCGGCATTGAAACATCGGAGGAGACAGAATAAGGCGAAAAGTGTCGGGGTCTCGACACACACAATGCTGCGTGCGGCATTGAAACTCCAAATTTGGTGTATCCCAAGCGATACGCCTTCTCAGTCTCGACACACACAATGCTGCGTGCGGCATTGAAACAGTCATACGGTTCGTGCGCGAGGATGCGGTTATGGGTCTCGACACACACAATGCTGCGTGCGGCATTGAAACGAAACTCTCCCGCGTGCACAGCGACGACGACATTGTCTCGACACACACAATGCTGCGTGCGGCATTGAAACAAGCAAGCGCTCAATCGAACCAAGAAGCTCTTGAGGTCTCGACACACACAATGCTGCGTGCGGCATTGAAACCCAATTGATGATCATGATCATTTCTCCCTTCTGCGTCTCGACACACACAATGCTGCGTGCGGCATTGAAACTTCGAAATAAAAATCTGATTGCGAGCTGCCATGATAGTCCCGACACACACAATGCTGCGTGCGGCATTGAAACACGACCGCGATGTTGTTGAGGTTACGACCCTCACGGTCTCGACACACACAATGCTGCGTGCGGCATTGAAACTTCAGACGTTCCGCAAGAATCTTACTCTGGGTCGCTGTCTCGACACACACAATGCTGCGTGCGGCATTGAAACATGTTTCTCATAAAAAGACCATCCTTTCTTCGGGTCTCGACACACACACAATGCTACGTGCGGCATTGACAGCAAAACGGCTCTGCGTGTCCTTTCGGTCACATAGAGCCGTTTTCGTATGCAAAAAGCGCACAGCAATCTTGACGATGCGGCGCACAGATGTTAGAATAGAGATACAAAAGGGCACTGCCTAGCGGTCGCCCCCATAATGAGCGAGATTTCCCCGCCAGGGTTTGGTAGACGCAAGGCGGGGTTTTCTCTTTTATCGTTTCACGGATATAATCAGCACGGTAAACACAACGAGAAATGTAAAGGAAGCACTGATAAATTCGGCACGACCATCTTGACGCATCTTTTTCGCCCGCTTTTCGTTAGCAAATCCTCCACATAGCCCTCGCTATGCGTCCGGTTTGCTGCCTCAATCGGACAAAAAATCTACGCCAATCTGAGAGACTGTTTTATCAGCGATTCCCTAGAAATACCACAGACAAAATAGAATTTCAATAGATACAATATCTTCTTTTGAGAAAACTACACGATCACAGAAACACGTATATGGCATAAATAAATCCCCCTGATGCCATGCTGCATCAAGGGGATTTGCTGATCGGGAGTCAGATGCTCCGCATGGCGGAGATGCGCCGCGCGCCATCCACATCCTCAAAGGCGATGATGAGATCCTGCGTAAAATGTGCCGTGATGCGTGACCCGTGCCACTCGTACGGCGTCTGATTCCACCGCAGGAATCCCTCAACCAGGAGGCGGTGATCCACATCGAACTGCTGGATGCACTGTGACACCGTCGAAATAAAACGTGGAAAATCAACAGGATCAAAGACCGCATCCGGCACATCCGACAGGCCAACGAAGAATGCGCCGCCGTTATGTGGGCAGCGATAGTAGGCGTATCCGTCCGCCAGTCCGCAGGCAACGATGGAGAGGTTGTGTCCGTTATAGGTATCGTTCAGGTCGAATTCGTCCGTCGTCAGTGCCTCGATCTGCTGCGCTTCACCAAACTCCCTCGTCTCACGCGCGAGGCGGATGATCTTTTCGGGGAAATCATTGATGTTCTCCCAGCCCCAGAGCCATGTGCCGCTCGATGCGGACTCGCTGCCGATGAACTGGATCGGGTATTCGCGCGTGCCGAAACTGATTACGCCGCGCTCCAGATCGACGTTCCAGTCCTCGTTTTTCACCACGTACTCGGCACAGGCTTGCTGAACGCTGATCATCTTGCCGAGGCAGGCCGAAAAGAGCGCTGTCCAGTCCCCATGCGGCACAGCAAGTTGGTCGAGAAATTGCTTCATCATTATTCCTCCATGTAGATCATAAAATACGCCAAAAGAATACAACGCACGGAAATCCTTGACGGCGTTATGCGCAAATGATAGAATAGAGATACAAAAGGGCACTGCCTAGCGGTCGCCCCCATTATTAGCAGAGATTCCCCCGCCAAGGTTTGCAGCGCAAGGCGGGGATTTCTCATTTACCGTTTAACCGATATGACCAGTATGGTGAACACTACAAGAAACGTAAGAAACTCATAGCTCTCCATCTGAATCCCCCCTTTCGGGGGCTGAGTGACCGCCCTTTCGACAGTGCTTGCGTTTAGTATAGCACAGGAACATACGTATGACAACAGAATTCCCTTGACACACATGGCGTCAAGGGGATTTTTTTCATATCGATTTCTAAATCAAATATCCAGATTTCGTACGAGCCGTGCGTTCTCCTCGATGAACTGGCGGCGCGGCTCGACCTTGTCGCCCATGAGAATGGTGAAGAGCTCGTCTGCCGCCTCGGCGTCCTCTGCGCCGACCTGCAGCATGGTGCGCCCCTCTGGGTTCATGGTCGTCTCCCAGAGCTGCTCAGGGTTCATCTCGCCGAGTCCCTTGTAGCGCTGGATGGTCACGCCGTCGCGCCCGATCTCGTCGAGCTTTTCGCCTGCTCATCGTCGGAGTAGGTGTAGAAATGCTTCTTGTCCTTGCGGATCTGATAGAGCGGCGGCTGTGCGATGTAGACGTGCCCGTGGTCGACGAGCGGCTTCATGTAGCGGTAGAAGAACGTGAGGAGCAGCGTGCGGATGTGCGCGCCGTCCACGTCTGCATCGGTCATAATGATGATTTTGCTGTAGCGGCGCTTCGCGAGGTCAAACTCCTCGCCGATGCCCGTGCCGAACGCCGTGATCATCGTGCGGATCTCGGCATTGGCAAAGATCTTGTCGAGGCGTGCCTTCTCCACGTTGAGGATCTTGCCGCGCAGCGGGAGGATCGCCTGGAAACGACGGTCGCGTCCCTGCTTCGCAGAACCCCCTGCCGAGTCGCCCTCGACGATGTAGATCTCGCACTGGTCGGGATCCTTGACAGAGCAGTCCGCGAGCTTGCCGGGGAGGCTGGAGACCTCGAGCGCGTTCTTGCGGCGCGTCAGCTCACGTGCCTTGCGTGCCGCCTCGCGGGCGCGCGACGCCATGAGTGCCTTGTCGAGCACCTTTTTCGTGACGGCGGGGTTCTCCTCGAAGTACTCCGTCAGTCCCTCGGTGACGATGGAGTCAACGATGCCGCGCACCTCGGAGTTGCCGAGCTTTGTCTTGGTCTGCCCCTCGAACTGCGGCTCGCGCACTTTGAGGCTGATGACGGCGGTCAGTCCCTCGCGCACGTCCTCGCCCGAGAGGTTGCCGTCCTTGTCCTTCAGCACGTTCAGGCGGCGCGCAAAGTCGTTCGCCGCGCGCGTGAGGGCGATCTTGAAGCCCGCGAGATGCGTGCCGCCCTCCTCGGTGTTGATGTTATTGACAAAGCTGTAGATATTTCCTGATAGCTGTCGTTGTACTGCATGGCTATCTCAACGACGGTGTCGTCCTTCACGCCGTTGAAGTAGATCGGCTCCTCATTAATCGTTTCCTTTTTGCGGTTGAGGTGGGAGACGAAGGAGCGGATGCCGCCGTCAAAGTGGAAAGTCTCGCTGCGCACCTCGGCGCCGCGCTCGTCGGTGAGCGTGATCGTAATGCCGTGGTTGAGGAAGGCGAGCTCGCGCAGGCGATGCTTCAGCGTGTCAAAGCTGTAGGTCGTGACGGTGAAGATCTCGGGGTCGGGGACGAAGTGGACGCGCGTGCCCGTTGTATCGGACGTGCCGATCTCGTGCAGCTTGGTCGTGGTGACACCGCGCGAAAAGGAGATCGCAAAGATTTTCCCATCACGGCGCACCTCGACGTCCATCTCCGTGGAGAGGGCGTTGACGACGGAGACGCCGACGCCGTGGAGTCCCCCCCGAGACCTTGTAGCCGTCGCCGCCGAATTTGCCGCCCGCATGGAGGACGGTCAGAACGACCTCGACGGCGGGCATGCCGCTCTCGTGCATATCGACGGGGATGCCGCGTCCGTTGTCCGTGACGGTGATGCTGTTGTCCTTGTGTATCGTGACGCCGACCGTGTCGCAGTAGCCCGCGAGCGCCTCGTCGATGGAGTTGTCGACGACCTCATAGACGAGATGGTGCAGGCCGCGCTCGGAGGTCGAGCCGATATACATGCCGGGACGCTTGCGCACCGCCTCCAGTCCCTCCAGCACCTGGATCTGCCCCGCGCCGTAGTCCGCGTCGACGGCGGTCACCTCATCGCCCATCTCCTCCTCCGAGATCGCGATGCCCGTGAGATCGGGGGCGTCTGCCATCTCGGCAGCTTCCTTTGCCTCCTCGGGGGTCAGCGGACGGATCTCCGTCTGCTCGTCCGTTGTTTCATTTGGGTTCTTTCTTTGCCATTATGTCCTCCTTGGGGGTCGATCATCGGTGCTATACGAAATACATCACAGTGATTTTCTTTTAGTATATTAACACAATATGCCTTAAGCAAAGGAATATCTCGATGAACCATCATCCATACTTTATCCATATCTATCGAAATATGGTAGGAATGTGCAAAAAAATTTCGCATCCCTTTGATGAGTTTCCACGCGACTTCTTGATGTGCTGTAATAAATGCGTCGGAGAAACTCCGCGACGCTTCCCCTATCGTCTGTAATGCCATAGAGCAAGCATGTTGAAAGAGACGATCCTTGATAAAATCATCTCTTGTCTTACCAAAACGTTCCTGTGCCTCGTCGATATCCTCACAATACTGCACGATAATTTGCAGAATCTGTGCGTCTTTCGGACTGAGCGTCATAGAGCAGCACCTTGTCTCTTTCCACATATTTTGCAAAAATCGGATACTCGTTTGGAATGCGTGTAATCATATCGACATCCTTGGCAACAGCATCCTCTAGGTCCATGCGAAACGCAATCAAATCCAACAAACTCACATGATCTCCCGACTCGGCGTAGACGTCCACATCGCTGTCCTCACGCGCCTCGCCGCGTGCATAGGAGCCGAAGAGCCATACCTTTCAATTTTGTATTTCTCGCAGATGGGGCGGATTTTATCACGGATTTCATCAATACTGAGAATCATGGGTGTCACCCCCTACGATTTCTTCGCCTTGCGTTTTTTCATCTCTTCCCAGAACTCACGTGTGGTGATGAGCTCGTTGCGCAGTTCCCAGAAGGTGCTCTGTATCTTCTTCGGTGTGACCTGCTCAGGCGGCAGGCCGCGGTGCAGCATGGTGAGGAGACGCGCATTCTCGCTGTCCTGCGCCGTGTACTCCGTGCGTCCTGCGATACTGCGGATGAGGTCGGCGCGCTCACTGCCGACCATGAGCGCATCCGCCGCGGGGATGCGCCGTGTGATGTCCGCGAGCGTTGCCCACGGCTCACGCCGCAGGATGGCACGCACCTCGCGCCGCACGCTGCGCGCCTCGCTGCGGCGACAGTCCATGCAGACGCCGCGGACGAGCCTCCCACAGACGGGGCACGGGGTGAGTCCGCGCGCTTCCTTTAGATGGCGTGCCTTGCGCGTCGTCAGATAGGCGCGCTCGATGTGCGTGCGCAGGTCGCTGTCCTCAATCCGGGCGGCGAGCGACGCCCCGCGTGCGATCTCGGCGTCCGACAGTCCCGTCTGTGCGAGCGCACGCCGATAGGCGGCAGGTGTCTCCGCTGCGGCATCGTCCGGCATCTGCAGAGCGGGGCGCATCGTCCGTGCAAAGGCGATCTCCGTCACCATGCGTCCGCCCGCGTAGTTGTTGACGCGCTGGACGATCTCGGGCGCACTCATGCGCATCTCGTTCTTCCAGACCGCATCGGGCGCATAGAGAAATAGCTTCTTGTCGCGCACCGCGACGGCACGCACGCGGCGTGCGACCATCTCCCCCCATGATGTCCGCCCAGTGGGAGAGGGTCGTGTGCGTGATGTAGTCGCGCTCAAAGGAGGGGCCGAGGCGACGAATCGCGGCGCGCACATCGTCGCCCGCACCCGCCGTGCCAAGTGTTGTACGCACGTCTCTTCCTCCTCTGTCTCAATACTGCATCAATACATCCAATAGACTATTTTATCCATGATTTCTCATCCCGCACCGTCCCCGCCTCCACATACCGATACGTCCCCATACGTTCTGCGGGGAAATACGCCGCATCGGTCGCCGTGATAAAGGTCTGGATGTGCTCGTGGCGGATGAAGTCGAGGAGGGCGCGGCGGCGGTCGGCATCGAGCTCGCTCATCACATCATCGAGGAGGAGGATCGGCGCCTCGCCGATATTCTCCTGCAGGTAAAAGAGCTCCGCGAGCTTCAGCGCGAGCGCGCCCGTACGCTGCTGCCCCTGCGAGCCGTAGCTCCTGAGGCTCATGCCGCCGACGCGCAGGACGAGATCGTCGAGATGCGGCCCGACGCCCGTCGCCGCCCGCGCAATATCACGCGCACGCCCCTCGCATAGCATCTTATTATACCATACATGGAGTGACTCTGTCATGTCGTCTTCGGCAAAGTCCTCTCCTCCCGCGCCTGCGATCTCATAGGCGAGTGCGAGCTCCTCGCCCGCCGCGAGCACCGCCTGCACGCGCGCGGAGAGCGCACCGAGCTGTGCGACTGCTGCGATACGACGCGTCACGATGTAGGCGGCACTCCTTGCGAGCTGCGCATCCCACGGCGGGAGATCGTCCGGTGCGGCGAGACGCTCGCGGATGTCCTTCAGCACCGCGTTGCGCTGCTTCAGGATGCGCGTATAGCGCAGGAGCTCACCGTAGTAGGCGGGACTCGCCTGCGAGAGCTCCGCATCGAGATAGCGACGGCGGAGCGCCGGCGCACCCTTGACGAGAAAGAGATCCTCGGGGGAAAGAGCACCATCGGCAGGAGACCGACGAGGTCGCGCTGGCGCAGGCTCTCCCCTGCGTAGGTAATGCGTCGCCGCGCCCCACGGGCAAAGGTAAAGGAGAGCTCGCCCGGCACATCGTGCCGCCGAAATGAAAGCCCGATGTACGCGCCGTCTGCCCCCACGCGAATGAGCTCCGCATCGCTCGATGTGCGATGGGAGCGTCCAAAGGCGGCGTAGTAGAGCGCCTCGATGATATTCGTCTTGCCTGTGCATTCGCGCCGAGAAAGATCTGCACCCCGGGGTCGAACGCGAGGTGCAGCGTCTCATAGCTGCGATAACTGCGCAGCGTCAGCTCTGTGATCTGCATTGTTACACGCGAACGACGCGGTATGTATCGTTGCCATCAATCGTAATGACATCACCGGGGACGAGCTTGCGCCGCCGTGCCGTCTCCGGCACATCGTTGCGCAGGATCATGCCCTCCGCGAGGAGTTCCTTGACCTCGCCGCCGCTCGCCACGGCCCCCGCCAGTTTCAGAAACTGATCCAACTGGATCGTATCGGTATGAATCGCGATATCCATCACGTCAGTGCGTCCTCACAGGCGTTACCACATAGATATAGTTCGGATCGGCCTCCTCGCGGATCGTGATCGGCGAGAGGTTGACCCCCTGCTCGTTCGAGCCCTGCAGAGAGAGAGGATACACGTATCGCTGTCGAGCGACTTCATCGCATCCATCAGATAGGAGGCGTTGAACGCGATCGTCACATCATCGCCCTCGACCTGCGCCGTGATCGTCTCCTCCGCCTCACCGATCTCGGGGCTGTTCGAGGAGATGCACATCATCCCGTCCGCAAAGCGCAGCTTAACGATATTGTACTGATCCGTACGCGCAATGAGCGAGGCGCGGTCGACGGCAGCCGAAAATGCCGCGACATCGAGCGTCACCTTCGTGCGGATATTCGCATCCTGCGGAATGACGCGGCGATAGTCGGGGAACGCTCCCTCAATGAGACGCGAGGTCATATAGATGTTGTCGAACGATACACTGATCTGATTATAGGAGCACGACACATGGACATCAGACGGTACATCGCTGTTCATTGTCCGTGTTACTTCCTCTAAAAAGCGTGCGGGGATAATGACGCGGATCTGCCCTGCCTCCTCCTCGAGCTGCTCGCTCTTGACCGCGAGACGATGGACGTTCGTCGCCGCAAACGTGACCTCACGTCCCTCGACCTCGAGCTGGCAGCCCGTGAAGATCGGACGCCGGTCGCGCTGCTCCTCCTTGAGACAGGCAAAGGCAGATTTCTTGACGAGACGTGCAAGAACACGATCTTTGATGGTAAATTGCAGTGTCCCGTCCATACGTTGAAGTACGGGGAAGTCCGTAACCTCCATCGTGCGCAGGGTGAAACGTACCGTACCCGAGCGAATCTCGGCCAGTCCGTCAGAGCTCTCCGTGTTAATCGAGACCTCCTCGGCGGGCAGCTTGCGTGCGAACTCTGTGAGATACTTCCCCGGAAGAACGGCAGTGCCGGTTTCGTGGATTTCGGCGGGAATGGTGACGATAAAGCCCAGCTCATAGTTTGTGGTCTGGAGTTCGAGCTGTCCTTCTCTGGCGTTCATATAGACACCAGAGAGAATCGGGGTCTGCGGCTTGGTCGAGAGCCCTTTGCTGACGACCTGCAGTGCGGCGATCAGGTCGCTCTTGGGCAGGGTGATGTTCATGATGAGTCCTTTCGCTTTCTGTGCGGCGTGGGGTTTTCAATTGCCACGTGATATATATAAATATAGTAACGGTAGTAGTAGGCGCTGTGGATATGTGGAAAATGGGAAAATCTCCAGTTTTGACGCGGCTGTGCCTGTGGATAATTGAGGCCAAGTTATGCCTGACTTATCCACAGTTTACACAGAGTGGTAGTGGATGAGTCATTTCCACAGTACGTCCACATGTCATGAGACGTCTCCTGCACAGTGTTGTCCACAGGGGGACGCACGGTCGATGCGGTGAAGGAAACACGGATCAATTGGTGCGACGGATCAGCGATTCGTTAAATCCCGCGGATCTGGATGGAGAGCGACTTGATGAGTGCATCGGTCGCGGGATCGCTCTCTTGTGAGACTCTGGATCTTCTTGTGCGCGTGGATGACCGTCGAGTGGTCGCGGTTAAAGAAGCCGCCGATCGTCGGCCATGATACCTCCGTCATCTCGTGACAGAGGTACATGGCGATCTGGCGCGGATAGGCGATGTCGTTGCTGCGCTTCGAGGAGCGGATGTCCTCGCTCGTCACTTTGAAATGCGTGCAGACGATGCGCTCGATCATCTCCATCGTGATGCGTCGCCCCTTCTCCCCGCGCAGATAGTTGCCGAGCGCGGCGACGCAGGTCGTCTCGTCGATCGGCATACGCATCATGGAGGCGTATTTGATGAGGCGCGTGAGGGCACCCTCGAGCTCGCGGATGTTGCTGTCCACGCGGCTCGCGATATAGGTCACCACATCGGCGGGGATATCGACGTCCTCGCTTTGTGCCTTTTTCTGGAGAATCGCAACGCGCGTCTCGAACTCCGGCGGCTGGATATCGACGGGCGCACCGCCCGCGAAGCGCGAGATCAGACGATCCTCGAGCCCCTTGACATCCTGCGGCTGGCGATCCGAGGTCAGAATGATCTGGCTGCCGTTGTCGCGCAGCTTGTTGAACGTCTGGAAAAACTCCGTTTGCGTCTGCTCCTGCCCCGCGAAGAACTGAATATCGTCGATCAGCAGCACGTCGATATGGTAGTATTTCTCGCGAAATGCGTCCATATTCTTCTCGCGGATGGAGCGGATAAATTCATTGGTAAAGTCCGTGCTCGCGATATAGAGGACGCGCTTTTTCGGATCGTCGGCGAGGATCTTGTGGCCGACCGCGTGCATGAGATGCGTCTTGCCGAGCCCCACGCCGCCGTAGATGAAGAGCGGGTTGTGCGAGGGGAGCCCCGGCGCGTCCGCAACGGCCTTTGCCATGGCGTAGGGAAACTGGTTCGAGCGGCCTGTGACGAACGCCTCAAAGGTATACTTCGGGTTGAGCGTCGTCGCATCGTCCGGTGCTATCGTGTGCGTCTCGGGCGGCGTGAGCGGGAGACTGCCCTGCGTGGGGTATGTCGCCTGCTCGTCCGCGGCGATATGCCCGGCGGCTGCCTCCTCTGCCATGGTGGGTTCCACCGGGATTTCCTTCGCCGCAGGCGGCTCTTTCTGGGATGCTGCCGCCGGATCAATAATGATCCGGAACGTATAGCCGGCACCGAGCGCCTTTTGTATGACATCACCGAACAGTGCACCCAGACGTGATTCTACATATTGCTTTTGGATATCTTCGCCAACGGCAAGCAGCAGTTCCTTATCTTTGAGCGAAACGGGTACAATGGGCAAAATCCACTTCTTTACGGCGTCTTCGTGAATGATTCCGCTGGTCTTATCCAGCACTTTTTGCCACAGATCGGCGAGGTTCTTTTCTTCGGACATACGATTTTGTCCCTTCGTAAAAATTTGTTATCCACAGAGTTATTCACACTTGTGGATAACTCTTCCGATGTGAAACGCTAGGTAATCCGTGAAGATCGAAAATTATGCACGATGTTTTCACAGGTTTTCCACAATGAACCAAGGGATATTTTATCAAAAAAAAGCGGACTTATCAACAGGTGCTTTGGTCTTATCCACCAAAAAAAGGGCGAAATCATGCCCGTGTGCCTTGACATACGCGCGTTTTTTCGTCTATAATGTGACCTGATTCACACGCGAGACTACCTGCGCGGCGGTATGTGCCGCGCGTTGCAGCAGAAAAGGAGGTGACGAGAGGTGAAGAGAACATTTCAGCCGAACAATCATTGGAGAAAAAAGACGCATGGATTCCGTGAGCGCATGAAGACGAAAGGCGGCCGCCTCGTACTCAAGAGAAGGCGTCAGCGCGGAAGAAAGAAACTTTCGGCGTAATATCGCTGGACTTTGGGCAGGAGGTCACCGCAGGTGACCTCTTTTTTACGAATATGGAACAGAAAAGATATACACTGCCGCGTAGCAGGATGATCAAGCGCCGCAGCGACTTTCAGTGCGTCTATCAAAAGGGGCGCTCGGTCGCGGGGCGGCGTATGATCCTCTATGTCCTGCGCGACCCGCGTGTCGCGGGAAAGGTCGGCTTTGCCGCCGGGAAAAAACTGGGCTGTGCCGCCGTGCGCAGCCGCACGAAGCGCCTCCTGCGCGAGGCGTACCGCTGTCTGCAGCATGAGCTGCGCGGCGATGTGGGGATCCTCCTCATCGGGCGCGCGGAACTTGCGGACGGCAAGATGCAGGACGCCGCCGAGGATCTGCGCCGCCTCATCCGCCGTGCGGGGATCTTTGCCGACGGCGCATCGGAGAAACGTCGGAGGGAGCACGGATGAAACGACTGCTGCTCCTCCTCATCCGCTTTTATCGCGCGGCGATTTCGCCGCTCTTTCTGCCGCATTGCCGCTACTACCCGACCTGCTCGGCGTATGCCTTGGAGGCAGTCACGCGCTACGGCGCATGGCGCGGTGGATGGATGGCACTGCGGCGCATCCTGCGCTGTCACCCCTTTCATCGGGGCGGCTATGACCCCGTACCGTAACGAAACGATTCCGAACATCCGAAATACAGACGACTTAGACTTTACCAAACGTCCCAATCGTAGGAGGAACTATCCTTGATCGAATTTTTCAGCAATCTGTTTGCGCCCATCATCCATATTTTGCAGATGATCCTCGGCGCGTTCTACTCCGTCACCAGTGCCGCCGGCTTTGAGAGCTACGGCTTTCCCATCATCCTGCTCACCATCCTCATCAAGCTCGTGACCTACCCGCTCACCGTCAAGCAGGTCAAATCCATGAAGGCGATGCAGGATATCCAGCCGAAGATGAAGAAAATCCAAGAAAAATACAAGCACGACCCGCAGATGCTCCAGCAGAAGACGGGCGAGCTCTTCCGCGAGGCGGGCGTCAACCCGCTCGCCGGCTGTCTGCCGCTCCTCGTGCAGATGCCGATCCTCATGGGCATGTACTACGCGCTCTTTAACTTTACCTTCCCGAGTGCGGAGGCGGCGGCGTTCTTCTGGCTGCCGAGCATGAGCGAGCCGGATCCCTACTATATCCTCCCCGTCCTCTCGGCGGCGACGACCTTCCTCCAGCAGAAAATGACCTCCAGTGAGATGACGGGGCAGATGAAGATAATGATGACCGTCATGCCGCTCTTCATCGGCTGGATCAGCCTCACCTTCCCGTCGGGACTCGTCCTCTACTGGGTCACGATGAACGTGGTTCAGATCGTCCAGCAGTGGTGGATGTACCGCGGTGAGGACAAGACGGCAAAGGGGGCGGCGTAATGGCGGAGATCATCGAGACGACGGGCAAGACCGTCGAGGCTGCCCTCGCAGCAGCACTGGAAAAACTCGGCTGCGGCCGCGAGGAGGTCACCTACGAGGTGATCCAAGAGCCGTCGGGCGGTTTCCTCGGACTCTGGGGCAAACGCGAGGCGCGCATCCGCGTCACGACGCGTCCCATCATCCGCCCGCACCATCGGGAGATCCCGACCCCGCCGCCGCCGACCATCACCGCTGCACCGCGCGAGGAGAGTGCGCCCACGCGCAGCGAGGACGACGGCTTCGACCCGCGCGCCAAGCGCTACCATACCGATCTGCGCTCCTCCGCACGCCGCAACGTGGCAGGCGATGGATCGCGCATGGAGACCGAGCGGCGCGATGCCGCTCCGCGGCGGGAGCGTCCTGCACGGGACGATGCGCCGCGCGGCTATGGCAATGCGCGTCCGCGCTACGAGGGAGCGCGCGGGCGTGAGGGCGGCTATCCGCCGCGCCCGCGCCGCGAACGCAGTGACATACCGCTTCTCCCGCTCACCGATGAGATGGCGGCAGCAGCAGAGGGCTTCCTCGGCAAGATCTTTGCCGCGATGGGACTCTCCGTCACGCTGAACCGCACGGATACGCCCACGGGCACGATCTTCAACATGCACGGGGAGAACCTCGGCATCCTCATCGGCAAGCACGGCGCAACGCTCGACGCGCTCCAGTACCTCACGAACCTCGTCGTGAACAAATCCCGGAGACGGGCTTTGCGCGCATCATCCTCGACGTGGAGGACTACCGCGCCCGCCGCGAGGAGACGCTCATCCGCCTCGCGGGACATCTCGCGGACAAGGCGTGCCGCATCGGCGAGGAGATCCACCTCGAGCCGATGAGCCGCCACGAGCGCAAGATCATCCACATGGCACTGCAGGACAATCGCCGTGTCACGACCTACAGCGCGGGCGATAACCCGCGCCGCTATGTCGTCATCGTCCCGAAACGCCGCCGCTACGGCCGCAGCGAGGACGGCTATGAGGCGTATGAACAGTGAGGATTTGAAAAAAGGGCTGTTGTATGAAGGCAGAAAAACTTCGTACGATAGCCCCTTGTCTTTTTTAGGAAGCGCCCCTTTCACCGCTTGCATGGTTTCACTTTCCTGTATCACATGGGGGAGACTTGGGACAACATGGTATTTTAGCTTCCCCCGTTTACGGGGGAAGTGGCGAGCTTAGCGAGCCGATAGGGGGATGCGGTATGCTTTCTTGAAACGGAAGGAGCGCCATGACCGAGGACACCATCAGCCAGATCGCGACCCCGCACGGCGCGGGCGGCATCGGCATCATCCGCGTGAGCGGAGGGGATGCGCTCGGCGTTGCGCGCCGCGTCTTTCGGCCTGCGGCGGGCGGCACACTCGGAGACATCGCGCCCTATACGGCGCACTATGGGCACATCGTCGCGGCGGACGGCACAGTGATCGACGAGTGCATCCTCCTCTATATGCGTGCGCCGCACTCCTATACGGGCGAGGACACGGCGGAGCTGCAGTGTCACGGCGGCGCGGTCGTCCTGCGCGAGGTGCTCCTCAGGACATGGGAGGCGGGCGCGCGTCCCGCAGAGGCGGGGGGAGTTCACGAAGCGCGCCTTTCTCCATGGGCGGCTTGACCTCGCGCGCGCCGAGGGCGTCATGGAGCTGATCGCGGCAAAGAGCACACGCGCCGCGCGTGCCGCACGGGAGAGGCTCGCAGGTGCATTCTCCCATGCGGTGACGGACATTCGCACGCAAATCCTCGGTGCCGTCGCACACATCGAGGCGGGGATCGACTTCCCCGAGGATGACATCCCCGCTGCCTCCGCCGAACACCTTGCGGCGGAGATCGACGCGGCGTCTGCCGCCGTCCGTCGTCTGCTCGTGGGTGCGGATACGGGCCGCATCCTGCGCGACGGGGTCAAGACCGTCATCGTCGGCCGCCCGAACGTCGGCAAATCGAGCCTTCTCAACGCCCTCCTCGGCATGGAGCGCGCCATCGTCACCGACGTGCCGGGCACGACGCGTGACATCATCGAGGAGGAGATCAGCGTCGCGGGCATCCCCCTGCGGCTTCTTGATACGGCGGGACTGCGCGCGGCAGAGGACGCCGTCGAGCAGATCGGCGTCGCACGCACCGAGCAGCACCTCACGGATGCAGAACTCATCCTCGCCGTCTTTGATGCGTCAGAGCCACTGACCGCGGAGGATCACGCGCTCCTTACGCGCCTTTCGGCGGCATCGGCAGACATTATCATCCTCTGCAGCAAGGAGGATCGCCCCTCCGTGCTGAGCGCGGCGGACTTTTCCGCCGTCGCTGCGCCCGTCCTCCGCATCTCGGCGCAGGAGGGCACGGGGCTCGATGCCCTGCGGGAGGAGATCGCCGCGCACATCGTTCGGCGGGAGGGCGACCTCAGCGATGGGGCGCTCCCGAACAAGGAGCGCGAGATCGAGGCGCTGCGCCGCGCGGAAGCGCATCTCACGGCGGCAGCGGAGACCCTCGCCGCAGACCTTGGGACGGATTTCGTCTCCATCGACCTGCGCGCCGCCTACGACGCGCTTGGCGAGATCCTCGGCGAGACCGTCGATACCGACCTGATCGACCGCATCTTCAGCGAGTTTTGTATTGGAAAATGAACGGGATTTGCCTATATTACTAGGTATAGGGAAAATGCAATACAAAAAAATAACCGCCCATTCCGTCAAATGAGCCGTTATAAAATAAATTAAGCACGAAATATAGAAAGATGCTGTCAAAGGACGCTTCTTTCTATGCTTATTAGAATTGTTGCTTCTAGTCATGACAAGACGAATTTTTCACGATAGAGGGATAACGTGAGCACAGAACAGGACTACGACATCATCGTCATCGGCGCAGGCCATGCGGGCGTCGAGGCGGCACTTGCCGCGGCACGGATGGGACAACGTACACTCATCGTCACACTGTCACTGGACAACATCGCCATGATGCCGTGCAATCCATCCGTCGGAGGCCCCGGCAAGAGCCACCTCGTTCGCGAGATCGACGCGCTCGGCGGTGAGATGGGCATCGCGGCAGATCGGGCGAGCATCCAGCGGCGCCTGCTCAACACGGGCAAGGGCCCCTGCCGTCCACGCCCTGCGCATGCAGGCGGACAAGTTCCTCTATCAGCGCATCATGAAGGAGACCCTCGAAAACACCGCACATCTCGACGTGCGTCAGCTCCTCGTGACGGAGCTGCGGACAGAGGAGACGGCGGAGGGGCGGCGCGTCACGGGCATCCGCTGTGAGACGGGGGAGCAGCTCACCGCGCGCGCCGTCATCCTCGCGACGGGGACCTATCTGCGCGGGCGCATCATCCTCGGCGAGACGATCTATGACGGCGGCCCGAACGGCCAGCGTCCTGCCATGGCATTCTCGGACTCCCTGCGCACGGCGGGGATTCGCCTCATGCGGTTCAAGACAGGCACGCCCGCGCGCGTTGACCGCCGCACACTCGACCTCGCGGAGACGGCCTTGCAGGCGGGCGACCCTGATGCGCCTGCCTTCTCCTTCCTGACGGATGCGATGCCCGACGCGCAGACCCCCTGCTACCTCACCTACACGAACGAGGCAACCCATGCCGTCATCCGTGCGAACCTCCACCGCGCTCCGATGGCAAACGGCGTCATCGAGGGCATCGGTCCGCGCTACTGCCCCTCGATCGAGACAAAGATCGCGCGGTTCCCCGACAAGGAGCGGCATCAACTCTTTCTTGAGCCGGAGGGACTCCATACCAATGAAATATATGTGCAGGGTATGTCTACCAGCCTGCCAACAGACGTGCAGGAGGAGTTTCTTCGCACCATTCCGGGAATGCAGCATGCACGCATGATGCGCCCCGGCTATGCCATCGAGTACGACTGCCTCGATCCGCTGCAGCTGGAGGCGAGCCTCGCCGTCAAAGGGATCGCAGGGCTATACTCTGCGGGACAGGCGAACGGGACGAGCGGCTATGAGGAGGCGGCGGCACAGGGCCTCCTCGCGGGCATCAACGCCGCGCGTGCCTGCGTGGGAGAGGAGCCGCTCATCCTGCGGCGCAGCGACGGCTACATCGGCGTCTCATCGACGACCTCGTGACGAAGGGGACAGAGGAGCCGTATCGCATGATGACGAGCCGCGCCGAGTACCGCCTTGTCCTGCGGCAGGACAACGCCGACCTGCGGCTGACGCCCATCGGACGCCGCATCGGACTCGTCTCGGATGCGCGATGGACGCGCTTTACGGCAAAGCGCGACGCCATCGAGATGGCTCTCGCGCAGCTGCGGGAGACACGCCTCAGCCCGAGCGCTGCGACCGAGGAGCGACTGGCGGCGGCGGGCATCCCCCCGCTGCGGACGCCCATGACCCTCTTTGCCCTGCTCGCACGCGAGGGCGACTACCGTGCACTCGCCGCCGTCTTTGACCTCCCGCCACTCGCAGACGACGTGCGCGAGGAAGTCGAGATCATAGCGCGCTACGACGGCTACATACGGAAACAGGAGGAGCAGATCGCGCGCATGGAGCGGCTCGAGGCACGCCGCATCCCCGCCGATACAGACTACGCAGCCATCGGCAGCCTGCGCCTCGAGGCAGCGGAGAAACTCGCCGCCGTGCGCCCGCGCTCCATCGGACAGGCCTCGCGCATCAGCGGCGTCTCCCCGGCCGACATCTCCGTCCTCCTCGTCTGGCTCGAGAAAGAGCGACGTATATCATAAATCCAGGGAATCACTGATAAAATGAGGTCTGTTATCAGTGATTCCCTAGGCCTATCCGTAGCGGATAGGCCTTTTGCTTCTTTGACCTGACTTGACAAAATAAGAGATATTTCCTACAATGGTATCAAATGATACCATTGTAGGTGGTGGAATATGTCTGATATCAATCAGCGGATTGAGAGTGAACAGGAAGTTCAAAACTATATCGACAAACTACAGTATGCGCTTTCTCGTGGAGCGAAAATCATATTTCAGATAGATCGCCACGTAGATCAGAAACGAGACGAACGTCATACAAATCGTTTTACGGTATCCGATTTATTTCCAGACGAAAACCCCGTGGATGCACTGAGGAGAGAATTGCAGCTGCTGCATGTGGGGGAATATATACATACGGTAAAAGATCTTCGTTTTCACCAAAGAAGTGAAATGCGCGTATTTGGCAGAAGATACCATGAATCCAGTGATGTGTATATCAAAATTCGTGTTGAACTTCTCTCGGCGACGGGAAACCATACGGCTTTTGTGATGTCTTTTCACTACGCAGAGATATCATTTGCAGCAGAAATATTTCCATATAGGAAATCGGGGGTGTAGTCATGGATACAATTCAGACAGTAAACAGGCTGTGTGGGTGCTGCATGGAAGAACATGCGGTTCAGCACGTCGTGATCCATGAGAACTCGCAGTTTAAAGGGGTATCGGTGTCGTATGATGCACACTATTACTATTGCGATCGCGCAGATGAACTCTATGCGGATGAGGACATGATCGCGCGCAATGATATTGCTATGAAAAACGAGTACCGCAAACATGCGGGCTGTTGACCGTAGATGAAATCATTGATATTCGCAAGAAGTACAAAATCAGTCAGAAGGATCTATGCAGACTCTTGGGCTGGGGCGATAAGACCATCACACGCTATGAGGGGCATCAAGTTCAGGATAAGGCACACGATGACATCCTTCGGAAGATTGATCACGATCCAAAATGGTTTTTGGATCTCTTAGAAAATGCGCGGGAGATACTGTCTGAGGATGCATACGGTAAATATCAAAAAAATGCGCGTGCATGTTATGAACAACAACAGGATTTTTATCTAAAGCAGGCAATTCTCTCGCGATATGCGCGCTATATGGATCGCCCAGAGCTTTCCGGTTATCGAGAAATCAATCTGAATATTGTCAAGGATATTATCCGTTATTTTGCAAATGCGAAAAATATGATGTACCTTTATAAAGTGAAATTGATGAAGCTGCTCTGGTATTCGGATGCACTCTCCTTTAAGCATTTTGGACATTCTGTTACGGGGCTTGTTTATCAAGCTCTCCCCATGGGCGCAGTGCCGATTGGATATGATTCCATTATAGACCTCGCCGGCGTGTATTATGAAGAGCGTGAATATGGGAATGGAACAGCATATGAATTTTTGCCAACGCCCAACAAAGAATACACATATCTGAGCGCAGAGGATATGGATATTCTTGAAACGATCATTGCGCATTTTGGCACATCAAAGGCGAAGGATATCGTGGAAGCAATGCACGAAGAGGAGGCATATAAGAAGACCGCCCCTAAGGATGTCATCTTGTTTGAGTATGCAAGAGATCTAAGTATCTCATAGCCATCATTATGTGGGGAATGGGGCAGATCCGTCATGAAAAGTTCTAGGGCAGTACTGATATATTCGGCACTGCCGTCTTAATACATCTTTTTCGCCCTGTCTGTGCCCTAGAATCCGCCATATAGCCTCTGCTCTGTGGAGGATTTTCCGCCGAAGTGCGAGCAAAAAAGATACGTCAAGATGGCATGATCGAATTTATCCGTGCTTTCTTAAGGGAGAGGAATTTTTTTCGATAGAAATGGTAAGGACAATAGCATAGGGCAGGAAGCATGGAGGGAGGGATTGACATGGAACTTGAGAAAATCTATGGTAGCGGCGGAGTAGAGCCCGCATCGCCTGCACGGCACAGCCGTACAGCGAAGGAGGTCACCTCCGACACATTTGCGCGGATGCTGCAAACATGCGCGAGGCAAAGCCCGTCAACAGCTATGGGCGTGAGGATCTGGAGGGTGACACCGTTGTGACGCGCGTGCTCGCAGATGGCTCAGTCATCACACAGATCTATAAGGGAACGACGCTGATCTCCGAGACCATGACACCTGGAGCGAATCCCGAGGCGGGCAAGGCACTCATCTCTGAGCGTGTCGACCAGTTGAAGCTTGACGAGGATGCAGCGCAGAATCCCCTGCTTGCCTCGCACGCAGCGCAGGGCGCGCTAGGAATCGCGGCAGTCATTAGTACTACAGTATCATCTGAATGACCCGTACAGCCGACCTCCTGTCCACATAGGATAGGAGGTCGCTGTGTCTTCCCCTCCCCGCTTCTTTTTTCCGTCTGTGAAACAATGCACTTTTTGTTACATGACCGTGGGAATTCCTTAGAATTTAACTAAAGTTTCTGAATTTATTTAAGTTCGTCGATCACATCTCGATAAAACAAATAGGACAGTGATATTCGCAGGAAGCGCAAAGGAGGGATTACAATGAAGTTTGAAAAAATCTATGGCGGGCGCGGCGTTGCTGCACCGACCCCCGTGCGCAGCATCGCGCACGCGAAGGATGATACCGAGAGCACTTTTGCGCAGATCCTGCAGGAGATGCGCGATGAGAAGGCAGCCGATCTTCAGGATCGCGATAGCAGCGAACCGGATACCATCATCACGCGCGTGCTCGCGGATGGGTCCATCGTTACGCGCGCCTACAAGGGGGCGCGTCTCATCTCCGAGACGACGACACACGGCAATCGTCTCACCCCGAGCAAGGCGCTCGCAGCGGAGCTGACATCCTACCTGCCCAGCCCGCCGCCCGTACCCGCGCAGTCCATGCTGGCATCGCTCGCGATGCAGAGCATGATGGGACGACCGGGATTCGCCGGCAACACACTGTAGATCGTATCGGCTGACGGCTCATTACGATAGACATCTGCTGCTCTTCTAGCCATGGAGTGACCGAATAGGTTCCTTCATCACTGATTCCTACGGGGGTATCCCCACAAAACGACCTCTCACCCAGTGGAATGTGTGAGAGGTCGTTTTGTGTATGGAGGAGCACGGATCAGTCAGATCAGCGCCAGACCTCTGCATCTCTGACGTGCCTTTTATCCACTGTATTACATTGACGCTCCCATCATCCACAACACGTCGTATAGCAGTACCGCACTATACTGTGGGGAGACGATAATGCTGCCGCTCCGATCAATGAATCCCCACTTGCCGTCCTTTATGATCGGTGCAATTCCGGCGGAGAAATGCCACGGGAACTCCAGCCCCGCAGGGAGATGAAAGGCAATCTGTCCGGCCTTGTCAACTGCATGGGGCAGGGCTTTTCCTCGTTTTCCTGTGATCCCCCGCAGGCCTTTATACGCTGTTTTCCATCATCATTGTGAACGGCGGCGGTTGGATTCATCAAAAAAGCACGGCAGATGGCAAGGCCGTGCTTTTTCGTTAGACGAATCTAATCCGTCGATGCTATCATGATGGTCAAAGCGATTCGGTCACAGGCATTCCCTAGGAGGTATGGCGAAAGATGATGACATCGATGATTGTCCTGATCCTGTTCGGCGTGGTGGCATGTGGCGCAGCGCTGTGGTCGATGTACCGCGGGCTGCGCGGCGGGGCGACCAAAAATTCCTCCATTTTGAGAACGGACGCCTGACCGTCTTCTATTACTCCTTCCCGGGGATGCACGAAAAGACATACGCGCTCGATCAGATCCGTGAGGTGCGCTTTACCCATCACTGGATGCGCAGCCCCGTCTCGCATACGGGCAAGATGCAGATCGTATTGAACGACGGGACGGTGAGCCGGTCGTTTTTCTACGACGGGAGCGTCCACATGAAAAAGATGGTGCTCGCCACCTCGCTGGCGCTGATGAGCCTCACCACGAAGGAGCTCGCCGAGGAGTTCCGCTGTCATGGCGTACACCGCATCATCATCGATCCGCACCTTTTGGAGTGAGGCAGGGCGGCGGAGACAATCAAAAAGCACGGCTTAGCGATAAAGCCGTGCTTTTTCATTTGCTGTGCTAAGGAAGCACTGATAAATTCAGCACTACCATCTTGACGCATCTTTTTTGCCCGCACTTCGGCGGAAAATCCTCCACATAGCCTTTGCTATGCGTCCGGTTTTCCACCTTGTTCGGACAAAAATCTACGCCAATCTGAGAGACTGTTTTATCAGCGATTCCCTAAAACATCAAAATTAGCGATTTATTTTTTTAATGTAAATTCGATATTTTATTTAAGAAGCCTTATGATATCTGTCAGCAAAGGAGTGTGACACAATGTCGATGAAGGTTGGACATATGAGAGCTGCTGTCGCTGGCGTGGAAGCTCAACAGCAAGCATCTCCCAATAATAAAAAGACGACAGCCTCACAGCAAACTACTCAGCAGCAAGCATCTCCCGCCTATGCCATCGATTTGAGCACTCACGCGCGGTTGGAGAAGATGGACGGCAGGGAAAGGCTCCAATGGCTGCTAAGTAATTTCAAGCAATTTGACGGGGAAATCACCGTTGAATCGCGAGACGAATTTCTGAAACAATGGCACGCTGCACAAGATATAACCAGAGAAAAGATGCAAAAAGAAAACACGGCTGTGTTTGTGGCGCCTGCTCCACATTCCCTCGAAGAATACTTAACTGGCGATGAAATTCTAGGAATGGATCTCTATACTGAACGTCGCGTCCAAAAAAGACTTGATTTCTTTACCCCACTCTATACAGAGGCAGATACAAAATTCGAAAAGTACCGTAATGTCGCTACTAAGATACAACGTGGAGGCGAGACAGAATTTCGGAAGTATAATCTTATGTTTGCCGCTATGGCTGCAATCTCCAATAAGGAGTATGCAGATGCCGAACTGAATAAACGTATTTCTCGCGGACACACGACCCGTGAAGAGTACATACGGGCAACATCTTACGCGAGTGAACTGCAAAACCGCGCTGGCGTATTTGTCACAGCAGATCTTGATTCCCCGGGTGTAGCACATGCAAATGGGATACGCTACGAATATAATGGCTCGCTCGCCAACATCGGCGTTAAACAACTCGATTTCATGGCACGCCACCGCGAAGCGGACGATATTTGGGTAAAAGTAGCGCAGGGTACTTATCAAAATCGCGGGGAGATCCTATCTGCGCTAAAAGATGCGGGATTCGATGATACAGCAAATGCTTATCGCGAATTCATGCGCGATCAAGTAGGAACCGATTCCTTAGCGCGTGTCATGGAACTTCCCTTCTCGCATGGCACCGGAGCTCTCTGGTGGTATGCATTAAACGAAAGAGGAAAAGACGATACTTATACGCCACTGCAGCGCTCGATGCGTGGTGATGATGGAACGTCGATCCAGTACACGTCAAGAGAGATCAATGCGGCACTTGCAGAAGGTGTGGATGAAGTTAATTTCATCAAGACGCTTGCCAGTCAGCGCGAACCGGCATACTTATATTAGCTCCCGAACGGTCGCTGGGCGAGAGCGAAGACGAAGCAAGAACTCGCAGGGAAAAATGTGCAGGGAGACGAGGAAACCGAGTCTCGGAAGAAAAACAATCCTCTCGATGCAGAGCTCCGCAATCTGCGTAATCAGCTTGAAACGGTCAAAAAATCCTATATGCCGCCCGACCAAAAAGAGGAGCTGATCACCTCCATTAAGAAGCGCATCAATACCATACTCATACAAACGGTTGCAGCACAAAAGGGCGCGAACAAGAAAAATTCATACGAGCAAATTTAGTTGAATTCATATCCCTCCAGATTGAGTTGATTTTTCTTTATCTAGGGGGGATTTTTGAATAAAAACAGGATCGTCACACAAATAATGTAACGCCCCTATCCTGATTGTAACCCCGTGATACCTTTTCGGCCAGTCTTGATATACGTTGGGCAAGGAAGTTTTGAAGCCGGTGTTAAGCAAAGCACATAAGGCTGATTAATTATAATCATACGAACAAGCCTTAATAAAAATTAAATTTACATAATGCGACTATAGTATATACCTTATTTCTTCAGCAGATATTTCGATATATATAATATGATAGTTTTATCGTTTCATAAGTAAAAGTATCTAGAGGAAATGGTCAGCAAAGGAGTGTGACACAATGTCGATCAAGGTCGGACATACGAGCGTTACCACCGTTCCTGGCGTAGATGCCCGGCACGCATCTTCCGCTCATCAAAAGATGTCGACAGCGCAGCAACCACCGCAGACGCAGGAATCTCCTGCCTATACAGTGGACTTGAGTGTACGCGAACGCCTCGAAAACATGGATCCGGCAGACAGGATTCATTGGATTCTGAGCAACTTCAAACGATTTGACGGAACGATCACCACCGGTATGGACAAAGAATTTGAAGAAAAATACCGTGCGCGCCAAAAAGAAGTGACGGAGAAGGCTCAGAAAGACTTCAACGATATGTTCGAGCAGATCGACCCCGCCGATCTCGAAGCCGACCTCAAGGGCGACTTTCTCCTCGGACTAAATCTCTATGACGAACATGACACACAAAAACATCTTGATTTCTTTACACCTCTGCACGCGGAGTCAAATGAGCGCTTTGAAATACCGTAACCTCGCAAATAAAATTCGCACGGGCGGTGCGGAGGAGTTTCGACGGTATAACCGCATGTTTGCCGCGATGGGTGCGATCGCCAATATAGAAGCCGCAGATAAAGAAGCCGGTAAACGCATTGCCCGCGGACAATACACAAGTGAAGAATACGCACGGGCAAAATCCTATGCAAGTGAATTACAAAGCCGTGCGGGGGTATTCGTTGCGCCGGATTTTGACTCTCCGGGAACAAAGTATGCGGCATCCATGCGCTATGCGTACAACGGCTCACTCGCCAATATCGGCGTCAAACAGCTTGACTTCATGGCACGCCACCGCGAAGCAGAGGATATTTGGGTAAAAGTAGCGCAGGGGGCATATAACAGTCACGGAGAAATTCTATCCGCACTGAAAGATGCAGGACTCAATGACACGGCAAATGCTTATCGTGAATCTTTATCCCGGCTCACAAGAGGGAAATTTTTTACAATCGATGATGCGTTAAAATCCGGCGTTTACCACGAAACCGGGGATCTCTGGCGTGCCGCCCTAAACGAAAAAGGTCAAGAGAATACTTACGCGCGCCTACAACGCAGTATCCGCGGCAACGATACATCGACAATCCGTTATACGGCATCGGAAATTGACGAGGCACTCTCTGAAGGCGCCGATGAAGTTAAATTCCTCAGAAATATGATTGCCGACCGTGATCCGGCATTCCAGTACCAGCTGCCGGACGGGCGCTGGACGCGCGCGAGGACCAAACAGGAACTCGCAGGGAAAAATGTGCAGGGAGACGAGGAAACCGAGTCTCGGAAGAAAAACAATCCTCTCGATGCAGAGCTCCGCAATCTGCGTAATCAGCTTGAAACGGTCAAAAAATCCTATATGCCGCCCGACCAAAAAGAGGAGCTGATCACCTCCATTAAGAAGCGCATCAATACCATACTCATACAAATGGTTGCAGCACAAAAGGGCGCGAACAAGAAATTCATACGAGCAAATTTAGTTGTATTCATCCTCCCTCAGATTAAGCTGATTTTCGCTTTATCTGGGGGGGGGATTTTTAAGGAGGCACTGATAAATTCAGCACCACCGTCTTGGCACATCCTTTTCGTCCTCGCATTGCCGACAGGGCAAAAATCTGCATCAATACGGCGGACTTCATTTTATCAGCGATTCCTTTATTTTATCAGTACTTCCCAGCGCATCTTTTTTGCCCGCACTTCGGCGGAAAATCCTCCACATAGCCTTTGCTATGTGGAGGATTTTCCACCTTGTTCGGACGAAAAAATCTACACCAATCTGAGAGACTGTTTTATCAGTGATTCCCTAAAAATCCGTCAGAGCCCTTATTTCTTCGCCTGACCGACCAAGAACATGCTCGCGTCCTCATATTGCGGTGCGATCACCATACTGCCGCTGTGGTCGATGTAGCCCCACTTGTCGTCGACCTTTGCGGGGGCAAGCCCTGCGGCGAAGCTGCCGAGCTCTGTCACCGTGCTCGGCGTGAGGAAGGGGACGCGCCCCGTCTTGTCGATGAAGAACGGCTTTCCGCCCTTGACGACGGCGGCCAGTCCCTCGTGAAAGTCCTGCACGGCATTGTACGTGGGCGCGATGGCAACACTGCCGTCCTTTGCCGCGTAGCCCCACAGCTCCGCCGTATCCTGCACGGCGGCGAGATCCTCAGAGAAACGGCGCATCATGCGGTAGTTTGCGGGGACGAGATAGGCGCCCGTGCGGTCGACGCAGCCCCAGCGGCTCTTTACCTTGACGAGTGCCGTGCCGTCCGCGAAGGTGCTGTTGTAGTCATTCTTGATCGAGACGATCATCGTGCCCGTCTTGTCGATGTAGCCGCGCTTCACATTCTCATCGTCGAGCATGAGCGGGTCATAGATGAACTGGCCTGCTGTGCCGGCGGCGATGGTGAGCACCGCGCCGAGGAAGTTCGTTGACTTCACCTTGCGCCGTACCTCGGCAAGACCATCGTGAAAGGGGAGCGCATAGTCATACGGTGCGGCAAAGACCTGCGTGCCCGTTTGTCGATGTAGGCGAGCCCCTTCTTCCCGCGCACGGCGGCCAGCCCCTCGCTGAATCCCGTGGGGATTTCTCGATACTGCGGCGCGATCACCATCGTGCCCGTCCTGTCGATAAAGCCCCACTTGCCCCCGACCTCGACGGCGGCCAGTCCCTCGGAGAAAATGCTCGCCGAGGCGTACTGCGGCGCGATCACCTCCGCGCCCGTCTTGTCGATGAAGCCGACGTGCTTCTTGTCCTCCATGACGCTCGCCAGCCCCTCGGAGAAGATCCCCACATAGGCGTACGACTTCTCCGTCAGGCGCGAGCCGTCCGCGCGGTAAAAGCTCCATCGCTTGTCCGTGCCCTGCACGAGGGCAGCACCGTCATGATAGGGGACGACGTCGCGCTGCGTGACGGGGAGGATCAGCGTGCCGTCCGTCCCATAGCAGCCCCATTTCTTGTCCATATCCTGTACGACGATGCGATCCTCCGTCAGCTCCTCGATGTGACGGTAGGCGATGGGGACGACCTGCTTGCCGTCCGCACGGAACACACCCCATTTCTTCCCCTGACGTGCGAGGAGATAGCCCTCGGCGTAGGGGCGTATCTCGTCGTACTCCGCTGCGATCACGGCAGTGCCCGTCGTCGAGACGGCACCCCATTTCCCTGCGGTCTTGACGAGGGCGAGCGGTGCCGCATGGACGGCGGCGGACGGCTCCTGCCCGCGATCGACCAGAATGCCCATCCCCGTGTAGAGCGGGTTGTCGTGGATGGATTCGGCGGCGGCGTGAGGCATCTGTGCCGCGATCAGGCCTGCGGCGGCGAGCGCGGCGATGGCGGTGCGCAGACGCGACGTCTTCTTCTGTGTCATGTTCATTCCCCTTTATACTTAGGAAGCACTGATAAATTCAGCACTACCATCTTGACGCATCTTTTTTGCCCGCACTGTGTCGGCAAATCCTCCACATAGCCCTTGCTATGCGTCCGGTTTGCCTCCTTGTTCGGACGAAAAATCTACGCCAATCTGGCAGACTTCATTTTATCAGCGATTCCCTAAAATTCCCTTATCCTGCTACTATTCGCGCAGAATCAGTGCTTTCCCTGCCATGAAAATGGATAAAATGAAAATCTTTGTCGCAAAAAAACCCGCACACCAAGGGGAGGTGTACGGGTTTTTGTGTTCCTTCGAACATTCTGCGCCGCAGGCACTCAGCAGTTCCCGCGGTGGACATGGCGCAGGTGACGCGCGGCGACGGCGGTGAGTGCGTCGATGGCCGCGATCGGTGTCGGCGGCGTCTGCATGCGGTGGCGCGGGAAATAGCGGCTGATGTGGAGCGGGAGGTCGGGCGAGAGGGCGGCGAGCCAGCGTGCCTCGGCGTCCATGTCCTCCACAGAGTCGTTCATCCCGGGGATGACGAGGGTCGTCACCTCGACGTGGACGCCCGCACGGACGGCGTGCGTGATGGTCTCGCGCACGGTCATGAGGTCGCCGCCGAGCCGTTGGTAGAAATCCTCGCGCCAGCCCTTGAGGTCGATGTTCATTGCATCGACGTGCGGGAGGAGACGTGCGAGCGGCTCCGCGCAGATCGTGCCGTTCGTGACGAGGACGACGGCGAGCCCTGCCGCGTGGAGGAGCGGCGCACAGTCCATGATGTACTCATAGGAGATGAGCGGCTCGTTGTAGGTGAACGCGACGCCGAGATTGCCATGCGGGGCGGCGTTCAGCTCCTGTGCGAGTGCGACGAGACGCGCGGGTGGTACGTTCTCCGTCGGTATAGTGGCATCTGCCGCCGCGATGTCTGCGTTCTGGCAGAACGGGCAGGCGAGATTGCATCCGTAGCTGCCGACAGAGAGGATCGCATGGCCGGGATGAAAGTGGTGCAGCGGCTTTTTCTCGATGGGGTCGAGTGCGAGCGCGGTCAGCCGCCCGTAGTTCGTCGGACGGATGACGCCGCCGACGTTCGTGCGCGCGCGGCAGAACCCCGTCTCATCCTCACGCAGGCGGCAGGCGTGGGGACAGAGATCGCAGATCGCCGTCACGCGTGCCGCTCCGACGTGAACCGCCAGATGCGGATCGCGGCGTCCTCGGGGATGCCCGCCTTTTTGCGTGCGGCGCGCAGCTGCTCCTCGGCAGTCTCTATGCCGGGGGCGGCGGGGAGCATGACCCCCTTGCGCCCACGCGACTCGGCGATGATGCCGTAGGATTTCGGGTCGAGCGCATCGGCGCCGCCCACGAGCTCCGGCTCGCTGAGCACGTCGACCGTGATATCGAGTGCGTCCAGTTCCTCCTCCGTCACGGGGGCGACGTGGGTGTCGTTTCGTGCGGCGTGCGCGGCATTGCGCGTGATCTCGTCGGCGATGCTCTTTGCCGACGGCTCGAACGTGCCGTACGTCCCGCGCGGCGTGCCGTTCCGCGTGAGCGTCACGTAGACCCCCGCGCGCCCCATCATCTCCTCCGGGAGCTCTGCGGGTACGGGCGGCAGTTTCCCCGTGCGGACGATCGTCTCCACGGCGCGGCGGGCGAGCCGCACGTAGTCGTCCTCTGCCGCGCGGCGTTCCTCGCGGGCACGCCGCTCCAGCATCTCATACCGCTCCACGAAGCTGCGGCGCGGATCCTCGCGCGTCACCTTGAACGACACGAGACCGTAGCCGACGCCCGTCGTCCCCTGATAGGAGAGTTTTTTGATCTTCAGTGCGCGTGCGTCGAGCACGCCCGCCAGCATCCACAGCCCGCGCAGGGCGCACTCCGCCGCCGGCTGATAGAGGGCGGGCTCCATGCGCAGGAGCTTTAGGAAATCGCCCTCCTCCAGATACTTCATGCACGCCTTGTCAAAACGCGGCCCCTCGGGCGCAAAGCCGCGCGGTGCGTCGGGCGTCAGGCGGTGGGAGAGATCGCCGCTCGCGAAAAAGACCGCCCGCCGTCCGAGCTCCTCCGCCACGCGGGCGATGCACCGACCGAACACATAGTGCTCCTTGGGCGAGAGCCCCGAGACGCCGACGCGCACGAGACGAAAGTCCGTCGTGTGTGTCTCAAGGAAGGAGAGCGGCACCATCACCCCGTGATCGAGCGCGGCACCCCGTCCGCCGACGCCGCCCGCCGCGATCCCCTCGGCGGATGCCGCTTTTGCGAGCTCCTTGGCAAAGGGCTCATCGTAGTCCGCCATGACGCGCAGATCGGGCGCACCGAACGCGGCGAAGTCCCCCGACGCCATCTCGCCCGGCGCGATGTGGAAGTAGTCTGCGTACATCACCGTGTGCGGGCTCACGACGATCACCGTCTCGGGCGCGAGCTCTGCCGCCTCCTTCATCGCGCGCTCGTAGGCGTTCTGCGTCAGCTGGAGCTTTCGCTCCTCGCCCTGCCCCACCTCCGGCAGCAGGAGCGGCGGGTGCGGCAGGGCGTATGCGGCAACGATGGACATGGCACGGCCTCCTCTCTATATTATGGTATGAATTCGACACGCGGCGCGAAAGCCCTGCATTTCTCCACACTTCCTTGAAAAGGAAAAAGATAAATGATAATATTAGATGACAGATTATAACAAAATAGGAAATGTGGGGCGACCAGAAAGGGAATGGTGTGTGATGAAAAAGGGACAACAGATGTTACGAAAGAGATGGCAACGGATGGCGGCCGTCGCAGTGGCAGCGGCGCTCCTGTCGGGCGCACCTCTGGGCGTGCCGCGCGCCGAGGCATTCATTGGGCTGGGGGACATTCTCGGCGGTGCAGCCAATGCAGCGAGCAAAGCGTCTGCCGTCCGCGCGGGATATCTGGATGCGGGCGACAATCCCGTCCTGCAGGACGAGCTGTATAAGAAGGAGCTGGGTGATGCCGCGCGCGAGGTAGACCCGGAGGCGGTGAGGGTCACGGAGGATGTATTTGCCATCCTCCTCGAAAAGGGGGGACTATGTCCTGCGCAACGACTCTCTTCCCTTCCGCCTGAAGGTTGTTCCGAACAACGAATTCAACGCGTACTGCAACTTCACCGATTTCATCTGCATGAACGACGGCCTCGTTACGGCGTGCGGCTACAACCGCGACGAAGTCGCCGCCATCCTCGGGCATGAGATGACGCACGGGTACAATCAGCACACCGCGAACGCGGCGGCGAAGTATGCCATTGCAGACTTTGCGGGGGATCTCGCCAGCAATGCTCTCAGCAGCGCGACCTTCGGTGTCGGCTCGGAGCTCACGGACGACTGGATCAAATTCCTCAAGGTCAAGAACATTAACGTGCCGAACGAGAAGGATGCCGACCGCAATGGATTCTATACCATGGCGAGTGCGGGATTCAATCCCGGTGGCCCGGCGGCCGCCATGGCGCGCATGAGCTACTATACGGAACACCGTGACCAATTCACGGATTTCTTTGAACCGGCCGAGCACCCGGATACGCGCAATCGGCTGAAAGATATGGCGGCGCTCCTCACGGCCTATGGCATTGGGCACCCGGAGGTACGCAATGTGAACGACGTCTACTTTGACAAGGAGCTGCTGCTGACCGCCGAGCCGGACGGTGCGCAGGACGCCGAGGAGATGGCGTATCTGATCGCGGGCGGCATTGCCAAGGGATTCCATGACCACCGCTTCGTTGCGGACTGGAATTTCCGTACGTTGGAGGACGGGCGGATCGATTTCCTCGATGATAACGCCGTCTATCAGCCGTTGAAGAATGCCCTGCGCGCAGAGGCGGGGCTTGGTGCACGGTTCCAGACGATGGTGGAACGCGCCTATGAAAACGACAGCAAGACCAACGCTCGCGCGACATTCCTCAAGGCAGAGCTCGAGCGCAGCCAAAAGAACGCGGCGCTGCGGAGGTCACAGGCGGAGCACACCAAAGATGCGCCGTACAAGGCCCTCAATGGCGAGCTCTACATGAAACTCGGTCTCACGGATTTCGCGGAAAAGGAGTTCCGCCGGGCGAGCGCACTCGATCCGAATAACCTGCAGGCACGGAGCGGGATGGCGACAGTACTCAGCGCACGTAAGGACTATGACGGCGCATTGATGCTCGTCAACGAAGTCATCACCAAAGCACCTGCATGGGGCGGCGGCTATGTCTCACGCGCGATCATCTACCGTGATATGGGCGACCACGAGCGCGCGCTTGCCGACTGTAATACGGCGCTCGCGGCAAAGGATGTCGACTCCTATGCCTATAAGGTCGCGGGGGACATCTTCGATGCACAGGGGGCCACGGAGAATGCCCTCGTGGAGTACAAGGCATACCACGAGGCAAATCCGAGCGCGAAGGACATCCCTCCGACATACATGGCACGTCTGAGGTGAGGACATGAGGACGCGGAAAACAATCTACACAGCGACCATCGCAGCAGCACTCTCTGCCGCGTGCGTTTGGAGCATCGCTGTGATGGCTCCCGTACATGCCAACCAAAAGGTGTATCGCAGCGTGACCGCCGCCGATGAGGAACGTGCACAGCAGCTGCTTGCACAGGCGGACGCAGAACGCGAGGCGGGCGACTACACGGCGGCGATCGAACACTACACACAGGTGATTCGCATCGACGAGCGGGTCGGCGGCTACGCAGAGCGCGCCTACTGCCGCTACAAACTGGGCGACTATGAGGTCGCCGAGCGTGATGCCAACACCGCCATCCATCGTCGCAGCGCCCGTGAGCTGACCAAGGCCGGTGTCGCCGGCATGGCAGAGCTCGTCCGCGGCATGAGCCGGTATCAGCGCGGAGAGTACGATGCGGCGGCGGAAGATCTGAAGATGGTACGGGGCACGCGCTACGATACACCTGAGGTTCGTGCGGTCTGCGACGAAGTACGCGCAAAGATCGAGGAACGCGCTGCTGCGGAACGTGCCGCGCGGCGGGAGGCATACATGGAGGCCGCAGCAGCAATCTATGCACGGGTGCAGAGCGCCGATCCACCCGAGCGCTGCGCCACGATGCGCTGGTCGGACTATTCCTCTGAGCCCGTGCGTACGGACGCCGTACCGCCGCTCTCGGAGCTGATGGGACATGTATTCCTGCTGACAGATCCATACGGATTTCATACAATACCGCATCCGGAGAATCCCGAGCGGGCTGACATCAGTACAATGCTCATCAGAGGAAAACTACCTCGGGCCTCGTTCACTTTTGTGTGCTCCCCTATGGAGAAGGCGAAGCCGTTGCACTGATGGATGACACGGGCGTGTTCATCGGCGACAACTATGAATGCCAGCCTTTGGTCATTCCGTTCTTTCCCCTTTCGACGAATGGATACATGCTCGGTGCGGTCAATGATGGCCCGGGCGGCACTTACCTTGTGAGTGGGCTGCTCGTATCCCTCAGTATCGAAGCAACGGGTACCGAGGGGGTCTATCATTTGGTCTACTATCTCGATACCCTCAAGGGCCTCCGGCGTGCGGATGGCTACTACGCCGTACTCGAGCGGATCAAGTAATCGCCGATCGTTCATTTGTCGATCCTTTTCTGCCGTCGACGCAGCAAGAGCTTTCATTCAGCCGATTTGGCGTTTGAAAGCTCTTTTTGTCCTTGACAACCGCTGTCGCCGTGCATACTATGATAGTAGAGAAAGAGGAGGAATCGAATCAGTGAGCATCATCAAGAAGGACATTCCTGCGGAGTACCGTGTACTGATTCAAAAACTCCGCCTGATCGACGATACGTTTTTCAACGTATGCTTTGATAACTATACCGAGGGGATGCAGCTCCTGCTGCGCATCTTCTTTGATCGAGACGATCTCGTTGTTCGGCGCGTCGTTACGCAGCAGAGTGCGGACAATCTCTACGGACGCGGGGTGCGTTTCGACGTACTGGCAGAGGACAGCGAGGGGAAACTCTACGACTGCGAAGTCCAGCGGGCAAACGAAGGCGCAGTTGCGCGTCGGGCGCGCTACAACAGCAGCATGATGGACTCGCGCGCGCTGGCAAAAGGAGCGGAGTTCGCGGCACTTCCGGAGGCGTGGGTGATCTTCATCACGGAAAACGACATCTATGGGGCAGGATGCCCTCTGTATCACGTTGAGCGGATCGTCCAAGAAACGCAGCGTCCATTCGATGATGGGGCGCATATCCTCTATGTCAACGGAGCGAACCGAGACGACACACCGCTCGGGCGGCTGATGCAGGACTTTTTCTGTGAGCGCCCGGAGCAGATGAATTATGCGGAACTTGCGAAACGCGCTGATTACTTTAAGGCAGAAGCAGAGGGGGTCAATGCCATGTGTGAACTGATGGAAAAATTTGGCGAAAAGAAGATGGAAGAGGGACGCATCGAGTCGGCGCGTCGGACGGCGACGGCATTGCTCGTGCTGGGGAAGCTCACACTCTCTCAGATCGCTGAGGCAACAGAACTGTCACAGGAAGAGGTAAAACGATTGGCAGGGACGCTCGGAGCGTAAGTTCTTGCGAGCGGAGATTCTAGGGAGCCTCTGACAGAGAGCCGCTCAGCTTGACATGCTTCATGTTATCCGTTCCTCCTGAAATATAAAAAAATGCGATTTTTTATATTTCATTTGACGAAGATATAAAAAACGCGATGATTTGGAGGTGGATGGAGTACGAGCGGTGCAGTAGTCCCATGAAAGCCGCCGCCTTTTTGATGATTTTTATGCTATACTACTGGCATCGATGGTTTCTCAGTAAGTGAACGGGGAGGATGAGAGAGATGAAAAAGGGATTGATCCTGTTGGCGGTCTTCATGTTCGCCCTGTCAGGGATCTCTATGGCAGCGGGCATTAACCAGATCAATCGAGATGGGCACGTTCTGAACGATTCGGACATTGCACTTGGCGGCATTATGGCGGGGACAACGCGCGCGGAGGTCGAGGAGATATATGGTGCGCCGACCACGCGGACAGAGCCGGAGTGGAGTGATGCGCGGAATGACATGATAGATACGTATACCTATGGGACATCTTTTCGCGTGATGTTTATTGGGGATCGTGCCGAGTTCATCAACACGGATGCGCCGAACGGCATTGCGACGCCGGCAGGCGTGACCGTCGGCGACCCACAGAGCAAGATTTTGCGCATCTACGGCAAGCCGTATCGTTACAGCAAAGCAGAAAATGGGAGAGAGACCTTCGTCTACCGTGACCAGTATCATATAGGTCTTGCATTCACCGCCCAAAAGGGCTTCATCACTTCGATTGGGATTGTCGGATCGGAGTGATTCGGTCAATCTGTCGACGTATACATAAAAACAGCCTTCTGTATCGATCATGATGCAGAAGGCTGTTTTTGCTCCGATGCGTGCAGCATCAGCAGGCATATTGGGAGGGCTTTACGCCCGGCGATATAGCGCCAACACCTCATACGGACGGAGGCATTCCTCCCAGCCGGGGTAATTCCCGAGGAGTTTCCGGGCGTCGGCGAAATCCTGCAGAGACAGATGACGCAGGGGAACGGCCGTGGGGCGGAAATTACAGAGCACCGTCAGCCGTTCCCCTTGCCATGTGCGCTCATAGGCGATCACGTTGGGATTGTCCTCCTCAATACATCGGATATCGCCCTCCGCAATGATGGGCATCTCATGGCGCAGCCGGATCAGGCGCCGATAAAACGCCAGAATGGAATGCTCGTCCTTCTGCGCCGCCTCCACATGGATCGCCGCATGATTTTTCGCCAGAGGGATCCAGGGCTCTCGCGTGGAAAAACCTGCGTACGGCCCGGCGGACCACTGCATCGGCGTGCGTCCGTTGTCGCTGGAGCGCGCGGCTAGGATCGTCAGCGCCTCCGCCTCCGTTTTGCCCTGCTCCCGCAGGATGCGGTAATAGTTCAGGCTCTCCACATCCCGGTAATCCGCGATGGAGGTATAGCCCGCGTTGGTCATGCCCAGTTCTTCCCCTTGGTAGATGTACGGCGTACCGCGCATCAGGTGGATGCAGGCCGCCAGCATCTTGGCCGACGCCTCACGGTACTCCTTGTCATCCCCCAGACGCGAGACGATGCGGGGCTGGTCATGGTTGCACCAAAAGAGCGCATTCCAGCCGCCGGCCTTCGCCATGCCCGTCTGCCACGCAGCGAAGAGCTGCTTTAGCCGCATCATGTCCGGCGGCATTAGGGCCCATTTGTCACCGTCCTTGTAATCGACCTTCAGATGATGAAAACTGAACGTCATGGACAGTTCATGATTGGCCGGGCGGGTGTAGTGGATGCAGTTCTCGAGATCCGTGGACGCCATCTCGCCAACCGTCACCATATCGCCGATGCCGGCGCTATGGACAAGCTCCTGCAAATACTCGTGAATATGCGGCCCGTCGGCAAACAGCCGTCGCCCCAGCCCCTGGGTATCATCGGCAAACCTCCGGCTTGGCGACGAGGTTAATGACATCAAAGCGAAAACCGGCGACGCCGCGCTCCTTCCAAAACCGTACCACCTTGGCGAGCTCGTCCAGTACGGTCGGATTCGTCCAATCCAAATCCGGCTGACTCACATCGTGCAGATGCAGATACCATTTGCCCAGGCGCGGCTCCCACTGCCAGGCACTGCCCCCGAACGCGCATTGCCAATTGGTCGGCGGCTCCCCCCGGGGCGTCGGCGCACTTCTTATTGCGGCCGTCACGCAGAATGTAGTAGCGCTGGTAATCCGCATCGCCCGCGAGGGCCCGCCGGAACCACGCGTGCTGATCGGAGGTGTGGCACAGCACCATGTCCAGCATGACTTCAGCCCCTTGGCATCGGCGGCCTTGACCAGCGCGTCAAAGTCATCCATGGTGCCGAAATGCGGATCGATGGCCAGATAATCGGCGATATCGTAGCCGTTGTCCTTTTGCGGCGAGACGAAAAAGGGCGTCAGCCAAAGGTAGTCCACCCCCATATCCGCCAGATAATCCAGCGCATCGATCACACCGCGCAGATCCCCGATCCCGTCGCCGTTGGAGTCCTTGAACGACTTGGGGTAAATCTGATAAACGAACTTATTCTTAAAGTCTGCCATGCTGTTCTCCTCCCCATCCATCAGAGGCAGAGAGCACGTCGCATTCCGCCCGTGCTCCGCGCTCCTTGTCCGCGTCAAAATGATGCGATCACCGTCTCTCCGGCCTTGCCGGTCATGCTCGTGTGGAAGGCACAGGTCTCCACATCGTTTGTTGGTAATGACACAGACCGTCACATCGGAATGACCCGCCGCCTTAATCTTTGCACGACTGATAGCCGATCATGTCCACCGTAAAATAACCGAAATCCCAGTGAGGAATCCTGTCCACAGGCGTCGTCGCCACGGCGTAGGCATTCAGCAGCTGTCCGGACACCAGCGTCAGTCCGAGAATGATGCCGAGGATGGGGGTGCCGCCCATTTTTCGCACCACTGACCAGCAAATCCCCACGGGGACGCCCATGTGGAAAACCGCCTCGCCGATGAGCCGGAGAAATTGGTCCATTCCGACCCAGAACTGACTCAGCTCCACCAGCGTCTTGGTCCCGTTTTCGAACAGGTACAGCTGGTCGATGCAGTTGCGGGACCCGAGAATCAGACCGCCGGTGATGATCGCGGGAATGAGCGGTGCGAAAATCTCTGCGGCAATGGCCGCCGCGCGCTGCAGGATGTTCTGATTCCGCTGCACTGCCTCATTCACCGCATCCTTGGACACGCCGTCGATGCCGGCCACGTCCACGAAATCCTGATAGTACTCCGCGACCGTACCCGGAGTATTTCTGCTTTGAGGACACGGCGGTCCGAAGAAACGTACGGTAACAACAGTGCCTATGCTCACCCCATTCCCCGGAGGGCGGCGATGACGAGGGCGGGGAGAAAGTTCGCGACACGGATGTTCGGCAGGCCGAGGAGATTCGTCCCGATGGCAAAGATGAGGATGTTGCCGACGCAGCTGAGCCCGGCGAGGGCGCTGTCCGTCATATAGGGCGCGAGCAGGCCCGCGAGAGCGAAGATCGCGCCCTGAAAGAGCCCGACGGAGACGGAGGAGAAGATGCAGCCCTTGCCGAGGGTCGCCGTGAGGAGCATGATGATGACACCGTCGAGGACGCTCTTGGTAAAGAGGACGGACGGGTCGCCGAGCAGGCGGTCATTGATCGAGCCGATGACCGCCATGGCGCCGATGCAGACCGTGAGCGAGGCGGTGACGAAGCCCTCGATAAACCGCGTGTCGCCCGCGCTGCCCGAGACGCGTTTCAGCCACGCGCCGAACGCGGTCATGCGCGCCTCGATGTTCAGCAGCTCGCCGACGAGACCGCCAACGATGAGGCTCGTGATCATCATGTAGATGCCGCCGAGTGCGAGCTGCCCATCCGCATTGGCACTGAGCATCGTGCGCAGCGTGCCGCCGAGCCCGAGAAACATCACGGCGAGCGCACAGGCACGCATCAGCGTCTCCTGCACGCGCTCCGCGATAAAGCGCCCGCAGCCGAGCCCGAGGATGCCGCCGAGCGCGATGGCGGCGACGTTGGCGATGATTCCGATACCAGGGAGCATCGTCCCACCCCTTTTCCCATTTCGTGATGGTATATTCTACGCCATTTCACGGTGGATGTAAAATGAAGATATGTGATGCGACGATCTGTATCAATGACGGAGGGGGGGGGGCAGCGCCTCATCTGGCCGATCCCCCGAAGGGGGGCACGCCCCCTTCGGCTCGCTGCGCTCGCCACTTCCCCCGTAGACGGGGGAAGCTATTATGCCGTTCTCCCCGAAGCCTCCCCCGCATGACGGGGGAAGGGGACCGCTCGCGGTGGTGGGGGCACGCTGATTCCTGTATACATACAGATTCCATGGACATTTAGTGCTTTATCATGGTAAAATGTGCGCATATTTATTTTCGGAGGGATCTTGTATGGAATCGTTTCTTCCCGTACTGAATGCGGTGGACTCCTTCCTCTGGGGGGCACCACTCATCGTCCTGCTCGTGGGGACGGGCATCATGCTGACGCTGCGTCTCTCGTTGCTCCAGGTGCGCCGTCTGCCGCGTGCGCTCGCGCTCATCCTGCGCGCGAAAAACCGCGGGGAGGGCGACGTGTCGAGCTTTAAGGCACTCTGCGTCGCGCTCGCCGCGACCATCGGCACGGGCAATATCGTCGGTGTCGCGACAGCGGTCAAGGTCGGCGGCCCGGGGGCGATCTTCTGGATGTGGATGGCGGCGTTCTTCGGCATGGCGACGAAGTACGCAGAGGGCCTGCTCGCCGTGAAGTACCGCACGACGGATGAGCGCGGCGACATTGCCGGCGGCCCGATGTACTACATCCGTCATGGCATGGGGGAGAAATATCGCCCGCTCGCAGGATTTTTCGCGTGTGCGGCGGTGCTCGTTGCCTTCTTCGGCATCGGGACGTTCCCGCAGGTCAACGCCATTGTGGACTCGGCGGAGCTGTCCTTCGGCGTGCCGCGTCTCGTGACGGATATCGCCCTCACGGTGCTGATCGCGGCGATCACCATCGGCGGCCTTCGGAGCATCGCCGAGGTGGCCTCGCGCATCATTCCCTTTATGGCGGTTCTCTACGTGGTCATCAGCCTCGGCATCATCGCGATGCACATTGACGGCATCCCCGCAGCGATCGGCCTGATCCTCGACGGGGCATTCACCGGAACGGCGGCAGCGGGCGGCTTTGCGGGCTCCACGATCATGATGGCGATGCAGAACGGTATCGCGCGCGGCGTCTTCTCCAATGAGTCCGGTCTCGGCTCCGCGCCGATTGCCGCGGCGGCGGCAAAGACGAAGGAGCCCGCCGAGCAGGGGCTGATCTCCATGACGGGCACCTTCATCGACACGATCATCATCTGCACCATGACGGGGCTCGTCCTCGTCCTCACGGGCGCATGGCAGAGCGACACGGCGGGCGCGGCCATGACGGGCGCGGCGTTCACGGGCGCGTACGGGCACATCGGCGGCGCACTGCTCACCATCTCGCTCGCCCTCTTCGCCTTTACGACCATCCTCGGGTGGAACTACTACGGCGAGCGCGCCATCCTCTACCTCGCGGGCGTGCGTGCGATCTGCCGTACCGTCTCGTCTTTATCGCGCTCATCGCCTGCGGTGCCTTCCTGAAACTCGAGGCGATCTGGGTGCTCGCCGACATCGTCAACGGTCTCATGGCGATCCCGAACCTCATCGCGCTCATTGCCCTCTCGGGCGTCGTCGTCCACGAGACGCGCCACTATTTCGAGAAACTCGAGCGCGGTCGTCGGTTTATGAAGTAAATGTGAATGGGCTGCTGTACGAAGCTGGAAAGCTTTGTGCAGCAGTTCTTTTTTTGTGCATGGATGAAATCTATAGCATCATGAATGGCTTCATTTCATCAGCGCTTGCTAAAAAATGTAAATCGTGCTAATTGACAGAAGAGACAGGCGAGAATATAATGTGAGGTATAGAATTGACGTATTTAAATTTCTTTCATGAGGTTCTCGTTCGTTCATGGGGAAAGGAGAATGCGTGGAGCGGCTGTTTATTTAATGAGGTGAACGTATGAAAAAATGGAGTATTCTCGCCGTCCTGGCGGCGATGCTGTGCACCCTGCTCGCAGCGGGATGCGGTGGCGGTCCGCAGCAGAATGCTGCGAGCGACGGAAAGAACAAGCTGGTCATCTACACGTCGATGAAGGAGTCGCTGATCGGCGGCATCGTCGAAGGGTTTAAGAAGAAGTATCCCGACATCGAGGTCGACTATCAGTCGGCGGGTGCGGGCAAGCTGATGGCAAAGATCGCGGCGGAGAAACAGAGCGGCCACATCCTCGCGGACGTGATCTGGACGAGTGAAGTGCCTGACTTCTATAAGATGAAGGCAGACGGCGTGCTGGAGAACTACAAGCCCACTGTCTTCGATGAGCTTGTGAATCCGTTCGATGACTATGACGGCACGTTCACGGCGGCGCGTCTCGGAACGCTCGGCATCACCTATAACAAGGACAAGATCTCGACTGCCCCGACGCAGTGGAGTGATCTGACGAAGCCAGAGTTTACGAATGCGTTCGGCATCGCAGACCCCGCGCTTTCGGGAACGTCGTATATGAGTATCGCGCTCCTGCAGAAGCAGTTTGGCTGGGAGTTCTTTGAAACTGGCCGCGAACCAGACCCGTATCGGCAAGGGCGCGGGACAGGTCATTGATGATACCTCCTCGGGTGAGCTCGCCGCGTGCCTGGGTGTTGACTACATCACGAACAATAAGGTCAACAAGGGCGCACATGTCGCCCTCGCCTATCCGCCCGAGCTGCTCGTCGTACCAAGCCCCGTGGCGATCTTCAAGGAATCAAACAACATGGATGCGGCCAAAAAGTTCGTCGACTATCTGCTGAGCAGTGAGGCACAGCAGATGATCGCCAACGAGGGAACCGTTCCTGTCCGCAACGATGTCGATATGCCGGAGAAGTTCGGTCTGCCGAAGCCGGCAGAGGCACTCCAGCGCGCCATTAAGGTGAACTATACGGAGATCCTCCCGCAGAAAGAGGAGACGATCAAGAAGTTCACAGAGATTATCGGTAAAAGAAGTAGCTGCGAAATCGGTCGTTCCTGTGAGGGCGGTGGAATGAAACAGTTCATTCCGCCGCCCTTTTTAGTATATGGGGATGCACGAAAATATTGTGCGCGGTACCCTGTGCCGTGTGGAGGAGGGCTTTATGGATATTATCCGTGTGGAGGGCGTCAGTAAAAGCTATGGCGATCACCATGTCTTAGCCGATTTGTCACTGACGATACGCAAGGGAGAGTGCTTTACCCTGCTTGGACCTTCGGGCTGCGGGAAAACAGTGCTGCTTCGCCTGATTGCAGGGTTTGAGTCCCCGGATGCGGGCAGGATCTATCTGGACGATACACTCGTTACCGACCCCGCAGAGCAGGTGGAGATACCGCCGGAGCGCCGCGGCATCGGGCTCGTCTTTCAGGACTATGCGGTATGGCCACACATGACGGTCTTTGACAATGTTGCCTACCCTCTCAAGATCGCGAAGCGTCCGAAGGACGAGATCCGTATGCGCGTGATGGAGATGGTGGAGATCGTCGGGATGAAGGGGCTGGAAAAACGCCTGCCGTCGGAGCTCTCGGGCGGACAGCAGCAGCGCGTCGCGCTCGCGCGTGCGCTTGTCGGCAAGCCCTCGCTCCTGCTCCTCGATGAGCCGCTGTCGAACCTGGATGCCAATCTGCGCGAGGAGATGCGCTTTGAGATCAAGGCATTGCAGCAAAAGCTGAATGTCACTGTCCTCTACGTGACGCACGATCAGGAGATCGGGCTCGCGATTTCTGACCGCGTAGCGATCATGGATGAGCACGGCGGCATTCAGCAGATCGGTACGCCGTGGGAGATCTTTGAGCAGGCCGCGAATCCCTTTGTGTTTAACTTCATGGGGATTGCGAACTTCCTTCCAGTACGGCGTGAGCAGGACCTTCTCTTTGTCGGTGACGGCACGCAGCGCATCGATGCTGAGCTGCCGGAGGGGGATGCCGATCATTGGGCAGCAGGGTTCCGCCCGTCGGATGTCATGCTCTCTCGTACGGGAGACGGACTGAGCGGGATCGTGCGCCGCGCGAACTTCCTCGGTGCGACGATGGACTATCTGATCGAGATCGATGGGACGCATCTGCGCACGAGTATTGAGACACATCGTGCCATCAGCGATGATTTGATGTTTCGTGCCGGAGATCCGTGTCGGGTGAAATTCCTCAGCCTGCTCTGGTTTGGTGCGGATCAGCTGAAAGAAGAGGTGGGCAAATGAGTGCTGTGAGTCGTCCCCAGAGCTTTGGTATGGCACAGGTGATCCTGTTCCTTGCCATTGCCATTCTGGTCATTGTGGTAGCCTTCCCAGTTCTGCTGATACTCTTCAACGCATTCTGGGTGAACGGATCGTTCAACTTTTCGAGCGCGTTGGATATCCTCAAGGAGCCTGAGACGTATCAGGCTCTGCTCAACTCCCTCATCATCGCCTCCTGCACCACCGTGGGCAGCACGATCGTCGGGACATTCTTCGCGTGGCTCGTCACACGGACGGATTTGCCGCATAAGACCTTCATGAAAGGAATGTTTCTCGTTCCCTTTATGCTGCCGTCCTTTATCGGTGCACTCGCATGGAAGATGCTGCTCTCGCCGAATGCCGGCTTTATCAATCAATTCTTTATCGATCATTTCGGCTTCTCGGGCCCCATCTTCAACATCTACACCTACTATGGGATCAGCGGCGTGGAGATCATGTACCTTTTCCCGTTCGTCTTCATTCAGGTGTGCGGCGCCCTTGAGCGCATGGATCCGACCCTCGAGGAGTCGGCGCGCATCTCGGGCGCGGGGCTCTTTACGATCACGCGAAAGATCACGATCCCGCTCGTTTTGCCGAGTATTCTCTCGGGGGCGCTCCTCATCATGCTCTATTCGATGGCGCATTTCGGCACGGTAGCCGTCCTCGGCATCGAGAACGGCATCTATAATATCCCGACGCTGATCTATGAGCGCATCCATCAGAGCGGCGGCAGTTTCGATGCGATCCGTACGGGAACCGTGCTCGCTACGGTGCTCGTTGTTACGGCGGCGTTCATCATCTGGCTGCAGCGCAAGATCCTCGGCTCGGGACATTATCAGATCATCGGCGGCAAGAGCTTCCGCCTATGGAGCTGAAACTGCGCGGCCTGCGCTACCCGCTCCTCATCTTCTGCCTCGCGTATATCGCCTTTACGATCCTACTGCCGACGGCCGTCATTTTCCTCGTCGGCAGTCTCAAAACCTATGGGCTTTCGTTTGCGCTCAGCAATCTGTCACTGGATAACTATAAATTCATCCTGTTCGACTATAAGGTTACGCGCGATGCGATCTTCAACAGTGTGACGCTCGGCTTCACGGCGGCAGTCATTACCATGTTTGCCGGCGTCATGATCTCCTACGTCATCGTCAAGATGAAGGTGCGCGGCAAGGGCATTCTCGAGTTCCTCGGCATGCTGCCGTTCTCCGTCCCCGGATCGGTTATTGCACTCGGCGTGATCCTCGCGTGGAGCGGGCAGTTCGGCATCAACCTCTACAATACGGTGTGGATCATCCTGGTCGCCTACATCGCCCGCTATATGGCGTTTCTCTCAAGGCAAACTCTGCCGCGCTGGAGCAGGTGCATGACTCGCTCGTCGAGGCGTCGCGTGCCTGCGGGGCGACGATGTGGCAGTCACTGCGTGATGTTGTTCTGCCGCTTGTGCGGCCGGGGATGTTCGCCGCGTTCTTCCTGATCTTCCTGCCCTCACTGCGTGAGCTGACCGTATCGATCATGCTCTACGCACCGACGACGCGCACTATCGGTGTCGCGATCTATACGCTGAACGAGGACGGTGAGACGGTCATGTCGGCGGCACTGGCGGGGATTGCACTCATCATCATCATCATTGGTCAGACGATCATCAACCATTTTACGAAAAAGGCGGGGGTGTAAGGTATGTCGTATGTGCGTTTAGTGGATGTAACCAAACGATTCGGCGACGTCACCGCCGTCGATCACCTCAATTTTGAGATCGAAAAGGGCAGCTGCTTCTCCATGCTTGGTCCGTCGGGCTGCGGAAAGACAACGACGCTGCGCATGGTGGCAGGATTCGAGGACCTTTCCGAGGGGGAAGTGTGGGTCGGCGATCGGCTGCTCTCCTCACCGAAGAAAAATCACTATCTGCCGCCCGAGAAGCGGAACTTCGGCATGGTGTTTCAGGCATTTGCCGTCTGGCCGCATCTGTCGGTCTATGAGAATGTGGCGTTTCCTCTGCGCATCCGCAAGCTCCCCGAGACGGAGATACGTCAGCGTACCACCGAGGCACTGAAGGCGACGAATCTCCTGTCGGCAGCGGAAGGCAGCCCGGACTTCCTCTCGGGCGGCGGCAAACAGCGCGTAGCACTCGCCCGAGCCCTTGCGATCAATCCCGATGTCATGCTGCTCGATGAGCCGCTTTCGAGTCTCGACCCGCATCTGCGTGAGGAGATGCGCTTTGAGATCAAAGAGCTGCAGATGAAGTATGGCTTCTCGATCATCTATGTGACACATGACCAGTCGGAGGCAATGGCGCTCTCGGACTACATCCTCGTGATGAAGAATGGCGTCATGCAGCAAATCGACACGCCGCTCAACGTCTATAACCATCCGGTCAATAAATTTGTTTTCAGCTTTATCGGCCTCTCGAACTTCCTGAAGGCATCGTGGCAGGACGGGCGGCCTGTCCTCGAAGGAGATCCGCTGGATGCTTCCTTTGTGCCGCCGGAGGAGCTGCGCAGCGTGCCTGCGATCTCTCTTGCCAGCCGTCCCTCCGAGATCGATTTGCCCCGACGGAGGCGACGGATGCACTGCACGGCATCGTGACGCGCAAGTCCTATCTCGGCGAGATCATCGACTACCAGATACAGATCGGCAGCCAGTTCCTGCGTGTGCAGAAAGGACGCCGCGAGCAGGGCCCCGACGAGGGCGAGAACTGTGCGGTGCGCCTCCTGCGCCCATTCTGGTACGAGGACTGAGAGGGGCAATCCCTCTCCTCTGTCCATCCGAAAACGATCAATATAATCACACTCTCCTTTTCTCATTTCACAGCAACTACTCTCGATAGAGATATATGTGAGACAGGAAAGGAGATTTTTTATGCGAAACTATCTGCCGCGCGTGGACTGGATGGTCGGGACGGGGCTGGTCGTCGTCGCGATTCTCTCGGTGTTCTATGGGAGCGCGGAGCTGACGAGCAATATCGCCTCGGGGCTGATCGGCTTTCTCGGGCGCACGGTCATGATGCGCGGGGAAAAGGAGGGGACGCGATGAGTGCGGTGCTTCCTGCGTCTGCCATGCGGCGCGTGACTTGCCGTGAGCTGCGCCTCCTCGGGGCGGCGTACCGCCTGCCGCTCGCCTATGCCGCTGCACGCTGCGCACGCGAGACGAAGCTCTACCTGCACTGGACGGCGGGGCACTACGGGCAGTTCTTCGCGGACTACCATGTGCAGGTCGATGCGGACGGCGGCATCTACGTCATCGGGGACGGCGTACTCGATGCGCTGCGCGCCGCGACGTACCTGCGCAACAGCGGGAGCGTCAGCATCGCCCTCCTCGGCTGCGTCGATGCGACGACGGAGGATCTCGGCGCAGAGCCGCCGACCGCCGCGCAGATCGAGGGACTGGCAATGGCGGCCGCAGCACTCGCCGATGGGCTCTGGCTCACGATCGACATCGCGCGTATCATGACCCACGGCGAGGCCGCCGACAACGAGGACGGCGTGCACGCTCATGCGCCCTACGGTCCGAAGTCGACGTGTGAGCGTTGGGATCTTGAGTACCTCGGGACAGCGGAGAGCCCCGTCTTCGCCCCGTGGGCGGAGGACGGCACGCGCGGCGGCGACGTGCTCCGCGGCAAGGTACAGTACTATCGGGAGCATGGAGAAGCAGCCCGATCTTAGCGGAACTCAATAAATTTTCATACAACAACAGAAATTAGTAGCAACTCCCAACAAAATTCGCATTCCCTTCGAATGCAATTCCCATCCATGTGCAGTATGATTTCCTTACAACGGGAAGAGATTTCTACACCCTCTGAAAGGATGTGTTTCACATGATGACAACAAAGATGATGAAGCGGACTGCGATCGCCGCGATCGTCGGCGCCATGAGCTACGGTGCCGTAGGCATGGCAGCCGTCTCTGCGAATCCGCTGGGCGTGTCGCCACAGCAGCGCGTAGCTTACACGAGTCTTGACGGACGCGATGATGTTCAGCAGCTCGCATGGGGCGGACGGCGCAAGAGCGGCAGCAAGCGCTACTCGCAGGGCAGCATGACTACGGCCGCCATCGCAGGCGCTGTCGTTGGCGCGATCATTGCGAAGAATACCTGATATTTGGAGATCATAGGGCACCCACTCCTACGGGGGCGGGTGTTTTTTTGTGCTATAATATCTGCAAAGGAGGAAATCGGATGATATATTCCACTTTTGCCGGGGCAATGCGCGCATGTGTCCTGATCGGGGCGCTATTCGGTTTTATGCCGTTCTCTGTCGCCGCACATCCCGTGGACGATCCGACGGATCCTGTCTATCGGGCGCGGACGGTTCTGCCTGACGCGGCGAAGGCGCGCAGCGACACACCGGCAGCTCGAGACGCTCCGCGCCGCTGCTCTGCGTATGGTGCATCTCGCCGATGCGGCGGCGACGGCGGAGACGCACCGGCTCTATGCGTATCTTACGGCGCTCGGGCGCCTGCAGTACACAATCTACGGACATCAGAACGACGCGCATCATAAATTTTTCGCATCGACAGCGGTACGAACTCCGATACGAAGGACATGACGGGCGCACTCGCAGGGATCGTCGGGCTCGACGCACTCTCGCTGACGGGCGAGGAGCTGGAGCTGACCGATGCGGAGCGCGCAGCGGGCATGAGCTGCGCGGACAAACTCGAGCGGATCGCGGCGGAGGCGTCGAACGAGGGTGCGATCCTGACGCTTTCCATGCACATCCCCAACCTCTCGCGCGCGGCCAAGCGCCCGCAGGCGGGCGGCGGCTATGACTTTTCGGGCTATTCGCCGGACGATCTCGCGGGGCATGTTCTGCACCGCGCCGTTCCGGGCGGCGATCTGCATCCGGTCTATACGGCCTACCTCGATATGGTCGCGGATTTTCTGCTGCGCATGCAGAGGCGCGGCATCCCCGTGCTCTTTCGCCCGCTCCATGAGCACAACGGAGACTGGTTCTGGTGGGGCGTAAAGGGGACGGACGGCGCGGACTATACTGCGCTCTGGCAGTACACGGTCCACTATCTGCGCGATGTGCGCGGCGTGCACAATGCGCTCTACGTCTATGCGCCGAACGCGCCGTTCTCGTCGGCGGAGGACTATCTCGACCGCTATCCGGGCGATGCGTATGTGGACGTATTCGGCTTTGACTTCTACGACGATGACGACGATACGCCCGCCTTTTTGAAGCGGCTCGAGCATGCGGCGGCGCTGGTTGTGTCCGCGGCGGATGCGCACGGCAAACTCCCCGCACTCACCGAGGTCGGCGTTCATAAAAACGGCGGCGGGCTCGCGTTCACGGGCAATGACGATCCGCATTGGACGAGTGCCGTGGCAGCCGTCGCGCGGCGTCATCATATCCCGTATCTCATGACGTGGGCGAACTTTGAGCAGGAGGAGAAGAACTTCTACCAGCCCTTCATGGTCAACGATACGCGCGGGCATGAACTCGTCGACGGATTCATCGACTACTATAATGAGGAGACCTCGCTCTTTGCGGGCGGCCTCGGAGATTGGCGGGGATTGCCCGCGCCGGTGCAAAGATGATGTATAGAAACGCCATCGATTCGCACTAGTCCAGTGCGTATACACCGACGGCTACGACATCTTCGTCCATCTGGTTCAGCATGGTGTAAACGTATTTCTGTGTTTTTCGCAGTACACCCGTCCGAGTTGCGTTCTGTCATTGACTTTTTCCCGCTGAAAGAGCTGCGTCATTTCGTCCGGTGTCAGCCCATTTGCGAGACAGGTTGCGGTGATGAGCTTGGTTGCATCGGCCGTCATCTCCTTGTTGTCCAATTGGTACAGCGCCACCGCGCGGTACAGGAGACCGTCTCTCGTATAAAATACGACTTGCACCGTACTTGGCGTGGAGGCTTGATAGACCGTAAAGCCGCCCTTGGAGAGTTCGGCACTATATGTGGGTGCCGACAGATCAATGTGAAATCCCTCTCTGGAAAGCCAGCCGTTTAGCACGTCGAGGAACGTCTCATAACTGAGATCGTCCCGCAGGGGAACGGAGCCGGATTTTTGCGGCGCCGCCAGCGCCGTTCCCGCAAAGAGGAATAAAGTAAGGGCGCAGACGAGTGGGAAAAGCCATTGCCTTTTCATGTGTTTTCCTCCGAAATCTTCTCATTTCACTGATGGATGGCATAGATACTCATCGTTACAAATGGGCCAACGCGGAGATAGTCAGAGCCCATCATCTGCTGCCGCGCATTGCAGTAAACGCGACTGACCTTGAACGTCGTTTCCGGCGTGACCCATTTCAGCTCGTCTGGGGCGTATACCTCCTCTGCGGGCTTCCATAGGAACAGTTCGGACATTTCATCGTGTGTCATACCGCTGGCGAGAGCAACGGCGGCAATCACTGCGATCGCTTCGTTGAGACCTGCACATCAATCACTTCGGTGTTTGCCGCTGCACGATGCACATAGGCGCGGTCGGGCGTCATATAGAGATCCACCGTGACACCGCTCGGCGTATGGGATGTATAGAGCGGTGTCATTAAATCGGATTTTGCATTGTCGTATGTGGGCGGAGTCAGGACTACAGGGGAGTCCTCCCCATGCAGAACTTCGTTCACTCGGTTGACAAAGACCACGGCATCCGCATTCTCGATCAGCGGGAATTCCTTCTCGGCAGCATGCACAGTTCCCCCATATAGGAGCAGCACTGCGGCAAAGAAGATGGAACATAAAAGATTCTTGTACATAATGTGTTCTCCTTCGCTGAATTCAAAACCTAAAGAATAATTCTCCGAACATGCTGAAAATCCTTTTGGAGAGAACTTTATGTATGGGCGGCAACAGAGCACGTGCAAGCGCTTATTTTGCGTACTGGAGAGGAAGCCATGCGTAGCATAAATATGGTATAATAGGCGCAATCACCATGGATACGCACAGTGTAGACTGCCTCGCGACGCAGGAGGGGAAAAGCTCCTCGTCGAGTACTGCATCCGAGTGACAGCGGGCTGGCAGATCGCCGATGTGCTCCAGCCGTTTGCGCGCGGGGCGGCGGCCATCCTCGAAAAGTCTGCTTTCACTGCGGAGCCGTTTCTCTGCATTGCCGTTCGACGCTCGTTCGCCATTGGCTGCGCGTGCCATAATCTTCCTCATATTGGGAAGGACGCGGGATTTTAGAGACGCAGGAAATATTTCCGTCTTTATTATTGGAAAAGTTTGATAACGGGTTTATAATAAAGTGTCTTCGATTTTTATGATTGCCTTTGGGAGGCGTGTCCAATGAATTCATTCTTTGAGCGGCAGTTTCGGCTGCAGGAGAATCACACAACAGTTTCGACGGAGGTCATCGCAGGGCTCACGACGTTCGCAACGATGGGCTATGTGCTCGCCGTTGTCCCGCATATGATGGGGGAGGCCGGCGTCCCGACGGGGGCGATGCTCACGGGCATGGTGCTCATGATCTTCGTGACGTCGATGGCGATGGGGCTTTATACGAACCGTCCCTTCGCCCTCGCCCCCGGCATGGGCAGTGTCGCGATCTTTTCGATCACGATGGTGCAGCTGCAGAATGTGCCGATCGGTGTGGCGAGTGCTATCGTTTCCTCAGTGGTTTGCTGTTTATTGCCGTGACGGTGCTTGGCATACGAAAAGCCATTGTCATGACAATACCGCGCGGCATCAAGATCTCAATCAGCGCAGGCGTCGGTATCTTCCTCGCAGTGATCGGGATGCGCAATGCAAAGCTGCTCGCAGCAAATGCGAAGAAGGTCGCGCTCTCGTTCGGCGATCTCACACAGCCGGTTGTCCTCCTCGCGGCGATCACGTTCATCATCCTGCTGGTTCTCTCTGCACGTAAGGTGCGCGGTGGAGCGCTCATCAGTATTCTCGCGGGAACGGTGATCGGCATCCCCATGGGCGTCACCAAGCTCCCCGAGGGCATCTTCCGCATGCCGGACAGCATCGCGCCCATTTTCTTCAACTTTGACCTCGGAGGTGCGCTCAATCTCGCGTATCTGCCATTCCTCTTTGCCTTCTTCCTGCCGGATTTCTTCTCCAGCTTCGGCACGGCGATCGGCATCGGGGGCAAGGCGGGGTTCCTTGATAAGAACGGCGATTTGCCGGGGCTTGACAAGGTCTTTCACGTGGATTCGATCGCTGCGACGATCGGCTCGCTCTTTACGATCCCTGTGCTCATTACCTACCTCGAATCCGGCGCGGGGGTCGAGGCAGGCGGACGCACGGGACTGACGGCGTGCACGACGGCCGTCGCATTTCTCCTCATCCTCGCGGTGACGCCGCTCGCACTGATGATTCCGGCAGCGGCGACGGCACCTGTGCTCATCTATGTCGGTGTCAGCATGATGGCGGGGATGCGTAATCTTGACTATACGGATATCGCCGAGTATATCCCTGCATTTCTCTGCGTTGCGTTCACCGCTTTCACGTTCAATATCGCAAACGGCATCTCGGTTGCGTTCATCTCGTTTGTCATCATGAAAGTGGCGATGGGGCGCACGGCGGAGCTGCACAAGGGACACTATCTGCTTGCCCTCCTGCTCGCGTATTATTTCTACGCCATTGCAGGGGTAAAATAGGAGTATGGTATGGATATTGACGTCCTTCTAACTGATGGAAAGATATACAATAGCTATTTAAAGAAGTTTGTCCCCGGATCCGTTGCACTCAGCGGGGATCGATTTTCCTACATTGGGACGGAGCCGCCGAGGTGTCCGGCAAAGCGTACGGTCGATCTCGGCGGACAGTATGTCGTTCCGGGACTGATCGATTGCCATATGCACATCGAAAGCACGATGTGTGCGCCGCGTACATTTATGAACGCGGCAGTGCGCTGCGGCGTCACAACGCTCGTCGCAGAGCCGCATGAGATCGCGAATGTCTATGGGCTGGCGGGGATCCGTGCGCTGATGCAGAGTGCGCAGGACGGTCCCGTCGATGTCCGCATCGCCATTCCCTCCTCCGTCCCGTCGACGAACGACGCGCTTGAGACGGCAGGTGCTGCGATCGAGAGCGATGATGTCGAGGCACTCATGCACATGGAGCAGGTCATCTGCCTCGGTGAGGTCATGGACTGCCGTGCCGTGCTCTCTGATGTGCACGGCAAGACCAATCGCCTGATTCGCCAGATCCGGTGCGGACGGCCGGACTTCTCCATCGAGGGACACTGTCCGCGCTTCGTCGGATGGGAGCTGGCAGAGCTGCTCTATCGCGGCATCCGTTCTGACCACACGGATCAGAGCCTTGATGGACTTGCTCAGCGTGCGGCGAACGGCATGTTCATCCAGCTGCAGGAGAAGACGCTGAAGAAGGAGTTTCTCGATTACCTCATGGAGCATCGTCTCGCGGGGCGTTTCGCTCTCGTTACAGACGACACCATGCCCGACGACTTCATGCGGCGCGGACAGCTCGATCATCTCGTGCGGCGCAGCATGGCGCTTGGCCTGCCGCCCGAGGAGGCAATCTACGCCGCGACCTATGCACCCGCTCAACACATGGGGCTGCGGGAGAAGGGGGCAATCGCTCCCGGACGCATCGCCGACTTTGCTGTGCTCTCCGATCTGCGGGCGTTTGCAGTGGCACAGGTCTGGCGTGCAGGGCGGCAGGTCTATGTACGCGGGGCGGAGCAGGAGGAGGCGCCGCGTGACACATCATTTCCGCCGCATTTTTATCGGAGCGTCCATCTTACGCCGCGCACGGCAGAGGACTTCCTCCTGCGTGCGCCGATCGCGGAGGGGACGGTGCTTTGCCGCATCCTCGAAGTGCAGGAGCATACGACCTTTGTCCGCGAGGAGCGGGCGGAGCTCGCCGTGCACGGCGGCGTGATTGACTGGGAGAATAGTCCGTACAGCCTCGCCTGTGTCTTTGAACGCCACGGCAAGCATGGCGGCTGCGGCATGGCGCTCGTCGGCGGGGCAGCGCTCACGCACGGAGCGGCGGCGACTACCTATGCACACGACAGCCACAACCTCCTCGTCCTCGGACAAACCGCGGCGGATATGACGGCGGCAGCAAACGCAGTCATCGAAATGCAGGGCGGCATCGCCGCTGCACGGGACGGAAGCGTCACGGCGTGTGTCCCGCTCCCCATCGCGGGCATCCTTTCCGACCGCCCGCTCCCCGTCCTCGGTGCGCAGATCGCGGACGTGCGCCGCGCCCTCACGGAAAACGGCTATCGTCATGATAATGCCATCATGTCCTTTGCGACACTCGCACTCCCCGTCAGTCCTGACGTCAAGCTGACGGACAAAGGCATCGTCGATGTGCGGCGCGGGGAGATCGTGCCGCTGATCGTAGAGCTGCGGACAGCAGAGTGAATATGATTTCACTGATAAAAAGGGACGACGGAGCGAGTATTCTCGCTCTGCCGTCCCTTTGACGTATCACGAACATATATATATCACCATCACAGATGCGGCGTCACCGCAGATGCCTGTGATGCACTGCTACCGCCGGCAGGTAGACCAGACGGCAGAGCACGGCGGCGACGATTGCGATGACCGCACCGATGTAGCCGATGTGGGCAAGGTGGTCAGCCCCCGCAGCGAGCCCGCCGATGTACGTCCCGCCGCCGATGCCGAGGTTAAAGATCCCCGAGTAGATCGCCGTTGCAACCGTCGATGCATCGCGTGGGACCGAGGTGAGCACCTCCGCCTGGAACATCGTATTGTAGAGCGTCGCGAGCACGCCGAGCACCATCGTGACCACGATCATCGTGCCGACAGAGATGGCTGCCGCCTGCCAGAGAAAGAGCATGACGGCGACCCCGACCAGACACCAGTGTAGCAGAGCCAAACGGCACCTGGCGTACATACGCGAGAATACGAAGCTCGCGATGATGCCGCTCACCCCCAGTAGCATGAGTACCATCGTGATCAGATGGGGCGAGAATTCTGCGACCGTATGCAGGAACGGCTCAATGTAGCTATACATCGTGAAATACGCCGTCGCAAAGAGCGCCGTCATGACGTAGATGCACGCGAGCGCAGGCTGACGCACGAGCGACGGCAGCTCGCGGACACTGACCCCCGCCCCCGGCGTGCGCTGCGGCAGGAGAACGGCGAGATAGACGAACGCGGCAGCGGCGACCACGGCGAGCAGGAGGAACGTCATGCGCCACCCTGCGGCGAGCCCGATCACGCGCCCGAGCGGGAGCCCGACAATCGTCGCGACGGAGCTGCCCGTCACGATCATACCGAGTGCCGTCGGCTGATGCCCACGCGTCACGAGACGCGTCGCGAGCGGCGCGGCGATCGACCAGAAAATCGAGTGCGCGCAGGCGACGACAATACGCGCCCCGAGCAGCATCTCATAGCTCGTCGCGACCCCCGAGATCATCTGCCCGATACCGAAGAGCGCCACCATCAGGAGCAGCAGCTTCTTTAGCTCCATACGGCAGGTCAGCAGCATCAGCGGCAGCGACAGCAGCGCCACCACCCACGCGTAGATCGTGATCATCTGCCCCGTCGCCGCCTCCGACATGGAGAACGACTCCGAGATATCGATGAGCAGTGCGATCGGCATGAACTCCGACGTGTTGAAGATAAACGCCGTAATCGTGATCCCAAACAGCATCATGTACTGGCGCGGCAGCATCGTCATAGTGCATCCCTCCCTCATCCATTTCCTTGTGTGACAGTATCCACATTGTAGAGAAAAATAAAAAAAATGCAAGGGGGGAAACGCCCTTTTTTGCCGATTTCCCGCGATATATATAAAGCTGTAAAATTGTGATAATGGCGCGCGTATCTTACCTATGTTATAATAATGATATAATTTTGATGCGGGCGTTTGTAGCGTCTCGTTCCATGATCGCTTGAAAGAAACATAGAGCTGCGAAAGACTAGGTGGAGCAAAGTGAAGATATTCGACAACATCACGAACACCGTGCGTGATGACCTGCGCGCTGAGATCGTGTGCGACAGCAGAGTGTCCATTGCGGCGGCGTGTTTCTCCATGTATGCGTATCAGGAGCTGCGCGACCAGCTGGCGTCCGTGGAGGAGTTCCGCTTTCTCTTCACCTCGCCCACATTCATTCGGGAAAGGCGGCAAAGGAGAAGCGCGAGTTCTACATCCCGCGTATCTCGCGTGAGACGAGCCTCTACGGCACCGAGTTCGAGGTGCGCCTGCGCAACGAGATGACACAGCGTGCGATTGCGAAGGAGTGCGCGGACTGGATCCGTGCCAAGGCGCGGTTCAAATCCAACACTGGCGGCGAGCAGATGATGGGCTTCATGACCGTCTCCTCTGCCGAGAAACAGACCGTCTATGTCCCGATGAGCGGCTTTACCACCGTGGATCTCGGTTGCGAGCGCGGCAACAATGCCTATAACATCGTGCAGTGCATGGACGAGCCGCAGGCAGCGCAGATGTATATGCGCACCTTCGACGAGCTCTGGAACGACCCCGCGCGCATGCAGGACGTCACGGATGCCGTCATCGAGAACATCAGCACCGCCTATGCAGAGCATGCGCCCGAGATGATCTACTTCACAACGCTCTATCACGTATTCAGCGAGTTCCTGGACGACCTCTCTGAGGACGAGCTCCCGAACGCAGCCACGGGATTCAAAGAGAGCAAAATATGGAGCATGCTCTACGACTTCCAGCGCGACGCCGTCCTCGCCATCATCCACAAACTCGATACATACAACGGCTGCATCCTCGCGGACAGCGTCGGCCTCGGCAAGACATTTACCGCACTTGCCGTCATGAAATACTATGAGAACCGCAACAAGAACGTCCTCGTCCTCTGCCCGAAAAAACTCGGAGAGAACTGGAACACCTACAAGGACAACTACGTCAACAACCCACTTGCTGCGGATCGCCTGAACTACGACGTACTCTATCACACCGACCTATCGCGCAGCCACGGACAGTCAAATGGGCTTGATCTGGATCGCCTGAACTGGGGCAACTACGACCTCGTCGTGATCGACGAGTCGCATAACTTCCGCAACGGCATTGGAACGCACAGCCGTACGCAGGAAAACCGCTATCAGCGCCTGATGGAGCGTGTCATCCGCGCCGGCGTTCGTACCAAGGTCCTCATGCTCTCTGCGACGCCGGTCAACAACCGATTTACCGATCTAAAGAACCAGCTCGCCCTCGCCTACGAGGGGCACGCGGAAAATCTCGATGAGCGCCTCGGCACATCGAGGAGCCTCGAGGACATCTTTCGGCAGGCGCAGAGCGCATTCAACACATGGAGCAAGGAGGAGCCGGAGGCGCGTACAACGGACACACTGCTGCGCAAACTCGACTTTGACTTCTTCGAGCTGCTCGACAGCGTCACCATCGCGCGCTCGCGCAGACACATCGAGAAATATTATGACACGAGCGCCATTGGCAAATTCCCCACGCGCCTAAACCCATCTCCCTTCGCCCGCAGCTCACAGATCTGGCGGGCGCGATCAACTACCATGAGATCTACGAGCAGCTCATGCAGCTCACACTCTGCATCTATACGCCGTCGGACTACATCCACCCGAGCAGACGCGACAAATACAAAGACCTCACCCACAACAAGGGAGAGAACCTGACGCAGACAGGGCGCGAGCGCGGCATGCAGAGGCTGATGAGCATCAACCTGCTCAAGCGCCTCGAGAGCTCCGTCCACTCGTTCCGTCTGACCCTTGGTAAAATCAAGGCGGGCATCGATACTGCGATCACTGAGATCAACCGCTTCGAGCAGTCCGGCCGCGCGGAGCTCCCTCTGTATGAGATGGAGACATCCGACCTTGATATGGATGATGAGAATACAGAACTCTTTGCTGTCGGTAAAAAGGTACCCGTCGACCTGGCAGACATGGACTGGAAATCATGGCGGAGGGAGCTGAAAAAGGACAGCGAAATACTGGGCGTCCTCACGAAAATGGTGGCGGACATCACCCCTGCACACGATACGAAGCTGCAGGAACTCCTGCGCCTCATCGCGGACAAGATCGAGCACCCCATCAACGAAGGCAATCGCCGTGTTCTCGTCTTTTCGGCATTTTCTGATACAGCGGAGTACCTCTACGAGCACGTCAGTACGTATCTCAAGGAAACATACGGATGCGACACGGCGCTCATCACCGGCTCCATCGACGGGCGCACAACGATCGCGGGCTTTCGCGCGACACTCAACAACGTACTGACCTGCTTCTCCCCCCCCCCTCTCGAAGGGGCGGGACGTACTCATGCCGGGCAGCACGGCGGACATCACCGTCCTGATCGCGACGGACTGCATCTCCGAGGGACAGAACCTGCAGGACTGCGACTACATGGTCAACTACGACATCCACTGGAACCCCGTGCGCATCATCCAGCGGTTTGGGCGCATCGACCGCATCGGCAGTCGGAATGCGTGTATCCAGCTCGTGAACTTCTGGCCGGATCTGACCCTCGACGACTACATCAACCTCAAGCCGCGTGTCGAGTCGCGCATGCGGCTCAGCATCATGACCTCTACGGGTGACGATGATCTCATCAACCCAGAGGAAAAGGGCGACCTAGAGTATCGTAAAATGCAGCTAAAACGCCTGCAGGAGGAGGTCGTCGACATCGAGGACATGAACGACGGCATCTCCATCATGGATCTCGGGCTCAACGAATTCCGCCTAGACCTGCTCGCATATCTAAAGGACCACGGTGACATGGACAAGAAGCCGCGCGGCCTGCACACCGTCGTTCCTGCGTCAGCCGAGCTCGGCGCGGGCGTCATCTTCGTCCTGAAGAACATCCGCAGCAGCATGGGCGTTGACACGCACAACCGTATCCACCCATTCTACATGGTCTACATCGGGCAGGATGGGACGATCCTCTGCGACTACCAGAACCCGAAAAAGATCCTCGACGATATCCGCCTCCTCTGCCGCGGGAAAAAAGAGCCCATCCGCGCGGCATACGAGCCGTTCAACCGCGAGACCAACGACGGACGCGACATGCGCAGCGTCTCTGCCCTGCTGAGCGATGCCATCCACTCCATCATTGACGTAAAGGAGGAGAGCGACATCGACAGCCTCTTCTCAGCAGGCGGGACGAGCGCCCTGCACAACGACATCGCGGGGCTCGACGACTTCGAGCTCATCTGCTTCCTCGTCGTGCGATAGGGAAGCACTGATAAATTCGGCACGACCATCTTGACGCATCTTTTTCGCCCGCTTATCGTTAGCAAATCCTCCACATAGCCCTCGCTATGCGTCCGGTTTGCTGCCTCAATCGGACAAAAAATCTACGCCAATCTGGCATACCTCATTTTATCAGTGCTTCCCTAGATCGGAGGGAGAATATGCTCGGACTGCCGACCTCTACGGAATGCAACCGACGAATTCCAAAACAGAAAATTTATGAAAAGAGTGAGCTCAGTCCTGCCCTCAAAAAGGCGTTCAGCGCGCAGATCGCATCGATCCACTGGCGCAACAAGATTGCGCCGGAGGTTCTGAACCTCGCCGCGGGGAAGGAGGTGCGGGAGCTCGAAGTATTCGAGCTGCGTCTGAACGATGGACAGATGGACGAGGCTGTTCTGCGTCTCATTGACCGCGCGATCCCGTACCACATCCTCTTTGTCCTCGTGTGGGAGGATCGGATGCGCCTTGCTGTTGCCTACAAAGAAACGCCCGACGCAAAGAGTACAGGCGTGCGGGTGGAGCGGTACTATTATACAGACTGGATGCCTGTGGGGGAGGCCACTCTGCGTATCGAGGGGCTGTCGATGGATGCCGTCTATGAGAACCTCGTCCGCCGGATTGCGGGCGAGGCACTCGGGGATGCACGCACATCGACGCTCAGGGAGAGTATCGCGGCGCAGGGGCGCAGAGAGCGGATCAAAAAGCAGATTGCCGCGCTCGAGGCGAAGATCCGACGGGAGAAACAGCCAAAGAGGAAGTTTGAGCTTGTGCAGCAGCTGCGAGCATTGGAGGCATCCCTTGGCGAAGGAGTGGGATAAAGTTGCGCGGTTGGGGCAAGAGTGGCCTTACGACATACCGATGGTAAAGGATCGATGCTGTGCAGATATGATATAATGTGATATGAATGTGAGCGGTATAACGCAGGAGAATAGGAGAGAGCGCGATGGAGCGGATGAAGATGCACAGCAGGGATAATGTGGCGGCGAATGTGGAGGCGGTTGGGCGGCTGTTCCCGCATGCGCTGACGGAGGTCATGCGGGACGGGAAGCTCGTGCAGGCGATTGACTTCGATGTGCTGCGGCAGGAGCTCTCGCGTGAGATCGTGGAGGGGCGTGAGGAGCGCTATGCCTTCACATGGCCGGACAAGCGGCAAGCGATCCTCGCGGCGAATACGCCGGTCGCGATGGCGCTGCGTCCCATTGTGGAGGACAGTGTCGGGCGGGACGGTACGGCGGGCGCGTTCGACAGTGAGAATCTCTACATCGAGGGGGACAATCTCGATGTGCTAAAGCTGCTGCAGGAGACGTACCTCGGCAAGGTGAAGATGATCTATATCGACCCGCCGTACAATACGGGATCGGACGCCTTTGTGTACGATGATGATTTTGCGATGGAGAGTGGGGACTTCGTTGCGGCGAATGCTCCCTATGATGAGCATGGGAATGTGGTCTATGATTTCAAAAAGAATCTGGACAGCAACGGGCGTTTCCATACGGACTGGCTAAATATGATCTACCCGCGCCTCAGGGTGGCGAAGTCGTTGCTCGCGGATGATGGGGTTATTTATTAGTATTGATGACAGCGAGCAGGAGAATCTCAAGAAGGTTTGTAATGAGATTTTCGGGGAGCAGAATTTTATTGCGGAACTTGTTTGGGAACGTGCTTATGCGCCCAAAAATGATGCAAGGTATATCTCCAACAGCCATGACTATGTGCTCATGTATGCGCGCGACATTAACAATTTTCAGATCGGGCGTCTGCCACGCACGGAGGAGGCGAATGCACGCTATCAAAATCCCGACAATGACCCGCGAGGTGTTTGGAAATCAAGTGATATGTCCGTCAAAACCTATACTGCTGAAAATGATTATCAAATCACCGCCCCTTCGGGGCGAGTGATAGAGCCTCCAGCAGGACGCTGCTGGAGTCTCTCTAAAAATAAATTTTTAGAGAGACTCCAGGATAATCGAATTTGGTTTGGGGAGGATGGTAACGGCGTACCATGTATTAAGAGATTTCTGTCCGAACTGAAGTATGAGGGGATGGCACCAACCTCGATTCTGTTTTACAAGGATGTCGGGCATAGTCAGGAGGGCGCAAAGGAAGTGACGCAGCTCTTTGATGCGGGTGTATTCGATGGCCCGAAGCCTGTGCGCCTGCTTACGCGCCTCCTTATCCTTGCAAATCTGAAACAGGATTCCATTGTATTGGATTTCTTCTCGGGGTCGGCGGCAACGGCACACGCACTCATGAGACGGAACGCCGAAGATGGTGGACATCGAAAGTTCATCATGGTGCAGCTGCCCGAGGCGACGGACGAGGACGGCACAGCCTACAAAGCGGGCTATGAGAATATCTGCGAGATCGGCAAGGAACGTATTCGCCGCGCGGGGACGAAGATCGCAGCGGCGGCGGGGGAGAAGGCGGCAGGGCTTGACCTCGGGTTCCGCTGTTTGCGGCTCGATACGAGCAATATGACCGATGTCTACTATGCGCCCGATGCGGTGACGCAGGACGGGCTTTCGCGCAGGTGGACAATGTGAAGCCTGACCGCACGCCGGAGGATCTGCTCTTTCAGACGATGCTCGATCTCGGGATTCTGCTCTCGTCGTCGATTGTGGTGGAGGAGATCGCGGGGAAACGTGTCTTTAACGTTGCGGACGGCTTCCTCCTCGCGTGCTTTGACCATGATGTGACGGACGAGGTGGTGACGGCCATCGCCCAGCGAAAGCCCTACTATGCGGTGTTCCGTGATGCCTCGATGGCGGACGACTCTGCGCTGACGAATTTCGACCAGCTCTTTGCGGCGTACAGCCCCGCAACGGTGCGGCGGGTGCTGTAGTGTAACACCCTTCGGGAAGCGCTATGAATCATTATGAACAGGAGGAGTCATGATGCAAACGTCTGTATTTACCATGGAACAGATTGCCGCGGCGGTGAAACCGCTTGCTGATAAATACCGTGTGAAGGAAATTTATTTGTTTGGTTCGTACGCACGCGGGGAAGCGGACGAGAACAGCGATTTGGATTTTCTTGTTTTTGGTGGAGAAATGTTTCGGCGAACGATGATTTTTTCCTTGGCGGAGGAGCTGCGCGAGGTGCTCAAGAAAAACGTGGATGTTTTTGAAATCGCAGAGGTCAACCCGGACAGTAATTTCTATCAAACGATTATGAAAGAAAAGGTTTTGGTGGCATGAAGTACTCGGATCGGCAAAGGGTTCAAAAGATCTATGACTATGCTGTTCAGTTGCAGGAATATATCCGAAAAAACGACATTGAAAAAGAGGAGTTGCTGACGCAGCTGCCGCTTCAATGGCTTGTCACAACGCCGTTATACAATATGGGAGAGCACTGTTATTATTTGTCCGCAGCGTATAAGGCGAAACATGCTGAAATCTCATGGACGATGATTGCAGGGCTCAGGCATCGCCTAGTGCATGATTATGACGGGACGAACTGGAATATTATTTCAGAGGTTGTTTTTGAGGAGTTGCCCATCCTGATCCAGCAGTTGGAGCGCCGTTTGACAGAATATGAGAATACGGGTGATTGCTGATGAAGTTTCACTTTACGGTGCAGCCGTATCAGACGGATGCGGTGGAGGCGGTTGTCAGCGTGTTCGACGGGCAGCCGTATAAGGCGCATACGGACTATCGGCGCGATGTGGGCACGGGTGTGGCGCAGGGCAATCTGCTCCGTATAGAGGAAGGCTATCGGGATGCGTCGTTTATGGACGTGGATACGGCGTCGGACGATGGTTTTCAGAATGAGGAGCTGGCTCTGACGAAGGCGCAGCTGCTCGCGAATGTCCGCCGCGAACAGAGCGCACGCAATCTCCACCTCTCGGATACGCTCTCTGCGCCGCTCGGCGCGTGTGCGCTCGATGTGGAGATGGAGACGGGGACGGGCAAGACGTATGTCTATATCAAGACGATGTTCGAGCTGAACCGCCGCTATGGCTGGAGCAAGTTTATCGTGGTGGTGCCGAGTATCGCGATCCGCGAGGGCGTGAGGAAGTCCTTTGAGATGACGGCGGAGCATTTCATGGAGCACTACGGGCGGAAGGCGCGGTTCTTCGTCTACAGCAGTGCGAATCTGAACCAGCTGGACGCGTTCTCTGCTGATGCGGGGCTTTCGGTGATGATCATCAATACGCAGGCGTTCGCTGCCTCGCTGAATGAGAAGAAGTCGGTCGAGGGGCGCGGCGGGAATAAGGAGGCGCGCATTATCTACTCGAAGCGCGATGCGTTCGGCTCGCGCCGTCCGATTGATGTGATCGCGGCGAACCGCCCGATCCTGATTCTCGATGAGCCGCAGAAGATGGGGAAGAAGGGCTCGGTGACGCAGAAGGCGCTCGCGCAGTTCGCTCCCCTCTTTACGCTGAACTATTCGGCGACGCACGCGGAGCGTCATAGTCTCGTCTATGTGCTGGATGCGGTGGATGCCTACAATGCGCGTCTGGTGAAGAAGATCGAGGTAAAGGGCTTCGAGGTGAAGAATCTGCCGGGGACGGGGCGCTATCTCTATCTCGCGGAGATTGTGCTCTCGCCGAAGGTGCCGCCGCGGGCGCGGATCGAGTTCGAGGTGGCGCAAAAGGGCGGCGTGAAGCGCGAGCTGCGCATTGTCTCTGAGGGGGGATAATCTCTGTCATCTCTCGGGTGGTATGGCGCAGTATGAGGGCTATGTGGTGGAGCATATCGACGCCGCGGCAGGGACGGTGCTTTTCCTGAACGGGACGGTGCTCCACACGGGGGATGTAGAGGGCGATGTGTCGGAGGCGGATCTCCGACGCGTGCAGATCCGTGAGACGATTGTTTCGCATTTTGAGAAAGAGCAGCGGCTTTTCGCGCGCGGGATCAAGACGCTCTCGCTGTTTTTCATCGATGAGGTGGCGAAGTACCGGCAGTATGATGCGGACGGGAATGCCGTGCTCGGGGAGTATGGGCGGATCTTCGAGGAGGAGTACCGTGCGGTGATGAATGAGCGGCGCGATCTCTTTGACCCTGCGTATATGAAGTATCTGGACGATGTGCCCGCGGAGAAGGTGCACGCGGGGTATTTCAGTATTGATAAGAAGACGGGGCGCGCGGTGGACAGCAGTCTCAGGCGCGGCTCGGATCTGTCGGATGATATTTCGGCGTATGATCTGATCCTGAAGGATAAGGAGCGGCTGCTGTCCTTTGATGAGCCAACGCGCGTGATTTTCTCCCACTCGGCGCTGCGTGAGGGCTGGGATAATCCGAATGTGTTCCAGATCTGTACGCTGAAGCACACGGCGAGTGTGACGGCAAAACGGCAGGAGGTGGGCAGAGGGCTGCGCCTCGCGGTCGATCAGTCGGGGCAGCGGATGGATCGGACGGTGCTGGGCGATGCGGTGCACGAGGTGAATGTGCTGACGGTGATTGCGAGCGAGAGCTATGCGGGGTTCGTCGGCGATTTGCAAAAGCAGATGGAGGCGGAGCTGTACGAGCGTCCGAAGGCGGCGACGGAGGCGTATTTCAAGGGGAAGTCGGTGCCATCAGCGGACGGTACGGCGGTGCAGCTCGATGAGAAGGCGGCGCGGGTGATCTATAAATATCTCCTGCAGCATGACTACATCGACGATGACGGGCATGTGACGGAGGTCTATCGTACGGCACTTGCGGCGGGGAGGCTCGCCCCGCTGCCCGAGGCGCTCACGCCCGTGGAGGCGGGGGTTCACACGCTCGTGCAGGCGATCTATGATGAGCGTGTGCTACGCACGATGTTCCACGATGCCAATGAGACGAAGACGCCGGAGAATCCGCTGAATGATCGGTTTTATCGGAAGGAGTTTCAGGCGCTCTGGAAGAGGATCAATCACAAGTACGCCTATACGGTTTCTTTTGACTCGCGCGAGCTGGTGCGGGCGGCGATCGACCATATCAATGCCGAGCTGCGTGTCAGCCGTCTCCAGTATACGATTACCTATGGCGGGCAGCAGACGGCTCTGGATGCGGCGATGGTGGCGGATGGTACGAGTTTTAGCTATGGCAAGAGTCGGACGCGTATGCTGAAACGCGCCCAAGGGTCAACGGTGACGTATGATCTCATCGGACGGATCGCGGCGGGGACGACGCTCACGCGGCGGACGACGGCGGAGATCCTGCGGGGGATTAAGGCTGAGGTGTTCGCGGGCTACCGCTATAATCCCGAGGAGTTTATCCGCACGGTGACGCGGCTCATCCTCGAGCAGAAGGCGACGCGCATCGTCGATCATATCGCGTATCATACGACGGCGGGCAGCTACGATGCGAGCATTTTTGCGACGGAGAAGCGCCCCCTCGATCGAGGCCTACGAGGCGGAGAAGGCAGTTCAGGACTATGTGTTCACGGACGGTAATGTGGAGCGGCAGTTCGTCAAGGAGCTCGACGGTGGGGACGAGGTGCTGATCTATGCCAAACTGCCGCGCGGTTTCGCCATCCCGACGCCCGTCGGGAACTATGCGCCGGACTGGGCGATTGTCTTTCGCGAGGGGACGGTGCGGCATATCTATTTCGTCGCGGAGACGAAGGGGACGCTCTCATCGCTCCAGCTCCGCCCCATCGAGGAGGCAAAGATCGCCTGCGCAAAGAAGCTGTTCGCGTCGCTGCACAGCGACTGCGTGATCTATGAGCATGTGAATGATTTCCAGACGCTGCTTAACCGCGTGATGCGGTGAGGGGTGTGTGATTCCTTAAAGGAGGCCATACGATGCTGGGGGCGATCATTGGCGATATTGTCGGCTCGCGGTTTGAGTTCGACAATCATCGCAGCAAGGACTTTGAGCTTTTTGCGGAGGGCTGTTTTGCGACGGATGACAGTATTATGACGCTGTCCGTGGCGAAGGCGATCATGGAGACGCAGAGGGAGACGATGGACGCACCAGCGGCGGATGCCGCAGGGCTCTCGGATGAAGGAGATGCGGAGGAGGCGTTTTATGCGCGCCTGCGCGCGAATGCGGTGTACTGGATGCGGAGCATCGGGCGGCACTATCCTGACTGCGGCTATGGCGGGCGGTTCTACTGGTGGATGTTCATCACCGATAACCCTGCGCCCTACGACAGCTTCGGCAACGGTGCGGCGATGCGTGTCAGTCCCGCGGGATTTGCCGCGCGCAGCATGGAGGAGGCCATCGCCCTCGCCAAGGCGGTGACGGAGGTCACGCACAACCACCAGGAGGGGATCAAGGGCGCGGAGGCGACGGCTGTCGCTGTCTATATGGCGCGGACGGGGCGCACGCAACAGGAGATCGCCGCCCATATCGTGGCGCACTACTACGCGCTCGACTTTACCATTGACGGGATTCGGGAGGACTATATTTTTAACGAGACCTGCCAGCATACCGTGCCGCAGGCGATTGAGTGTTTCCTCGAGTCATGCTCCTTTGAGGATGCCATCCGCACGGCGATCTCGCTCGGCGGTGACAGTGACACCATTGCTGCGATCACGGGCGCGATCGCTGAGGCGTACTATGGCATCCCCGCCGCGATCCGCGCGCAGGCACTCTCCTATCTCGACGACCGCCTCCGTCCCATCTATGATGAATGGGAGGCGCGCTATGGGATGGGGCAGGAGGAATTTCGCGTACTGACGAAGTACATTGGACGATTCACGGAGATGGAATACGTCGGCGAATGGGTCTTTGATCGGGAAAATGATGGCTCGCCTGAACACCCAAAAGTTTTTCCGTTCATGCATTACGATAAACTGGTCGTGTCCTTTATGGATGATTTTTATGCGTTCTCAGAGGGGCATCCGACATATGGACTGACGCACTATGCAGATATTCTGCACAAACACGGCCTCAAATGGGAGGAACGGTCGATCTCCAATGCCGATGTGAGTAATATGGACGCGCAGGGCATTCTTGCGCTTATTATGGGGATCATCCGTGGTGAGCGATTCTGCGAGGGCGCAGTACGCGACGGGATTAAAAATGGAACGATCCCGCGCTGTCTGAAGCGTCTCAAGGAAATCGACTGGCAGAGCACACCAAAAGAATTGACGGATGTGTATTTAATATTGGTGGATATTGGGGCTGGCACAAATATCATGTTTCATTCCGCAGCAATGAGGCCGTGCTGATCGAAAAAGGGGTGGGAGAAAGAATTCTGCCTATTACGGCCGAGGATTTTAAAGCATTGCATACAGAATGTTGGGTAGGAGAGTATATCAATCCATCCATACTGGATGGGACACAGTGGAGCCTGAGGGTGTGCTGTAAGGATATCCAGCCAGTAGGGATCTACGGAAGCAATGCCTATCCCGACAACTGGGATGATCTGCTGAAACTTCTTGGCCTATGGGAAATCTATGGGGCGGAGCAGGAGGACTGAGCAAGCCGCGATAGTGAGGCGGTGATTATTTTTGAGCATCGACAATATGGAGGGCATACAATGAAGAAGGCTATCGTCGTCGTGGATATGCAGAACGACTTCGTGGACGGCGCACTCGGCACGACGGAGGCGCAGGCGATGCTGCCGCGCATGGTGGAGAAGCTGACGGCGGCGCGTGCGGCGGGTACGGCACTCGTCTTTACCATGGATACGCACGGCGCGGACTATCTCGCGACGCAGGAGGGAGAGCATCTGCCCGTCCCGCACTGCATTCGCGGTACGGCGGGCTGGGCGATCGTGGAGGCGCTCCGCCCCTTTGCCGATGCGGCGGCCGCCGTGATCGAAAAGCCCACGTTCGGCGCGACGGCACTCCCCGCCGCCCTCGCGGACTACGATGCGATCGAGTTCGTCGGGCTCTGCACGGATATCTGTGTCATCTCGAACGCCCTCCTCGTGAAGGCGTTCTACCCCGAAAAGCGCATCAGTGTCGACGCCGCCTGCTGCGCGGGCGTCACGCCCGAGAGTCACACGACCGCGCTCAATGCGATGCGGGCGTGCCAGATCGAGGTGTGCGGGTAGGATGAGGTGCGTGAGGGCATAGACTGGCGAAATCGACGCATCCATCAAGGCGTTTCTCCGTTACGTCGACGGTGCAGTGACGACAGATCACTTTGTGCAGGAGATCGACAGGGAGATTCATGCGATCAAAGCTACCGCAGAAGAGGAGGCGAGTTATATGAGTTACGCGATTAGTCTTGCAGAGGAGAGAAAAGAAGGGCGAAGAGAGGGGCAGAGGGAAGAGCGCCTCGCTATCCTCCGTCGGCTCGTCTTTATGTCGGGGATGCCGACCGATGAGGCACTCTCGATGATTGGTGTCCCTGCCGATGAATGGGCGCAGTATCGGCAGGAACTGGAAGAGATAAGATAAAAGAAAAACGTATATCGCACACAAAAAAGCACCATCTTTCGGATGGTGCTGTATTTTCGCTGGAGCGGGCGATGGGAGTCGAACCCACCTCTAAAGCTTGGGAAGCTTTCATTCTACCGATGAACTACGCCCGCAGTGATTGCTATGATAGCAGATTTGCTCGCGTTTGTCAAACACGCTCACTCCTCGGGTAGGAGCATGGCGAGGTCGGGCATGAGCTTTCGTGATGTCGCGGATGAAGACGCGCAGGACGCTCGTCATGACCTCTGGGGTCAAACGCTGCAGGGTTATGCGGGACGACGACGTCGGCGAGGATGGTGGTATCGGAGGTGAGGTAGAACTTGATGAGGCGGCTGTCCTGGTTCTGCCGCATGAGCCAGCCCGTGAGCAGCATGGCGTTCGTGTCGTCGACGGCGTTTTGCGCGAGACGGACGCGGATGGTCGCATAGGCGGTGCTGTCGATGACGACGGCGATGGGCAGCCGTCGTCCATCTGCCTCGATTTCGCTCTCAAAGACGGTGGTGTCGCGGTCGTCGCCCACCTCACGGATGGCAAAACCGGTGATATTTTCCTTTTTAATATACTCCTCGAATGTCTTGGCCGCCTCGATCACGACCAACCACCTCCTCGTGCTTATTCCTCTTCGTATGTAAACTGATCTGTGTCCGCGTGATAGTCGAGCCGATACCGCACGGCAGGGTCGGCCCGTGTCGGTATAGAGCTCGCGGCCGAATGCGAGCGCGATGTACGGATGATCTGCGCTGTGCTGCACGGATCCGATGTAGACCTGAAAATCGTCAGGCACCGGATTGTAGTAGTCGCTGCTGTCGACGTAGATGCGCCAGACACCGTCCACCGGCGATTTTCCGACGATGACCGCACGTCCTGTGGCGGGCGGAGCACCCGGCGGACGCCAGCCAGTGCGCGTGTTGATGTTGCAGTAAAAGAACAGATGCCCGTCGCTCATAAACGCTCCGGAAGAGCCGAGCCCCAGACGCGATGCCGGTGCACTAAAGTGAAAGACGTTCTGCTTGCCCTCCCACAGGGTGAAATGGATCTGCGTGCCCATCTGTGCGAGCGTTGCCTTGATCTCCCGTCGTGCCGACCTGATAGTAGGAACGGCGCACGTCTTTGCCCTGCTCCGTGCGCACGGGCTTTAGGATGAGCTGGGCGCCGGAGACGGGCGGCCGCACCGCAGACACGGATGTGCTGACGCCGAGGATCACCACGAGGACGAGCAGAAACAGGAGGGGAATGCGTTTGTTCTTTCCATCGCTGTTCTCCGCAATCTTCTAACGATATTTTTATTATAGCATAGCGCGCG
>BNJV01001596.1_pt1 | contig 83931 bp, 104 predicted proteins | sample 8540591 | NCBI WGS metagenome assembly BNJV01 (sample SAMD00202457, study PRJDB9452) | human saliva metagenome | host: Homo sapiens
ATATGATAATTTCGTACGAAAAAAAGACGCTGGAATGATTTTTCCAATATCTTTGATTTTCTATCTATCTTAAATCACTATAAAAAAATAAAAGCCCAATCTTTTTCTTCAGATTGAGCTAATCCACTTCAGGATTCCATTGATATTCTCTTAGCGATATATTTGTTGGGCTTTTAAAGAGGATTCCTTCTGTTTCTAATAACTCCTTTTGCTCCAGCCATCCAGGTACAAGTCTTCCACTCGCATTAACGACTCGGTGGCAAGGATAGTCCCCAAAGAGTTCCACCTGACTTAAAATTTTCCCAACGAGTCTTGCGTTTTTCGGTCGTCCTACAAGACTAGCAATTTGTCCATAGGTAGCCACTTTCCCTCTAGGAATTTCACCTACCACTTCTAAAACTTCGTAAACAAATCGGTTATCCATTTTTCTTCACCATCAATGACAAAGCGAATCTGATGGTCGCTGATTAATTCGGCGCTCAAGCGGACTTGATTGGTTTCAGCAATCTTCTTTGCAATGGCAAGTCCAAGTCCACTTCCACCTGTGGCACGATTTCTTGAGCTGTCTACTCTGTAAAATCGATCAAATAATTGACTGACTTGTTCTTTTGTAATTGGCTCAGTATTGTTTTCAAACGAAATTTGATGTTCTTTTTGCACCAACCGTAATCGTAGAACTTCCTACTGTATACTTGATGGCATTGTCTAATAAAATTCGAATTAATTCTGTGATGGCTTCTTTATTTGTTGTCATCACGCTAGAATCATTTCCGGTAAATGTAACTTGAAGTCCTTTTTCATCTAATACCGGTTGAATCTCTTCAACGATATTTTTTGTAACACCCACTAAATCAACTTTTTCTTTAGTCGTGCTTGCTTCCCCTTCGTCGTATCTAGAAAGAAGTAACATTTGCTCCACTAGGGCATTCAATCGTTTAATTTGTCTTCTATTGCTATCGACAAATTTTTCCTGTGTTCCCATCATCGCTAAAACGTCTGTATTGGCTGACAAGACTGCCAGCGGTGTTTTAATCTCATGACTCGCATTAGCAATAAATTGTTGCTGGCGTTCAACATTCTCAACAAATGGTCGAATTGCTTTCTTAGAAACGACACGGACAAGAATATAAACAATCATCAAACAGGCGATAAAAACTCCCCCGGTTACCATTAATAGGCGCCATACTTGTTGGACTTCACGGTTCGCATCTACAAAAACGACCATAAAGGATGATTCTTCACCCGAAAGCTTGTAACGCAAACTTCCTTCCCATCCACTCAAGGATTTGGACTCTACCAATCGCAGAGCTGACTCTTTTAAACTTGATTCTTCTACAGAGATTAAATGCGATTGATCTACAGAAGTCACTTCATTATTTTCAACTTTAACAACCGCATAGCGCGTGGATAATTGGTCATCTTTTCTAAATTCATGACCAATTGGCTTCCCATGTGAAGGGTGTTCTTTTGGCCCCTCATTGGATGGAGCATCTGGGAACGTTCCATTATTTTCAACTAACATCGTTGCCACACGATCTACTTGTTCGATTGTTTGTCGGTAGTTTATCCCATTCACAATCACTAAGACTACAAAGAGTACGATTGTAAAAGATAACATGGCACTCTTCACAAAACTTTTTTGTAGTTGTCGAAACATATGCTCCTCCTTTTCTTTTTCTAAACATATACAGGATGCTTAGTTGGCTGCTGATTCAACCACTAATTGATAGCCCAGTCCGCGAGCAGATTTAATCGTTACATCGGCCTCAATCGTTGCTAATTTTTTTCGCAACGATGAGATATTCACCCAAACGACATTAATTTCAGCCTCAGAATCAAGTCCCCCAAACTTTCTCCATAATTAAATCCGTAGAAAGCACTTGATTACTATTCATCATAAAATATTCCATCAATTGAAATTCTTTATTATTTAATAATACTTGCCCTTTAGAGGTCATCATCGTGAAGGTATCTCGGTTTAATTCAACATTCCCTAGTGTCATAACAGATGCCACAAATACATTCGGACGACGTAGTAAAGATTTCACGCGCGCTAGTAACTCAGCACCTTCAAAAGGTTTCGTTAAATAATCATCCGCTCCTTCTTCAAGCCCAGTCACTTTATCCTCTAATTGACTCTTTGCCGTCAACATCAGAACGGGCGTATGAATCCCGTTGGAACGTAATTCTCTGACCACTTTGATTCCACTCTTTTTAGGCATCATGACATCTAATAAAATTAAATCATATGGCGTAGACTCCGCATAAAAAAGCGCGTCTTCGCCATCATGGACCATTTCTACACTATATTTTTGCATTTCGAGCATCATCTTCAGCGCTTGCGCTAAATCAATTTCATCTTCAGCTACTAGAATTCTCATGGTTTCTCCTCCTATATAAGGATACGATTTCAACTTTAAATTATACTTAAACTGAGGATTTACACGTATTTTCAAATGAAATTAGCAAATCACGCAATTGTTGTTTTTGCGTGCAATTCAATCCTCTTAATGTATATTCCATCATTTCATGCTGAGCAGGAATTAATTGATCAAGCTGCTGTTTTCCTTTTTCTGTCAGTGAAATATGTTTTGTTTTCCAACTTTTCTCAATGGTAATTAATTCTAATTTTTGTAAATGGTGAATACAGTGGGTAATATTCCCCTGTGTTAAGTTCAAAGTGGAGGCAATTGTCTTTTGGTCCACTGTTCCTTGTCTAAAAATCACATGTAAAACTTCAAAATGTGTTGGATTCAATCCTAATTTTTTTAATGAAATCGAAAACGTCCGTAGATTCTCATTGTAAATTTTCATAATCATCATCCATATCTCATGAGAGACATTCATTTTTTCACATTCTGTTACCATACCAACACCTCTTTCTTCATTAACTTTACTATTGAAATGAGCTTCTGTCAAACACTCCCGCTCTTATGCCACCCTATAAAATGGTTAACCGAAACCATGTTCTTTTACTAAAAAAGAGTAAGAATAACGAGTGCCTTCAAATTCTATAGTAGTCATTGTAGCGTTTGTAATCGATGTGAATTACTGACACTTGGAATTCATTCCTAGTGTCAGTTTGAAGCTCGTTAGACCTGAGACCTAGGCTCAGGTCGGTACAGCACTAATGACTACTATAGAGTTATTTGGAAGGTACGAAGTGTCTTACTCTTTTTCTCTTTCTTTTCCAACAAAAAAGAGCCCTGGTTTCAGGTTAAACCAGGACTCGGAAAGCACAATTTCCCTATTTTGCTATCCATATTTTTTTTTGACGAATCAACAAGATGCATGCAACCATAACTACTAAAAATGTTCCAGCCCCTGCTGTCCCGTTAACAGATAATGAGTATACCCATGGACTTGTTCCTTCTGGAGCATATTGCCCCCAGAATAACACTCCAGCGATATAATGAACGAAGTAGCGCACACCTACTCCTAATAATGCTGCGATCCCTGACCATACAATTGCAGAAGAATATTTATCATTTTTCAATGCTTTTTGGAAAGGTCCATATACTAAACCAGCAAGACCCATAACTGTAAATGCAATGATATATTCAATCAATACTTGTTCTACAGATAAGAATGATACTTTTCCTAGAGGGAAGTGAATCAATCCCCATAAAAGTCCAGCAGCCAAACCAGGTGTCAATCCTCTACGGAGTGAAAAAATAACAAGAATAATTGCTCCCCATGATGGTGAAAACCAACCTGCTAGTTTTGGTACAAATGATAGTACCATTGCGAGTGCAGCGATAATCGCAACCTCTACCCAAATTAAAACATTTCTCTTCATTAAAAAAAGAGCCTCCTTCGTTTTCTTGAAAACACAAAGAGACTCCAACTAATTTCGAAATCGAATACAATTCCTACGCACGCATTAACGTAACAGGTTCAAGGGTTTGTACATACATCTCAGCCATAGAGGCACCCCTTTGTATTTTCTATTTATTTAACTGTTTTAAATATACCCTCTACTTTCCTCTTTTGCAATCCTTAAGCTCAATTTTTGCAGATTTTTTCTGATGAACAAACAAAAAGCTCCTAAGGAAAAATCCTTAGAAGCCTTAATTCACTTTTTATCTTTGCTTTTTTAGATAAGGTGATATTTAACAATAGTGCACCGATAATTCCACCAACAAGCCAAATTAAAACGAATGCTAATGGGTTTGAAACACCATTTACAAACGCAGCGAATAACCCACCATGAGGAACACGGCTAACAATACCAAACGCCATTGATAATGCACCAGATACACCTGAAGCAAATGCCAATGAAGGAATGACTTGTAAAGGATGTGCCGCTGCAAACGGAATTGCACCTTCAGTAATGAATGCAGCACCCATTACATAGTTTACATATGCACTGTTTCTTTCTGCTTCTGTAAATAAGTTTTTATTAAGTGTTGCAGCAATTGCAATCGCTAAAGGAGGAACCATTCCACCAACCATTACTGCAGCCATCACGTCCGAACCCTGCTGCACCAGCGCTTGTCACTAAGGCTGTTCCTGTTACATAAGCTGCTTTATTGATTGGGCCACCCATATCAATAGCCATCATAGCTCCCACTAAAAATCCTAATACCATGCCAAGTTCTCTCGGAACGTTTGCTAAGAAGTTTGTTAAGCCATTCATCACTGCACCCATTGGTCCATTGATCACGAATAACATTAAAGCACCCATGATAAGAACCCCGAATACAGGGAATAAGAAAATTGGTTTTAATCCTTCTAATGATTTTGGTAACCATGAGAAAGCAAATTTTAGGAACGAAATAATTCCGCCGGCTAAGAACCCTGCAATGAGCGCTCCTAGGAATCCAGAAGAAACATATCCTTCAGCAAAAACTCCGCCAGTTGCAAAATCTGTGAATAAAGCAGGGTTCGCAAATACCCCACCCATGAAACCGACCACTAAACCGGGACGATCCGCAATCGATTGTCCGATAAAACCTGCTAACATTGGAAGCATCATCGCAAAGGCTAATTTACCCATACGGAAGATTGCTTCAGCAATAGGGTTATAATTTGCTGTATCCTTCACATCAAAGGAAGTAATTCCCCAGAAGAATGAAACAGCGATTAAAATCCCACCAGCAACAACGAATGGTAACATGTGTGACACACCATTCATTAAGTGTTTGTAGAATTGACGGCCAAGAGACTCGCCTTCTACGCTTTCTTCTGTGGCATTCGCATCTTCACTAGCGTGGTAAATTGGCGCATCCACTTTAGCTGCACGAGCTACTAATTCGTCCGCTTTGTTGATTCCATCCGCTACTTTTGTGATAATGACGGGCTTGCCGTCGAAACGAGCCATTTCGACTTGTTTGTCCGCCGCAACGATGATAGCTGTTGCACGCTGGATATCTTCTTTTGTTAAACGGTTGCCGATTCCTGATTGTCCGTTTGTTTCTACTTTAATTTTGTACCCAGCCGTTTTGCCGGCTTGTTTTAATTTTTCTTCGGCCATAAAAGTATGTGCAATTCCTGTTGGGCACGCTGTGACCGCTAAAATGTACACATCGTCGTTTGATGGCGATGCTTCTTCTGCTACTTCTTCAACGGCTTCTTCTTGTGGTTCTTCAAATTTTTTAAAGACTTCAACCACTTCATCAGAATCCCCTGCTTGAAGTAAGGCTGCTTTTGCTTCAGGATTCATTAATACTGATGATAGTTTTGCTAAGGCTTGCAGGTGCTCGCCTCCGCCCCTGCTGGAGCCGCAATCATGAAGATTAATTTTGCAGGTTGGCCGTCAAACGATTCCCATTCAATTCCTTGTTCGCTACGTCCAAAAACAATCGCAGCTTGCGTAATGGATTCGTGTTGTGCGTGAGGAATGGCAATTTCGTCACCTACACCAGTGGTAGATTGCGCTTCACGAGCTTCTAGAGCTGCCACGTAAGCATCCACATCACTTACTTTACCAAGGCTTGCAAAATTCCCTGCTAAATGCTGTAACGTTTCTTTTTTAGTTGAAGTCGTTAGATGTAAATCCATGGCTTCTTTAATAAACAAATCTGATAATTTCATTTTCGTCACCTTCACTCTTACTGTTTCGTAACCACAACTTGTGGTAATAGCTCTTCAATAAATGCTTTTTCAGCAATTCCTACAGAAAAGGCTGTCGCACTTCCAGTCGCAGCTCCTTGCCTCAAGCTTGCTGCATAATCGCCTGTTTCGATAAATTTTGCCATGAAACCAGAAAGCATTGAGTCCCCTGCGCCTACAGAGTTCACAAGTGTCCCTTTCGGAACATTCGATGTGTACACTTCTCCAGTTTCTGTGATAAGCATTGCGCCATCACCACCGCGAGAAATCAGTACATTTCTAGCCCCCATTTGCTGTAATTGTTTTGCATAATCTACAATTTGTTCTTCTGTCTCAATCGTTACCCCGAAAATCTCACCTAATTCATGATGATTTGGTTTAATGATAAACGGATGGTATGGAAGACATTTGGTCAGTAAATCCTTTGTTGTATCGAGGACTAGTTTGACCCCTTTTTCGTCACATAATTTAGCAATGGTCGTATAAGCCGAATGGTCCATTCCATTTCCTGCATTCCCTGCTAAAAATACAACATCCCCTTCTTGAAGTCGGTCTTCAAAATAGGTCACTAGACGTCCAAAATCGTCCTTGGTTACAACCGGTCCATTTGCATTAATTTCCGTTTCTTCATTACTCTTCAACTTTAGATTAATTCGAGTGACTCCATCGATTTGAATAAAGTCTGTCCCGATACCTTCGGATTGGAGAGCTTCTTTGATGAAGTTTCCTGAAAAACCTGCTAAAAACCCAGTGGCTGTATTATCAAACCCTAATCGTTTTAGGATTACCGACATATTAATTCCTTTACCGCCTGCAACGTAATTTTCTTCTATAGATCGGTTCAAAGTCCCTAGTTCACAGTTAGGAACTTTTACAACAAGGTCAATTGCTGGATTAAACGTAATCGTGTAAATCATGCTATCTCTCCTCTTTTATGCGTCCATTTCAACAAGACGAATGCTCCCAGCCATACGGTAACGTAAGTCCGCTTGCTCTTTCGTCGTGTTTGTTACCATGGTTACTTGATGAAAATCAGCAACCTTACATAAACTTACTTTAGCAAATTTACTAGAATCCGCCAAAACATAAGCATGATTACTCTTACTAATGGCAATTTTTTTAATTTGAGCTTCTTCCTCATCCGGCGTTGTATACCCATAACTGAGATCGACTCCATTCATCCCGAGAAACGCTTTTTTAAAGAAATATTCTCTGAGTTGGTTTTGAGCAAGAGTTCCAATAACTGCACTCGTTTCTACCTTTACTTGACCGCCTAATAACACCGTTTTGATTCCATAGTCTGCAAGAAGATGGGCCTGCTGTACCCCATTTGTAATCACCGTGACATCTTTTCCTTCTAAATGCGGAATCATTCTTAAAGTCGTTGTCCCTGCATCCATATAAATCGTTTCGCCGTTCGTTACTAAAGAGGCTGCATAGCGACCAATACACTCTTTTTCTCTTCGATTTGAACGTTCTTTTTCTTTGGTGGTCGGTTCAAATTCTTTTGAATACACTCTTTTAGCACCACCATGGATACGAATCAGGGTTCCTTCTTCTAATAAAGAAAGATCGCGTCGAATAGTGGATTCAGAAGCCTGGAGAGCCTCCATTAAATCCTTTAGGTGAACTGTATCTTCCTTGTCTAATAAATCTAAAATAATTCTTCTTCTCTTTTCAGTAAGCATGCAGTTCCTCCTAAATGTATCAATCTGCTAATCTTTCTTGACCGATTCGGTTTAAAACGGTCAAAAAAACAGTCATTTTTTTATATTTTTTTGTAAATAATTTTAACTACATTACTTATATAATATAAGAGTATATATCCATTGGCGCAAGTAATTTAAGCTTCTTTTTATCAAGAAAATCACCCTAAAAAAATTTACTTCCATTGTGATTAATCAGATTTATTATTAATTTTTTTATATAAATGCTGTACTTTTTGAACTAAACCGTCAAAAAAGCACTGAAGACATCACGTATTCATGTCTTCAGTGCTTTTCTTTATAGTTTTTAATGATAATTATTCGTTATCTTCTACTTTTTCATGAGGTAAAATGAGATTGAGCAGAATTCCTGCAATGGCACAAAGAGCTGTACCTGATAACGTTACTGGTCCTAATTGTAATACCGCAGAACCCAATCCTAGTACTAACATAGAACTTGCAATAATTAAGTTACGTACTTGACGGAAGTCTACTTGTTTTTCAATTAACACTTTCAACCCATTGGAAGCAATAACCCCATAAAGGAGAATAGCCATTCCTCCAAGTACTGCATTTGGAATCGTACGAACTAAAGCCGTGAATTTGCCAAAGAAACTGAGGAGAATTGCAATAATCGCTGCATTACGAATGACTGATACAGAAGCAATACGTGTTAAACCCACAACCCCAGTATTTTCACCATAAGTCGTATTCGCTGGTCCTCCTAGAAAGGCAGATACGGCGGTTGCAACGCCATCTCCGATTAAGGTACGGTGTAAACCTGGATCACTCAAGAATTGCTTCCCGCAAATTTGACTGAGTACGGTATGGTCTCCAATGTGTTCTGCAATCGTCACAACCGCTACTGGTAGAAGCGCCCATGTTTCTGGACCGAAGTATAAATGATACTGATTGAAAAGCCCATTTGTATCAAACGGCAAGTATAACTCTGGCAAAGCAATCCATTGAGCTTCTATTACTTTTGTGAAATCTACTAGACCAAAGCAGATGGCTACGATATATCCACCGATAATCCCAAATAAGAATGGGATGATTTTCAAGAAACCTTTTGCTTTTGTATTAATAAATGCTGTAATAAGGAAGGTCACTACCGCCACGAACATTGGTTTCCAGTCTCCATCCACAACAAAGCCCGCATTTTTAACCGCACTGTTTGCCAGGCCTAGACCAATCACAATAATCATCGGTCCAATGACAATCGGTGGTAATAATCGGTTAATCCATCCCGTTCCTAATAACTTCACGAAAATAGCCACTACCACATACAGTAATCCAACTAAAACTACCCCTGTCTGAGCTGCATCTGGACTTCCGCCCATTTGCGCCATTGCAAACTGCATGGCCGTAATAAAAGCAAAAGAGGATCCCAAGTAAACAGGTACTTTAAATTGCGTCGCTACCATATAGATTAGTGTTCCTAATCCTGACGCAAATAAAGCAACCGATACTGGCATCCCCAATATTAACGGCACTAAAACCGTGGCACCAAACATCGCAAACACGTGCTGAAGACTCAAGAACAGTCCAGGCACGAGATCCGGTTTTTGATCCACATCCAACAACAGATCGACTTTTGAAGTTTGTAACTCCATTTTCCCCTCTTTTCCGGGCGTTTTTGTGCACACAAAAAGCCCTATGTTATTAAGCGTAGGGCTAGTCTAATAAACTTGTTCTTAGCCTTTCTCACCTCTCTGGATGAGTTTAAAAGCCCTTGCTAGAGGGTAGTGTATCATAACTAAAGTGAATTTTCTATACTTTTTTTGTTTTTTTATAAAAAACTATTGTGCACCTACTCATTCCCAGTTACAATTAAAACCAAGCAACCCTTAAAGTTGCCCAGTCTAACTTTATGGAGGGATCATTTATGGTCAAATCAGTAGAAACTATCACAGAATTAATCGGGAACACTCCCCTTGTGAAACTAAACCGTTTAGTTTCAGACGATTCTGCAGATGTATATGTAAAAGTCGAGTCGTTTAACGCCGGTGGATCTGTCAAAGATCGTATCGCTTTAAACATCATCGAAACAGCTGAGAAAGATGGCTCGCTAAAACCTGGCGACACAATCATCGAAGCAACAAGTGGAAATACAGGGGTAGGACTTTCACTTATCGGCGCTGCTAAAGGATATAAGGTCATTACAATCATGCCTGAATCCATGTCTATCGAACGCCGTCAATTAATGAAAGCATACGGTACAGAAGTATTATTAACGCCTGCTGCGGATGGATTTGGCGCTGCCGTTGCCAAAGCAGAAGAATTAGCTGCACAACCTGGCTACTTCTGGGCACGTCAATTTGACAACGAAGCAAACCCAGCTATCCACTATCAAACAACTGGACAAGAAATTATTAAAGCCTTCGACGGCAAAACACCAGATGCTTATATCAGCGGTATCGGTACTGGGGGTACGATTACAGGTGTTGGCCGTGCGTTAAAAGAAGTCAATAAAGACGTTGAAATCATCGGGGTTGAACCTGAAGAAGCGCCATTTATTTCTAAAGGTCAAAAAGGAAAACACCGCATCCAAGGAATTTCTGCTGGTTTTAAACCAAGCATTATCGACCGTGATGTGATCGACGGTTTTGAACTTGTAACAAGTGACGATGCGATTGAAACAGCGAAAAACTTAGCTGCTAAAGAAGGTATCCTTGCTGGTATTTCTTCTGGAGCTGCTGTAACTGCCGCTTTACGCGTGGCAAAACGCTTAGGAAAAGGCAAATCTGTTGTCGTTCTATTACCAGATACAGGCGAACGTTACCTTTCAACAGGCATTTTCGGTGAAGCGTAATTCATTTTAAAAACACGAACCTCAAAACTTCATTGCAATCTTTTAAATATCCTCATAGTGATGGCAGTAGTTGTATCGGGTTGAGCCAAGGTCTCAACCCTACCAAGCTTCAAACAGGCCGTAAAACGGTCTGTAATTCACATTGGTTACACTCACTACTGCTCTCACTATAGAATTCAAAAGATTTCCATTCAGTTTTTGAGGTTCTTTTTTGTGCAAAAATTCAGGTGAAAGGCTCACAGAATTCAGAGTGTATCATGCATGATACACTCTACTCTTTTTGTATCAATTTTGATACAACCCAACTTATTGAGTTGTAAAATTTTTGTTACGTAACATTATTGTTACACTCAAGGGAAAACAAAAACCACCTCGGAAAAATCCGAGGTGGTTTCACTTTTTAAATACGATTAAGCTTCTTGTACTTCAGCTTCTTTTTTGTTTCCGAATTTTTTAGCGATATACGCTGTTAAGATTGGAGTTAAAATCGCTGTTACGATTACTGAAGCGGTAATTTGAGTCGTTGCGGTTGCTTCAATTCCTTTGAACGTTGCATCCACTGCTGAAAGTGCAGCTGGTGTAGCAATAGCGCTGGCTGCTGTACTTGAGATGGCAGCACCGGCAACCCCGTTCCCACCTGTTAAGCGGTCTGCGGCGATGGAGGCAATACCCCCAACGAGTGTAGTAATCACCCCTAGTAAAATACCAGGTAGACCTCCTTCAAGGATTTGACCAAAGCTCATATTTGCCCCTAAACAGAAACCAACGACGATAATGATAGCCGTAATCCCATTTGAGAGTACTTTTTTCATGTAAGGGAAGGCATTTCCTAACGCAATCCCTAACACAAGTGGTAATACCGTTCCGACTAAGTTCCAAATCGAGATGTTTGCAAGGCCGGCACTACTTAATACGGCCATTGTTACCATTGGGCCAACACTCAAGGTTGTAATCCCAACGGCTCCAGCATCGATTTCGTCCCCGTATACATCTACAATCCCCGCATACATGGCATTATTAGCTACAGAAATGGCACCAATAACGGCAACAGCGCTAAGTCCGAGGAAGTTGTCATTGAATACTTTCGCGACCAACAACCCTAAGACTACAGATACCGCAATTTTCGCTAAAATAATCGCTGCCCCACGTCCAACGGCTTTTGGTGTGTTTTTAAGAGAAATGGTCCCCCCGATAATGAAGAGGAATGCCCCAACAAGTGGTCCAGCACCTTTCACGATTGGAGTGGTAAATCCACCAATTTGTAATACTTGAGGGAAAAACGTATTTATCACACATCCAATAAACATTGGAATAATGATTGTATCCCCAGGAATTTTAATCTTTTTCATACTGTTCACAGTCCTTCTCTGATTTGGAATAAGAAACTAGCTAAAATCAGCCATCTAATGTGATACCGCCATCGCAGTCACCGATTTCCCCTGTTACAAAGCTTGCAAGGTCGCTTGCGAAGAAGAGAATCATTTGAGCGATTTCAACTGGTTCTGCACGACGTCCAAGAGGTATCATGCTAATTACTTTTTGGCTCTTTTCTTTATCTTCTGATAATACTGTCGTCATATCTGTACGAGTGAATGAAGGGCATACAGCGTTACATGCGATATTGTATTTACCGCCTTCTTTAGCAACGGCTTTAGTTAAACCATTTAAACCAGCTTTAGAAGAAGCATAAGCAGCAGTCCCTAAAAGTCCACCACCCAATTTAGCGGCAACGGAAGAAACGTTTACGATACGTCCACCCTTGTTTTCGATAAAGTGTGGGAAAATGGTGCTAATCGTTGAGAAGCATCCTGAAAGATTGATACGGATTGTTCTTTCCCATTCTTCGTATGTTAATTGATCGAATGGTTTTGCACTAATCACCCCAGCGCAGTTCACTAAAATATCGACTTTGTGTTCTGCTAAAATTTCATTCATGCTTTTTACGATAGATTCATGATTTCCTAAATCCATGTATTTGAAGCTTGTGTGTTCTGGCCCGAATTCTTCAACAGTTTTGTTTGCTGCAGCTTCATTAATATCTGCAATGACTACAAAACCGCCACCTTCTACGATACCGCGAACGATTTCTTTACCAATACCATTTGCCCCACCAGTGACAATGGCAACTTTACCTGTGAAATCCATAAGATCACGTCCTTTGATTTGATATGTTCATCATATCACTAAATAATGAACATTCGACTCTTTTTATGGTTATCATTTGTTAACTTTTTAACTTGTTTGTGACCGAATTAATGTTCCTATTGCAGATCTAAACCCGCAGTATCAAAAGGTTTCTACACAACAAAACAGCCCACGAACAAATCGTAGACTGTTTTGCGTACCATAAAAAAATATTTTTATTTTTTTAAAATTGAATATAAACATTATATGAGCAAATTTCTCTTAAATAATGGACTAAATCAATGATATTGTCCTGTAAATTACCAAGTGGAACTTTTTCTACTGGCTTACGGCCTTCATTGAAGAACGAAAATTGATATTTCGCGCCCCATTTTGATTTTTTTGACGAATAACGGATGCACTGACTGCTTTTTTTCTAAGTCTACTACTCTGAACTCCGTCCCAAAAAGAAACCAAAAATTCCATCTTTGACAAGTACCCCAAGTTGATCATCAAGATACTCCGCATCATCCAATAAACGTTTCATATCGTCTTGATAGTCAGGGAACAGCTCATCAAAACGAGCATAGTGTTTTTTTATTTGACGAACGCGAACGATTTGCCACACCAATACAATAACAAAAAACACGATGACCACCATTAACATCACGATGTCGAAAAATCTATCTGCATTATTCGTAATGGTTAAATAATGAGTTTTATCCAATTTATCGAGAGTCACCTGCACCGAAAGTGGGCTCAGTTTTAATTTTTCTTCAAATCTTTCCTTCATTTCTTGCGTAATATTTGTTTTGACGCTAGATTTCCCTTTTTTTCTCTTTCTCATTAACTACACGTATATTCAAGTAGAAGTCTGATGTGGCGAGCGCGTTCGTTTTTATCCGGAAGCGCCTGTTTAAACTCTAGAATTTGTTTGATTTCGGAAGTATCTGTTTTTAAGAACGATACTCCATAATTATGTTTCACTAAATAATATGTTTCATCGTCTATCTCTAGCGGACTTGGGTCAATATCTAACACTTTAATCGAACTAGACGATGAATCTTTTTCCATTTCATAAATGATTCCATGTTCGTATAATTCACGTCCACTCATAAAGCCAAACGAAACTACAATCCCCACCATTGCCACTATTAATCCTAACAGGACCGTGAGTATCCACATTCCCCATGTTCGTCTTATAATTCCTTTATGCATCCCGACCCCTCTTACTTTCTATTGAAAATTTTTTTAACTTATCTTCTTCGAACCGCATATCCACTACTATTAAAACGATATCGATATTTTGGTTCTTTCTTTTTCATTCAAATATTCCACTAATTTGCGAACATCTTCTAGACGATTCTTTAATTGAATGGTTACTTTCTTATTCCCGCTAAATCCAAAATCGATGGCATAGGCAACACTGCTTTTTGCCAATTGGCGACGAACTTCAATATTTCGTACTTCCCACAGCTTAATCACTCTAAAATCGTTATTATAGCAGACTAATTTATGATCCTTCACTAGTATTTTTAGCTTAGGATCATGATAATCTGCATCCAGCGCTAAAGCCTTCATCTGCCCTGCATATCGCGGAAACTCTTTATCAAACACCTCGTATTGTTCCTTCAATGAAAGTACTCGTTTATAGCTAGCGTAAAAGAATACTAACGCTATTAGAAACACAAAAAGAGTCACTACCGTCTCCAATAAACGATTTGTAGTGGATGTAAGAGTTAAATAATGAAGGAAGTCCAGCGGTACAGAGTCTTCTGTCGGTAAGAGAGTCCCCTTCCGATATTGTCTTGTAAAGGCTTCTATCAATACTGCCGGTATATGGACAGTCTTACTCCCTCTACGCCCCTTCGTTACTGCTGGCGTTACTCGAACATTTAAATAAATATTCTCTTGTTTTAAAGGCTCCCAGTCATTTGGATTCGCTTTTTTCAAATCCAACAACTGTTGAATGTCTTTGGCTTGCGCTTGAAGTGGCGTAACCCCTTTTTCATGCTTTACTAAGTAATATTCTTTTCCATCGTAAGTGAGGGCCTCTGAGTCTATATCCAACACACGAATCGAAACGGAAGTCCCAGCATCATTCAAATGATAAATATCCCCCATCTTATAGAGCGCCTCTCCCCCCATGTATCCTTTCACGGTTCCAAACAGAAAGAAAATTCCTATCATTGCTAAGACAAGAGCTGTCCCCCAGAGGGAGAGCGTTCTTCTCACATATCCTTTATGCACTACTAACTCCACTTCCTTATGCTTGTTCCTATACAGAATGAATGTTAATTATTTATATGGATAGGAAACAAATGATTCAAAAATAAACTGTCCAGCCCATTATAAATCAAAAAGAAGGTAAAAAACATCTGATAATATACTCTATCACTGGAATGAAAGAGGCTGCCCTCTAAGATAACCCCCCCGAGATGGCAGCCTTCAAATCGTTCTATTCAGTTGTAGCATTGTTTTGTTTGGAATCTTCCTCATTCCCAATCACTTTATCTAAGTACTGTTTTTTTATCGTTAAAGCTTTGCTGATTGCAAATGCAGAAGCGATTAAAAGAATGAAGGTTAACCAAATCCATGTGGTAAATTCAGCAGGAAAGCTAGCCCCAGCAAAAACAAGATAGATTGCCAACGCGACTATAAAAAAATATGAATAACCTGCCATCGACCAAAAGACTTCACTTCTTTATAATATCTGTCTTTTTCATCTTCAGTCAGTTCGATTTTTCGACTTTTAGTCGTATTTTCATCTAAGAGCAGGTAATCTGTCGTTACTTGAAAGATAGTACTTAACTCAATAATCTTCTCGATTTCTGGAAGAGCTTGACCGGATTCCCATTTAGAAATGCTTTGACGGGAAACTTTAATTTGTTCCGCTAGCGTTTCTTGTGACCATCCTTTTTTTCTTTTCTAAGGTTGTATATTTTTTTCAGCGAGTTTCATCATTTCATCCTCCTTTATTCTATTCTAATCCTAACAATTTTATCTCAACTTGAAAAATACAGTCTCCTAACCTTTTTTTGTCAACTAGTGGTTGCACCTTCAGTTGCACTTTAAATCAGAAGAAAAAAATCAAGCAATCATACAGCCAGATAAACAAAAAAGCTCTAAACACCCAAGCAGTGTTTAAAGCTTTAATCCTTATTTCTCGCGTTGAGATTTAATCTCATCAATTAAGCTTTGTAGTTCAGCTTCTTCGAAATGATATTTTTCGCCACAGAAATGACACACCACTTCTGCACCGTGGTCCTCATCAATGAGATGTTGTAAGTCATCTACTCCGATCGACATCAATCCTGCGCTGAAACGTTCACGCGTACAGCCACAATGGAATTTCACCGGCATCTCTTCTAACACACGAATATTCTCTTCTCCGAGTAGTCGATTTAAAATATCGCGCGGTTGTTCTTGTTGGTCAATCAATTTTGAAACCATTGGGATTTCGTTAATACGACGTTCGATTTCTGAAATTGTCGCTTCGCTAGCCCCTGGTAATAATTGAATCATAAAGCCACCTGCTGCACGAACCGTTTCATCTGGATTGACTAGAACCGATACTCCAACAGCTCCGTTAATTTGTTCTGAAACTGCTAAGTAATACGTAAAGTCCATTCCGAGTTCCCCGTCCACGATGGGCACTTGACCAGAGAACGGTTCTCTCATGTTTAAGTCTTTGATGACGGTAATGGTTCCATTTGTTCCAACGACCCCACGGACATCTAATTTTCCTTTGTCGTTTAACTCAAGGCTGACATGAGGATTCGTGATATAACCACGCATTTCACCCGCTGCCATTCGCATCGGCCATGATTTTTCCACCAGGGCCATCCCCATTCACTTGAACCGTGATGCGTTCATCCCCTTTTAAACTGCTTGCTAATAATTGTGTTCCGATGATGGTACGTCCGAGCGCTGCTGTTGCAGAACTCCAAGTGTCGTGTCTGCGTTGGGCCTCTGCAATTGCATCTGTTGCCACCATAGCAACGGCTTTAACCTCATCATTGAATGCTAATACTTTTAATAATGAATCTGCCATTTGTTTCTCCTTTTAAAAGAAAAGAGCTGTGACAACAGCCTCAGCTCTCTTTTTCTTTCTATTATTCGTCTTTGTTTTCACCCTCAAGTTCGCTTGGAGCTTCAGTTACATCTGCAACTTCCACTTCCTCGTCCTCTTCAGGAATCTCTTTACCTTCTGCTTGTTCTGCATCACGTTTTGCTAAGGCTTTTTTTGTTTCTTCAAAACTTGCCGCTTCTGATTCGCTTGGATATTCATCTTCCACGATTGTAGCTGGCATTTCACCTGTTTCAAAAAGTGATTTGATAGTACGTTCATCTAATGTTTCTAATTCTAGAAGTTTTTTTGAGCAATTAATTCTAATTGTTCTTTATGTTCTTCAAGAATTTGAAGAGCTTTTTCATGAGCTTCTTTCATAATACGACGTACTGCATTGTCGATTTCAAACGCCACTTGATCTGAGTAAGCTTTTGTTTGACCATAGTCACGTCCGATAAATACTTGATGATTTCCTTCGTATTGAACCGTTCCTAATTCGTCCACCATTCCGTACTCTGTAATCATGCTACGAACGATAGCTGTTGCTTGTTCAAAGTCGTTACTTGCTCCTGTAGTCTTCACGCCAAAGATAAATTCTTCAGCAGCACGACCACCAAGAAGTCCAACTACTTGTTCGAATAATTCTTCTTTTGTCATTAAGAAACGATCTTCTTTTGGAAGCATAATCGCATACCCGCCAGCGCGTCCACGAGGGACAATCGTTACTTTATGAACCACACGTGCATCGCTTAAGACCATACCAACAATTGTATGACCTGCCTCGTGGTAAGCCACCATTTCGCGTTCTTTCTTGCTGATAGCACGATCTTTCTTCGCTGGACCAGCAATTACACGGTCATGTGCTTCATCCACGTCTAATGCGTCAATGGCTGTTTTATCACGACGAGCGGCTACTAAAGCTGCTTCGTTTAATAAGTTTTCAAGTTCAGCACCAGAGAATCCTGGAGTTTGTTGCGCAATCACTTTTAAGTCCACGTCTTTTGCAAGTTTCTTATTGCGTGCATGTACTTTTAGAATCGCTTCACGGCCTTTCACGTCTGGACGACCTACTAAGATTTGACGGTCAAAACGTCCTGGACGAAGTAAGGCTGGATCTAATACGTCTGAACGGTTTGTTGCGGCAATCACGATGATTCCCTCTGTTCCTTCGAACCCGTCCATTTCAACTAGTAATTGGTTTAATGTTTGTTCACGTTCGTCGTGTCCGCCACCCATTCCGGCACCACGTTGACGACCAACAGCATCGATTTCATCGATAAAGATAATTGCTGGAGCATTTTTTTCTTCGCGTTTTTCGAATAAATCACGCACACGGCTTGCCCCAACCCCTACGAACATTTCTACGAATTCAGAACCTGAAATCGAGAAGAAAGGTACGTTTGCTTCACCGGCAACGGCTTTTGCAAGAAGGGTTTTCCCTGTCCCTGGAGGGCCCTCAAGAAGTACCCCGGCAGGAATACGAGCACCAAGCGCTGTAAATTTACGTGGGTCTTTTAAAAATTCAACCACTTCTACAAGCTCTTGTTTTTCTTCTTCGGCACCGGCTACATCAGAGAAGCGCACTTTTACGTTTTGTTTCTTCTGATTGGTTGCACGGCTCTTACCAAAGTTCATCGGATTGTTACGTCCGCCTTGGCCACCTTGGCTCATAAACATGCTATAAAGCAAGAATCCTAAAATCCCCAGTGGAATAACCACTTGGATAAGAGCCGCAATCCATACTCCTGTAGAACTTTCTGGTAAAGATTCAACTTTTGTATTTTTTGCTTGAGCGGCTTCATTAATTTCTTTTACAGTAGAGTCATTTGGCAATACTGTTGTTTTGAATTGTGTACTCTTTGTAGAGCGATTATCAAAAATCGATAATCCATTTTGATTTTTAGCTTCCTCTGTAGTTTGTTCCTTAGGATCTGTATATTCCCCAGTAATCGTATAAACAGAGTTTGAATATTGCATTTTTAATTCTTTAATTTCGCCTTTTTTCAAACTTTGCATAAATTCTGTATAAGAAATATCTGCTACAGAGCCTTTCGAATTGCCATTGAACATTCCTACAAAAATGACAATCGCACCGAAAATAAGTATATATAGTAAACTTGATCTAAAAATTGATCGGTTATTATTTGTATTCATTGGACCTCCTCATCTTCTTAAAAAAGAAGAACGATAGTATTCTTAACTACCGCTCCATCATAACATATTTGACTTTTATTGACGAATAGTTTAACTCATTCTTAATTTTCGTAAAATTCTGGTTTCAATACGCCGATACAAGGGAGATTACGATAAAATTGTTTGAAGTCCAATCCATAACCTACAACAAATTTATTTGGAACTTCAATTCCAACATAATCTGCTTCAATGGCTTCTTCACGACGTTCTGGTTTGTCTAATAAAGTTACTACTTTTACACTTGCCGCTTGACGGTGTTTTAATAATTCAACTACGTGTTTTAAAGTACGTCCAGTATCGATAATATCTTCTACGATAATCACATGGCGATCTTTAACGCTTTGACCTAAGTCTTTTAAAATACGAACCTCACCACTTGACTCAAATTCATTTCCATAACTAGATACATCCATGAAATCAATTTCTAAGTTACAGTCCATCGCACGAACTAAATCTGCCATAAAGAAAATAGCACCCTTAAGAATACAAATGACTAACGGATCTTTCCCACGGTAATCTTCCGCTAAAGTAGCACCTAATTTCTTGATTGTTTCTTGTAATTGTTCTTCTGATACTAAAATTTCTGACATATCATTTTTTAACATGTGTGCACCTCGTTTTGTTTTCGTAAGATAGAATCATTTTACCAGTTTCCTCCTCAAAGGACAACGGATGAGCATAGCGATAACCTAAAATTGCACGAATTTTTTTTCCTGCATCCTCCACAATCCAAATTTGTTTTCGTTCTTCAAGTGGAATCTTTGAATTGATAAACCATCTGGAAATTTTTTGATGTTTCGTTCCTTCCTCATTCAGTGCAATTTTATCTCCAGCTTTTGCATGCCGAATGGTTAGTGGAAAATCCTCTTTATTCACTGGAAAAGCAAATTCTGAAGACGTCTTTCCTGTTGTGAGCAAAATTTGCTCATCTTCATTTGGTCGAATTAATGTATCCTCTGGCTTGGAGAGTATGTACTCAATATTCGGAACAACTCTCGCTCTTCCTTTTTCAAATGAACATTCTTCATAACGCTTCTTAAACTTCCATCCATTTGACAAATCTAGAGTGAGCTGCGCTTTAATCGAACCTATTTTTTCTAAAGATTTGTTCCATCTGGGCAACTGAAATCGTTGTATCCATTTGTATGAGTACTTGTTGTAAGAGTAATCGTTGCATCTCTACAGGTTCTTTCAGGAATGCTTCGCGGTGGAATGCAACTCTTTTTCTTTCCTTTTTGGAATAACAGCTCCTGTTTTTCCTCTAAAATTGGCATTAAGCAGGCCACGGCATCCGCGATCATCTGTGCACTCTTTTGGAAGTGACTTCCGGCATTTGGATTTTCCTCCTTTAGGAAAGGAACCACATGATGACGATATCTATTTCTTGTATAATTATCCGATTCATTCGATTCGTCCTCTAAATAAGGAACTTGATGTGTTTCGGCTTCTTTGTATAGCTCTTTTTTATCCAGTGATAGGAATGGGCGTAAAATCGTCATCCCTTTCACCTGACGAATTTCCTTCATCCCAGACAATCCTTCCAATGTACTGCCTCTAGACCACTTCATTAAAATGGTTTCGAGTTGATCATCTTGGTGATGTGCTAATACTAAATAATGGGCTTGATGTTTCTTTAATACTTCCTCAAAAAATTCATAACGAAAATTTCTTAAGACACTTTCTGAAGCTTTTTTTTCCTTCGTTTCCTTCCAATTTTTTATTTCAAATGGAATTTGACGCGATTTACAAAAGCGACGGACTAATTGTTCTTCATCCATCGATTGTGCTCGAAGTCCATAATTGACATGCGCAACTACAATATGGTTTTTCGCATCGTCTTCAAACAAGAGAGCCATAGCATTCAATAAGACCATCGAATCGACTCCACCAGATACAGCGAGAACATATTTTTGATGAGTATACTCAGGTACTCTTTTTCTAAAAAAGCTAGCTAGTTGATGTTGCATAGGTCTCTCCTTTCTGTCAAAAAAATCTCCCCTAGCATGCACTAGAAGAGATTAGAATAGTCATTATGAACGGCGACCGCCACGGCCTCCACGTTTCCCTTCAGTGTTACGTTTCAATGAAGTTAAACGATCTTCAGAGTCTTTCAAGAAGGAACTCATTAATGAATCAAAATCAGTTGCTTTTGATTGCGAAGGAGATTTCTTTTCATATGGAGAAGCTGATTTCCCAGCAAAGCGATTTTTCTTGAAATCTTGTGAATCTTGATTACGTGGTGTGAAAGTTTTTTTGTTTTTAGATTTGTCTTCAGTATCTTCCTTTGGTTTATCAACGGCACGACGAATCGATAAACTAATTTTGCCATCGTCAGCAATTGTCATGACTTTCACTTTAACTTCGTCTCCAACTTTCAAAACTTCTTTGATATCTTGGATATACGAATCTGAAACCTCACTGATGTGAACAAGACCTGTCTTACGATCTCCTAAATCGACAAAAACTCCAAAATTTGTAATTCCAGTAACTTTCCCTGGGATTACGTTTCCTACTTCGATTGACATATAAAAAGCGTTCCTCCTTCATTTTTGTCCTTTTTATACACGCTCACGTATAAAAAGGGTTCATTGCCTTATCGGTTTTGTGTGGTTACTTTAACAACAGTTTCCCCTTGTTCCACTTCTTCTTTGACTTGTTGCGCTTTATTTTCAGCAGTGTCGTTAGGCGTACTAAAAATAATTTCACCATTTTTGCTTAAATAGTATTCACTACGCGCTAACTTCGCAATGTATTCATCGCTTTGAAGAAGTTCAACTTGCTGCGTTAAAGATTCTTTTTGTTTTTCAGCGAATTCTTTTTCAGCTTTTGCCTTTTCAATCTTTTGATCTAACTGATTCGCTTGTTGTAATTGATTCCCAATTCCGACAATCATCACTCCGGATATGGCAATTAATGCAATCACAATCAGCTTGGTCACTAGTGAATGGCTTTTTCCAAACTGGCGAAGAAGTTTTTTGTTTTCTTTTTTGGTTGATAGAAACGATATTCGAATTTGTCGATTGATTTTGTTGCTTCACCTTAATTGTCTCCTTTTTAACTTATACACAATGAGTATAACAAGAATGAGCCTTATCGTCTATGATTACACTAAGAATTTTTTTATTTTTTTATGATTCTCCCTATTTTTTTAAGGATGGCCTTTCCTTCTAAAAATTTTTTTAAAACGATTTCTTTTAAAAAAATAAATACCGCGGAGAAGCTCTCTGCGGTATCAAAAAAATTTAATTTACATCTTCAGTCCGTAATTTAACACGCTTAATTACGACTTGATTTTTCCGTTTCACGAATGTAATTTTTTTAAGTTTTCAATGACAATCTCTTCATCATTTTGGATACGAATTACCAGCTCATATTTTTTTCGTCGTCTAATTCTCTAGCTTCGACTTGGATAGATTGATAATCCCCAAAATGACAGTAATTATAAATAGACTGTACAATCGTTGGGTTTGGAATTTCACAATAAATATTTACTTGACGGCTTTTTCTTTGTAATAAAGGTTCATAAGCAAGTTTTTGTACGATGACGATAACTGCTGAACATACAGCTCCAAAGAACCAAAATCCTCCACCGATTGCAAGCCCAATTCCTGAAGTCGCCCAGATTCCAGAGGCAGTAGTTAGACCACTTACGCGTTTATCACGCATGAAAATGATTCCCCCGCCGATAAAGCTGATTCCGCTGACCACTTGCGCAGCTACACGTGCCGTATCAAAGTGTGGTGTATCCAAAAAAGCTTCTTTAGAAATAATCATCATTAAACAAGAAGTCAACGCCACAATCATGTGTGTTTTTACACCCGCTTGTTTATTTCTGGAGGTACGCTCATAACCAATTGCTAGTCCACATGCGCATGATATTAAAATAGCCAAAAAATGACGCAATTCCATCCATCCATTGAATGGTTGCAATATATTAATGGCATGTAAATCCACGGTTATTCCTCCTTTAATCATTTTAAAAAGTACTACATATCATACCCCTTTCTGCAATAGAAGTCAACAGAAAACGCATACATTTTTCGAACAAAAAACTAGGCTCCCTCAAACGAGAGAACCTAGTTTTTAGATTCATTTTATAAATCTGTGTTTTTCTTCTTTAATGAACTTTTTCTTCTAAAAATCGTAAACATTTTCCTTAGCGTCTTCTTTTTCTCGTTGAATCCATCAACGCTTCGACTTGTACTAAGACATGTTTGTTCCCCGAATTGAATCGCGATTTTATCTCCGACTTTGACGTCTGTTGAAGATTTCGCCACTTTATCATTAATAAACACACGTCCCTTGTCAGCAACTTCTTTAGCCACAGTTCGGCGTTTGATTAATCGGGATACTTTTAAAAACTTATCGAGTCTCATCGTTCTCCTCTTTTCTACTAAATTTACGTAATAAAGTCTTTCCTTTTGGAATCAGTACCCATTCACGTTTGGTGAATAAATTCCATTTCATCGTACCTGCCAGGAAAATCACAACTCCTATAAAGGAAAAGACGATTGAAAAGACAAAGGCCATCGTTCTTGAATCTTGCAACCCTGCAAAATGCCATGCTCCGTATGATAATACCGAAACAATGACTGTCATGCCAAGCGCGATGCCTGCAAGTAGCTGCATAAAGTTCCCGTCACGTAAGACACTTGTCATAATGTCTTTTGCAAAAAGCCATCATGACACCCATCATCACGCAAAGGCCCAAAGCTGTCGCCAGGCTCGCCCCAAGCGTTCCAAACATCGCTACGAATAAATAATTCGTACTCGCCTTTACTACGAGCCCTGCTGTCAGTGCCAGGAGCGTTTTTGGATATTGATGTTGACTTTGGAAAATGCCGTGCAGCGACATAATGACAGATGCAAAGAAAATACTTGTGATATAAACAAGCAGTACTGCCTGTCCATTCGCATCTCCAAAGAGTGCGGTATTTAACCATGGCAAGATCGCGATCATCCCCATCGTTGCGACTACCGAGAACGTCATCGTCATTCGAAGAAGCGACGCGGATAGTCTCTTAAATTCTAAGTCATGACCTTTTTAAAGGCGCGCGATAACATCGGCATATAGCTGGATGAAAATCCAACTCCGACCACCATTCCTAATTGCACGAGCGGCTGACCACGGTCGTAAATCCCTTTAAGGTCTTTTGCCACTTCTGGAAGAATTCCTTTGTCTGTTAACACATTATACACAGAGAACGAATCCACCAATTGGAACAAGACTAAAATCGAACTAAGTAGGCAGATGGTTCCTCCTTCAAAGGCAAAGCGTTTAAAGAGATGCCCAAAAGTTGGAACTTCCATTTCTACAGGTGAAATCGTCAAACCGTCGAGCGGATCTTTCGTTTCTAGATATGCATAATACAGCATCACAAAAATCGCAAAGACTGCCGCAATCGTCGCACTCGACATCGCCCATGTCCCCATCGTGTAATAGTCTGATATCGTGCTACCGAATAGACTCGCCACGAACAGAATTACTGCGACACGAACGACTTGCTCCACCACTTGCGAGATGGCGGTCGGCATCATCCGAAAGCTCCCTTGGAAATACCCTCTTGTGATGACTAGGAACGGCATCAAAAGAAACATCCAAGAGACGCTTTGAACGACTGGTAAGAGCTCAACATCTCCCATCCAATGAGCAATCATTCCCGCACCCACATAAAGGAAGGCAAAAATCCCCACTCCTATGAGGCTAGCAATCACGAATAGCTGCTTCAATAATTTCTTTAAATGTGTCGACTCCAAGTATTCCGCGACTACATTGGACACGAATACCGGAAATCCCGTTAATGCGAAGGTCATGCCGATTCCATAGATAGGATACACCTGTTGGTATACATAAAAACCAGTGTTTCCGACCATGTTTTGGAAAGGAACTCGGTACACCGCGCTTAAAATCTTAGCGATAAACGCAGCAATCGAGAGCGCAATCGCCCCTTGCATCATCCCTTTACTATTTATCTTCTTCATGTTTTTTTCCTCATCGCGGGCTAGAATTTCCCCGCATGTTTTTTTACAAACAGTTTAACTTGCTCAAGCCATAAGTCAACAGGTTTTTTTGCGTGATATTTAATAAAATCTGAAGACTTTCGCCCTTGTTGGCCACTTGCGCTGGTAATTTCACAGGACCAAGTGCCTCAAAGACAGGCACTCCTTGCAGGCGAGTGGCAGAAGGCGTGTCAATCGTAATCGTCACCGAATTGTCCTTACGTTTAATCGAAACAGCGTTAATTTCATTCGCGTAATGCTTAATCAATCCAACTTCTGCTAATGCGCTCACTTCATCTGGGAAGTCGCCGAAGCGGTCGATAAAGTCATCGAGCAACTCTTCATAAGCTTCCACGCTGTCAATCGAGCGAATACGTTTATACATCTCGATTTTTTGACGTTCGTCTTGAATGTAGCTAGACGGAATATACGCATCAATCTGTAAGTCGATTTCGACGGTTTCTTCGTCAGACTTCACTTCTTTTCCTTGTTTCTTCAACACGGCTTCGCTTAATAATTGAGAATATAAATCGAATCCCACTGAATCGATAAATCCATGCTGTTGTTTTCCAAGCAAATTCCCTGCCCCACGAATCGATAAGTCACGCATGGCAATTTTGAATCCAGAGCCGAGTTCTGTAAAGTCTCGCATCGCTTGAAGACGCTTCTCGCTAACTTCGGTTAACACTTTATCTGGTTGATACATGAGGTACGCATAGGCAATACGATTCGTACGTCCAACACGTCCCCGCAATTGATACAATTGCGAAAGCCCCATATAGTCGGCATTTTCAATAAAGAGCGTGTTTACGTTTGGAATATCGACTCCGGTTTCGATAATCGTCGTTGTTACTAAGACATCGTATTCCCCTTCGATAAATTGGAAGAGAATATTTTCAAGCGTCGTCTCACTCATCTGACCGTGAATCACACCGACACGACAACCTGGAACCAAAACTCTCAGTTCATCGGCCTTCTTCTCGATTGTCTCAACTCGATTATATAAATAGAAGACTTGTCCACCACGAGCCATCTCGCGTTCGATTCCGTCTCGAATCGTCATTGGGTTTTGTTCCATCACAAAAGTTTGGACTGGATATCGGTTTGCTGGTGGCGTTTCGATGACGGATAAATCACGCACCCCAAGCATAGACATATGGAGTGTGCGTGGAATTGGCGTTGCTGTTAGCGTCAATACGTCCACTTGCGATTTCAATTGTTTCAAGCGCTCTTTATGCTTGACGCCAAATCGTTGTTCCTCATCGACAATGAGGAGTCCTAAGTCGAGGAACTGAACATCTTTTTGAAAGAAGACGATGAGTCCCAATCACGATATCCACTAATCCTTTTCGAAGCTTTTCAATCGTTTCTTCTTGTTCTTTCTTACTTCGGAAGCGACTCAGTAAACCAATCTTAAACGGATAGTCAGAAAATCGTTGAACAAAATTCTCGTAATGTTGCTCGGCCAGAATCGTTGTCGGAACAAGAACAGCTGCTTGCTTCCCATCCATTACGGCTTTAAAGACCGCACGCATGGCTACTTCTGTCTTCCCGTATCCAACGTCGCCTACAAGCAGACGATCCATAGGTTTGTCCTTTTGCATGTCTTCCTTAATTTCCTCCACACTTCTCAGTTGGTCTTGAGTCTCCGTGTAAGGAAAGGCTTGCTCGAATTCTTGTTGTTCCACAGTATCGCGGCTAAACGCATACCCTTTTTCTGCGTCACGTTTGGCATATAATTCGATGAGTTCATCGGCGATATCCTCAATCTTAGCCGTTACTTTACGTTTTGTCTTCGCCCATTCCGTACCGCCTAATTTATTGAGTTTTGGTACTTTGGCATCAGACGACACATATTTTTGAACGAGCTTAATTTGAGAAACTGGAACGAATAAATTCCCGCCATCTTGATAGTGAATCGACATGTAGTCTTGGTGGATACCGCCTATTTCTAGCGTCTCCATTCCTTGGTACACACCGACCCCGTGATTCACATGAACCACGTAGTCTCCAACGGCTAGTTCGGTGTAGCTCTTCAAACGTTCCGCGTTCGAGATTTTTTGATTTCTCGGAGCACGTTTCGTCAATTTATTAAATAATTCGCGTTCCGTTAAAATAGCAAATTTATCTTCTGGTAGTTCAAACCCATTGTGCATTTTACCGACCATGATTTGAAGTTGCCCTTCCAGTACAGTCCCGTTTGAAATCACACTCTTGATTTCAAAATCCGCAAAGGTTTGTTCTACTTTTTGTGCACGTTTGGCATCATCAACTAAAATGATGACTGTCGCACCTTGTTTCTTCCAGCGGTCTGCTTCGACTTTAACCATCGGCATTTGCGAGAAGAACTGTGTCATGGTACGTGTCGTAATCGGATGAATCGCATCGAGTGCTAGTCGTCCGAGCCCTTTTTGGAAAATGGCTAAATACGTTCTCTTAAGAGGACTCTCCTTTAATACTTTTCGTCCATCTTGAACAAGAGACAATCCAGACGCAATCGCACCTGTTTCAATATGGTGCGTTTTCCAATAGCCTGCCTCTTCTTCTAACGACTTACTCTTCTCGATAAAACGAGCATAGTCATCAATAATGAGGTACGCATCTTTAGAAACATAATCTAATAAACTTGTCTTTTTCTGGATAAATACATTCTAAAAAGTACGTTAAGTTTGAAGGATTTCTCCATTTTTCTAATTGTGCATCGATGGCTTGTTGAATACTCGACACTTGATCCCTGCGCTCTGGGCTTTGGGAAGCCTTCACGTCCTTTTCATAGAGCGTGTGAATTTTCGCTTGCGCCTTCCAGACGGCTTCCTTTTGGAGTGGTAAGTCTGTGGCGGGTAAGATGCGCACTTCTTCAATCACATCCATCGAACGTTGTGTCTCCGCGTTAAACGCACGAATCGAATCCACTTCTGTGTCAAAGAAATCAAGACGTAGTGGGTACTCTTGATCGAGTGGATAAATATCGACGATACTTCCACGAAGCGCAAATTCACCAGGAGTCGCGACCATATTTTCACGACGATATCCTAATTCCACTAATTGCTCTACAAAGGCATCCATCGATTCGATTTCAGACCCCATCGCAAGTTCAATAGAACTCTTTTTCCAGACATCCACTGGAACTAAGAGCTTTTGAATACCAGACAGTGGCACAATGACAATTCCTTTTTGGCCGCGGCTTAGAAAATCGAGCGTGCGAATGCGTTGGCTCACCACATCTGGTGACACCACTGAAAAATCTGCGGCAAGCGACTCTTCTACCGGGAAGAGATGAACAATATCCTCATCATACCACTCTGACAGTTCCTCATAAGTCTGCGTTGCTTGTAAGAGCGTTGGCGTCACAATCACTAATTGCTTATCTAATTTCTCAAATGCGCACGACTCGGCCAAGTGTTTTACAGAACCACTGAGTCCTAGCACGAGTTGACTCTCAAGTAAATCAAGCGTATCAAACCACTCTTTAAATCCTTTCAGTTTACTGATTGTATGGTGCAATAATTGCATAACTTTCTCCTTTTTCTAACGACAAAAAGAGACCGCGAAAAACTTCGCAGCATCTCTTCTTCTATTTTTTTAATTAAATTGATTCATGGTTTTAACAAAATCATCCGTATCAATCCACGAACGAATCGCATCGACACTCTTTTGCACCGCAAAAATAATGTCCTCTTCTTCCTCTTTTTCAAAACGGTTGAGCACATGTCCTACAACAGTACGTCCCCCTTTAGGACGGCCAACCCCAACCTTAATTCTGTTAAACTCACTTGTCCCGAGGCAGGAAATAATACTCTTCATCCCATTATGGCCACCAGCGCTACCTTTTTGACGAAGACGAATCTTTCCAACCGGCAGATCCATATCATCATAAACGACTAAAAGATCTTCAATCCCTATTTTAAAATAATTCATCAATGGTCGAATCGCTTCCCCTGATAAATTCATAAACGTCAACGGCTTCATGAAGATGACTTTTTCTCCGCCCATTTGCACCTGTGCAAATACTGCATCGAAAAGTGCTTTATCAAAATCAAAATTTTCTTGATAGGCCACTTCGTCCATTGTCATGAATCCGACATTATGTCTGGTCCCTTTATACTTTGCTCCAGGATTCCCTAGACCAACGACTAATTTCATACTTTCACCTATTCTTTTTTCTTCTATTTTGCTATTATACCATACCCCCACAACTTCCCGTTATTAATTCACTTTTTCACGAAATTGTGTTTTTTATGTATTATTTGTCATAATAAAGGCCTTATGAAAAATCAATTTTCAGGAAATCGTGCTATACTTATTTATGGATATTCCATTACTAATTTTTTTAGGAGGTATGAACATGGAAAAATCTCAAAAACATGGTAATAAAGTAATTTTAGTCGGTGACGGTGCCGTTGGTTCTAGTTACGCTTACGCTCTTGTATTACAGGGGATTGCGGAAGAACTTGGAATCATTGATATCAATTTCGAAAAAACAGAAGGCGATGCGTTAGACTTATCACATGCCTTAGCTTTCAATGCCCCTAAAAAGATTTACGCAGCAACATATGAAGACTGCCACGATGCAGATATTGTATGTATTACTGCTGGAGCAGCTCAAAAACCAGGTGAAACTCGCTTGGATTTAGTCTCTAAAAACTTAAAAATTTTGAAAAACATTGTAGATTCTATTATGACTAGTGGATTTGATGGAATCTTCCTAATGGCTTCAAACCCAGTGGATATCTTAACTTATGCAACTTGGAAATTCTCTGGACTTCCAAAAGAACGTGTTATTGGTTCTGGTACTTCTTTAGATAGTGCTCGTTTCCGTCAAACAATCGCTGAATTAGTAGGCGTTGATGCTCGTAATGTCCACGGATATATCATGGGTGAACACGGAGATACTGAATTCCCAGTTTGGTCTCATACAAATGTCGGAGGTCTACAAATCTATGAATGGGTTCGTCAAAATCCACATGTAGATGAAGAAATTAGTTGAAGTATTCTTCCAAGTGCGTGATGCAGCTTACGAAATTATCGCTAAAAAAGGTGCTACTTACTACGGTATTGGTGCTACTCTAGCACGTATTACAAAAGCCATCTTAAATAATGAACAAGCGATTTTCCCATTATCGGTATATCTTGAAGGTCAATATGGACAAGATGATATTTATATCGGTGCTCCAGCCGTTATCGGTCGTGAAGGGATTCGTCAAATCATCGAAATCCCTCTAGCTGACTCTGAACAAGAAAAAATGAACTTATCTGCAAGAACATTGAAATCCATCTTAAATGATGCTTTTGAAAAACTAGAAGCAGAAAATAACTAATCAAAAAGAAAACTGAGTCGATCAATCGACTCAGTTTTTTTCATTAAAACATCGTTAAAATGGGCACGATTATAATTGGCATGAAAATAGCGGGCAAGAAATTAAGGACTTTTATCTTTGTAATCCCTAAAAGATTCATTGCTAAGCCAACTAACAGTAAAGACCCCACTGCAGACATAGAAACTGTGACTGTCTCACTTAAATAAGGAGATACAAATTGCGATAATCCTACTAGAATTAATTCATATGCAATCACAGCTACAGATGATAGGCCAACGCCAATCCCTTCAGTTGCAGCAAGAAATATCGAAGTAATGCCATCTAAAATGGATTTAGTTTGAAGTAAACTCGGCTCTCCAGTCAAACCTAATTGAATCGACCCCATTGTAGCCAAGGCTCCTACACAGAAAATCATCACTGCTGCGACAAATCCTTCTCCTAAATTGACATTTGTTTCTTTTCCTTTTGAAGTCTTCTCTTGAAGCCAATCCGCAAATTTACGAACACGCTCCTCCATTTGAACGCCTTCACCCACAAGTGCTCCACAAACGAGCGATAAAATCATAATCATACTACTAGGAATTTGAATGGCTCCTTTAATTCCTACTAATAATACACAAAGAGCTAAACCTTGCATAATATGTTGGGAAAAAAACGCTCTGCGATGATATTTCTGAGAAATACTCCCACAATCGCCCCTACTGCAATGGCTACTCCATTTATTAAAATAATCACTGAAAAACTCCTTCATTCTAATCTATTTCGAGAAGGAATTTTTCTCCTTAACGCTATTCCACAAAAAGACTTTTGTGGATCTTCAAACGGAGACTCTATCTCCTCGGTTTCGTGCTTTCTTTCTAAAAAATAAACTTGTTCAATAACGACTTCGGTAACGTAGACTTCTTGATGATTCTTGTTCGTATAGCGACGCGTATTCAGTCTTCCCTCCACACCAATCCGGTCCCCTTTTTTTGACAAATTTGCCAATCCGTTCTGCAATTTTGCCCCAAGCGACTACTTGAATGAAGTGTGAATGATAAGAATCATCATTGTTTCGATATACATTTTGCACCGCAATTGTATTATTAAACACACTCTTTCCTGAAGGTTGAAGCTGTTGTACTTCTACCTCTTTGACAATACGACCAATTAAAGATACTAAGTTCATGGAACCTACCTCCTATAGTTTTTCTATAGTAAGCTACGTTCCCTCCTTTTAATTGGATTTTTCTTCTTTTAGGTTTTGAGCAAATTCCGATATTTTTCGAAGTCTATGATTCACTCCTGATTTTGAGATTGGCCCAGAAGGAAGCATCTCCCCTAATTCTTTCAAACTGATTTCTGGATTTTCTAATCGGATTTTTGCAATTTCGGATAATTTATCAGGCAAGGAATCTAACCCTACCGTATCTTCGATATATTGAATCTCCTCAATTTGACGAGTTGCGGCATTGACCACCTTATTGATATTTGCATTTTCACAATTCACTAAGCGGTTAGCCGTATTTCTCATATCTCGAATAATACGAATATCTTCAAAATGAAGCATCGCGTTTGATGCATGAATCACCGCTAAAAAGTCCGCAATTTTCTCTGCTTCTTTTAAATAAGTGATATATCCTTTTCGACGCTCAATCGTTCTAGCATTCAATCCAAACGCATTCATCATCTGGCAAATATCATCATTGTGTTCTTCATAAATAGAGTAGATTTCTAGATGATAACGGCTCGTCTTTGGATCATTAATAGAGCCTCCTGCTAGAAAAGCGCCTCGAAGATAAGCACGCATTTTTTCTTCATCATCTCTAATATTTTCTGGAACGCGCATATTGAATAATCCGCTTGATTTGATATTCAAATCTTCTAAAATTTCTTCCGTTCCATGTTTCAGACGTACAATATAAACATTGTTTTTCTTTAGTTTCATTTTGCGTCGAACCAAGAGTTCACTCTCAACTTGATAATACTTCTTCAGTAAAATGTAAATACGTCTAGCAATGGCTGCATTTTTCCGTCTGAATATTTAAGATTAATTGTCGATTTAAAATCCCAACTGCACCATTCATTCGAATAAGCGCTGCTAATTCGTATTTGGAATAATCATATTGCACTTCTAGCTGTGTTAACTCTTGTTTTGTTTCTGCAGCAAAAGATAATAAGGACACTCGGTTGTTCCTCCTTTCTCTTTTTGTCATAGCGAAGGAGCCAAAAGACAAGCCTTGGCTCCTTCTCCTTAATTATTTTCAGTTTTTGCACTTTGTAAGAGACGGAATAATTCATCAATTACTTTTTCTCCATCATGGTATACCCCATTTTCACGAAGACGAATAAAGTCTGATGAAATAACACGACATCCTTGGTCTCTTAATCCTTGGAAGTCATATTTTACCTGATAAAGATATTCTTCATTCTTTTGTTGGCTTAAATATTCTTCCGGAACTTCCTCTGTGTTCACTAGAACCGTATCAATAAAATTCGTTCCTAAATGTTCATGTAACACTCGAACATGATCGGCATCTGTAAATTGCTCGGTCTCCCCTAATTGGGTCATGATGTTACAAATATACACTACTTCTGCATTCGTTTCGCAGACTGCTTCACCAATATCACTAATCATGAGGTTGGGTAAAATACTCGTGTATAAACTTCCAGGTCCTAACACGACCATATCGGCTTCCATAATAGCATTAATCACTTCTCTGGCCGCCTCTGGAGTTCGGTGTTCGTCTAACTGGCGATTTTCATCATAACAGTGAACCGAAACTTTTTTAATTTCTTTGCGTAATTTCACCAATTTAGATTCCCCATCTACAATCGTGCCATCTTTAAACTCCGCACGAAGTAATAAAGGTTCTTCTGCCGCAGGATAAACATGTCCTTCGACCGCCATCATTCGAGACAATAAACGAATGGCATCAAAAATGTTATTTCCACGCATTTCCGTTAATGCTGCAATAATCAAGTTTCCAATCGCATGCCCTGCAAAGAATTGATCATCAGAATTGAAACGGTATTGGAAGATTTCTTTTTGCAGAGGATTCATAGGCGAAAGAGCAATCATACAATTTCGAATATCTCCTGGTGGGACAACGTTCATGTAGTCCCTGATGACTCCTGAACTTCCACCATCATCGGCAACTGTTACGATTGCAGTGACTTCTGCATCACGCTTTCGGAGGTTTCTAAGGAGAACAGGCAGTCCCGTTCCTCCTCCAATTACGGTAATTTTTGGACCCTTTTTCTTCCTCGGAGGGTTTGGTGTTACCTCAAACATCATGAGCGTCCATTCCCTTCTTTACGACGATCTTTGTCACGATGAGAAATTTTCACATTATAAGAGTCGGATAATAATTCACGGCCAATTCGTTCAGCAAAAGCTACCGAACGGTGTTGTCCACCTGTACATCCAATCGCAATCGTTACGCTGGATTTTCCTTCTTTCTTGTACCCCGGAATTGAGAAGTCCAGTAAGTCCATCAATTTATGATAGAACGTCTTCGCTTCTGGCTGACTCATTACATAGTCATAAACCGGTTCATCTAATCCAGTCAAAGGACGTAACTCTGGAATATAGTGTGGGTTTGGTAAGAAACGAACATCCATCACTACATCTGCATCAATCGGTAATCCGTATTTAAATCCAAAGGACATGACTTGAATCGTAAACACACCCTCTTGTCCATTAGAGAAAGCTTGCATGATTTCTTCACGTAACTGACGAGGAGATAAATTCGTTGTATCAATGACTTTTTGCGAGCGAGTCTTAATATCTTGTAGTAAGCGACGCTCCGCAATAATTCCATCATAAATACGACCTTCCCCAGCTAATGGGTGAGTTCTTCTCGTTTCTTTATAACGAGAGACTAATGCATCATCACTCGCTTCTAAAAATAAAATTTTTGTGGTAATAAAGGAAGTATTATCTAGTCCAGCGATTGCGGACATGATTTCATCAAAGAACGCACGAGAACGTAAATCGATTACGAGCGCAATCTTTGTAATTTTTCCTGATTCTTTCACTAATTCCCAGAATTTTGGTAATAAACTTGGCGGCATATTATCGACACAAAAATATCCCATATCTTCAAAACTTTGCATAGCAACGGTTTTTCCTGCACCGCTCATTCCTGTAATGACGACTAATTCTAATTGATCTACTGTCATTGTCATTCTCCTATCTTTTATCAGATATAATAACCTTTTTAATTATAACATATCCGGGCGTGTCATCGTTAATGTTTATGAAATTTTCCATTGCACAAAGAAAAATAACTAAAAAAAGAAGGGCACTCGTCCCTTCTCTAATCTTTTACTTGTAAGCCTTCTTTAGGAATCTGAATATGAATCGCGGTTCCTTTTCCAACAGTAGAATCTACACTTAAAGTGACTCCTAATTTCTTTGCAATTTCACTAGATAAATAAAGCCCTAGTCCAGTCGATTGATGATTGACTCTTCCATTAAATCCACTAAATCCTCTTTCAAAAATTCGAGTTTGATCATGAGAGGCAATTCCAATTCCTGTATCTTTAATGGTTAGTACATCCTTATTGAAAGTAATCTCAATCCTTCCACCATCAGGAGTATACTTGACCGCATTGGACAATACTTGCTCCGCAATGACCCCTAGCCATTTCTTATCCGTTACGACTACCTCATCAATAGGAATATATTGTAATTTTAACTTCTTATGAATGAAGAATGTGGCGTATTTTTTTGATGACAGGATGGAGTATTTCATCTATCTTTACCTTTTGTAAATCCAAATCTCTATGGAAAGTTTCCATCCGTACATAGTGCAATGCCAATTCCGTGTAGGCTGTAATTCTGACCAGCTCTTGTTCCAACATGGACTTTTCCGCAGTTTGTGGAAGATTCCGAATTAAGAGTTGGCTGGACGCAATACTCGTTTTTAATCTGGTGCGCCCAAAGCGTGTAATAATCAATATCTTCTTTTTCTACTTTGTTGCATTTTTGGTCTTTAACTGCTGCATCTCTTGCGTTAAATCTTGATTCTTTTTCAAAGAGAAGATGGATCATAGGAGAAAATTCTTCTTCCAAGGATCTCGCTTGCTGATTCAAAGCTTTCACCATGCTTTTATATTTTCTCCAGCCATGCCAGAGCAAAATAAATAAAATAAAGCATAGGAACAATCCTAATAAAAATAAATAGTAAAAAGCTCCTGTACTGCCCCAGTTAAACACCAATGCAAATACCATCGAAAATACTTCGATAGATCCAAATGAAATCAATAAAGTATGGTGTGACTTGAGCCATTGAATACTAAAATCTTTTTTTGTCATCATTGAATTTCTTCCGCCATTCCATACCCAATTCCTTTTTTAGTCGTGATGAGATTCCCTAGACCAATTTCAGCTAGCTTTTTACGAAGTCTCGCCACTGTCACTGAAAGAGTGTTGTCATCTACAAACAAATCACTATTCCACAGTTGATTCATCAACTCTTCTCTAGTGGCGATATCCCCTTGTTTCTCAAACAAGACTCTTAGAACAATTAATTCATTTTTAGAGAGATCTATTTCCTCTCCATTAAAACTCACTTTTGTGCTTGCTAATTGAAGGGTTGCACCTTTATACTCTATCCAGTCTTTCTGCTGTACAAATTCATAACTTCTACGCATCATCCCTTGAATCTTTGCTACAAGAACACTAGGTTCAAACGGTTTTGTCATATAGTCATCTGCACCCATATTAATCGACATCACAATATCCATCGGTTGGTCATGAGAGGATAAAAACATAATCGGCACTTGAGACACTTTACGAATCTCTTGGCACCAATAATAACCATTAAAAAATGGCAATGTAATATCGAGAATGACCAACTGCGGATTCACAGATAAAAATTGAGTATATACCTGAGAAAAAAATCTTCTACAGCGACAACTTCATAATTCCATTTTTCTAACTCGGACACCACCGCATCACGAATGACTTTTTCATCTTCTACAATCATAATTGTTTGCATATACTCACCTCGATTTTATTGTAACATCTTTCTAATTCTCAGAAAACCATCGACTTTTCTCTTACCTAATTTCTCGTATCATTTCCCATAAAGTCGTTATATTATCTTGGTGCGCTCCAATTTCATATAAAAAACCTTTGGACTCATCGTGCCCGAAAATAGAAAAATCTATCGGTTGCGATTCATCTATCCCTAAAATTCGATTAACCACTGGAAGCTGAATATTATATTCTAGATAAAATGAGTTATCTCCTGTAGGACTTTCTTCTTTCTTTGTATAATTCTTATTTACCAATTTTGCCTTTGCCAAAATATCTTTATTCAATTGCAATTCCTGGAATAAGAACTTTCCTTGTGGCCAGAGTTTTTTCGCTTCTTCTTCGTTTTCAAAAACAAACTTTCCATCCACATATTGGAACGTAATACTTTTCTCTTCTTCCTTTGTTTTAGAATTGAGCTGCTTAATCGTCCCAACTAGTGGTTTCCCTTTTTCCCTAGCTTCAAGATAAACAAATACCGTTGAGTCCCCTACGACACGCGACTGACTCACAGTAAATCCATTCGGAAACCGCTCGAATAAATCTTCAATATTTTTTGTCGGATAAACACGACTCAATTCTTTCCCAGAGAGCTCTTCAAGATATCCACGACTCGTGTGATCCACACATCCCACTAATAGCGTCACGCATAACATCAATAGCCCAATCCACGACCATTTCTTTGCCTTCAAAACAAAACCTCACTTTGCAATTCAGTGCCTTCATCATACCATATCCCACCTACACCGTAACATTCCCTAACAAAATCCTAAACTTTAGAACAAAAAAAGAATTAAGCAAAGTTGCTTAATTCCCTTCTTACTCTTCAATTCTTTCAGCAAATGAAAAATCACTATCTACATCGACCGAAAGAGTATAGTAATAACCTCTATTCGCATTGCTTCCATGGAAACCTAATATGACTTGTTGTTTCTTTTTCTAGTCCAAGGAACTCATTTATTTGTTCATTCTTAACAACATATTCTATTTCAAAGCTACCGTTATTACCGTTGTAGTAAGTATCCTTTAGCTTAAATTTCGAAAGAATGTCTTTATTCAATGTCATTTCTTGGAATAAAAACTTTTCTATCGGCCAAAGTTTTCTCGCTTCTTCTTCATTATCATATGAAAAACTTTCCTTTGTCATACATAACTGCGATTTTTCTTTTTCTTCGGCTCCACTTTTTTTCTATTGATTTGTTTTATGGTTCCTTCAATAGGTTTTCCTTTTTCAGTTCCATCTAGTTCGATTTTTAATAATTGCATCTGTTAATAGATAAGATTGATAAATAGTAAACCCATTAGGAAACTGCTCAAATAAATCTTCCAAGTTTTTCGTCGGATACACTCGACTGATTTGATTCCCAATTCGCTCTTCCAAATATTCTCTGCTATCTCTTCCTTCACATCGAAACAACATAAAGATTATCGCAAAAAAACATTGCAATATAAAATACCTTTTTTTCCTTTCATATATTATCCCTTTCTATATGACCTTTTTGGTTAGCCTTACTCACTAATTCGTTCAAAAAAATGTAAAATCGCTATCCACCTCGACTGAAAGCGAGTAGTAATAACCTCTATTCGCATTACTGCCATGGAAACCTAATGTAACTTGCGGTTGATTTTCTAACCCAAGGAACTCATTTATTTGTTCATTCTTAACGACATATTTTATTTCAAAGCCACCACTATTTCTGTTGTAGTAAGTATCCTTTAGTTTTTAATTTCGATAAGATTTCTTTTATTTAATGTCATTTCTTGGAATAAAAAAACTTTTCTATTGGCCAAAGTCCTTTCGCCTCTTCTTCATTGTCGTATGAAAACTTTCCTTTATCATACGTAACAGCGATTTTTCTTTTTCTTCAGCTCCACTATATATATTAATTACTCTTATCGTTCCTTCTATAGGTTTTTTTCTTTTTCAGTTCCATCTAATTCTATTTTTAATAATTTTTATCAGCTAATATATAACCTTGATAAATAGTAAATCCCTCTGGAAACTGCTCAAATAAATCTTCCAAGTTTTTCGTCGGATACACTCGACTGATTTGATTCCCAATTCGATCTTCTAAATAGCCTCTACTATTTCTTCCGTTACATCCATATAGAATAGCGATCAACGAGAAAAAAATAGTGCAATATAAAAATACCTTTTTTTCCCTTTCATAAGCTAATCCTCTCTACACGAATTTTTTATCCTATTATCAAGCAGTTAATCATACACTCGTTCGTTAAACTCTAATCCAGTTTTATTTTCAACCGACACAGTATAATAATATCCAGCATTACTATTGCTTCCATAAAACGATATATCTAACACTTCTGATTCATCTAATTCGAAAAATTGATTTAAACAACTGTTTTGAATAGCGTAATATATCTCAAAACTCCCATTTTTTGGATTGTATGATTTATCTTTCAGTTTTAAACGCGACATTACATCCTTATCTATCTTCATTTCTTGGAACAAGAATCTTTTATATCCCCAAAGTTCCGTTGCTAATTTTTCATCAGAAAATGAAAACTCCTCATTTTGATACTTCACTTCCACTTGAGAAGTTATCTCTCCATTTTTTCGGTTTACTTTCTTTATGGTTCCTTCAATCATCCGTGTTACAGGATCTCCTGTCAGTTCAACCTTGATTCGATATTCTCCTTCAGTATGAGATTGATAAATCGTAAAGCCATTAGGAAATTGCTCAAATAAATCTTCCAAGTTTTTCGTCGGATACACTCGACTGATTTGATTCCCAATTCGGTTTTCTAAATAAGCTCTACTATTTCTTTCATTACATCCATACAGTATTGCGATTACTGAAAAAAATAGTGCAAAATAAAATAGCTTTTTCCCTTTCATACTCGAATCCTCTCTACATGACCTTTTCTTTTAATCATATCATACTTTACAAACGAAACGATACACCCTTATCAAAATCTCATTTCCAATCTCACAAATACTATTCCTATCTATAACAAAACTTTAAAATGTAAAGAAAAAGAATTAAGCAAAGTCGCTTAATTCCTTTCTTACTCTTCAATTAACATTTTATTGACATTCTATAATCTTAACCATTTCTCGTTTTCGTGCTCAATGGATTGAGTAATAGCCCTTGAAAATTGCCCTTTAATTTCTTCATCAATTTCTGAATTGATTTTTACGAATTTCTTGATTTGCTTTTTTTCTCCAATCTTTGAAAGAGCAATATTATATTCTTCTAAATAGCGATTTCTTATTTCTATTCTCCTAGGTGCGTAAATTAAGCGCACTAATAGTTTATCAAATGCTTTATCTAGTGTCAAAAGTCCATGATATACATCACCTGGAAATTGATTATATATTTGATTCATAGTACGTTCTGCTACATCAGAAAATCTAAACATTTTTTTCTCCTCTTATTATTCTTCAGTATTTAGCTTTCGAAATTTGTTTTGTAATTCTTCAATTTGCATTTCTTGCACATGAACCGTTTCTCTATAATGAACATATAAATCATCAACATTATTTTTCGACAGCTTGTCTTCTGAGTACAAATTGGTTCTTATTAGCTTCAGAGTAGGCATTAAAAAAATTTGTTTTTAATCTATTTAACTCTTCTTCATTATCTTCATTATCTTTTTTTAAATCATAAATAACTCTGTCATATTTATCTTCTAACCATCTAGAAATAGATTTTTCAAAATGCATTAATTCACTCAACTCATTTTTCAAGTTTCTTTTTTTCTTTATTAAACTTATCTTTTATATCATCTAATCTCAAATAGGCTTCTTTTATTTTTTTATGACTACTTCATCTTTATCATTCATCACTGGTTATCCTTCTAATGTAAACATATTTTTCTAATTCTTTATCTTTTTCAACTAATTCCTGAATACCAGAATCAAGATTAGTTTTTAATCGATTAAATGTATCCACAATATCTTGAACTTCTTTTTTCTTTTCACTACAATGACGAGAAATTTCACCAACAATCGAGTCATAATGAACTCCTGCTTCTGCATAGGCTGATAATAATTCATCTGGACTTAGACTCAATCCTAAATTAGAATTTGTTAAAGAATCATACAAACTCTGTGCTTTATATTGAGTCCCTTCCCCCGAATGTTCTATTAGTTCTAATGATGATGTTGACACATTAATTAATCCCTCTGAAAGAATTTTCGCTTGCATTGCATCTAGATAAATCAATTGAGAACTTGTTACCCCTTCGAGGCTAATAGAATTAGAGTTGGCAAAGGATCTTTTTTTCTTCTTTAGAGATTGCATCCTACTACTTACCATTTCTATTGTCGAAACCAATTGTTCTTCTGCATTAATAATTCGTAATATCTTTGCAACTTGTTCCGCATTCTCCACAATAGCATCTAATCCATGTCCACTAGAAATTGGCAGAGTAAATTTATCTCCTACGAATACTCCATTGAACGCTTCACTAATGTTTGTTAACGGATCATTTTTTGCAACGATACGAACAATTCTACCAGTATAGTTCTCAATATCCTCATTTATTTGATTAATATTTTGAGAAACTATGGGACTAATTTTTATTTGAACCCCTTTCATATAAAGCGGAGCTGAATTATAGACTATGGCCATCTTAGAATTATACCTAAGTGCAACACGCATTGCGACGTTCCCACCAAGAGAATGACCAGTTGGAATTAAATTCTCAGCACCATATTTTTCTGCTAGTTTTTCATAGAATTTGAATGCAGGCGGATAGTGAATCCCTGTTCCTAAGAAAATACCTGAAGCATCGGCATAAATATCTTCCCCTGCATTCCCATCCAGATTGGTCCCAGTATAAGAAACAATTATCTTACCAGTATTTTTGTCACGAAAAGCCGTTCCACTTGTCCCTGTTACCTTATCATAAAAATCATCAAGATATTCTAAATTCTCTGGAATTTTTTTGTTTAAGTTCACTCTTTTAATTACAACAGAGATATCTTGTTCTTTTGGATTAGCAACTCTGTCTTTTTCAAATTCATATGAAAGATTAGAACCATCTAAAGAAGGGATCAAACTTCCAGTTTCTTGAACTCTCCCCATAACTTACCTCCTGCATTAGTCACTAATTCGCTCTATAAATATTAAATTACTACCTACCTCAACTGAAAGTGAGTAGTAATAACCTCTATTCGCATTGCTGCCATGGAATCCCAATGTGACTTGTTGTTGGTTATCCAAATCAAGAAATTGGTTTATTTGTTCATTCTTACCGACATATTCTAAATCAAAGCTACCATTATTATCATTGTAATGGGTTTTCTTCAGTTTAAATTTCGAAAGAATTTCTTTATTCAATGTCATCTTTTTGGAATAAAAAAATTTTTTTCTACTGGTAAAAAGTTTTTCTTGCTGCTTCTTCGTTGTCATACAAGAATTTCCCCTCATAATACTTGACTGGAATTTTTCTCTTCCTCAGCTCCACTTTTTTTCTATTTATTTGTTTTATTGTTCCTTCTAAAGGTTTTTCCTTTTTTCAATTCCTTCTAATTCAAAAATCAATAATTCTATCTTCAAACAGATAAGATTGTTCAATCAAAAAACCATTAGGAAATTGCTCAAATAAATCTTCCAAGTTTTTTTCGTTGGATACACTCGACTAATTTGATTCCCTATTCTGTCCTCTAAGTATGCTCTACTATTTCTTCCGCTACACCCAAAAAGAATCATTAACAATACCCCCAAAAAAACTAAATTTAATAATTTTTTTCACTATCATACAGAACTCCTCTCTTGTTGAGTTTGTTGCTTTAATCTTATCATACTTCACAAAAAACACAATATATCATCATAAACACTTTTCAATTTCCAAAATGTAAACTCCTGTCATCTCCGTCAATCAACGGCGCATCAATATCCAAGATTAGAATTCCTCCGCTACTAGCTTCCCCCTCTTTCAAATGAAGGAATATTTGTTCTAACTTGATTGAAGCAACACAACAATTTAAGCGCTAATAACACGAAAAACTCCTCAGAGGTTATAGAAAGCATTATAGGGGATGATAACCAATGTGAATTGGGAGTAAGACAGAAGAAACTAGTTTCTTCGTAGTCTTACCCCCGCAAGGAGAAATAGAATTCCTTGAACTGCTTGTCAGTGAAGAGGAATTCATTTGTCTACTGCGTTAAAATTTCAGCAGACATCCAATTATATTCTTCCTAAGGTTGAAGCTTGGTAGGTTTGAGACCTAAGACTCCACAGATAGAATCCATATGGACTTGAGCTTTTATTTCGAATGAAGGAATACTTGCACTCACTTCATCGAAGCAACACAACAACGTTAAGAGGCAAAGAAAAAAAGCTACGCGTTTTCGGATAACATAGTATCCATTATAGCGCTGAGTAATCGATGCGAATTACGGATGGTTGGAAATTCATTTCCTACCATCCGTTTGAGGCTCGATAGAATTGAGACCTTGGCTCAATTCGGTACAGCTATATTGGCTACTATAGGTTTATCCGAAAATAAAGCGTAGCTTTTTTCATATTTTTTTATTTCACCACAGTCTTAAAGTTGTTGTTGACTGTTGCTTCGATGACTGGATGTTTGCGCAAGTATTCCGCAATGAGCTCCGTCATGTCGATCTGCACCTCACGCACAATTTTCTCCGGCTTAAACATACTATAGTTTCCGCCACCAACTGCACGATATTGATTTGCCACCACTTCTAATTCATCAGTCGGTTGAACTGGTTTTCCATGATAGTCTAAACGTGTGACACGGTCTCCAAATGGTCTTGTAAAGTCTAAAGTGTACTCGATTCCTTCATACATATCATAGTTGTAGAATTGAGGTTTTGGCTCCACATATTTAGGATTGAAGACTGCTTTTCCATTTTCAACAATGAAATAAGTAGCTACACGTTCAAGAGCCGCTTTCAAGTCCGCCCCGCTCACTTTTAGAACGGCTAATGTATTTGGATAAATGTAGTTTGTAATCACGTCACGCATGCGAATTTCAGAATTGAACCCACGCCCATCATTATTAAATAACGCCGTTCCGGAAATATCCGCACCACTAGCATCCATTTGAACTTTGTTAATAAATTCAACATATGGATGTTCTTTTAAACGCGCTTCGTGAGGATCTTTAATCGTCATATCCCCGACTACTGTTCCAACAGTTGTATCTAACCAATCTTCCACTTCTGCTTGTAAGTCGCTAAACATTTCTACGACTTTTGGATTTGCTGGAACTTCTTCAGTTGGATGAAGTTTTGCTTCGCTTGAAACAACGGTATACTTTCCGTCTACTTTTTCCACTTGTAAGCTGATTTCACCCACATACGCTCCGCGGTATCCTGGCTGAATCACTGGAATCCCATTCACTTTTTGGGCAATCACTCGGTGTTGGTGTCCTGTCACTAAGGCGTCGATTCCTTCTACTTGAGTTGCAATCGCATACCCTTCGTTTTCTCCTGTTAATAACTCTGTTGGATCCCCACATGAAAGATCGCACTCGAATCCTCCGTGGTAAGTTACCACAACAACGTCCGCCACTTTACGCATTTCTGGAACGTATTTCTTCGCCGTTTCCAACGCGCTCACGAATACTAAATCTTTCACCGTTGCAGGTTGTTCCCAATTTGGAATATAGGGTGTTGTAATCCCTAGAACAGCGACTTTTACACCTTCTTTTTCAAACACCTTGTAAGGTTCCCCGAATGCTGGCTTACCGTCTTTTGTTAAAATGTTTGCACAAAGAATAGGATGATTATAAGACGTGATTGCTTCTCTTAAGTAGTCTAGCCCATAGTTGAACTCATGATTCCCTAGAATCCCTAAATCATAGCCTAAATAGTTTAATACTTTAGTTAAATCTGCAGCTACTTTTGCATCATTTTTACGTACATAATAGCTTAAAGGCGACCCTTGAATAAAGTCTCCATTTTCAATTTGGATTACTGGTCCTTTGGCTTCTTGCTTTAATCTTTTAATGACAGTCGCAGCCTTTGCAGTACTGAATCCTAAATCCAAGTTTCTTTCAGTATAATTCGTTGGCAATACATACCCATGCATATCACTTGTTTCAATAATTTTTATTTCCATAATGCGCCTCTACTTTCTACAAATTCACAGATTATTGTACCATAAAAAAAGCCCTGTCATAAAGGCACTTCTTTCTACTTCACATCTGTCTTACACACTGATTTCTCTTCCATTTTAAATAAAAAAACAGTAAATTCATCGACTTACTGTTTTTCAAACTATTTTACTTCTATAAACATTACTGTTCTTTTTTTGCAGTAGTTCTGCAATTTTGTCAAAGGTCTTGCCATTTCGAATTGTAATTGTCTTATAAAAAGGTTGTTTCAATAACTGCTTATGATACGTAGTCTTCAAAAAAATTCCCCTTCGTCAATCTTAGCCCAAAAAAACTGCATTTTTTTCCGATATAAACTTTTTTTCATTATAAAGCTCAGAGTTTTTTGCAAATTCAACGACCTCATCCGAATTTGTCCCCTGAGAATAAAACAAAATATCTTTTCTAGCAAAGTCTTCGTTCCACCACTCTGGAAGATTTGCAATTTCTTCTAAATAAGTTTCTTTTGAAAGTAAGGCAAAAGGAATCGAGAAGTCATAATTCTCTTCTAATAGTTTTTTTCAACTTTCGAAACGATTTTTCTCCACACTCTCGATACTTGTAAAAAAAATAAATTCCCGCTATTAATGTAAGAATCCACCTCACTGAAGGCTTTACTCTTTAATAGTTCCTTCAGCTCGCTCATTACGACTTTATTTTTTCCTCCAACATTGATGCCCCTTAATAAAAGCACGTACCTCATTTAAATCACCTCTCCTATCGGCCCATTATAACATACTCTCCATAAAAGACACTCATCCTATCCTGCACCGGTCCGTCGTGAACGAGGAACACATTCAAGGAAAGCCACTTAACTTTCCTCAGCTTTGTTGTGTGGAATCCCCTCAGGAGGACACCAATAACATCAATTGCGACAGAAACAGCGGTTTTGTTGAAAGATTAGTGAGAATACCCATTGAATGCGAATTAGAGACACTTACGAATCCATTCGTTAGTGTCTCTTTGAGGCTTCAAAGACGAGAGACCCTCGGCTCGAGTCGATGGCTCACTAATATTCTTTCAACAATAAAAACCGCTAGTTTCTAAAGCAATCCCAACATCACCCAGCACCGGTCCGTCGTGAATGAGGAACACGATTTCAAGAATGTCACTCAACTTCCCTCAGCATTGTTGTGTGAAATTCCCCTCAGGAGGCTTTTAGGTATACACCAATAACGTCAATTGCGACAGAAACAGCGGTTTTGTTGAAAGATTAGTGAGAATATCCATTGAATGCGAATTAGAGGCACTTACGAATCCATTCGTTAGTGTCTCTTTGAGGCTTCAAAGACGAGAGCCCTAGACTCGAGTCGGTGGCTCACTAATCCTCTTTCAACAATGAAAACCGCTTGTTTCTAAAGCAATTCGCACCGCACTTCATACACCTAAAAGCCTCCCCCGAAAGGGGCCAATACGCCCCAGCACCAATTATTTCCACACAAAAAGCCTGAGGAAAATTCCCCAGGCTTTCATTGTGATTGTGTTGTGAATGAACTTTATAAGTGATTATTGATTCCACGCAGCATCAAATTGCGCTTTAGAATCTTGAATTAATTGATCCACATTGCCGTTTTGAGTTGCAAAGATTTTTTCTAAAATCGTACGAACTTCAGCATAAGCAGGATCTGAGTTTTCAACTACAGGAATTGAGAATAAGTTCTTAGTAGCATCTGCTAAGATAGCAGGAACTTTAGAACCTGATTTCTTGTATTCATCTTTTTCTAACACTGAAGCAACTGTTGGCATGTAACCTGTTTTTTGTGCCCAGTATAATTGAGATTCAGCTGAAGATAAGAATTTCAAGTATAAGAATGCTGCTGTACGTTGTTCTTCAGTAGTAGAACCTTCGAACATGTAAATGTCAGTACCTTGTTGTAGGTTGAATTTATCAGGACGTGGAGCTACGCCGTATTCGTATCCAGCTTCTTTAGCACCTTTAGCTACAAAAGATTCACCAGCTGTTGAACCAACATACATCGCTACTTTTTTGTTTTGGAATGGTCCTGATAAGTATTTATCTGAACCAGCTGTACGGAAGTATCCGTCACGAATTCCGTCTGCATAGTATTTAACAACTTCTTTTGAAGCATCACTTGTGAAGTCTAATTCTTTAGTGAAGTCAACACCTTTGTTCTTCATACCAATTGCATAGTAGTTATTTAATGAGTCGAAACCAGCACCCACAACTTCGTGGTTTGATTTTTCGTAAATTGTTTTAGCGGCTTCTTTTAATTCATCTAAAGTAGTTGGAACTTTAACACCGTATTCTTTTAATAAATCTGCATTGTAGAATAATACTTCTGTAGATTTGTTGAATGGGATACCGTATTGTACTCCGTTGATTCGAGCACCTTCCATTAAGTCTGAACGAATTTCTTCACCTTTCTTGAATCCGATTGTTTCGTTTTCAAGATATGGTTTAAAATCTACTAACGAATCTTGACTCGCAGCATTGAATAACCAGTTAGGATATGCTTGAGTGATTGTTGGTAAATCTTTTGGTGAAGTTAAAGTTGAGTTGATTTTAGCTTGTAAATCTTTATAAGTAGATTGGTTTTTGTAACTCTACTTTAATATTTGGGTTAGCTTTCATGAAGTCTTCTGTTAATTTTTGAAGAGCTTTTTCAAGCTGACCGTTCATGGCATGCCAGAAAGTGATTGTTGTTTCTGATTTAACCTCTGTTACGATATCTTTTTTAGTTTCAGCTTGTTGTGAGCCGTTTGATGAGTTAGCTCCACATGCTGTTAACGCTACAACTGATGCTGTTGCTAGTGTCGCTTTTACTAAAGATTTGAATTTCATTTTTCTTCTCCTTTTGTTATATAGTTTTTACAACACAATTTTTTCGCCGCGATACGGCAATATTCTTTTGCCATACGGGTTTTTCCAGAAGTTCTGGTTTTAACGTATGGATTGGAATCAAACACTTAGGCTCAATCATCGCAATAATTCGGTCTAAATCTTCCGGTTTTGCGTGACCTGAGCAAGCAAGGCGAACAAACTCAATGTTTTTTTCCGCCAATAAGTCCAGAAACGGTTGATAGTTTGGATCAAAGTTTCCTAGTGGCTGTGCATCACTATGGATGTATAAGCTTCCCTCTTGCAAGCGTTCGAAGTGGTCGACTGCTTGCCATAGGTACTTCGAAGTATCCTCTAATAACGTTTCGTATGGAATTTCTAATGCTGGGTCTAGTTCTTCTAGTCGAGGCTCCCCTTCACGATAGTAGTAATGAGCTTCTTTTTGGAAGACTTCTTTAAGAAGTGCTGCCATTGTTGCTTCAAGAACAACAGTACGGCTTGTTCCTTCGACGATTTTTTCAAAACGACGAACATTTGCCGGATATCCATTAAAGGTAATTTGTCGATGTGGATTTTCTTTTTCTAGAAAAGCAATTTGACGAATCACATCTTCTTCTGTCTCTGGTTTGAAAGCTTCCACTTCTACTGGACGGTCACCAAAACTGATAGAGACACCTTCCATCATTAAAATGTCTGTATGTTTTGCTTTTTTACAAAACTCAATTGTATCTTCGGCATTATGACCGTGAAGTCTTAAATCACCTGTATACGTAATATGATGGCCTGGTGTTTTGATGGTTAAAGCAGCAGCCCCGTATGCATCGTGGTCGACACGAACGATTTCTACTTCGATTTCTCCAACTTTAATCACATCACCAGCATCTAAGCCAATCATGTCTCTTGTAAATGTCTCGTCTTCAAACGGTGATGGTAGCAAAAATACTCCATTTCGATTGAGCGAGTTCACAATCATTTTTGTTTCCTTCAATGTATATAAAGGAATGCTTGGGTCTAAATAATTCAACATTCTGGTATGGTCTAGATGCGCATGTGAGATAAAGACGGCCGTATTGGCATAGTCTTTATCTTCATCTCCTTCATATTTGTAAGGAATTCTTGCATCATAAACATTTTTTAAATGTGGAATGACTCTATGATTTACGAGCGTTTGTACCGATTCATCGGTCAATTCTAATTTTGGGAGGAATTCTGTTCCAAAGTCGAAAAAGATATGGCTATCTTTATAAGCAACTTCAATGACAGTCCCACCAATGGTTAAAATTCCGCTATGAAAGGTAATCGTTGTTTTATCCTTTGATACCATTCTTCGCTACCCCTCTAATAATTTCTTTCGGAATACGAAGTAAATTAACAGAATAGGGATAACCGTTAAAGTAGCAGCGGCCATTTGTAGGTGAACGTCACTTCCGGCTTCTGTTGTGAAGGCAGAAAGACCATTGTTCAATAGACGGAATTCTTTCGTATTTGTAACCAATAATGGCCATAGGAATGAATTCCAGCTTTGGATAAATGTTAAAATCCCTACTGTTACCAATGCTGGTTTACACATTGGCACTAAAATACGGCGGATATATTCTAAATCACTCGCACCGTCAATTTTAGCAGCCTTGTAGAATGTACTTGGGATTCCTTTTAAGTATCCGTTTAAGTAGTAAATATAGAAGATACTTGTTAAAAACGGAATGATTAACGCAATATAAGTGTTTAACAACCCTAATTGAGCGATTGTTTGGTAGTTTGTAAAGATGATTGATTCATACGGAACCATTAATAATGAAACTAAAATCATCATTACAATATTTTTTCCTTTGAACTGTAAGCTTGTGACAGCAAAGGCTGCTAGTAACGAAGTAGTGACCGTAGCCACTGTTGTAAATAGAGACACGAATAATGTGTTTCCAAAGTAACGTAAGAACGGCGCACGGCTAAATACTTCTAGGTAGTTACTAAATTGGAACGAACTAGGAATAAATGATGGCGGAATGCTTGTTGCTTCTGCGTACGTCATTAAACCTGTCATAATCATATAAATAAATGGGAATACTGTAATTAACGCTAAGAAAATTAATAGCGCAACCGAAAATCCATTAAATACTTTCTTCATCTTATCCCTCCGCCTTTCTTAGGAATTTGTTTTGGAGGAATGTTGCAAAAAGAATGATTGCAAATAAGATTACAGTTGCTGCCATGGCAACCCCTGGTCTTCCTGCCACATGGAATTTATCGTAAATATAGTACACAGCAGTTGTTGCTGAGTTGGCTGTACCAGCACTTCCTCCGAACAACGCATAAACTTGAGTATACACTTTAAATGCACCAATTAAGTTTACTGTGGATAAGAAGGCAATTGTAGGTACTAATTGAGGGAAAGTAATACGCCAGAAGATTTCACGATCTGTTGCACCAAACATTTTTGCAATTTTGAAATGCTCTGAATCGATGTTTCTTAACCCTGCTAACAAAATAATGATATTGAACGCTAAACTTGTCCATACCCCAAAAATAATTAATGTTGGCATGCTCATATTTACATTATCAAGCCAGTTAACAGCCGGAATACCAATCAAGCCTAAGAAGAAATTGATAATCCCGTAGTCTCCATTGAAGAAGTAACGGAATACAATCCCGATAGCGATTGTACTTGTAACATATGGCATGAAGAAGATAGTTTCAAAGAAACTCTTATGTTTAATCTTTTCAAAAATAATCCACGCAACGACCACTGAAATCAGTAGCGCAACGGGTACAACCGCGAACGCATATAATGCAGTGTTCATAAGCGCTTTATGGAAAACTGGATCTGAGATTACTTTTTGGTAATTGTCCAAGCCTGTATATTGTAATTTTAATAGTGACCCTTTTTGGAAACTCATCCAGAACGAGCGAAGTAATGGATAAATATTAAATAAGAGAATCACTCCTAAAGATGGGAGAAGGAAGAACCAAGCTTTTAGGTTGGTTTTCTGGATTATATTTTTTCATTAGTAAACACGCGCTCCATCTTTATCAAATAAGAAGATTTTGTGTTTTAGAATGTTAAATGCAAGTGTGTCTCCTTCTTCAATCTTATGTTCCACACTTACGATTGATTTCAAGTATTGTTCGCCTAATGGGAAGTGAAGAATACGTTCACGTCCGATTAACTCAACTCCACTGATCGTTGTAGAGAATAAACCTTCTCCTTCAGCAGCTGGAACTACGTCTTCTGGACGCATTCCTAAATAGTAATGTCCATCTGCTAATTCTTGACGTTTGCGGTCTTGTGATAATTCAGAAGTTGGTAAGTTGAATGATGGGTGAGTAATCACACCGTCTTTAATTTCCACTTCTGTAATATTGATGATTGGGTTACCGATGAATTTCGCAACGAATAAGTTACTTGGTTCTAGGTATAAGTTTTGTGGGTCATCATGTTGTTGAATGTACCCTTCGTTTAAAAGAATAATTTTATCTGAGATAGATAAAGCTTCTTCTTGGTCGTGCGTTACGAAGATTGTTGTGATTCCTACTTCTTTTACAAGACGACGGATTTCTTCACGGATTTTCAAACGTAAACGAGCATCCAAGTTACTTAATGGCTCATCTAGTAAGAGCACTTCAGGTTTTTGAACAAGCGCACGAGTGATGGCCACACGTTGTTGTTGTCCCCCTGATAAAGTACCAGGTTTTTTACCTGCTAACTCTTCAATGTTCGTTAATTGCATATATTCTTCTGCAATTTTTTGAGCTTCTTCTTTAGAAATTTTGTTTTTTCCAACAGTTAGTGGGAACATGATGTTCTCTAACACTGTCATATGCGGATATAACGCATAGTTTTGGAATACGAATCCAATGTTACGGTCTTTTGGTTCTGTCGTAACAACTGACGCTCCTTTGAATTGGATGTCTCCCCCAGTAGGTGATAATAATCCCGCGATTAAATTTAAAATTGTTGATTTCCCGCATCCACTAGGACCTAGTAAACATACTAAATCTCCTTGTTCAATTGAGAAATTTACTGACTTCAATGCTTCAAAGCCGTTATCGAATACTTTGTTTAAGTCAATAACATCGATCATGACTAATCCTCCAGTTTTATTTACTTCAATACATTCTATTCTACCATGTTTTTTAGTTTCTGAAAACCGAAATCTTGTTTTTTTTGAAAGCTTTTTATTGTGGACAGTTATCCTGTTTTTGAGCACATAAAAAGGACAAGAAACCCCTTGTCCTTTTGTGTGATTTTTAATGTGAAAGAAGCCATCCAAAATAGGTTTCTTATTGGAAACAGTCTGCTCTTTGTGAACGTTTTTTTATCGTTTCACAATCTTAAAGTAACTTCTAGAGGTTACTTTGTAGACGATAAAGTAAACGATTAAGAAAATAATCCCAATGACAATCGATGCAATCAATGTGATTTGAGTGTTTACTCCGAATAATTGTGCAATCTTCGTATACATTTTAAACGCAAAACCTGTATGCAAGAATGCCGTTAATAGAGGCATGAAGAAGACAATTAATACTTGGCGATTGATAGATTGTTTAACGGTTTTATGATCAATTCCCATTTTTTGTAAGATGACAAAACGGTCTCTATCCTCATATCCTTCAGAGATTTGTTTGTAGTAAATCACTAATACCGCACCCACAAAGAAGGAAACGGAAAGCAAGGCCCCAATAAAGAGAAGACTTCCCATAAATCCATAAATTTCTTTCGCAGCTTCTGTTTTACTAGACATGACTAGAGGGACATTATATTGATCCACATCTATATTTTGATACGCTTCAAATTCTTCCTTCAAGCGATCTTCTTGTGTATCTGTGTTCCATAATGAGTAGTACTGAACTCTCTCATGCATTTCTGGATTGATAAAGTCATATACATCTTTCACAACCACCATATAGATATTGTCCACTAAGAAAGATAATTGAGGTAAGGTTGTCTTATACTTATCGTCATTTAGATTTCCAACGACTTTGTAGGTACTTTTGGCAGTCGTCAGTGTTGAAAACTCTTTGCCGTCTCCTTTTGTATGGCTCACTACCATTTCATTTTCTTTTAAAGAAAGATTCGTTCCAAAAATGCGGTTATAATCTTCTTGAGACATCACCGTTAGAGCTACAGCATTCTCTGTTCCTGAAAAAGAATTCTGAATCTCAACAGAATCTCCTTTTTGAAGACCAAAACGAACCGATTGTCCAAATGAAATTTCATTTTTAATGGTTGATAAAGATTTAGCTTGAATATCTTTCATCGCTTTATTTGCTTCTGCTTCTTGATCTTTAGAAGTCAAAAATGAAGAGACCGAATATTCCGTAGGATAGGATTCATTTAGCGTTTTAAAAGCTCCTGCTTGTAAAGACACCGTCGTTCCTAGCGTTACTAATACCATAGTAGATAAAATACATACACTAGCTAGTCCAGCTGCATTTTTACGCATACGGAATTTTAAATTGGAGATTGAAATAAAGTTTGTTGGTTGATAGAATAATTTTTTGTTTTTTTGCAATGCACTTAAAATGGCAATGGAACCTGCGTCAAACAAAATATAGGTTGCAATAACAACCATAACAACTGCAACAAAGAACATCACGATGGCTGCCATCGGACTTTCAATCGTTTGGGACATATAATAGGCTAATCCTAAAATCGCAAAACCCAATGATTGCGCGCGTCTTCATGAAGCGACCTTTTGTTTCACCAAATTTCTTTGTTTTTAGCAATTCTAACGGACGACTTGTATAAATTTTCGTAGCATTCAAGAAGAACACAATCAAGAAGATAACACCCATGAAAATATATACAAAGAAAACACTACCGATTTGTAAGTGATACTCTAGGCCGATTGGATATTGAATCAGTTTTAAGAGGACCGCAAAAGCAAAACGGTGGAAAACCATTCCTAATGCAATCCCAGCCGTTACACTAGCAAGTGCAAATAGGAACAATTCCATAAAGCTAAGAATTTGTACATTTTTACGGTCTAAGCCTAAAATTCCATATAGTCCAAATTCTTTCGAACGATTCTTCATTACAAAACTATTGGCGTAAAGCACGATTAAAAGCGCCACAACTTGAATCACAATCACTCCCAAGCCTAAAGAAAGAGCGATTGAAGAACCCCCTCTTAAAGTGGAAAGTTCTGGCATTGAAGATAATGCGTGAACGATATAAGAAATCATCGTGACCATGACTGTTGCGAGTCCAAATGGTAAATAAAGCGAATGATTCTTTTTCAAATTCGTCACGGCTAATGAACTTAGTAGTTTAAACATGTGCCTCACCTCTGTTCGCCATCACGGTTAACGTTTCAGAGATTAATTCAAACATTTGTTGGTCGCTTCTTTCTCCACGATACAATTGATTATAAATTAATCCATCTTTAATAAAGAGCACTCGTTTAGCGCGACTTGCCGCAACCGTACTATGTGTTACCATTAAGATTGTTTGACCATTTTCATTGATTTTATCGAACAAATCTAATGTGTTGCTAGCTGATTTAGAGTCCAGCGCTCCAGTTGGTTCATCGGCCAGTAGTAAACTTGGATCTGTAATCATGGCACGACCGATTGCCACACGTTGTTGTTGCCCTCCTGATAATTCATATGGATATTTTTTCAATAAATCTGAAATTCCTAGCATTTCCGCAATCGGCTTCACTTTTTGTTCCATCTCTGCAATCGGACGTCTTGCTAAGACAAGTGGCAATACGATATTGTCATATACTGATAATGTTTCTAACAAGTTGAAGTCTTGGAACACGAATCCTAAATGGTCACGTCTGAATTCTGTTAGTACTTTTGAAGAAATCTTTTGGATGTCTTCTCCATTTAATAGAACACTTCCGCCTGTTGGACGGTCTAGAGTCGCTAAAATATTTAACAGCGTTGTTTTCCCTGAACCAGATTCCCCCATTACAGCTACATATTCGCCTTCTTCAATTGAGAAATTAATGTCTTTTAGCGCGGTTACTTCCGCAGCTCCGAATCTTGTTTGATATACTTTTTGTACATGTTGTACGTCTAATAATGTCATTGGTTTTCACCCTTTGTTTTAATTTGTTGAACACAGTATAACCGAAATAAAAAGTGAATTCATGACACCATCCTATCATTTTTTATTCGTTTCTTACATTTTTGTCACTTTAAAAAGTTCATCAAAAAAGAGGCTCCCTTTGGAAACCTCTTTGAATATTCTTAGGCAATTATCGCTTGATAATTCTGAAGTAACTTCTAGAAGTGATTTGATAAACAACAAGATAAACCACCACGAAAATAGCTCCAATCACCATTGTTGCATTTAATGTGACACTACCGTCAACGCCGAAGAGTTCGATAATCTTACGGTACATCTTGAAAGCAAACGCTGTATGGATGAACGCCATGACTAATGGTAAGAAGAAGACGATGAGCACTTGGCGATTGATGGATTTCTTAATCGTTTTTTGATCAATCCCCAATTTTTGCAAGATGACAAATCGATCTCTATCTTCGTATCCTTCAGAAATTTGTTTGTAGTAAATGACAAGCGCTGCTCCGATAAAGAAAGCAATAGATAGAAGAGCCCCCACAAAGAGCAAACTTCCCATAAAGCTATATAATTCCTTAGCCGCTTCATTCTTACTAGCTAAGAGTAAACTGCTATTTTTATACTGATTCGCTACCTTTTGGTATGCTTGGAATTCCGCGTCCCGTTGAGAAAATTCCGTCGTTGTATCCCATAATGAATAATACATAGCCTTGCCGACAGAAGGTTCCATAAACTTCATCGGATCTTGGACAATTGCTACATAAATATTATCAGATACATATGGAAGCTGTGGCATTACTTTTTTATACGCTGAGGCATCAATCATTTCTTTGACTTTCAAAGTCGCATTAAATACAACAGACCAAGTCTTCACCTCGTCCACTTTTTGAGACATTCCCTTTGACAAGACCTAGGATGATTTCTTTATCCCCTACCGAATAATTCGTTCCAAATAGGCGATTATACTCGTCGACCGAAATAATGGTCAACATTGCAGCTGGGCTGTCTCCAGAGTGAACCCCTGTCAAATCAAACCCTTTCTCTGTGCGAGAACCAAAACGAAGTACACTTAAATAACTTCTTTCATTAGAAAGTTTCCCCTTCGATTGCGCCTTGATTTGTTGAACGATTTCTGGGTATTTGTTTACTTCTGATTGGTTGATAATATATCCAATTGCAGAATAGGCTGTTGGATAGTTTTGATCTAGTTTTTCAGTCGTCCCTTTTTGTAAAGCCACCGTCGTCGCTAATGTCACTAAAACCATAGTTGATAACACACACACACTTGCAAGACCTGCAGCATTTTTACGCATACGGAACTTTAAGTTTGAAATCGAGATAAAGTTCGTTGGTTTGTAAAATAACTTTTTATTTTTTTGCAGTAGAGCTAGCAATGCAATTGAACCCGCATCAAATAAAATGTAGGTGGCAATAACTACTAAAAGAACTGCTAAGAAGAAATAAAGAAGTGCTTTGACAGGTGACTCAATGGCTTGAGACATCGTATAGGCAGTTCCTAACATCACAAGACCCACAATGGCACGGAAGGCAACAAAACGACCTTGTTTTTCCCCTTTTTTCTTTTCCTTCAAGAGTTCCAACGGACGACTCATATATAATCTTGTCGCGTTAATAAAGAACACAAGAGCGAAAATAACCGCTAAAGTAAAGTATACATAGAAGATACTTCCGATTTGTAACGAATATTCAATCCCGATGGAATATTGAATCAACCCCAATAATAAGGCAAAGGATATACGGTGGAAAATCATTCCAAGAATAATCCCTAGCGTAACGCTGACAAAAGCAAAGATGACTAATTCAATAAGACTGAGCAATTGAATATTTTTACGATCAAGCCCTAAGATTCCGTATAGACCGAACTCTTTCGAACGATTTTTCATCACAAATGCATTCGCGTATAAAATGATAACAAGCGATACAATTTGAACAATAATAACCCCGAATTGCAATGTTTTAGCCATCTGGGCACCACCGTTTAAAGTTGCAAGCTCCGGCATTGCAGATAAGGCATGTGTAATATAAAGAACAACGGTTACCAATACCGTTGCTAGGGCATAGGGTAGGTATAACGAATGGTTCTTCCGTAAATTCGTAATCGCCATCGAACGAAGTAAATTAAACATGTGCCTCACCTCTGTTTGCCATCACAGTGAGCGTTTCTGAGATTAATTCAAACATTTGTTGATCCGTTCTGTCTCCACGATACAATTGATTATAAATCAACCCATCTTTAATAAAGAGCACTCGTTTAGCGCGACTGGCAGCCACGGTACTATGCGTTACCATTAAGATTGTTTGGCCATTTTCATTGATTTTATCAAACAAATCTAATGTGTTGCTAGCTGATTTTGAGTCCAACGCTCCTGTCGGTTCATCGGCCAGTAGTAAACTTGGATCGGTAATCATGGCACGACCGATTGCCACACGTTGTTGTTGACCACCTGATAATTCATATGGATATTTTTTTAGTAAATCTTCAATCCCAAGCATTTCCGCAATTGGTTTCACTTTCTTTTCCATTTCTTCTATTGGTCGACGAGCCAATACGAGCGGAAGCACCATGTTGTCATACACCGATAATGTTTCTAATAAGTTGAAGTCTTGGAACACAAACCCAAGATGATCGCGACGAAATTCTGTTAATACTTTGTCTGAGATTTTTTGAATATCTTCACCATTTAGGAGGACTTTCCCTTCTGTTGGACGGTCTAGAGTCGCTAGAATATTTAATAGCGTTGTTTTCCCTGAACCAGATTCCCCCATGACGGCTACATATTCTCCCTCTTCCACAGAGAAGTTAATATCTTTCAAAGCTGTTACTTCAGTTGCTCCGAATCTTGTTTGATACACTTTTTGTACGTGCTGTACGTCTAATAATGTCATTATTGTCACCTTCATTTTGAATTTGTTAACCATAGTATACCGTAAAAAAATTACAAATTCATGACATTCTACTATTATTTTATGGACTCCCCCCCTCTTTGTCTCAAAATCATTAGTGTATCCACTTGCAAAAACGAACGAATTTAAAAAACACCATCTTTATAGTGCGTATATTTTACTAATTCACGAACTATTCCACAAAAACGTTTCGTATAGTTTGTTTTTTAAGATTGACAACCTTCTTTATTTCTAGTATAGTCTTTATATAACTTATTTGAAACGCTATGAAAAGAGAGTCAAAAATAGAGCTTACCGCAAACCGAATATCACTCTATTTTTAACGAGGTTTTTGAGCTGATTGTCTGATTTGCTAGGACAATACGGGTTCTCCCGTTACAGAGTTACCGTATAGTTGTACGGAAGTAATCTTCTATAAGAAGACTGTAATGGCGCCACCACAACTTCAACTCGTCCTTTTAGCGTTGGCTAGAAGTGCGGGCTTTTTTTATTTTGTTTCAATGATTGGAGGAATAAACATGGCTGAAGTAGAAAGCTTTACACTCGACCACAACAAGGTCATCGCTCCTTATGTTCGATTAATTGCGAATGAGCACGGAAGAAAAGGAGATGTGATTTCAAATTTGATATCCGTTTCTTACAACCGAATAAACAAGAAATGCCGACCGGTGTTGTTCATACTTTTGAGCATCTCTTAGCTGATCTTTTACGGGACCGCTTAGAAGGAATTATCGACATCTCTCCTTTTGGATGCCGTACAGGATTCCACTTGATTTTATGGGAAGAGCGCTCACCAGAAGATATCGCTCGCGCATTGAAATCAACGCTAGAAGAAATCGTTGAGAAGATTCAATTCAAAGATATTCAAGGCGTATCCGCCGTTCAGTGTGGAAACTACCGTGACCATTCATTATTTGGCGCAAAAGAATACGCCAAACAAGTATTGGAACAAGGTATTAGTATCGATCCTTTCGAGAGAAAAATCATTTAACCACTCATTCAGTAAGAAACATTAGACACCTAGACTGGAGGAACTCCCCATATGAAATTAAAAACGATTGCTAAATCCCTTATCGCTCTCTCTACTGCATTCGTCTTAGGCGCTTGCGGAAATAACACTGCTTCAAGCTCTCAAGCTTCGCAAGGCTCAGAGACTTCAAGCAGTGAACCTAAAACCGTTAAAATTGCTTCCGTTGGTTCTGATGCGGATATATGGAGACATATTGCCGAGTCTGAACAAGCTAAAAAAGCAGGCCTTAAAATCGAAGTACAAGAAATTAACGGTGGCGTGCCATTGAACGAAAGTGTGGCTGACGGAACAGTCGATGCCAACGCATTCCAATCCATTGGGTACTTACAAGGATTTAACGAAGCGAATTCCAACAAACTCGTTCCAATCGGTACAACTTATATCGAACCAATGGGGCTTTACTCTAAGAAGGTGAAAAGTCTAAACGACTTACCAAACGGTGCAAAAATTGCACTTCCAGATAGTCCATATAATGCGACTCGTGCCCTTCGTTTATTAGAAAGTGCCGGACTGATTAAACTATCTAGTTCTTTCAAAGAAGGAACGGGGACTACCAGTGATATCATTGAAAACAAGAAAAACTTTGAGTTCTTAATGATTGATGATACGACTAGCGTACGTGTCTTAGACGATGCTGATTTAATCGCAATCGGAAACACCATCGCACTTGAAGGTGGATTAAATGTATTAAAAGATGCTTTATTCTATGAAAAAGCGGATGAATCAACCATTACTAGTATTAATGTGATTGTTGTAAAGGCGGAGAATGCCGATAAAGAAGAATACAAAAAATTAGTAGAACTTTACCACGACCCAGAAATCCAAAAATGGATTTCTGAACAATTCGCAGGAACTAAGGTAGAAGTAAGTAAACCTATTTCTGAAGTGTGGGGGAAATAATTCATGAAGATTGCGATTGTTGCTGCCATGAAAGAAGAACTCCTTCCGTTTGAAGAGCACTTTTCTCCGGGAAACGTCATCTTTTCAAAAGGGCCTATTCGTATTCTAGAGGTACATGAGAATCTGATTCTTGTTCAATCTGGTATTGGAAAAGCGAATGCTGCCGCGGCTGCCGCTTGGTTATGTGATAAAGTCCATCCTGATCTCATCATTAACACCGGGACAACAGGAAGCTTTAATCCAGAATTAGGCTTAGCAGACGTGATTGTCTCTACGAAATTTGCCTATAGCGATGTGGATGCGACCGGATTCGACTATGCATGGGGACAAGTTCCTCAAATGCCAGCTGATTACCCTGTCGATGTAAAATTACAACAAAAAGTGCTCACGCTTCTTCGCGAACAAGTCCAAACCTTCTCGGTCCATAGCGGATTTATTGCTACAAGCGACTCTTTTATGAGTTCGGTTGATGCTGTTGAAAACATTCGTGCCAAATTACCGGATATTACAGCTAGCGACATGGAAGCAGCACCGATTGCGCAAGTTGCTAGTTTCTATGATATTCCTGTGTTGAACATCCGTGGCATCAGCGATCATGTAGGGAAAGATGCACCTGATACTTTCGAGGAAACTCTTGAAAAAGCTTCTCAAAACGCATTCGAAGCAGTACGGATACTCGTTGAAAACTTCTTATAAATTTTTCCCAGATATACGCAAACACTAAATACAAAAAAAGGAGCCAGGCTTCTTGATATGTACCCAGAATCCTGGACACATTTTTAAATTAAGCTGAACACATGGATGTTTCCCTGTATAGAACAGGGGGCATCCATTTTGTTTTTTCTTGAATTCTTTTGTTATTGTAATAATCTATATATTCTTCCACAGCCGTTTGAAATTCCTTAAAGGTAGAATATTCCATTTCAAAACCGTAGAACATTTCGTTCTTCATTCTGGCGAAAAACGTTTCTATAATGCAATTATCATAACAATTTCCTTTTCGGGACATTGATTGAATAATCCCTCGTTCATTTAATGATCTTTGGTAAAATGCGTGTTGATATTGCCAACCTTGATCAGAATGGAGAATCAATCCATTAACATCAGGGAATTTTTTGAAAGCTCTATTTAGCATCCTTTGAATCTGTTCTAAGTCGGGGCTTAGAGAAAGATCATAGGAGATTATTTCATTAGTAGACATATCTAAGATTGGAGAAAAGAAACATTTTCCCCAAGAAAAAGTGAATTGAGATACATCTGTACTCCATTTTTGAAGAGGCCTTTTGGCCACAAAATCTCTGTTAATAATATTATCAGCAACTTTTCCAACACTACCACGATAAGAATGGTATTTTTTTGTTTAGGGCGTTTTTCCAAACAAATCATTTATATGCATCAGACGTTGAATTCTTTTATGATTAACAACGTAACCTCTACGACGAAGTTCTTGGTAAATTCTTCTAACACCATATCTACCTTTATTTTTCATGAAAGATTGTTTGGATTTCCAATAATAAATCCCCATTCTTTTTCAGCCACAGCATCTACTTTATTTAATTCAAAATAATAAGTAGATTTAGCCATTTTCATCGCTTTAAGAAGATATTTTTAGTTGGTATCCTACTTCTCGAAGTTCCTTGATGATCGCTGCTTTCGCGCCTTGAGAAGCGCAGCTTCCTGTTCTTTTCTCAAGGCTCTCAGTTTTTTTATAACAGCAATTTCAGCTTCTAAATATGCATTTCGCTCACGTAATCGAACTAATTCTTCTCGTTCGGATTCTGAAAGGTTACCAGTCACAGCTTTTTTATTCATAATAAGCTCCTTAGATAATGCTTGTCTACGTTTCTCATTCTTTAGACCATTATATCCATAAGTTAGGTACTTGTGAACCCAAGAACTTAATAATCCGCGACTAATTCCTGCTGGAAAAGAAACCTCTGAAAGAGTCTTCCCGTTTAAAACCTGTAGAATAAATGTCAATTTTTCTTCTGCTGTCCATTTTCTTTGCCTTTTAACGCGCTCTAATCCTTTAGGTCCGTGAATTTTTTCAATTTTATCCCAATCCAGTATTTTTCTTTGGAAACTCCTTTTCATAACTTTTTCAGGCGTTTCGGCCCATATTCCTTGTCGATATAATTCTACACATTTCATTTTGAATTCAAATGAGTAACGCATAATAAATACCCCCTTTACTGGTTTGTCCAGTAAAGGGGGTACATATCATCTCGCCTCGCTCCTTTTTCGTGTGCTGTATTATTTAATTGCTAGTCGATGCAAAAGAGATATTTAGAATCAATATTCACGTAAAAGAACAACGAAAAAGAATCAGTCTATTGAAAGAATAGTGGGGAATCGCATCGGATGCGAATTAGTAGGAGCTAAAACTGCAAGTTTTTGCTTCTACTTTGAGGCTCCGAAGGCGAGAGACTACAGGCTCTCGCCGCTGCCCCACTATTAATCTTTCAATAACAAACTGATTCTTTAAATTGTTCTTTTTATTACCCTACTATTTAACTTTCAAAATATCTTCTTTCGCGTGGATAAGCTCTGTAATCAATTGACAGTAAGGTGTTGGAATCCCATATTCCTTCCCTTTTCTGGCCACAAAGCCGTTCAAGAAGTCCACTTCAGTAAAGCGGTGGTTTTGAATTAAATCTTGGTGCATTGAAGGATAGTGTCCGCGAACTTTATTAGACGCTGTATACACATAATCTTTCATCGCAGCTGGATCCAAATGCACGCCTTCTTTTTCCGCAACAGCGACAAATTCAGCAATAATTTGCGTTACAATCGCTTCGGCTGTTGAAGTATCAAACACTTCGCCGATGTTGGCATCTAAGATGGCACATGTTGCGTTCATCGTACCGTTTACGCACGCTTTACGCCATGTTGAGAAATGAACGTCTTCGCTGTAGCTTGCGTTCAAGCCTGCTTTGTCCATCACTTCTACTAATTCTTTAGCAATCGCTACACCACTTGGGTCTGCCGCTTGCATTTCTACCGTACCAGTTCCACCTAGACGTGCTACCCCTGGTTCGATTAGACCCGCAGTCCAAATCGTAACCCCCATAATAATGTTTTTACGAGGAACGTATTTTGCCATTGTGTCTTCGTGACCAAGCCCATTTAAAAGACACAGCACTTTCGTATCTTCATGGATAATCGGCTTAATCTTTTCTAGCATTTCGCCTAATTTCATTGATTTCGTAAAAGCGATGACCACATCTACTTCTTCTGTTGCTTCTTCTGGTCGAACAATTTTTAATGTCAATGGTATCTGTGTTATCTCCATCAACGACTTTCAACCCATTTTTTTGGATTGCTTCGATATGCGCTGGCCATTCATCGATCAGCGTCACCTCTTGTCCTGTTTTTGTTAACATGTAGCCAAAACGGCATCCCATTGCTCCTGCTCCTGCAATCGCGATTTTCATTATAACTCCCCTTTTCTCGTTAAACGGTTAATTTGTAATCCTCTGGTTGAATCCATTTTAACACTTTTTCGAATAAATGAACGAATACGATGTTTAACGCAATTGGCGCAACGACGAAAATGAGCGTCACAATAACGATATTCACCACACTCCATCCGCCCTCTGCCAAGTTTAGCGCATTGATGGGTCCCACTAATCCGCTGAACCCAAACCCTGCACTTTGAGGGGTTCCTTGGATGTTCAATAAAGCTGCTAACACACCAAGTACGGCAGAAGTACACATCATTGGTAATAAGATTTTTGGCTTTGCTAAAACATTCGCCATCGACATTTTTGGTGAACCGATGAAATGCGCAATCGCAGTTCCTTTTGGATTCACTTTCCATCCAGCAATTGCAAGACCGAACCCAGCTGCACAGATACCAAGGTTTGCTGCCCCTGAACCTACACCGCTAAGGCTAATTGCCACGGCAATCCCTACTGTTGTAAACGGAGAAACGATTAACATACAGAAAATAACGGCTAATAATAAACACATAATAACGGGTTGTAATGATAATAGATTTCCGATTCCTTGCCCTAGTAAGGTTGTTAAAGTTTTGATAGTTGGTAACGCAAGACGACCTAGGCCACCAACAACGACTAATAACACCGTTGGAATCACGATAATCGAGTAGGCTTTGGCTTTATTTCCAATCCATAAAATGACTGCTGCTCCTAATGCTGCAGTAAGTCCCATCGTAATGATGTCCCCTGTACCGTTAAAAACAATTCCTTTCACGTCAGGATTGAAAGTTGCTACACCGCCAGCAAATAAAACGGCTAGTGCCAATGCTCCTGTTTGAATTGGAGTGAATTTGAAGAATTGGCCGACCATCAATCCGATGATTGCCCCCATTAGTGTATTGGCCACTTGGGTTGCTTGAATTATCAATTGGCCTTGTGGGAATACTGGTAACAACGCCTTCACTAATTCACCCAGTAATGCTCCAGGGATAAGTGTAACGACCACGCCTAATGCAAGTGCGTTAAGGACGTTCATCGTGAACTCTTTTCCGCTGTATTTCTTTTGCTCCATAATGCTTCCACCTTTCATAAGATTGGCTTTATTATAGCATACCTCCGACAGTGCAATGTGATATTTTTAGGTAAAAAATGAAGAAAAAACAAAACCCTTCGGCTGATTGGAGTTCTTCATAATGGCTGTCATAGCTGTACCGGCATGAGCCAGAGTCTCATTGCCTATTAAGCTTCAAACTGACTCTACAAAATGAATTTTTAGAGTCAGTAATTCACATTAATTACATTCGCTATTACTGCCATTATAGACTCCAATCTCCTACGGCTTTTCATCTGCTATTTTACTTAAAAACATGCTAGCGCTGCGAAGTATGCTAAGCCAAGCTTATAAAAGCTTCGTTATGATGGGAAGAGTTTCAATAGAAAGAGTACTTTCTAACGGCTTAATGATTAGGTGGGGTTACACTTCGGAACATTACGTTGGTGAAATTATCATATATGGTAATTATCATATATGATAATTTTCAGAATTTAGGCAAAAGAAAAAGGCCGGACAAATTGTCCAGCCCTAGAGTCTTCAAAAATTATAATCCTGGTGCTTCGTTGATTGTTGCAGAAAGCATCCAAACTAATTTTTCTAATGCGCCTTTTGCACCAGTGAAGATATCTTGTGTAACATCGTCGCCTTCTTCGCCAGCTACTTCAATACCTTTTTGGTAAAGGTCGATTAAGTAACGGTATCCTACTAATAAATGACGGATACGGTCTTCCATGCTGTCGCTGTAGTTTCCTTTAGCATCGGCAATCTTAGTGTTTTCAGCAAATTCACGTAATGTTGAATAAGGTGCTCCACCTAATGTGATTAGACGTTCTGATACTTCATCTAATTGAGCGTCTAACAATTCCATGTGTTGATCCATTAATGGATGCATTGTCATGAAAGTTGCACCACGCATGTACCAGTGAGCTTGGTGTACGATTACTGATTGTTGGCTTAAATCAGCCACTAATTGATTTAATACTTGCTTTTGTTTGTTCTTTTTGACATATTCATTACCTCCTTTCTTATTTAGAATTATTCTAAACTATGAATATAGTATAGCCTCATTTTAGTAGATTGTCAACAGACGAGTATCAAAAAAAGAGGTAGATTTTTTTCTACCCCTTCTAGTTACTATACCCATTTATAAAGTAATTCTTATAATTTAAAAAGTATCTTTCTGACAGTTCATCATTCTCTCTACATATATTTTCCGCAATGATAAAAGATTTTTTTATCGCAACTATATTATGAGCATTGCATAAAATCACATAGGCTGTAGACAATTCCCCACTTGGAACGGTTAAAGCAAAGCATTTTATCATATTGGCTATTCGAATTAATCCTTTATTGGCGTCAATCTGAATTTTTTTAGTTTTATCATCAAAATGTCCAAAAACAGTATCGCCAAACCCATTTAAATCTACCGGTCCTTCTTTACTAACAATAATATCATACTTTTCTAACCGTCTTTTTGTGGTTTCTATCAGCTCTAAACGTTCATCAGTATACTTCCCTTCGAATGTATCTAAGTCTACTTCTTCATCATTTAACATCTCACAGATATTTTTGTCGTCTACTAGTATCTTTACTCTTTGATTGGAAATCTTCTAAAACTCTTAATTTTTAAATATAATTCTCGAAGTAAATTTTAGATTTCTGGAGATTAAACCTATAGATGGCATAAACGAAATTCCATCGGTCGATACTTTCTCAATTTCTTTTTTTCGTTCTTCTTGAAAACAATAATGGATCAATTACAGAAAATAAATTTAAAGAAATCGCCGGGGCTAGAACCGACCCCTACCACCGTCTGTACCCATTCCTATATCATTTATCCCTAAGAAGACATTGATTGCTGTTCCACTAGAAGAGCCTGTCATAGGTAAACCTGTTATTGGATTCTTTAAATCAATATCAATAGCACGACCACCTAAACTAGATTGATCTCGAGTATGCAAATAATACGAACATTGTTTTAATTTTTCTTCCATCGCATTCGTTAGATATAGACTATTTTTAACTCCAAAATAATACCCATCATGATTAGAAATCTCATCAAAAGCCAAGGGATATACCCTATCTACTGATTTTTAACGGATTCTTCATCGCAAGCATTGTTTTATAAGCGTATTTTTGTATTTTTTCCATAGTAAAAACCTATTTTTCAAAAATTCTATTTAAGAAGGAATGTCCATGCTGCGGAGAATCCACATTAAAGTATTCTCCAACAGTAGCAGCAACATCAGCCATAGTATCACGTTCTCCAACATATTTCCCTGTAATACCAGGACTGTATATCAGAAGAGGGACTCTTTCTCTCGTATGATTACTATGCCCAATTGTTGGATCATTCCCGTGATCCGCCATCACAATTAAAATATCTCCGACATTTAACTGAGGAAGTAATTCAGCAATGCGTTTATCGCTCACTTCTAACCGATCTGCATATCTCTCCACATCTTCAGCATGACCAGCCAAATCGGTTTCTTGAATATTTAATGCAATAAAACCATTTTCAATGCTCTTAACTTCTCCCATTAAACAATCAAACAAATATTCAGAGTCGACACCAGGGAAAAGTCTTGTGCTTGTTGTTTGTATGATATCCGCTATCTTACCTAAGAAAGAAACTGTAATTCCTTTCTTATCTAAAATCGTCGGTATTTGAACATTCTTATCAATTCCATACCCTAAATGAACTACCTGATATCCGTGATTATAAACTCCTGACTCTGGAGCATCTACTCCTGCTATCTTGTCATTCTTCACTTTTCTAGCTCGTAAAAGGTTATCCAGCGTAATTTGTTCTCCTCCAAAAGTGATAACCCTTGATACTTGAACAACCTCTCTAACAACATGCCCAATCTTACTTAACTCTTCAAAGCTAATTAAATCTAAGCAAGCTGAAACATTATAAACTTGTCCATAATCTGTTTCTAAATTATCGCCTACTGTTGCTACTTCATTCACAACAAGAATTTGTAACCCCTGGTTCTCCAACACGTCTAACTTTATAACCATATTTTTAATAGATTTTTTTCAACTTCATCTATTTTTTCATTAAACGGCTGAATCAAAGGAACTTTCGGAGTAGTCCCCATTATTTCTTGATGCCCTAAAAAGGAATCTGCTCCATAATGAGTTAAATTGGCTGTCCCATAATTAGCAGTATCCGAAAATTTATGTTCTCCGACTTCTTCACCAATAGCGTTCATAAGTCCTAATTTTTCTAACGTAGGAATTTTTATATCAGGTTTTGATTGAATGATATGTTTTGCTGTATTACTTCCAACATCTCTAGGTCTTACCTCTACACAATCATCCATTGCTCCTACACCAAAACTATCTAAAACAATGAGAACAAATCTTCCCATTTTTTCACCTTCTCACTTTATTTCCCAAACTATCGTAAATCCCAACTAAATGAGGATTCCCACTCTGTAATCCTGAAACAATAGCTAAATCACTTCGAGTAACAAAAATCTGTGTTCTAAAAGAACCAATCACTGTTGCTCCAACTGGATGCTCATTTTTAGTCTCAATATAATAATCAATACTCTCATCTTTCAGAGGAAGAACTGCATCGAAAGCAACATTATCCGCATTCACGACTTCGACATTTTCAAAATGTCCTCGTCTATAATATCCACCACCATAAAAATACGAATGGCCATCTAAATTATGAGAGATTTCGCTAACATATACTAAAGCTGGTATTTCTGGCAGATCCAGCACAGCATGAAGTGGAGTGGTTCCCGTCAAAAGCATGCCCCAGGTTCTCCTTGATGTCCTCCCTAACTTTTCGAATTTCTGGAATTGTCACTGAGCAAGTAGCAGATGGCATATTTAAGATTGATTGAATTCCTTCTTTTTCAAGAATTTCTTTTCGCTTTTTCTACTGTTTTCATATTATTTGTTGGAATAATATTTTTCATACCATCAAATAAAAAAAACAAGGGAAACGAAGTTAGTCCACCTATTTCTACCCATTCAGACTCTTTAACAATAGCAATGACATCATTTAAATCGGACAGATGAAATCCACCGTATTGGCCATCATAAATATTGTCGCCTTTCTCAATAACTTTCAACAAAAGCTTCTGATGTTTTTTTAATCGATTCGCAACACGAATAATCTGCTGTACTTTCTCAAATGAGTACACTGTAATGTAATCTGTTCCATAAGAAATGATTTTCTCCAACAAGGCATCCGGAATTTGTACTAGATGTCCCACATTCCCTAAAGACAATCCCTCTTCCATCATCCGTAAAGCTTCTTTATAGTCAACAACAACAGCCTTTTTTATATCTGTATTTTCAGCAAGCGCCCTTGCTATAAATGGATTTCTTCCAATCTGTTTAAGCATATAATAAAGCTCAACATTTTCTTTATTTGCGATTTTCAGACATATTTTTGCGTTTCTGGATAACCGCATCTAAATCAACCACATAAGTATCTGGGAGGATTTCACCATCTTGATGAAGCTTGACTGCAAAAATCGACTAAAGATCGATTTCTTCTATTCACAAGATCAAGAAACATCTTTGTCACCTTCTAACAAATTCAATAAATGAAGATAAATAAACTCTAATTCATTCTCTGAATAAACTTCTTCACCGATATAATTTGATAAGCGGCTCCAAACTTCTTTACATTCAGCAAAATTATGATGGTTATTAACTTCATTTCGAATGATTTCTTCCATTTTGGCATCCAACACTTCATTTTTTCTGCGTCTCGATTCAGCCATCGCTAAATGAATAAGAAATACTTCGACCTTCGTGTCATCATTAATCTTCATTTCATTTCGAAAAAAGTCACTAGCCTTCAATATATATTTTTTTGTATCTTCATCTATAACATCCGCCACTACCAGAACATCTAATTTCTCTTCTAGCATGAACTCACCCCTTTTTAATATTGAGGAATCATCTCATTATTTTTCACTTTTTCTTGAATCTCAATTATTTTATCTGCAGACTACACTTTGATTAAAAAATGCCCTAAGCGAATCATCATCTTTATGAACTACAACAACTGCAGATGTCATATCATCAATCCACTGATTGTGTTTTTAATTTCGAATAGCTTAAATCGGAATAATCTTTATCCATTAATTCATCTAAATTCCAAACACCAACGTCTACAATTCCCTTTCTTAGCGCTGTTAGAATTTGAAATCCAGGCATTTCAACTAATTGAACATTTTTATCTTTTACTACTTCTTCAGTCAGTAGGTATTGGTCGATTGAATTATAATCAATAGCTACTTTCTTGCTTTCAATAGTCTTATCAGTATTTTCACTAGAAAAGACAACAACGTGCTCACTTAAATAACTATTTTCACCGAAATCTAGCGCTATTTCTAATGGTTCACGATTATGAATAGCTTGTTTAGCAGCAAATTTAGAAACAATTGCAAAACGGTAAAACTTACTCGTAACTGCTTTTATTCTTTCTTTAGACCCACGAATATAACCCTAAGTTTAATGGAACATGATTATTGCGGAATTCTTCGTAGATTCCAGTTGCTAAACCTTCATAGAGTTTAGAGTATGGCAACGTCATAGTCCCAAGCACCGTTTCTGACAATGCATAAGATTGTAATATTTCATAATTAATTTCTGAAATAAACGAACCTTGGTGTCCTTTGCTGATTAATTTAAAAGGCTCCCTCACTCTTTTAAATAAGAAATCGCATTTTGAACGGTCCCACGAGCTACTTCTAAATCTTCTTGATATTCAGAAATACTAGGCACTTTATCTCCTACCGATTTCTTTTAAAAAAATCAGATGCAATAGCATTGATTACTTGACCTTTTTTTCATTAAAAAAACTTTTCTACCATACTCTTCCTCTTATTTACTCTTTCACTTTTTCTATAGATTCTTTCAATATTCTTATAATAGTTTTAGCACCTGAACGATTTGGATTAATACGAATCAAACGCTTTTCTGCTGTTGGATCTGCATTTCTAAAAGTGCCGGAAACTCTATAAAACAAAGGGCAAAACTCATATTGAGATTCAGCTCCTACAGGATACGGCAACGCACCTAACTTCGTCGCTTCCTCAATCACCGCTTCAGCAATCGGTTCTTTTAATTCTACAATCAAAACTCTCGATTGAGCATTCACAATAGAGGCTTCTTTAACCATATCTAAGATCCCCTGATTTAGCGATTCACATACTTCCTCGCCAACTTTAGCGGAAATTGCTTGAGAAACCGGAACATATATCATCCCTTTTAAAACATCTAGAGCTTCATGGCCTTGCACTTGTCCTCCACCAGAATAGTTTTCTTTTTTCAAGCTTTGTAGTGATTCTGACTTGCCTACTATACATCCTATTCCTTCTGGTCCTAAAAGCTTAAAAGTTGAAAAGCAAGAAACATCAGCTCCATACTGTACCCCTATTTTATCAGTTTTAAAAACAGAGTAGTTATCATCTGTAATCACAAATATATCAGGGCGCAACTCTTTAATTGTTTTTAATAACTGTTTCAGCTTCATAAGAATCTGAAGGAAGCTGCCTTGTAACTTTGAACCAGAGCTGACGTTATTTCTTTATCTTTTAATTTTTGTCCTTTCACTGTCATCTAAAGTCGTTAAAAGTCCACTTTTTCATATGTGATGCCTAACATTTCAAAACTCACATTTGTTGTTGGGTAAATAGGTGCATCATGAATTAATATTTTCTTTTTACGATTAACACCCGCATGTAACGCCAGTCTTATAGCATTCGTTCCTGACCCTCTAACTAACAACGCTTCGTCTGCGTCAAAAAAGTTTGCAATAACCTTTTCGACCTTTCTTGTATACACAGGTTGATTCAGACCTTTAACTACTCCTAAATCTCCCCTAGTTAAAATTTCATTTCCAGGAAAGACTTTAGTAATCTCATCTACTAACCTGAATTGCATTTCTTGCGCTTCTGCGATTGTCAAACTTTTTAAAGGATAACTTTTCATCTTTTACTCCTTACAAAAAACCGCTTAGGATTTTCCACTAACATTTTACGGATGAATTTGTCTGAGACTCCTCCCTCTCGTAACATTGGAACAAAACGATCTAATAGATAAGAATAACCTATTCCACCTTGATATTCTAGGTTTGACTTCCGCGTAATATCCATAGATAAGAATACCTTATCTTCATAGCCTCTTTGCTCAATTTCCTTTAGCATTTCTACTCGCAATAAGTCCGGTTGGTAATTCTCTTTACCCACAGTATCAAACTCTACATAGACACCTTCATCTAACATCTTAAGAATATAATTTACATCGCCTGTTAAATCGACATGTCCAATAACGACTCTATCTAAGTCTACATTCTCTTTTTTAAAGAAAGCGACTTGTTCATGACCATATGTCCCTAGAGTTGTATGAGTGGTAATCGGAACTCCCAAGTCTTTATGAACAATTGACGAGGCGAGAAAAACCTTTCTTTCTCTATCAGTCATCGTATTTTTGCTTGTTCCTATTTCACCGATAATTTGCGCTTTTATATTTGTACCGTCAATCCCTTCAAGAATCTCTCTTCGCATTAAATCAGCTAACTCTTCAACACTAGCATCTGTTACAAAATCCGGTAAAAATTTATCTTGATAAAAGCCTGTCGCTTGAATGATATTAATTTTACTAAGCTCAGCAACCTTTTGAACATATAAAGGATTTCTTCTCATATCAAGGTTCGTAACATCTACAATGTTACGAACCCCTTTAGCATATAATTTTTTTAAATTCTTCTACTGTTTCATCAAAGCAATTTAAAGTTAGTATCATCAATATTTTTTTAATCTAGATAAATCAATGGTCGTATGTTCGTGCATATAAGTAATTCCATCTATGAACGTCATATCAACAATCTCCTATCCAGCAACTGGTGTGAATAATCCAATCATGTAAAGAATATTAACAATAATTCCTAAACTGATTGCTGCAACTGGTCCAATAGCTAGTTCAACAATAGGGCTTTTAGCCTTTCTATTTAGAAGAAGCAATCCGATTACCCAGAAGTATCCAATCCCAGGTGCGATTTTTTCAGATGCAATAGCACCACCAACTAATAAAGCCACTTCAAGAACTTTATTCATTGCTGTACGAATATGTTCGCCCATTTCACGAATTCCAGGGAATTTATCTAATCCTTTAGCCACTAATGCTAACAATTGAACTTCAACAAACATCAATGCAGCACCGGCAACTAAATGCAACTAATGGATTACCATTTAGTAACATCCCTACTACAAATACAAACGTCGCTCCAGCTGGGCTATAAACCCCTGTAACAATTGCTGTTGAGAACACTAATGGAATAAATCCAATTCCTCGAGCAAAAGCAGCTAAAGCAGCTTCACTAATTTTTCCTTCAGTCAATAATTTTAATGAAATTGGGTCTCCAGCAAGGATCATTAGACTAGTAGAAGCAGATACAAGACCTCCTGTAAGTGATAACCAAATCCAATTTTTCTTAATTCTATTTACACGTTCTAAGAAATACACTCACTAAAGTCTCATTCGAATTACTTCCATCTCCTTTTACTTGCATTGCAAATACAATCATGAAAATCATACCTACAAGTAAAGACATACCTTCTGCACTTAGTTTAATGGTAGTCGCTTCTAATTTAATCGTTCCAAACTGTTTGACCGTAAACAGAGCTAATAAAGTAGCTACTAGAGTGATTGCTGCTTTTTTAAATCCATGTTGGCTTGCAATCGCAATTGCAGGGAAAATACTAAACCCTACGATAATAGGCGATCCTACAGAAGATAGTGCAGGCATAAAGTTCACAGGTAGCATATTGAACAAATCAACTACAGCTTGTAAACCTAACACAAGTCCCACCCCATAGAGTGCTCCAACTACACCTGATACAACCATCCCGATTTTTCCTTCTGGAGCCCAAGAACCGATAATATCTGTCATTAATAAAATACTATGCACTAAAATAATGGAAGCCCCAATCGATACTGGAATACCAAATCCGATAACCAATCCAAAACTCAACGCAAAACTTGTTGCTGCTAATTCCTTTTTACCAATCTTCTTTTCTAAATATTCTGGAAGAATTGGTCTTAACCCATCATTAAAAACAGCGATTCCTTTATTCGCTAGAATCGAACACAATGCGCCTAGCAACGCAATAACTATTAATTCTAAAGTTTTATCCATCGTCTTTCCCTCTTTTTCTATTAAATTTTATTTAGTTCTTCCATGATAATTGGGATAACATCATTTTTATGTTGCGCTGTAAATCCAAATGCTTTCTTTCCACTTCGAACATTTTCCCTAATTTCTTCTTCTGGCATTATTTTTCCAGGCATCGAAACTGTTACACAATTATCTCTTCCTAAAAGAGCTAGCGCCATCGCCAAAGCTCCTCCCCGCCAGTGTTGCAAGCTCCAATATAATAATCAGCTGTCCCAGTTTTAATAGCCATCGCAGCATCCAAATCACTCTTCACTTCAACGCTATCTTCTGGTAAACCATACTGAAGTACTAAAGCTTTTACTTCCTCTTTATCAATTTGTCCACCAACTACAATTTTTTTCATCTAACATCCTCCTCTATTTTTCACTTAAAAATTCATTATGGACTGCATAATTGACTGCGCTAGCAAAATCGTGTGTGTTACTATAATTTCCAGATTTTTGTTGTCCATTATTCATTTTATTGGTCAGAACAATTACTACTATCTTATTTTTTGGAGAAATTGTTACATAAGTTCCAGTAAATCCATTGTGTCCAATCGCATCTTCGGCTAAAGATTGCATCCACCCAGCATTCTTTAAATATCCATAAGATTGAATTGAACCTGATTTTGTTTTAAACACGTCTTGTAAGAATAGTTCCACGGTTTTTTCATCATATAGAACCGTATCTCCTCGTTTTCCTTTATCTACCAAAACTTGATATAAGGTTGATAAATCGGTAGCAGTAGAAAACAACCCTGCGTGACCAGCATATCCTTCATTTGCCATAAAAGCATTCCCATCATTCACTTCACCTTGGAGCTCGTAATTACGCCATCCATTGAACTTTTCGAATGCTTCTTTATCTGCTGTCATGTCATATCCAAATTTAGGGAAATTTACCTCATCAATCATCATCTTTTTCAAAAGGGATTTCCGTACGAAGTTACCGCAATTTTTGATTTATCAACACCATTTTTAGTTGGGTTAAACATCGTATTTTTCATTTCAAGCGGTTCATAAATCGTTTTAGCAACATATTTGTCAAATGCTTCTCCTGTAATCTTTTTCTGTAATAAACGCTAAAGTCATATAGCCTAAATCACTGTACTTATACTCTCCAGGTTTAAATTCTAACTTTTGATTTTCAATGTATTTCAATGTATCTTGTCGATTGTTTGAATATAAATAAATTGCTTTCCATTGTGGAAGACCAGATGTATGACTGAGTAATTGACCAATTGTTACATCTTCTTTTCCATTCTTTCCAAATTCAGGTAAATATTTTGTTACCTTATCATCTAGCTTCACTTTTCCTTCATATACTAAATGCATAAAAACTTGAGTTGTCGCACTAATTTTTGTAACTGAGGCTAAATCAAAGAGCGTCTCATCAGTAACTGCAGAAGGATTTTCAATCTTTTCAGCAGGATTCTTCGAAAAATCAAATGCTTGAATCGTTCCATAGCTCTTTTTAAAAACTATTTTCCCATCTTTTAAAACAACAATTTGCGCTCCAGGAGTAGCTTTAGGGTTTGTTTCTGCTAATTGGCTTTTCACATAAGAAAAAGCAACTGCATCAATTGCTTTTTCAAGAGCTTTTGACGACTCATTGTTTTCTTTATTCTCAGCCACAACTGTTGTTTCAGAACTTTGAGGAACTGCTTTATTTGAACATCCTACTAATCCTAATGCACATACTACAGAGCTAATCATTAACACTTGCTTCTTAAAAATTTTTTTAACATCATAACTCCTCCGTTCAATATACATTTTTTTGTACAATAGAAAACTATCTTTCCTTAAACGATCATAAAAAGCACCCCCATTTATGAAAATACACTTTTTTGTACCTTATCTATACGCCAAGTATAATACTATCTTAAATTTTTGTAAACCCTTTCTTTAGATAAATTCTGCTATTTATAATACTAAATCATAAAAAAAGGCGCTTCTCTTTCGAGAGCGCCAGAAACTATTTATATTATTTTTTTCGCCAAATTCGTGATGTAGTCGAAGAAGGCATCGCGGTCGACGTGGTAAACAAGGTCGACTGGGCGGCCATTTTCGGCTTTAACGGTACGGCCACGGCTCGCACCGGCAACAATCACGTCACTATTTACCACAGAACGTTTGACAAGGTCTTCTTTCCCGAATGAAGCGGTCGTTAACACGTCCCATAGGAAGTATGTTGAGTTCGTTACGTAGTGAGTAAGAGGAGGCACGATGGCGTAACATTGACCTAAAAAGTCAACACCTTCGATGGCACGTTCTTTTGCCCAACGGTCGCGAACATCAAGAGATAATGGCACCATGTTTGTACTTTCAAGCGCCACGAGTTCGATTTGGATGCCTGATTTCCCAAACGCGTTTTGCTGCGAATGGATCCCAGTACACGTTCCACTCTGCAGTTCCGTCGTGTTCAGGGTCTTCCACGTTCCCCATATCAAGGAAGGTTCCACCCATCCAGTAAAGTTTACCGATATTTTCTTCGATGGTTGGGTCTTGATCTAACGCACGAGCTAAGTCTGTTAATGGTCCTACGAATACAAGGTCCACTTTCTCCTCCGATTCTTTTAAGGCACGGATTAAATCTTCGTGTGCTTTTAATGGTGAGTCTTGCACCGTGATTGGTTTATGTTCGTTTAAGATTGGAAGTGCGTCCACTGTGAAGGCATGCATTCTCCACTCTTTCGGGAATGGGTTCACAGGGCGTGAGTCTGAAGAAGCAACTTTTCAATTGTTTGTCTTTTTCAGTTCCAAATTTATGAATAATCTTCTTGCTGGCTTCCACCGCTGGTAATAAATAGCAGTCCGCTTCGATGACGCCGACCCCTACTAATTCCACGTCTTCCATTTTTAATAGTAAATATAATGATACTAAATCATCCACGCCACCATCGTGGTTTAAATAAACTTTACGCATTTATGAGTTACGCTCCTTTAAAATGGTTTTCTTGCACGCTTTATTATACCTAAAAACGAACGATATGGAAACTATTTTATCTAACGTTTGGTTTTGTTTTTCGATGCATTCATTCTCAGTTTATGTTAAACTATTTTTTTAATTATTTTTTTAATGTTAGGAAGTGGTTCAATGAAAAAGAAATTCATAGATATTATCATTATCGGTTTTGCCCTGTTTGCCATCTTCTTTGGAGCCGGAAATTTAATTTTCCCACCTTATCTAGGAGTGTCTGCAGGAGAAAATTGGGGAACTGCAACCTTTGCATTTTTAATCAGTGATCCTCTGCTATCCGTCGTTGCCGTAATGGTCGTGGCCACTCTTGGCGGAAGTGCACTAGCAGTCGGACGACGGATTCACCCTGTTTTTGCAGGCGTCTTGAATGCTATCTGCGTTCTCTTAATCGGGCCCATTTTTGCGGTTCCACGTACCGGAGCGTCAACGCATGAGATTTTCGTACAATCGTATTTCCCAAATGCACCTCAATGGATCACTTCCCTTGTCTTCTTCGGAATTGTCCTCTGGATTACATACAAGGAAAACTCCGTCATGGATGCCATCGGAAAATACTTAACACCGATTCTCTTACTTATTCTCTTCTGTATCTTTGTCGGAGCCGTCCTTCAACCAAATGCAACATTTGCCACAACAGACGGAAGTGGACTATTTGCACAAGGTTTTAAAGAAGGCTACCAAACCATGGACGTGCTCGGAGCACCTCTCTTAGCCGGAGTCGTGATGAAAGATATTACGCGTCGTGGGTATTTAAATCGAAAAGAGCAATTCAGAATGATGTTCGGAGTTGGCATCGTTGCCTTCGTCCTACTCGCTGTCGTATATTCAACACTAGCATACAGCGGAGCCAGCATGAGCACTGTGATTGACTCAACTGCGCAACGTTCTGCTATTTTAACAACCATTGTTAAAACTTTACTCGGATCATGGGGGACAACTCGCGATGGGACTTGCGGTCTGCTTTCGCCTGCCTCACAACTGCGATTGGACTAACAACCACTTGTGGTCAGTATTTTGAAGAAGTCTCTAAAGGAAAATTACAATACAAGAAAATTATTCTTGTCACGGTAGCTGTGGAATTCATCATCTCGCTTGTCGGCGTGGATTCACTCATTAACCTCGCCGTGCCAGTATTGACCTTCATCTTCCCAATCGTGATTGCACTCATTCTCTTCTCGGCATTTGACCAATACCTCCCATACGACTGGACGTATCTTGGAGCGGTTGTCGGAGCTGGAATCGTTGGACTTGTACAAGGAATCAACACCCTTTCACAATTACTCGGCGGAAACTTACTAGGAGACGTAGCCTCTTGGATTGGAACTCTCCCACTAGCCACATACGGCCTTGAGTGGATTGTCCCAACCTTTATAGGCGCCATCCTTTTCACCATTGCATCCGCCATCTTAAAACCAAAACAACTTGAATTTGATTAAAAAAACGGAGCCCCGCGCTCCGTTTTTTATTTCCCATCCGCCCCTCTCTAAAAAGGACGGTTTGTATATGGTTGCCATGTGATATAGGTAATCCCTGCTCCAAATGCAGATCCCCAAATCTGTAGGCACAAAAGAAGCAAAGAAAAAATCCTACGGATCCAATAATGATTGTAGTACGGTTTAGTAACCGATGTGAATTACTGACTCTGGAAATTTATTTCCTAGAGTCAGTTTGAAGCTCGGTAGGCTGTAGACCATAGGCTACAGCCGGTACCCGACTTACAATCATTATTGATGAATCCGTAAGGATTTTTCTTTGCTTATATAATAGTTTCTAATCCACAGACTTGAGGGCTTCTAGCATATCGATGCGTTGGAGGAGATGGTTCACCATATACCCTAGCGCCACCAAGATGACAATCACAATCACACTTGGCAACACATATACAAACCATCTGACCGTGGGATTAAACATAACAAACCCCGGCGCCACCGTCTCAATAATCACCCGATGCAGCACTCGCCCGAACAACAATCCCACAACAATCCCGATGACCGATAATAAAATCGTTTCACGGTAAATATACAATGTGACTTCTTTGTTCAAGAAACCGAGTACCTTAATCGTTGAGAGCTCGCGAATCCGTTCGGCTACGTTGATATTTGTTAAGTTATACAAGATTACCACCGCGAGTAAAATCGACACAGCCGTTAAAATCATCATTACGCGACTTAACGAACCAACAATCGTATTGATACGACTCACCATGGACGTGTTTTGCACAACGGCTTTCACCCCGTCAAGAGCCATTAAGTCTGCTGCGGCTTTTTGTACGCTAGAAGCGTCTTTGTCTTTGAACTGAACAAATGGCGTTGTCAGTTGGCACCACTCCATAGGTCTTAGCGTACACTTCTGGGGTCATGATGACGAAGTGGCCAGCGTACATTTCTACGATGCCTCCAACCGTTAACGTCACATCCTCACCGTCCTTATTTGGAAGCGTAAAGGTGTCGCCGTTTCAAGTTCAAGAGTTTGGCTAATTTCTCGGAAATCAACGCGCCGCCCTCTGGAAGTGTCACAGCTTTCTTCGTCTTCGCATCATTCAAATGAAGATACGGAGAAAGGTTTTCCTCTTGTCCAACTAGTACGGTTATAGACTGCTCATCGTCCACTCCTGGCACTTCACGTGTTACCGATTCGCTATAGACGTCGCTAAAGGCCGTCACGTTTGAAGAGGTTAAATAGTTTTGTAATGCTGTTTGTTCGGAACCCGTCAACACGGACTCTTTTTGACACAATCGCATCATAGGTAATCAATTCCTTGAACTGACGATCCGCAATCCCGTCTAGTGACCCGAGAATTCCGCGCCCTGCAAAGAGAAGCGCCACGCTCCCAGCTACCCCGAAAATCGTCATGAACATCCGTTGTTTATACCGGAAAATATTCCGCGCCGTTACCTTATGCGTGAAACTGAGGCGATTCCAAATGAACGGAATCCGCTCGAGAAGAATCTTCGACCCAGCCACTGGAGCTTTCGGCAAGAGAAGCGCTGAAGCTTGCTCATGAAGTTCACGGCGGGCAATCCATAATGGAGGTACGACGCTACAGATGAGCGAGCAAATAATCGCAATCACGGCGATGAGTGGATGGAAATTCAACTGGATGCTTGGCAATACCGTATCCTTCATCAAGGTCGCACCTAAAGCACTTGGCAATGCATACGTCCCAAGTAAAGATACCCTAGAATTGTTCCTGAGACCCCTGCCGCAAATCCATAGACGGCAAATTTCTTCATCACGTCTTTTCGTTTCATACCCTAGCGCCTTCAACACTCCGGCATTGATTCGTTCTTCATTCACAAAACGCGTCATCGTCGTTACCGTTACAAGAGCCGCAACGGCATAAAGCACAATCGGGAAGAGGTTCCCCACCGACGTAATCCCTTCCGCTGTCGTCTTCATATTGAAGAATCCTTCGCTTCCAAGCATCGTCGAGCGCGTGTAGACGGAGTACTTCGGTTTCGTGAGTTTTGAAACGTCCACTTTCGCCTTTTTCAAGGTCCGATTCAGCCTTCTGAATATCCTTGTCGGCTGATTTTTTTCTTTTTCGTTGTACGTTTCTTCGCTTTCTTTTGAGCTGCGTTTTTGGCATCCGAGAGTTTAGCTTCACCGTCCGCTAACGTTTTCTTGGCTTCAGTTAGTTTCGCCTTGCCTTCTTCTAAAGTACCAGCGTTGGCTTCAAAGTTGCTACTCCTTGGCGATATTGTTCTAGCCCATCGACGTACTGGCTGTAGCTAGCATAATACTTGGCTAGGCCTTGTCGGTATGCTTCTTGCCCTGCGAGTAATTGTTGTTTCTTCGATGCAAGTTCAGCCTCAGCATTTGAAATCGCCGTTTGACCCGCTGTGAGTTCTTGTTCTTTTTGAGTGAGCACTTGTTCTTTGGCATTCAGTGTCGCCTCTGTTTGAGTAAGCTGGGCTTCTGCTTGCGTTAAAGCTGTCTCCATCGCTTGAAGGCTCTCTTTGGTAATTCCTTTTGCAGCAGCCGCAGCAGGGTCGCTAGCTAGAAGCGCCTTTCCTTGCGCTAAGGCTGTCTTCTTCGTTTCGAGGTCTACCTTACCCGCTTCTAGTTGCGCTTTGGCCTGTGCTAATTGCGTTTTGCCGGCTTCAAGCTGTTCCTGTCCACTTGCAAGCTCTTCTTTTTTTGGCCGTGAGTTGCGTCTCGGCTTCTGTTAACTAGCACTTGCATCATCCAACTGAGTTTTCTTCTGGGCTAAAAGTAGCCACGGCTTGTTCGATTTGCACACGGGCACTTTCGAGTTGTTCGCGGCTTGTTTGCAGCTGGCTCCAAGCCTCGTTTAGCTTCGCGTCTCCTGATGCAATCGTTGCTTCGTTGTCAGCTACTTCTTTTTGACCGTTTGCAAGCGTCTTTTCGTTCTTTTCGATTTCACTCTTACCATCTGCTAATTTCTTCTCGGCATCCGAGAGTTGCGTCTTGGCATCGGTTATTTTTTCTTTACCTTCTGAAATCTTATCGTCGGCCGTCGCCTTCAATGCGTCTAAGCGCACCGCTCCATTGTCAGCCAACTTTTCTTCTAGCGCCTGTTGCAACTCCGTCACCTTGTCTGAGTACTCACGGCTCGTTGTTTTCCATTTGCGCAAATCCGGATAACGAAGTCGCGCAATCGTATAAACTTCAGAATCGAACGCGTCTTTTGGCACGACAGCAAACCCACTAAGGTCCCCGCTCCCTGCACTAGAAGCGCCTTTAATCGTCTTCGAAAGAATCTCGCTGGAGTTCACAAACCCCGTAATGGTAAATTCATGTTCTTTTCAATAGAGCGTTACTTCCAGATTCATTCAATCGAATCGTGTCGCCAATCTTGTACTGATTCGCCATCGTTTGGGCAAGCGCCACTTCGTTTGATTTCGTAGGAACTCACCACTCACCAATTCAAACGTTGAAATATCTGTCGTCTGAGAGAACACACGAATCGCGTTCGGCGTATCGCCAATCACCGTATCGGCAAAATAGCCAAACTCCACATCGGCGTTCTCTTGCTTGATCTCGGCTTGGTCTTCGCCACTTAACCCGTAGCCTGCCACCACGAATAAATCGGCAGCGTTGGACTGTTCCATATAGCTGTTCAAGGTGTCTTCAATATCCGGGCCCGACACTTTCACCCCGACCAAACTGAACGCCCCCGAGCATCATGAGTAACATAATAGAAAGGAAGCGGCCCTTCGACTGGCGAAGTGAGTTCTTATATCCTTATTTAATGTCTTCTTATTCAACGTCCTCCCCCCTTCTAATATTCAAGCGTTTGAATATCTTGTGGATTTGGATTGAGTTCCATTTTCTTCACGCGCGCGTCATGCATATAAATCACGCGGTCGGCAATCGGCGCAAGCGCAGAGTTATGCGTTACGATAATGACCGTTGCCCCTTGGTTACGCGACATATCTTGTAAAATTTGCAGCACTTGTTTCCCAGTCTTGTAATCCAAGGCTCCAGTTGGTTCATCGCAAAGCAAGACTTTGGTTCTTGGCAACCGCACGTGCGATGGAAACGCGTTGTTGTTCCCCACCCGGATAATTGCGACGGGAAATTATTCATGCGGTGTTCAAGCCCCACTGCCTTCAAGGCTTCCTCTGCATCTTGAGCGTCTTTTACGATTTCAGCCGCTAGTTCCACATTTTCCTTCGCCGTTAAGTTCGGCACTAGATTATAAAATTGGAAGACAAATCCAACATCGTCTCTTCTATAGTAAGTGAGTTGTTTTTCATCAAAAGCGGAAATGTCCACGCCGTCAATAAGGACTTGCCCTTCGTCGTTCGTGTCCATGCCACCTAAAATATTGAGAACCGTGGATTTTCCTGCACCGCTGGCCCCTAAAATAATGACCAACTCGCCTTTTTCAATTTCAAAATTTACATCATTATTCGCGATAATCTCTGTATCTCCGACATGATACCGTTTATAGCTATTCTTCATTTCGATATAAGCCATGTCTATCCCTCATTTCTATCAACGCAGTTAAATGAACACCGTGTTGATTATCCTTCATTCATACTTTATAATAGGCCTAGCGAAAAAACAATACACAATACTCAACAATGTGTTGATTTAAGAAAGAGTTTAAAAAATGACGATTCAAAAACGTCAAAACCACAACGAAAAAGTGATTTAAAAGTTGCGCTCACGAGACTCCTGAAACAAAAGGACTTCGAACGATTAGCGTGAGCGATATTGCAAAGGAAGCCGGAATCAACCGTGGAACCTTCTATCTGCATTATGTCGATAAATTTGATATGATCGACCAGCTGATTGACGAGAATTTTACAAAACATTATTTTCTTATTAAATAAAGACCAGCCGAAAACGAAAGAAGAAGCCTTTGAGCCCATCGTTAAAATCTTCGAGTATTTAAAAGAAGATTTCGACTTTATTCATGCCATCTCGCTCAACCGGTTTAACTATACTTCTCATCTAGTCCGAAATTTCTTACTGGAATTATCCAAACAAATCGGTCCGATTAAAGAGACCATCAAGACCGTCTATCCGCTACCGGAAGACTATGCCGCAGAAGTCTTTATTTATAGTAATAGCGCGATTTTCTTCCACTGGATTCAAAAAAAGGTGGCGTAGAAAGTCCCGAAGAAATCGCAAAAAAATCTTTTTTTAGAATGTCAGTATAAAGGAGCAAACTCATGCAAAAAGAATATTATGAAAGACCCCCTCTTCCTCAGCCAAAAATCCAGTGTTGCCGATCCGAAAGCCGATGCTCAGGTAGTCCGCGACTTACAAGATACGCTTCGCGCTAACCGCGACCGTTGTGTGGGGATGGCAGCGAATATGATTGGTGTGAAGAAGAACATTATTATTGTAGCGATTGGTCCGATGGATTTGGTGATGCTGAATCCGCGTATTACGAAGAAGCAAGGGCCCTATGAAACAGAAGAAGGATGTCTAAGTCATACTGGACGAAGAAAACGACGCGCTATCAAACGATTGAAGTAGCCTACACGGATCCAAGCGGCAAGAAGCATACGGGAACGTTCACCGACTTCACAGCGCAAGTCATCCAACATGAGATCGATCACTTAGAAGGTATACTCATATAAATACGATTACTCCAATCCTTGCGGATTGTTTCATCATAGCTGTAATGGGGCAACGGCTTGAGCCTTGTGTCTCAAGCTCTACCAAGCTTCAAAGGGCGGGTAAAGGTTGTTCCTTAACCCGCCCTAATTCACATTGGTTGCTATCCCCCATTACTGCTACGATGAGTCCGCAAGATTTCCGTAATCGTATCTTACTGCGCTTCTAAATGGACGAAGAAGGAGACTTGTTCCGAGAAGGCGGGACGTCCTCCTTGCGACGCGAGGTGTGTCATCTTCTTCGTTTCATATAGTAAGAAAAAGAAAAAAAGAGAAAAGGCTTGACCCTTACGTAACGTTATAGCTTATACTGTCAAATTGTTAGGAGTTGAAAATATGTATTTAATCAAACAAGTGAGCGAAATCAGCGGTGTATCGGTGCGCACTTTGCATCACTATGACGAAATCGGCTTACTATCCCCCAAAAAACATGAGAATGGATACCGCTACTATAGTGAAGAGGAATTGTCCCTCCTTCAAACCATCCTATACTATAAGTATTTAGGATTTTTCACTAAAAGACATCAAAAATCTCATGAAACAAGAAGAGGAAGATCTCTTGCCTCACTTGAAACATCAGTTGATTTTAATGCAAAAAGAAAAAGAACGTCTTCTAACATTAATCGACACTTTAGAAAAGACCATTGAGTCAAAAGAAAGGAAAATGACAATGACAACAGAAGAAAAATTCAAAGGCTTCACCTTTAAAGATAACGAAAAATATAAACAGGCCGCGACTGAAAAGTACGGTGAAACAGTGTTGAACGAGACTGCAGAAAAACAAAAAGGCAAGGAAGAAATCATAGCAGACGGCTTCAACAAGATCTGGTTCGCGTTTGCGGAAAATATCGAAAAAGGCCTACCAGCAACAGACGCTGTGAACGTGGACTTAGCCAAACAACTCCACCAACACATGTGCGCCTACGCGTTCGACTGCTCCATCGATGTCTTCTCAAGCATCGGATTCGGCTACGCTCAAAACGAAGAGTTCAGAACGAACCTCGATAAATACGGCAAAGGTGTAGGCCAATACGCTTGCGACGCAATCCAAACCTATGTCGCACAGGAGAGAAAATAA